>Ga0265325_10000524_pt1 | contig 27640 bp, 25 predicted proteins | sample 41420metaG_FD_202090 | JGI IMG/M metagenome (GOLD analysis project Ga0265325, IMG submission 202090) | Rhizosphere microbial communities from Carex aquatilis grown in University of Washington, Seatle, WA, United States - 4-14-20 metaG | ecosystem: Host-associated > Plants > Roots > Rhizosphere... | reverse complement strand
ATCGGGGAAGTACCTGTAATCATGCGCTTCTTCCTTGGAACGCATCGACCGCGTCTCGCCTGCGCGGGAATCGAAGAGGCGGGTTTCCTGCTTGACCGTGCCGCCATCCTCGATCAGGTCGACCTGACGGCGCGCTTCAAATTCCACCGCCTGCGCGATGAAGCGCATGGAGTTCACGTTCTTGATCTCGCAGCGCGTTCCCAGATGCCTGAAGTCGCCGGTGGCGCGGAACTTTTCATAGCCGCCCGCGCGGCACACCGAGACGTTCACGTCGGCGCGCATGGACCCTTCGTCCATGTTGCCGTCGCAGGTACCGAGATAACGCACGATGGCCCGCAATTTTCTGAGGAAAGCCGCGGCCTCTTCGGATGAGCGCATGTGCGGCTTGGTGACGATCTCCATCAGCGCGACGCCGGAACGATTGAGGTCGACATAGGAGTGGTCGGGATGCTGATCGTGCAGCATCTTGCCCGCGTCCTGTTCCATATGCAGGCGCTCGATGCCGACGCGGACGGTCTCGTTGTCCTTGAGGTCGATGAAGACCTCGCCTTCGCCGACGATCGGATTTTTGTACTGCGAGATCTGATAGCCGCTTGGCAGGTCGGGATAGAAATAGTTCTTCCGGTCGAACACCGAGACGAGGTTGATCTGTGCCTTGAGGCCAAGGCCGGTTCGGACCGCCTGCTCGACACATTTCCTGTTGATAACCGGAAGCATCCCCGGCATTGCGGCGTCGACGTAGGACACCTGCGTGTTCGGGTCGGCGCCAAACGACGTGGAAGCGCCCGAGAAGAGCTTCGACTGAGATAGAATCTGGGCATGGACCTCCATGCCGATGACGATCTCCCACTCGCCGGTCATGCCCTTGATGAGCTTTGCCGATCGATTTGCGGTGGCGTTCATGCTGCCCTCCACCAATGTGCGGGTTTCGCGCTGAAGCCGGAGGCAATCTCGATGGCGCGGGCTGCGCGCAGGATCGTGGACTCGTCGAACGCCTTGCCGATGAACTGAAGTCCCAGCGGCAATCCGCTTGCCGTAAGGCCCGCAGGCACCGCGATGCCGGGAAGTCCCGCAAGGTTCACAGTCACGGTGAACACGTCGTTGAGATACATCGAAACCGGATCGGCCGTCTTCTCGCCGACGCCGAATGCGGGACCGGGCGTCGCCGGCGTCAGCAGCACGTCGCACATCTTGAACGCTTCGGTGAAATCGCGCGCGATCAGGGTGCGCAGTTTCTGCGCGCGGGCGTAGTAGGCGTCGTAGTAACCGGACGACAGAACATAAGTGCCGATCAGGATGCGGCGTTGCACTTCCTTGCCGAAGCCTTCGGCGCGGCTCTTTTCATAGAGGTCCGTGATGTCGGTGGCACCCTTGGCCCGGTGGCCGTAACGGACACCGTCATAACGGGCGAGGTTCGACGACGCCTCCGCAGGAGCGACAATATAATAAGTGGGCAGTGCGTATTTGGTGTGGGGCAGCGAGACCTCCACGATCTCGGCGCCCTGCGCCTTCAGCCACTCCGCGCCCTTGGTCCAGAGCGCGTTGATCTCCGGCGGGGCGCCATCGATCATGTATTCCTTGGGTATGCCGACGCGCAGGCCCTTCACCCCCGATTCGAGGCCGGCTTCATAGTCCGGTACCGGCAGGTCGACCGAGGTTGAGTCCTTGGCGTCGACGCTCGCCATGTGCTTGAGCATGATGGCCGCGTCGCGGACCGTGCGGGTCATGGGACCGGCCTGGTCGAGCGAAGACGCAAATGCGACGATTCCCCAGCGCGAGCAGCGGCCATAGGTCGGTTTCAGGCCGACCGAGCCGGTGACGGCGGCAGGCTGTCGGATCGATCCGCCGGTGTCGGTTCCGGTTGCAGCAAGACAGAGATTTCCCGATACGGCCGCGGCGGACCCACCCGAAGAGCCGCCCGGTACGAGATTCGCGTTTGAGTTGCGTGCACGCCAGGGATTAAAGACAGGGCCGAAGTAACTGGTTTCATTCGACGAACCCATGGCGAATTCGTCCATGTTCGTCTTTCCCAGCATCACCGCGCCGGCGTCCCACAGGTTCTGCGAGACGGTCGACTCATAAGGCGGGACGAAGTTCGAAAGGATGTTGCTGCCCGCCGTCGTCTTGACGCCCTTGGTGCAGAACAGGTCCTTGATCGCGAGCGGCAGACCCTCGAGGCCGCGCGCCTCGCCATGCGCGATCCGTACGTCGGAGGCGACCGCCATCTCAAGCGCCTTTTCCGGCGTCTCGGTCACAAAGGCGTTGAGCGGCCGCGCATCGGCAACGGCCTTGACGAACGCGGTCGTCAACTCTTTTGACGACACCTTCTTCTTGTGAACGGCATCGCGCGCGTCTGCGAGCGTGAAGTCCGTCAGATTGCTCGGCAATGTCATTATTCGACCACCTTGGGCACGACGAAGAAGTGATCCTCGCCCTCCGGTGCATTGGCCATCAGTTCGTTGGCGTTGCCGCCGTCGGTCACGACATCGCCGCGCATCTTGAGACGCTGTTCGACGACGCTGGTCATCTGGGGCACGCCCTCGACGTTCACTTCATTGAGTTGCTGGACCCAGGTGAAAATGCCGTTCAGCTCGTCGACCATGGGCGCGACGCGCGCCTCGTCGAGCGCGAGACGGCTGAGTTTTGCAATGCGTCGAACGGTGTCCTTGTCGACGGACATGGGGCGGCCTATAGGCTGAGAAATCGAAGGTCTTGCTAGCAATCAGGGGCCACGCTGGCAAGCGATCCAACGCCGCCCCGGCGAGGTAAGCCCATGTCGCTCGGCATTACCGGCATCGACCATGTTCAGATAGCGGTTCCCAGAGCCCTGGAAGCGGTATGCCTGAAATTTTACCGCGATGTATTCGCCTTTCCCGAACTTGTGAAACCCGTCGAACTGCAGTCTCGCGGCGGCGCCTGGTTCCAGGTCGGTGCGCTCCAGATGCATATCGGGGTTGATCCGGACGGCAGTCCCAAGAGCAAGCGACATGTCTGTTTTCTGACCAGCGATCTCGCCGGGGCGAAGGCCGCGATCCTTGCGCACGGCATCGCTATCGAGGAAGAAAGCGTGGCCGAGGGCCTTTCGCGCTTCTTCATTCGCGACCCCGCCGGCAACCGGATCGAGATCGGTCAGAGGTGAGCCAAATTTGAGCATTGTCGACATCGCAGGACTCAAATCGGGTATCGCGCCCCACCTGCGACTGCTCGGTCTGGACCTTGGCGAGAAGACGATCGGCCTTGCGCTCTCCGATACGATGCTGACCATCGCGACGCCGATGGAGACTCTGAAACGCGGAAAATTCTCTTCCGATGCAGCCAAGCTCGACGAGATCATCGCCAGGCAGAATGTCGGCGGCCTTGTCGTCGGCCTGCCGCTCAACATGGACGGATCGGACGGCCCCTCGGCGCAGTCGGCCCGCGCCTTCGCGCGCAACTTTGCCGCGCGTTCGCCCCTGCCGATCCTGATGTGGGACGAGCGGCTGTCGACGGCAGCCGTCACGCGCACGCTGATCGACGCCGATGCCTCGCGCAAGCGCCGGGCCGAGGTCGTGGACAAGATGGCGGCGGGTTACATCCTGCAGGGCGCGCTCGACCGGCTGCGGCTTTCGCCTTAATTCACCAATCTCCACAACTATTTCGCACCGCGGCCTATGATAGCTTGCCCGCACGGGCCCGCTTGCCTATAAGCCAGACTTTGATGACCACGGCCCGCGCCGAAACAATCCTGAAATCCAGCCACCTGCTTGGCACCGAAACGCTTTCGGTGGGCGAGATCACGGCCCTTTTGGACCTTGCCGACACCTATGTCGCGCTGAGCCGGAGCAACAACAAGAAGACGGACGTCCTCAAGGGCCGCACGCTCATCAACCTGTTCTTCGAAGCCTCGACCCGAACGCAAAGCTCGTTCGAGCTGGCGGGCAAACGCCTCGGCGCCGACGTACTCAACATGTCGGTCAAGACCTCTTCGGTCTCGAAGGGCGAGACACTGATCGACACCGCAACGACGCTGAACGCGATGCGGCCGGACATCCTTGTCGTGCGGCACCAGGACTCCGGCGCTGCGGAACTGCTTTCGCGCAAGCTCGACTGCGGCGTCGTCAATGCCGGCGACGGCAGTCACGAACACCCGACGCAGGCGCTGCTCGACGCGCTCACTATCCGGCGACGCGGCCGCAAGTTCGAGGGTCTGCTCGTCGCGATCTGCGGCGACGTTCTGCACAGCCGCGTCGCACGCTCCAACATCAATCTGCTGCTCAAGATGGGAGCACGCGTGCGCCTCATCGCGCCGCGGACGCTTCTGCCCGGCGACGCCGACCGCTTCGGCGTCGAAATCTTCCATGACATGCGCAAGGGCCTTGAAGGCGTGGACGTCGTGATGATGTTGCGCCTGCAGCTCGAGCGGATGTCCGGCGCCTTCGTTCCGTCGACGCGCGAATATTTTCGCTTCTACGGCCTCGACGCCGAAAAGGTGAAGCTCGCCAGGCCGGGAGCGCTCGTGATGCATCCCGGCCCGATGAATCGAGGCGTGGAGATCGACTCCGCCGTCGCCGACGACATCGAAGTCAGCGTCATCCAGGAACAGGTCGAGATGGGCGTCGCGATTCGCATGGCGGTGCTCGACGCGCTCTCGCGCGGGCTGGCTGTCGAAGGACGCAACGCGCCATGAACAGACGGATCGCCTTTCGCAATGCGCGCCTGGTCGATCCCGCCAGCAATCTGGACGCGAAGGGTGGACTGCTGGTCGAGAACGGCAAGATCGCCGATGTCGGCCCTCGCCTGTTCAACGACGCCGATGCGAAAGACCCCGAAGTCATCGACTGCAAGGGCATGATCCTGGCGCCCGGCCTGATCGACATGCGCGTCTTCACCGGTGAACCCGGCAGCGAACATCGCGAGACTCTGGAATCCGCGAGCCTCGCCGCAGCAGCGGGCGGCGTGACCACCATCGTCGTCATGCCGAATACAGATCCGGTGATCGACGAGCCGTCGCTGGTCGATTTCATCCGCCGCCGCGCGGCGGCAACGGCCAAAGTGCGCGTCGTACCAATGGCGGCGCTGACCAAGAATCTTGCCGGCGAGGTGATGACCGAGATCGGTCTGCTCACCGAAGCGGGCGCCGTCGCATTCACGGACGGCGATCGCACGATCTCCAATACGCGCGTGTTGCGCCGTGCCCTCGCCTATGCGTCGACGTTCGGCGCGCTTGTCGTCGGCCATGCCGAAGATCCCGATCTTTCCGAGGGCGCCTCGGTGACGGAGGGCGAATATGCAATGCGCCTCGGGCTTCCTGCCGCTCCAGCCGCCGCAGAAGCGATCATCGTCGAGCGCGACATTCGCCTCGTCGAGATGACAGGCGCGCGCTATCACTTCGGACAGATTTCAACGCGCGCCTCGCTCGACGTCATTGCCGCCGCAAAGAAGCGCGGCTTGCCGATTACCTGCGGTGTCGCCGCCCACAATCTCGCACTCAATGAGCTCGATGTCGGCGCCTATTACACCTTCATGAAGGTGAAGCCGCCGTTGCGTTCCGAGTCAGACCGTTCCGCCATGCTCGAGGGCGTGGCGTCCGGCGTCATCGATGTGATCGTCTCGGGCCACGACCCGCAGGCTGCAGACACCAAGCGCCAGCCCTTTGCGCAGGCCGCGTTCGGCGCGGTTGGCCTGGAGACGCTGCTACCGGTCGCGCTCGGATTGCACCATGACGGACGCGCGAGCTTGAGTCTCGTGTTGAAGACGCTCACAGCCGCGCCTGCGAAAATCCTGGGGCTCAACGCCGGAACGCTCGCAAAGGGCACGCCCGCCGACCTGGTGCTGATAGATCAGGAAGACCCTTTTACGGTGCGCGAGGGCGAACTGCGCTCGCGCGCCCGCAACACGCCGTTCGAGGGCCGCAGTTTCCACGGCCGCGCGCAGAAAACCTATGTCGGCGGCGAATGCGTGTTCGACCGCAAGGCAAGGCGCTAGAGGTTCTCCGGCGCATAGCCGGCGCGCACCTGTTCGTCGATCTTCGGCGCGGCGCTCGCATCCATGTTCATGATCTCGGCGAAGATCTTGCCGAACGAGACTTTCATCGGCTCGGCCCATCGGTCGGGCTGCCACAGATTGGCGCGAACGATGGATCGCGCACAATGGAAATAGGCGCGCAGCACTTCGACTTTCATCACCAGCTTTGCCGGCTGGCCACGCGCACCGAGGCGTGCGCAGAGATCGGAATCGTCATGGAGGGTGGCGCGTCCGCTCACGCGCAAGGTTTCCCCGGTTCCAGGCATCAGAAAGATCATTCCGACGTTCGGATTGGAAAGGATGTTGATGTGTCCGAAGGCCAGGTTGTTTCCCTTCCGGTCGGGAACCAGCAACGTGTTCTTGTTCACGACCTCGACAAAACCGGGCTCGTCGCCTTTCGGACTGACTTCGACGGCGCCGGCCTCATCGACAGTCGACAAAAGGAGAAACGGCGAGCGACCTATGAAGGCGACGGACTGTTCGTCGAGATGATCGCGGACCTTTAGCTTTGTCGGCCCGGTCGGTTCCGGCAGGCGTTCCCGAAGCTGCGCGACTGATGTAATGTGGGCCATGTCGTCCCTCCGCCTTTCGCCGAAATTGCCATTCCCAACGCCAGACCGCAAACAGTGTACGCCATGCTCGCCCCTTATTTGACAGTTACCTGGATCGGCGCCGCAGAGGCGCTGGCGTTAGGCTATTTGCTGGGATCGATTCCGTTTGGGCTTCTGCTCAGCTACGCGTTCGGCGAAGGCGATGTCCGCAAGATCGGCTCCGGCAGCATCGGCGCGACCAACGTGCTTCGCACGGGAAACAAGGTGGCAGCGGCCCTCACCCTGCTGTTGGATGCAGCCAAAGGCGCAGCCGCGGTGCTGATGGCGCGCGAGCTGCTGGGGACGGACGCCGCGCTCATCGCGGCGCTCGGCGCATTTCTCGGGCATCTTTTTCCGATCTGGCTGAATTTCAAGGGAGGCAAGGGCGTCGCCGTTTCACTGGGTATCCTGCTCGCGCTCTATTGGCCGGCAGCGTTGCTCGCGTTCGGCACTTGGCTGGTCATGGTCGCACTCTTCCGCATCTCTTCTCTGTCGGCATTGGTCGCGGCGGTGATGACGCCCGTTTATATGTACGTCCTGCACCATGAGCGTGAGGCGGTCCTCGCGATCGTTCTCGCACTTCTCGTTTTCGTCATTCACACTGACAATATTCGCCGCCTGTTGCGCGGTGAAGAGCCGCGTATTGGCGCCAAAAGCAAACCCGCGTGAGCGGCGCGCTTTCGGATGCGGAGCGGCGCGATTGGCTGCGGCTCGCGCGCACGCAGAACGTTGGTCCGGTCACCTTCGCCCAGCTCATCGCGCGCTTCGGAACGGCAGGAGAAGCGCTCGACGCGTTGCCGCGCCTGGTTTTGCGCGGCGGAGGCGACAAAGTGCGGATTCCCTCGAGCGATGATGCCCGGCGCGAACTGGATGCATTGGCCAAGATTGGCGGATGCATGCTCGCCTCCTGCGAATCCTCATTTCCCCGCGGTCTGGCCGCTGCCGATCCACCACCGCCGATCATCTCCGCGCTCGGACACGTCACGCTCCTGCAGCGCGAGGTGGTGGCGATCGTCGGCGCACGCAACGCATCTGCACTCGGCAGAAAGCTCGCGGGGTCACTGGCAAAGGAATTGTCGGATGCGGGTCTGGTTGTCGCGTCAGGCCTTGCACGCGGTATCGATGCGGCTGCGCATGAAGGCGCGCTCGCAGGCGGAACCTGCGCCGTCGTCGCCGGCGGCGTGGACAACATTTACCCGCCGGAAAACGCCGCCCTCTACGAACGCATTCGCAACGAAGGATGCATCGTGTCCGAGATGCCTCTGGGGCAATCGCCCCAGGCGCGGCACTTCCCGCGGCGCAACCGCATCATTTCGGGCCTGTCGCGCGGCGTCGTGATCGTCGAAGCATCGGAAGGTTCCGGCTCGCTCATCACCGCGAACTATGCGCTTGAACAGGGCCGCGAGATTTTCGCCGTGCCAGGTTCGCCCCTCGACCCGCGCGCAAAGGGAACGAACCGGCTCATTCGCGAAGGGGCGAGTTTGATCGAGAGCGCCGCGGACGTTCTTGCGGGTCTTCGCCCGATCCTCGGTCGTGACTTCGGCGAGCCTGACGGGCGGACGCCGTCCGGCCCGATCATCGCCTCTGAAGCGGAGGCGGACCGGGTTCGAATCTTCGTCGAGGAAGCGCTCGGACCTTCCCCAATCGAGGTGGACGAACTTGTCCGGCTCAGCAAATCGCCGGTGTCGGCCGTTCTGGCGGTGCTTTTGGAACTGGAAGTGGCCGGGCGAATCGCCCGTCACTCGGGCAACCGGGTTTCCTGGGCATAGTCGCCTTCGGCTAGTGCTTTGGCCTCGATTGCCGCCAGTTCGAGCAGGTGCGCGAGCAGGGAATGTCCCTGCTGGCCAGCAATTTTTCGAAGAGATTCAATGAGATCGCGCGTGTATCGTGCGGTCTCAACAGGAGTCAGCTTAACATTTGACGGCAGGCGAAGGGCGCCTCCCGCAGGATCTGGTGTCGACATGGCGCTACTGAATTCTTCCGCCCGCCGATGCTAGTCGGCAGCACGCCAAAATTCAACCTAGAGTTATGTATTTCCAAGAAAATTGGCGATTATTCAACTTACGGTTTAAGTGATGGGGTGTCGTCAAGGTTGACACCTCTCGTCCCGTTCGATCAGTGTCCCGCCCGCCCGAGAGCCAGTCCCTGATTTGGCGCATTTTTTAAGGCTCGCCGGGTTAAGACGCCGCGCCTAACCAAGAAGAGCGCCCCAGTTCCACATGAACGTCGTCGTCGTCGAATCGCCCGGCAAGGTCAAATCGATCAATAAGTATCTGGGCTCGGGCTACAAAGTACTGGCCAGCTTTGGCCATATCCGCGACCTGCCCTCCAAGGATGGGTCGGTGAAGCCGGACGACGACTTCGCCATGACCTGGGAGATCGACGAACGGGCCCAGAAACGGGTCAAAGACATCGTCGATGCGCTCAAGGGCGCCAGCAAGCTGATCCTGGCGACCGACCCGGATCGCGAGGGCGAGGCCATTTCCTGGCACGTGCTCGAAGTGCTCCGCCAGAAAAAGGCGCTGGGCAAGGCGACCGTGGAGCGCGTGGCGTTCAACGCCGTGACGAAGGCCGCGATCCTCGAAGCCATCGCTCATCCCCGGCAGATCAATGAGGAGCTGGTCGACGCCTACATGGCGCGCCGCGCCCTCGACTATCTCGTCGGATTCACACTGTCGCCCGTTCTGTGGCGCAAGCTGCCCGGTGCGCGTTCCGCAGGCCGCGTGCAGTCGGTCGCGCTGCGCCTGGTGGTCGAACGCGAACAGGAAATCGAAGCGTTCAAGGCCCAGGAATATTGGTCGATAGATGCAGACCTTGTGGCACCGGGCGGTGCGTTCAACGCGCGCCTCACCCGACTTGGCGGCGAGAAGCTCGACAAACTTTCGCTGAAGACCGAAGCCGAAGCATCGGCAGCCGTCGCAGCAATCAACGCGCAGACGTTCAAAGTCGACAGCGTCGAGGCAAAACCGCAGAAGCGGCACCCTGCCCCGCCATTCATCACCTCTACTCTGCAACAGGAAGCCTCGCGCAAACTCGGCTTCGGCGCCAAGCGCACGATGCAGATCGCGCAGCAGCTTTATGAAGGCGTCGAACTCGATGGCGAGACCGTCGGCCTCATCACTTATATGCGTACTGACGGTATCATCATGGCGCCCGAAGCGATCAGCGAGGCGCGTTCGGTCATCGGTGCGCGCTATGGCCAGAAATATGTGCCGAATACCCCGCGCGTCTACACCAGCAAGGCCAAGAACGCACAGGAAGCGCATGAGGCAGTGCGTCCGACGAGTTTCGAACGCACGCCAGATGTTGCAGCGCGGTCGCTCGATGCCGATCAGGCCAAGCTCTATGAGCTGATCTGGAAGCGGGCCGTTGCGAGCCAGATGGAAAGTGCGGAGCTGGAACGCACGACGGTCGACGTGTCGTCGGCGGATCGCCAGATTACGCTGCGCGCGACCGGAACGGTGACGCTGTTCGACGGTTTCCTCACGCTCTATCAAGAGGGCAAGGACGACGAAAACGACGAAGACGGCTCGAAGCTTCCGCGCCTCTCCGCCGGCGACAAGACGGATGTCGAAAAGATCAACTCGGCGCAGCATTTCACCGAGCCGCCGCCGCGCTATTCTGAAGCCAGCCTCGTCAAGCGACTCGAAGAGCTCGGCATCGGACGGCCGTCGACCTATGCCTCGATCCTTTCGGTGCTGCGCGACCGCGCCTATGTGAAGCTCGATCGCGGCCGCTTCATGCCGGAAGACAAGGGCCGCCTTGTCACGGCGTTTCTCGCAACCTTCTTTCACCGCTATGTCGAGTACGGCTTCACCGCCGATCTCGAAGAGAAGCTCGACGAAGTCGCCGAGGGCACGCTGAAGTGGAAGCAACTCCTGCGCGATTTCTGGAAGGATTTCTCAGCGGCCGTCGGAGGCACGAAGGACCTGAAAATCTCGCACGTCATCGACGAGATGAACGAGATTCTCGGTCCGCACATTTTCCCGGCGAATGCCGACGGTTCCAATCCGCGCGTCTGCCCCAATTGCGGGAACGGCGAATTGAGCCTGAAGCTCGGCCGGTTCGGCGCCTTTGTCGGCTGTTCCAATTATCCGGATTGCCGCTTCACGCGTCAGCTCGGACAGAGCAATGACAATGCGGCAGCGAGCCAGCCGCGCGAACTCGGCGTTGACCCGGTGACAGGCGAGAAAATCTCGCTACGCAGCGGTCGCTTTGGCCCGTACGTCCAGCTCGGCGAAGGCGCCAAGCCGAAACGCGCCGGCATCCCAAAGGGCACGGAGGTCGAGAATGTCGACTTCGAACTCGCGCTGAAACTATTGTCGCTGCCGCGCGATGTTGGCATCCATCCTGAAACCGGCAAGATGATCACAGCCAATTTCGGCCGCTTTGGCCCCTACGTCGCCCATGACGGAAAATACGCCTCGCTGGATACGCCGGAGGAAGTGTTCACCGTCGGCCTCAACCGCGCCGTCACCGTCATCGCCGAGAAGAAAGCCAATCCGCGCAACCGCCGCGGTTCGGAGCCGCTGAAGGAACTGGGCAACGATGCTAGCGGCACGGCGATCAAGCTGATGAAGGGCCGCTTTGGGCCCTATGTCACCGACGGCACGACAAACGCGACCGTGCAGAACAGCGATGATCCGACCTCGATCACGCTGGAACAGGCAATCGCATTGCTCGTGGATCGCGCTGCAAAGGGCGGAGGCAAGAAGAAGAAAGCTCCCGCGAAGGCGAAGAAGGAAGCCAAGCCCGTGACGGCCAAGGCTGAAAAGGCGCTAGCGAAGAAAAAACCGGCGAAGGCAGCGAAGAAGAAGCCAGAGCCGGTGGCCGGCGAGTAGACGTTGGCGCGCCAGAAACAGGCGGGCAACGCGCCGCCGATCGACAAGGCACGCGTCCTGGAGCTTCTGGCTGAATCGCCCAATGCAACCAAGCGCGATCTTTCACGCCTCCTCGGCGTCAAGGGTTCGGATCGCATTGCTCTGAAGCGCATCCTCAAAGAGCTGGCCGAAGAAGGCGCGATCGAAGGCAATCGCCGTCGCGGCTATGCCCAGCCGAACGATCTGCCCGATGTCGCCGTGCTCGAAATCACCGGGCAGGACACGGACGGTGAATTGCAGGCGCGTCCGCAAAAATGGGAATCGAACGAAGAGCCGCCGCCGATCACGCTTGTGCCGGGAACAACCGATCCGGGCGTATTGGCCCGCGGCGAACGCGTGCTGGCGCGGCTGACGAAGACCGATGACGGCTACGAAGCGCGCGTCATCAAGCATCTGGGTGCGAGCGCGCACAAGGTTCTCGGCGTCCTCCACGAGGGTCCGAACGGACTTCGCATTGCGCCCATCGACCGCAAGAGCCGCACGGAGTTCTCTGTCGACAATCGCGACCGCAATGGCGCTGCGCACAATGAGCTTGTGCTCGCAGAGCCCATCGCAGGACGCGCAGCCGGATTTCCGCGTGCCCGCGTGGTCGAAAAATTGGGCAGCATGAACACGCCCAAGACGATCAGCCTGATCGCCATTCACGCGCACGGCATACCGACCGAGTTTCCCGACGACGTCATCGCCCAGGCAAAAGCCGCGACAGCGCCGGATCCGCGCTCACGCACCGACCTGCGCGCGATCCCGCTCGTCACCATCGATCCGGACGATGCCCGCGACCATGACGACGCCGTGTGGGCGGGACCCGACGATGATGCGCGCAATCCGGGCGGCCACATCGCTCTGGTCGCCATCGCCGATGTCGCACACTATGTGACGCCCGGTTCGGCGCTCGACCGTGAAGCATACAAGCGCGGAAATTCGGCTTACTTTCCGGACCGTGTCGTGCCCATGCTGCCCGAGCATCTTTCGGCCGATCTTTGCTCGCTGAAGGAAGGCGTCGACCGCGCGTGCCTCGCCGTACGCATGGTGTTTGACCGCAACGGCAAGAAGCGCCGTCAGGAATTCATCCGCGGAACAATGCGATCCGCCGCGCGGCTCACCTATTCACGCGCACAGCAAGCATTCGACGGTCATCCAGACGGCGCAATGTCCGATATCGCCAAATCAACGCTCGCCGCCATCTGGGCCTGCTACCAGACGCTGACGATCGAGCGCAAGGAGCGTGACCCGCTCGACCTCGACCTGCCCGAAAGGCGCGTCATTCTCGGCGAAGACGGCAAGGTAAAGTCCATTGCCTATCGCGAACGGCTGGAGTCCATGAAGCTCATCGAGGAGTTCATGGTGCTGGCCAATGTTGCCGCCGCCGAAGTTCTGGAACAGAAAAAATCGCCGCTCGTCTATCGCATTCACGAACACCCGTCCAAGGAGAAGCTGTTCGGATTTTCGGATTATCTGCGCACCATCGGCATTAATTTCACCAAGGGCCAGGTCCTGAAGCCCGGCGTTTTCAACAAGATCCTGTCGCAGGCCAAGGGCGGACCGCACGAGAACGTCATGAACGATGTCGTCCTGCGGACACAGGCGCAGGCGGTCTACGCACCGGAGAATCTTGGTCACTTCGGATTGAACCTGCACCGCTATGCGCACTTTACGTCTCCGATCCGCCGCTATGCCGATTTGATCGTGCATCGTGCGCTCGTTCGCGCGCACGGCTTCGGTGACGATGGACTGTCGGACCGAGAGGCCGGCCGTCTGGGTGAAATTGCCGAGCACATCTCCATGACGGAACGCCGCGCCATGGCCGCAGAGCGCGACTCCACCGACCGCTACGTCGCAGCGTTCATGGAAGATCGCGTCGGCGCGACGTTCGATGCCCGCATCACAGGCGTCACCCGCTTCGGACTTTTCGTACGCCTGCGCGAAACCGGCGCCGAAGGACTTCTGCCTGCGCGCGCTCTCGGCACTGAATTTTTCCGTCACGATGAGCGCAAGCACGCGATGATCGGCGATCGAACGGGCACGGCATACAAGCTCGGGGACATCGTCTCCGTACGCCTCGTCGAAGCGGCGCCCCTGACTGGCGGTCTGCGCTTCGATCTTGCCGAGGCGTCAACCCCTACACGCAAGATGGGCGGAAGGCCGAGTTTCAAGCAACGCTCGCAATCGCGCGGGCGAAAACGCTAGACTTCGTCCATGGCGACATTTGATTCCGACAATGAGCAGATTGTGGGTGGCGTTCTGCGTCCCAAGGATGCAGCGACTCTTGTCCTGGTGAAGCGCGAAGGCGGCGAGCCGCGCATCCTGATGGGGCAGCGGCACGGCAACATGGCTTTCATGGCCAACAAATACGTATTTCCAGGCGGCCGGCTTGATCCCGGCGACATGAGAATACCGGTCGCGACGGAGCTGAAACCGCATGTCGCGGTGCGCGCCGGACATGGCAGCACGGCGGCGCGGGCACGCGGATTGGCGCTGGCAGCCATTCGCGAGACGTTCGAGGAGACCGGAATCCTTCTTGGTCAACGCAGCGAAAAAGTTCCCAGAACGCGCGCGCCGGCATGGAAGAAATATTTCGCGCACAAGGTCATGCCGCGCCTCGACACGATGGAGATGATCGCGCGCGCCGTCACGCCGCCAAACCGCACGCGCCGGTTTGACGCGCGCTTCTTCATGGCCGATGCGGATCTGATCGTGCATGAGCTCGCCGAGCTCGAGAATGAAGAGCTGCTGACGCCATCCTGGCTGACACTGGCGGAAGCCCGCGCGCTCGATCTGCCCAGCATCACGCGTACGGTTCTGGATGAAGTCGAGGCGCGCATGAGCGAAGGCGCTGATCCCTCGCGTCCGGTACCGTTCTACCGTTTCTCGCGCGGCAAAGCCGGCCTCGTCCACATCTGATGTCGACCGCCGAGCGGCGCGCGAGTCTGATCGCCATCCTGTCGGCCTGTGCCGCTTTTGCGATCGGCATGGGCCTGACTCTGCCGCTTCTCTCTCTGATATTGGAGCGGCGCGGCTTCCCGGGAACCGTGAACGGCCTCAATCTGGCAACCGCCGGTCTCGCCGCGTTTATCGTCACACCGCAGGTTCCGCGCCTCATGCGCACCTTCGGCACGGCGACGTTCATGGCCGGATCGCTTATCCTCTCAGCTACGGCATTGTTTGCACTATTTCAGGTGCAAACCCTGTGGGGCTGGTTCCCGCTACGCTTCGCGTTGAGCATCGGTTTGAACGGCTTGTTCGTCGCCTCGGAGTTCTGGATCAACCAGCTCGCGACAGATGCGAACCGCGGCCGCTATATTTCGCTGTACGGCGCCTGTATCTCGGGCGGCTTCGGTGTTGGCCCGGCGATACTCTCGATACTCGGCACGCACGGCGTTGCACCCTTCGCCATCGGTTCATCCATGCTTCTGTTGGCGCTCGTGCCCGTGCTGATGGCACGCAAGGCGGCGCCGCAACTCGACGAGACGCCTGGCCCGTCGACGCTCACCGTCCTGCGCATGGCGCCCGCGATGCTGTCCGCGGCGTTTGTCTTCGGCGCGATTGACGCCGGCATGGGTGGACTGTTCCCGGTCTATGCCGTGCGGTCGGGGTACACTGAAACTCACGCGGCGCTTGCAATCACCGCGATGTCGATCGGCAGCTTTGTCTTCCAGTACCCGCTCGGCATTCTCGCCGACCGGATGAACCGGCGAACCCTTCTCATCATTTGCGCATCGACAGGGATTGTAGGCGCCGTGTTGACTCCCTTCGCAATCGCGACACCGATCCTGACCTATGTGCTCCTTTTCTTCTGGGGCGGGATCATCATGGGCGTCTACACGATCGGCCTGACCATCCTCGGCGAACGCTTCAAAGGCCGCGAGCTCGCAAGCGCAAACGCCACCTATGTGATGCTCTATGCCATAGGACTTTTGAGCGGGCCGGTGGTCGAGGGTGTGGCGCTGGACGCATGGAATCCCCACGGCTTGATGGTGGTCCTGGCCCTGATCAGCGCGTTTTATGTGATATTTCTGATGGTTAGGCGGCCGTCATCGGCCTCTGCCTCGGCTTGACAAAGGGCCGCCGGCGGCTAAATTCCCGGCCCTTCACAGGTTTTCAGGAGTTCCGCCCATGGCGAAGCCAACAACGGCCAAGATCCGGCTCAACAGCGAGGGCGGCACGGGTTTCTATTACGTCGCCAAGAAGAACACGCGCACCATGACCGAGAAAATGACGGTCAAGAAGTATGATCCGGTGCTGCGCAAGCACGTGCTCTTCAAGGAAGGCAAGATCAAGTAGTCCCGCCTAGCGCGCGGCGGCCGCCGCGCCCTTTCGCGCCGCTTCCACCTTTTGCACGAATGGCACGATGAAGCCGCTCACCAGCGGCACCATCTGAGGCGGCATGTCGTGCCCCCAGCCTTCGATCTCATGATACTGCGCACCCGCGATGCATTGCGCGGTGTGGCGTCCGCATTCCGGACGAAGCAGCGTGTCCACCGAACCGTGCAGAACAAGCGCCGGCACACGGAGCGACTTGAGGCATTCGGTTCGCGGCGGGCTGGCGAAGATCGCTGCGTATTGGCGCGACGTTCCCTCCGGATAGTAACTGCGGTCATAAGCGGCGCCGATCAATTCCCCGATGCGCTTTTCGTCGAACGGAAACCTGGTGGACGCGTAGGCCCGCCTCCCCTTGAGCCCGTGCGCGACGACCGATGCGCGATCCTGCGCCGGCGGCTGGGCGGTGAGAGCAGCCTGTGCTTCCGGACTCGACGGCGGCAGCGATGGATCGCTTGTGGTCGAAAAGATTGAAATGAGCGAACGCGTCTTTTGCGGATGATTAAGCGCGACAAGCTGCGCGATCATCCCGCCCATGGAAGCACCGGCGATGTGGGCGCTTTCGATGCCGAGCGCATCGAGTAGTCCGGCCGCGTCCGCCGCCATGTCGTTCAGCGTGTAGGGAACATCGGGCTTGCGCCCTTCGCGCACGGCCTTTACGGCCTCCTGAAGGTTTGGATGTATGCCGTGCCACTTCTGGGAAAGGCCGACATCGCGATTGTCGAACCGGATGAAGCGAAACCCGGCGCCGATCAGGCTTTGCCTAAATTCATCCGACCAGGAGGTCATCTGGCTGCCGAAGCCGTTGATCATCAGGAATGGAATGCCGTCCGCCGGACCTGCCTCGTCGAATTCCAGTTCTATCCCGTTGGCGCGAATTTTTGCCACTTTCTGCTTCTCCCATATTTTTCGGAAGCTTAACGGCTGGCGCTTCCTTGACAAGATGGCGGGCGAAACAGAGCTTACGAGCCCATTTCCCAAGGATTCCATGCGCCGCGCTCTCGACCGACTCGCCAATGAAACGTTCGACCTCCTGATCATCGGCGGAGGCGTCACAGGAGCCTGCGTAGTGCGCGATGCGAGCCTGCGCGGTCTCAAAGTCGCGCTCGTTGAGCGCAACGACTTCGCCGGCGCGACCAGTGCGCACAATTCCAAGCTTGTGCATGGCGGCCTGCGCTATCTGCGCAACTTCGAGCTCGGACTGGTGCGCGAATCGTTGAAGGAGCGGCGCATATGGCAGCGCATTGCGCCGCACCTGGTGCATCCATTGCCATTCCTTGTGCCCAACTATGGCGGCGGATGGAAAGCCACCGCGACTTTGCGGGCCGGACTGACGCTTTACGACATCTTGTCTTTCGATAAGGGCTGGCTCGACGATCCCGCACAACGCTTGCCAAACCATTCCTGGCTGAACAAGGACAAGGCACTGGCGATGGAGCCCGTGCTCGAAGGGCCGGGTTTCGAGGGCGCACTGCAGTATTACGATGCGCAGATGTACTCGCCCGAGCGCCTCGCGCTCGAATGCCTCCTGGATGCAGATGCGACCGGCGCTGCGATTGCGAACTATGTCGAAGGCGGCAAGCTTCTCAACCGCAACGGCCGCATTGAGGGCTGCACGGTCCATGATGTCGAATCTGGCTCACGCTTCGACGTGCGTGCAAAACTGACCTTGGTGGCCGCCGGACCGTGGGCCGACATCTTCCTCGAACAGGCACTCGGCAAGCCGTCGACGCATAAGCTGATGCGCTCGAAGGGCATTCATGTTCTGGTGCCGGCGATCACGCGCAAGGCGGCTCTGACGGTCGCCGCAGCCGGCGGGCACTTCTTCGTCTTGCCCTGGCACGGTCACACACTGCTTGGCACGACCGACACGGCGTTCAAAAGCGATCCGGATGAAGTCGGCGTGAGTGAGTCCGACATTGAGGACTTCTTTGCCTACATCAATAAATATCTTCCCGGCGCACATCTTATGCGCGAGAGCGTCGAGGCATTTTATGCGGGCCTGCGACCGCTCGTGGATGATGGATCAGGCGACACATACGGCGCGAGCCGACGTGCCGAATTGGTCGACCATGGCGAGAGCGACGGCCTCGACGGCCTGTTCTCGGCAATCGGTGGAAAGTGGACCACGTCGCGTGACCTGGCGCAGAACGTCGTCGACGTAATCGTCAAAAAACTGAATGTCTCGTCCGACGATTGCGAAACCGATGAAGACCCCACGGCAGGCGGAGACATTGGACGAATAGCGGAATTTATCGCCGATCAGCGCAAGGAACACCCGGAGATTTCAAGCATCGACCACCTCGCGCACATGTACGGATCGCGTCTTCCCGACATGCTCGCTGAGGCCAACAACAAGCCCGAACTGCGTGCCGCCATCGGCGACGCGGGCGATATCGGCGCACAGATTGTATTTGCGATCCGCGAGGAAATGGCTGTTCACCTCTCCGATGTCGTAATGCGGCGCACGTGCATGGGCCAGGTCGGAACGCCGCCCGGCGAGGCCCTCGAAGCGGCATCGCGCATCATGGCGGCCGAACTTGGTTGGAGCGAGGAGCGGCGGGTTCGGGAAATCGAGTTGCTTGCCCCGACGTTCAAGACACGCGAGGCACCATGACGGCGTTTGTGGTCGTCAATCCGCGTTCGGGCAACGGCCGGACGGGCCGTGGCTGGGCATCCATCGAACGCGCCCTCGCCTCTGTCTATCCGGCCATGTCGGTGGGCTTCACCCGCAAGCAAGGCGAAGCCGCTGCGCTGGTGCGCTACGCTCTGCGCGAAGGTCACCAGGAGATAGTGGCCGTCGGAGGCGACGGAACGATCAACGAAGCCGTGAACGGAATGTTCGACGCCGACGGCACTACACCGCAACACGCCGTATTCGCTTTCATTACCAGTGGAACGGGTGGTGATTTTCGCAAATCATTCGGTATCGATGCGGGAGCCGAGGTCGCGATCGAGCGGTTGAAACGGGCCAGCGTGCGCCGGATCGATGCCGGCCGCGTCACCTGCCTGACTATAACCGGTGAGCCCACCTCGCGCTATTTCGTCAATATCGCTTCCTTCGGCCTCTCAGGCGTGATTGTCGATTCCGTCAACCGGGCGCGCATCGCCAAGCTGTTCGGCGGCTCGTTCGCCTTCGCCTTCCACAGCGCACTCACCATGCTGCGTTACCGCAACCGCGCCGTGCGGATCATGATAGATGGCGTGGAGGATGAGATCGCCTCGATCGCGACCGTTGCAATCGCCAACGGCCAGTATTTTGGCGGCGGCATGAAGGTTGCGCCCGGAGCTGTCATCGACGACGGGATGTTTGACATCGTCATCATGGGCGGCGCACCCAAGGGCCAGTCGCTCGCCGACATGAAGCTGATCTACACCGGGGAGCACATTCACAGGCCAAACGTCCGCGTCTTGCGTGGCCGGCATGTCGTTGTGGCTCCGGTCGCCGAAACGCGCGGTCAGGCGGTTCTGATCGAAACCGATGGAGAAGCCGCGGGCCGGCTGCCTGCAACGTTCGAAATTTTGCCTCGTGCACTCAATCTGCGATGCTGACGGCTGGGTCTGGGGATTAACCAAGATGAGCGCCGATCACGGCAATGTCCGCTGGAATGGCTGGGGCTGGTCCGCGCACAAGGACCAACTGGCGGAACAGGAAGTGCTTTGGAGCTGGCTTGCCGGCGAACTCGGCATGCCGGCTCTGCTGGCAACACCGGCACGCCCCCTCGAGAGCATCGCGCTCGCGGCCTCGCGTCTCACGGTCGAGGACCGGGCCCGGTTCATCGAGATTCTCGGCGCCGAGCGCGTGCGCGACTCGCAATTCGAGCGCGCCTTTCATGCTCGCGGCCGCAGCTATCACGATCTCATACATCTTCGATCCGGCGACCTCTCGACGGCTCCGGATGCGGTGCTCTATCCACGAACCAGCGACGAAGTGTTGGCCCTCCTCGGCGCGGCCGGCGAAGGACGCGTCGCCGTCGTGCCGTATGGCGGTGGCACGAGCGTCGTCGGCGGTGTCACAGGAAATTCTGGCGCGTTCAAATCGGTGGTCAGTATCGACATGTCAGCAATGGACCGCGTCATCGACGTGGATGCGCAATCCATGACGGCTACGGTGGAAGCCGGCATATACGGCCCGGCGCTGGAAAAGGCCCTGCAGGCGCGCGGTTTCACGCTCGGTCACTATCCACAATCGTTTGAGTTCTCCACGCTTGGCGGCTGGATTGCGCATCGCGGCGCCGGCCAGGGATCTAATCGCTACGGCCGCGCCGAAGACTGGCTTGTCGGGACCAAAGTGGCGACGCCGCGCGGCGTGCTGCACACCGGAGGCTTTCCCGCGTCGTCGACGGGTCCGCGGCTGAACGATCTCGTGGCAGGCTCCGAGGGCGTCTTCGGCATCGTGACAGAGGCAACCATTCGCCTGCACGCGCTTCCCGTCGCGAGCGACTATTACGGCTATCTGTTCAAGGATTTTGGGAGCGGCATCGCAGCAATCCGGGAAGCAGCCCGCCAGGAAATCTCAGTCACGATGTTACGGCTGTCCGATCCGAACGAGACCAGATTCTATCGCGCCTTCGGTGCGCTTGGAAAAAAGCGCACACTGCGCGACCGCTTTGCGCAGTTTTATCTAACCAATCGCGGCTTCGACGAGAGGGCCTGCGCAATGATCGCCGGCTTCGAAGGCGCAACGACATCCGTAGTCGATGCGCGCCTGCAGTTCGACGTGATCGCCAAGAAGCACGGTGCGCTCGCGCTCGGCGAGGGACAGGGAAAGCGCTGGAAGGACGGCCGTTTCCACGGACCATATCTGCGCGATCCGATGATGGACCGGGGCGTCGGCGTCGACACGCTCGAGACCGCAACGAGTTGGTCCAATCTGGATACGCTCTATGTCGCCGTGCGGGACGCTCTGGAGAGCTCCATTCGCGAATCCGCACCGCGCGCCGGCGCTCATGGCGTCGTTAGCTGTCACATCAGCCATTCCTATCCTGACGGCGCGAGCCTCTACTTCACCTACATCTTCCCGCGCGCGCTTGAAGGCGAACTGGCGCAGTGGCGCATGATTAAGAAGGCGGCGTCCGACGCGATTGTCGCGAACGGCGGAACCATCAGCCACCATCACGGTATAGGTGAGGATCACCTGCCCTGGATGCTGGCCGAAAAAGGCTCGCTCGGCGTCGATGTGCTGCGCGCGGTGAAAATGGCGCTTGACCCCAAGGGCATTCTCAATCCTGGGAAGCTGATCCCGGATTGACGCCTTCACGAAGCGCCGCAGCAGCCGCGGCAACCGCCTCGCGCGCCTTGGGGATAAGACTGCGCATGCTGAAGAAGCCATGCACCATTCCCGGGTAGTTCACATAGGTGATGGACACGCCTGCCTTGTCGAGCGCGTCGGCATAGTCCCTGCCTTCGTCGCGCAGCGGATCAAAGCCGGCCGTGATGACATAGGCGGGTGGAAGGCCGCTGAGATCCTTCGCCTGGAGAGGCGAAAGGCGCGGGTCGTGCCGGCTGTCCTTGTCCGGCGCGTAGAGGCGCGTGAACCAGTCCATGCCTTCCTTTTCGAGGAAATAGCCTTTCGCGTTTTCGCGCATTGACGGTGTGTCCGGCGCACCAAGTTGCGCGACGGGATAGATCAGAAGCTGAAACGCAATATTCGGTCCATCATCTCGCGCAAGCTGCGCAACGACGGCCGCGAGGTTTCCACCCGCGGAGTCGCCGCCGACGGCGAGACGCTTTGCGTCGATTCCGAGCGTGGCCGCGTTTGCCGCGACCCATTTCGTCGCCGCGAAACAATCATCGACCGCGGCCGGAAACGGATGCTCCGGTGCCAGACGGTAGTCGACCGAAACAACGCGAAATCCGCTTTCATTGGTCAGAACGCGGCACAGATCGTCATGCGTGTCGAGATCGCCGAGAACAAAGCCACCGCCGTGAAAGAACACGAGGCCCGCCAGAACATTGCTGCTCGTCGTCAGCGGCGTGTAGATGCGCACGGCAAGCTCGCCACCCGGCCCAGGAATTGTTCGATCCTCGACCTTTCCGATCGGCGTATTGCCCTTGCGGAAGATGCTCATCTTCATCGCCGCTCGTGCCGCCTGAGGGCCCACTTCCCAGCTCTTGGGCATTTTCAGCGCGGCCATCTGTTCGAGCAGCGCTTTCACATGTGCGTCGAGTGCCATCGCCGAACCCCCGATCAGTGAGCGTTGAGGATCGCGCCGACCGCTTTCGACGCAGCCGTGAGCGCCTGGTTCGCCTGCGGCAGGAATGACTGCATGTAGATGAAGCAATGCACGAGGCTGTCATAGTCGGCGACGGTGACCTTCACGCCGGCTGCTCGCAGTTTCTCGGCATATTGCAGGCCCTCGTCATGCAACGGATCGAAGCCGCCGAGCATGACATACGCCGTCGGCAGCCCCGACAGATCCTTGGCGCGCAGCGGAGAAATCTTCGGATCAGACTTGTCGGCGTCTGGCGGGAGATAGCAATCGTAGAACCAGTCGAGCGTTTCTTTTTCCAGAAAATATCCGGCCGCGAAATCGCGCAGAGAATTCGTCATCTCTCCAATTTGTGTGACGGGGAAAAGGAGCATCTGGCACGCGAGCGTCAGGCCGCCTTTGGCTTTTGCCATCTGGGCGACTTCGGCAGCGAGTGCGCCGCCCGCTGAATCCCCGCCGACGGCGATGCGGTTGGCGTCGACGCCGACATGCGCTGCATTCGCAGCGACCCAGGTGAGAGCTGCGAACGCATCGTCGATCGCGGCCGGAAATTTGTTTTCGGGTGCGAGGCGGTAGTCGACGGAGATGACTCGAAATCCGCCCTCGTTCGCCATCATGCGGCACAGGCCATCATGCGTTTCGATATTGCCGATCACCCATCCGCCGCCGTGATAGTAGATGAGCGCCGGCATCGGATCGCGCCCAGCCGCAACCGGCGTGTAGACACGGATCGGAATGGGTCCACCCGGTCCCGGAACGGTGAGGTTTTCCGTCTTGCCGACCGGCACATCTTTGGGTCCGGCAATCTGCATCAGCCCGACAAAGGTCTCGCGCGCGACGGCCGCGCCGGCCTCGGACATTTTGGGACCGCCCGCGGCGGCCATCTGGTCAAGAAAACCTTTTACGATCGGATCGAGCGGCATGAAGTATCTCGCATGTGGGAACGCGAGTTTGGCCAGAAGCTCGAAGCCAGCGCAAGCTCAGTGAATGGTGACCTGCAGGGAAGGATCGAGGCCGCGTACGACTATGTCGTCGAGGAAAACGCAGAGTGTCAGCCAGAACCGCGCGCGATCCAGGGCGCCCTCCGCCTCAAAGGACACAACCGCGCGGCGCGCATAGTCCATCGCGGATGGGCCGTGTTCTTCGGCCAGGTCGGCTGCTATGCGGTACAGATCGTCTGCGCTTAACTGCATTGGCGTGTCCCCAGGAGGGATGAGTGGACCACATCCTGGTAATCGCCCGGTTAACGCGCGTTAAGACCGCAATTTCACGTAAATGAGACGCTATCGCCGATCCGGAGCTGCCCTCCAGTAACCACATTGCAGCACACTCCGCCCCGCCAATCTGGAGTAAGCGCAGATTTCAGGCCGGAATGGGCGCGTTCCATCAGATCGCATGGGTCGGTCTCCATCCTGATCTCGAGGACGACATCGCCGATACGTATTTGTCCTCCCGCGATCTGGGGTGCCGCGATACCCTCGACCAGAAGGTTGGCCCGGCGCGTCGTCCAAGGGAGCGATACGCCCAGCTCACGGCAGGCGTCATCCCAGCTTTCGCGAAACAGAACAGTTATCTGGCGGTCGCGTTTGCGCCCGCGTATGTCGCCGTCGATTCCGCCTTCGACGCTCACCGTCGCGGACTGCATTTCCTCAAGCGGCATCCGCAATTGCGCAGCCTTGGCGATGCCGATCAGTTTTCCACTCACGGGATTTCGATGACCTCGGGTTCAGGCGTGGAGGAGAACAATTTCTCCACCAGTGCTTTGCGGCGATCCATCGTCGCACGCTGATTAACATACCCCTTGTCCGTGATCTCGTGACCATCGACGGAAGGTGGTTCAGACATGAGGATTATGCGCTTCACGCGCGTGGAGCTTCCGCCCTGCTCCTTGTTGTACGCAGAGAACTTTTCTTTGACGAAGTCGCGGATCTTAGGGTGGGCAACGATCTCGTTCAGATCGTGCGTTCCGCACATTTGCGCTGCCGCAGCAACTGAGGGCCAGGCCAGCAGCCCGATATAGGGCTTGTCCTGGCCGCACACCACGCAATCGAAAAACAAAGGCGAAGCGGCCGCAACAGCGTGGGCGCGCAGCGTACCGGCGGAGACCCAGGTGCCGCTGTCGAGTTTGAAGTCTTCCGTCACGCGGCCATCGAAGACCAGACCTTGTTCAGGATCGTTTTCATCGATGAACTTCGCCGCATCGCCGAGCGAGTAATAGCCTTCATCGTCAAATGCTGCCTTCGTCAGATCCGGCCGCTTGTGATAGCCGGGCGTGACTGTTGGCCCCTTCACGCGAACCTCGAGCTTGGTCCCGTTTGGCACCAGTTTGAGCGTGATGCCTGGCAGCGGCAGTCCGATCAGGCCGACACGTTCGGTGATCCAATGTACCACGGTCACGCCCTGGGTCTCGGTCGCGCCGTACATCGTCGTCATCGGGATGCGTGCGCCCACCGACGCAATCGCGAGCGCCTGGAAGCGCTCATAGATGTCCTGGCTCAGCGTTGCGCCGCCATAGCCGGCCATCCGGAGTTTTGCGAAGACATGGTCGCGAAGAGTTTCGTCGCGCTCCATCGCGTCGCACAGCCAGCCGAACGCGATAGGCGCGGTGCCGATACCCAGCGGTGTGATGTCCCGCAAGTTCCGAATGGTTTCCTCGAACATGCCGGGCAAGGGCTTGCCGGCATCGAGATAGATCGTTCCGCCGCCGTTCATCGCGCCGTTGAAGCCGATATTTCCAGCCGAAATATGGTTCCACGGCATCCATTCCAGGCTCTGCGGAATCTCGCTTGGGTCTGGCGCTTCTGTACGCAGCGCTTCCTGTGCCGCGATCACCGCGCACATCAAATCATGGGTCTGCACGACACCCTTGGGCATTCCGGTCGAACCGGACGTGAAGAGGTATTTGGCCGTCGTCGCGTGATCAATCTTCTCCAGCGCCTTTGCCACGTCAGGGCCGGCATTCGTGCGGATCAGGTCGCTGTATGCGGTGGTCTGACGGTCGGGGATCGGCATCGCCGTCACGACCTCGACGCCTTCGAGTGGCAGCGCGGCAAGCGCGCGCGCATACATCGGGCCCTGCTCGGCGAAAATCATCTTGGGCCCCGCGATGCCGAACACATGCTTGAGCTTGGAGTGATCGCCGGACATCAGGGAGTAAGCGACCGAGACTGGCGCGACGGGAATGCCGGCAAGCATCGCGCCCAGCATCATCGTCGCGTGCAGGATCGAGTTGCCGGACAGGATCATGAGCGGCGTATCGGCGTTCATGCCGCGCGAGAGCAGCGCCTGTGCGATAGCGCTGGCGCGCGAATGGGCCTCGCCATAGGTGATGAAACGCCAGTCGCCGGTCTTGCCGCCTTCGAGCGGAGTGCGTTCGCCGATGAAACTCCGGTACCGATGCTTGGCCGCGCGCTCCTGGAACAGGTGGGCAATCGAGCGGTGCATTGGCCCGAGCTTGTGATTTGAAGCGATGTACACCGTGCCATCCGGCATTTTCCTGACATCGAGCGACGGCGCCTTCTGGGGCAGCGGCCGGAATGGCGGCAATTCCGCCCCTTTAATCTGCAAGTTCATAGACTTACTCCCCTGGACACCGAACTACACCACGGTGCCGTTATTCATTATATTTCCCCGTAAGTTCCGGTATAATTCCAGAGCTTTGGCGAGGTATTTCCGCATGCGCGGTAAAAGCGTGTTGCTCATCATCGGCGGCGGCATCGCTGCCTACAAGTCCCTTGACCTCGTCCGGAGGCTGAAGGAACGCGACACAAAGGTGCGGGCGATCCTGACCCGGGCGGGCGCCGAATTCGTCACACCGCTGTCGGTGGCATCGCTGTCCGGCGAGAAGGTCTTTCAGGACCTCTTCAGCCTGACCGAAGAAGCTGAGATGGGGCACATCCAGCTCTCGCGCGCCGCCGATCTCGTCGTCGTCGCACCCGCGACGGCGGACCTGATGGCCAAGCTGGCGGGCGGCCACGCCAACGATCTCGCATCGACGGCGCTTCTTGCGACCGACAAGCCAGTCATGATGGCTCCGGCCATGAACGTGCGCATGTGGAATCATGCGGCGACACAACGGAACCTGACGACGCTGCGCGCAGACGGCGTTTTGTTCGTCGGCCCCAACGAAGGCGATATGGCGTGCGGCGAATTCGGCCCCGGACGTATGGCCGAACCAGGCGAGATCGCGACCGCTGTCGAAGCTTTCTTCAGCAATGGCCATGGCACGCTTGCGGGCGTTCGCGCGCTTGTGACCGCCGGACCGACGCAAGAGCCGCTCGATCCCGTCCGCTTCATCGCCAATCGCTCTTCCGGCAAGCAGGGTTATGCCATCGCCGATGCACTCGCACGCGCCGGAGCCGACACGACACTTGTTTCGGGGCCGGTCGAACTTGAAGCACCGTCCGGCGTTCGGCTTCTGAAAGTCACGACGGCGCGCGAGATGATGGCGGCGTGCGAATCCGCCCTGCCTGCGGACGTTGCGGTCTGCACCGCGGCCGTCGCCGACTGGCGTCCCGAAATCGCCGCCAACAACAAGATCAAGAAAGAGAAGGACGCCGCAACGCCGACGATCCACCTCGTCGAAAATCCGGACATTCTCGCGACGCTGGCCAGGCACACGCAGCGCCCGCATCTGCTGATCGGTTTCGCGGCCGAAACCGAAGATGTCATCGCGCACGCGACGGCCAAGCGCGTGCGCAAGGCCTGCGACTGGATCGTGGCGAACGATGTCAGCCCGCACACCGGCATCATGGGTGGCGACAAGAACACCGTGCATCTCATCACTGCGAACGCAACGGAAAGCTGGCCGGAACTTGCGAAGTCCGAAGTCGGCACGCGCCTCGCGGCGCGCATCGCACAGACTCTCAAGGGCAAGGCAGCATGAAGATATCCTTGCTGCGGCTGCCGAACGGCCACGATCTGCCCCTGCCCGCCTACGCCACCGAAGGCGCGGCGGGACTGGACCTTGTCGCCGCGATCGACAGCGACGTGACGGTGCTTCCGGGCAGGCGCGCGATCGTTCCCACCGGATTGTCGTTGGAACTGCCGACCGGTTTTGAAGCGCAGATCCGCCCCCGTTCGGGCCTCGCGGCGAACAACGGCGTCACGGTCCTGAACACGCCAGGCACCATCGACTCTGACTACCGCGGCGAAGTGAAAATCATCCTTATCAATCTCGGCGACGAGGCGTTCCGCATCACACGCGGGATGCGTATCGCGCAGATGGTGATCGCCCGCCACGAACGCGCAGAACTGATCGAGCGCACGTCGCTTTCCGAAACCGCGCGCGGCGCTGGCGGTCACGGTTCCACCGGTCTCCATTCGATAGAGCAAGCCTGAGTGATGCTGAAACTTTCCAGAAAGACCCTGTTGGCGCTCGAAGCGGTGATCGATATCGCCTTCAACGCCCGGCCCGAGCCGGTGCAGGCAAAGGAGATCACCGCGCGACAGGGCGTGCCGCAGCGCTATCTCGAGCAGGTGATGCAGCAGCTCGTGCGCGCCGGCGTGCTCAAAGGCGTGCGCGGCCCGCGCGGCGGCTATCGCCTCGCCAAGGAACGGCGGCGCATTTCGGTCGGCGATGTGGTACGTGTTGCCGAGAGCCTTGAAGACGAGGAAAGCGAGACGATCGATCCGCGTT
>Ga0265325_10000523_pt1 | contig 27679 bp, 20 predicted proteins | sample 41420metaG_FD_202090 | JGI IMG/M metagenome (GOLD analysis project Ga0265325, IMG submission 202090) | Rhizosphere microbial communities from Carex aquatilis grown in University of Washington, Seatle, WA, United States - 4-14-20 metaG | ecosystem: Host-associated > Plants > Roots > Rhizosphere... | reverse complement strand
GCAATGCGTGTCTGCAATTTTGGCAATCGTTGTACTCTGTCTGTTGCTTGCGCTTCGATAGCGTGTGCCGGAACTTCCATCCAGCACCGTTGATGACAAAGCGTACCGATGCACCGAACCGCCGCTCTTACGAGCTGGTAGTTGGGCCGTATGCTTGGCCGGACACCTGACTTAAGGCTGCGCCGCGGCGGCGTGGCTCCGGTTGCGACGACGCGCCAGATGGTGTTGCCGACGTCGTCTGCGACCAAAAGCGCCCCCGTCTTGTCGATGGCGACTCCTACGGGGCGGCCCATCGCCTTGCCGTCCTTATTGACGAAGCCCGTAAGAATGTCCTGCGGCGGACCGCTTGGCTTCCCGTTGGCGAAAGGCACAAAAACGACTTTGTAGCCGCTTCGGGGATTCCGGTTCCAGGAGCCGTGTTCACCAACAAACGCGCCGCTCTGGTAAGGCTGAGGCATGCGTGGGTCCTGAGCAAACACAAGGCCGAGTGGAGCCACGTGATTGCCGAGCGCATAGTCCGGCATCACGGCCTTGGCCACCAGCTCTGGATTTTGCGGCTTCACGCGATCATCGACATGCTGACCCCAATAGCTGAAGGGCCAGCCGTAAAACGCACCGTCTTTCACTGAAGTGAGGTAGTCCGGCACCAAATCGCTGCCAAGCTCGTCACGCTCGTTGACCACCGCCCAGAGCGTCTTGGTTTGCGGCTCGACGGCAAGCGCCACCGCATTGCGCAGACCGGTGGCGTATTCCCGCCACGCGCCGGACTGAATGTCGATCTCACGGATTGCGGCCCGCCCCTTTTCCTTGTCCAGTCCGTTCTCCCCGGCGTTGCTGTTCGACCCGATCGAAGCATAGAGCTTCGATCCGTCTTCGCTTGCGGTCAAACCCTTGGTCCAGTGATGATTCAACGGTCCGGCTGGTAGATCGGCGAGCTTCTTTCCCGGCTGGTCGATTTGCGATGCGCCATCTCTATAGGGGAACGTCATGACGGCATCGTTGTCGGCGATATAAAGATTACCGCCGACCAGCGCCATGCCGAAGGGTGAGTACAGATCCTTCAGAAACACGTTGCGCGTCTCCGCGACCCCGTCACCATCGGCGTCTCGCAGCAGGGTGATGCGGTTTGGACTCTTGACGCCTGCACCGGCCCAACTCTGCACCCGCTGGTAAATGAAGCCCTTAATACCTTTGCCCTCCTCCGGTCGTTCCGGCGCGTTGGTTTCGGCGACCAGCACGTCGCCGTTGGGCAACGCAAGCAATGTTCGTGGATGGTCAAGGCCCGTGGCGAAGGCGGTGACGGTGAAGCCGGAAGCGGGCTGGGGCTTCGCGTCTTCGGGCCAGCCCTTGGCTGGGGCGATCTTCACCGTCGGCAGGAGCGTCTCGTGGGGCGGGGGCAGCTCTGGCTTGGCGCCATGGCTGGCGCTTTCAGGAAGTTTTGCGGAATCACCACAGGCTGCAAGCGTGAGGGTGAGCGCCAATGCGCTACCCGTTACAATCCGTGGAAGAGGTTGAGGCATTGGATTCGCTCCTTGCGGCATCACCAGCCACTCGGCGGGATTGCCTTGCCGGCAAACCAACACGGCCTGGGCTCTGGTGTTCCTGTCTGCCGTGCCGAAAACCGCGCTCACAACCCTGCGGCCGTGGCGGTGGTGGCCGATGCGAATGAAACCGCCGGTCAAAAGCCGAAGAGTGCGAGGGCATGCTCCGACCTCGGTGCAGCCTTCACTTCTGTCTTGGCTCTGCAAGCCTATCGCCTGGCTGGCGCAATTCTCCTTCCGTCATGGCGGAGAGCGCCTCGACGAGGTGGCTGCAGCATTCGACGGGACAATGGGCCTTAGTGTGCCTTAAGAGAAATGAGCTTTGAAATATTTGGCGGAGAGGGAGGGATTCGAACCCCCGATACGGTTGCCCGTATGCCGCATTTCGAGTGCGGTGCGATCGACCACTCTGCCACCTCTCCGGAACCAAATCTCGGCGCAGCGCGGAGCGCTCTATCTATCCAATGGACCGACGCCAAACAAGGCTGTTGCAAGCCCTCAGGTCGGTCCTGCGGTCGCGTCGATCATGCCCCGATTTGGACGGCTGCGATCCTTCTCCGTGCTCGGCGATCCCGGCGCGCAAGCTATAACGTCCCCGCAAGGCCCGCCTTGGTCACCACCTTGCCCCAGCGATCCTGCTCGCTGGCAATGAATCGGGGCAGTTCCGCGAGTGATGGGCTTACGACTGGAACCACCCCAATTCGGTTGAATGCCTGTTGGACGTCAGGCGAGCCCATAACCGCTTTGAGATCGGCGTGCAGCCGTTCCACGATTGGCTGCGGTGTGCCTGCCGGGCCCGATATCATGAACCAGCCCGATGCGTCGAAGCCAGGCACGCCCGCCTCGCTGAGGGGAGGAATGTCCGTTGCCGAAGGCCATCGTGTCAGTGTCGTGATTCCGAGTGCCCGAATCTTGCCGCTGGCAACCAAAGGCAGCGAAGGCACCAGATCGGAAAACAGCACCTGCACGTGCCCTGCGAGCACATCCTTGATCGCGTCAGCGCTGCCCTTGTAGGGCACGTGGGTCATTTCCACGCCGGTCAGCGATTTGAACATCTCTGCGTAGATGTGATGAGGCGATCCCGGCCCGCCTGAAGCGTAGAAGATCTTGTTTGCCTTGGCGTAGGCGATGAGATCAGGCACGGAGTTGATGGGCAGCGACGCATTGACCACAAGCAAGAACGGCACCCGGCCGACCAGCGCCATCGGTGCGAAGTCCTTGTTGGGGTCGTAGGGAAGCTGTTTGTACATCGCGTAGCCGACCGCCATCGAGCCGCTGCCGGGCATCCCAAGCGTGTAACCATCCGGCGCAGCCTTGGCGGCGATCGCGGTGCCCAGAGTCGATCCCGCGCCGCCGCGGTTCTCCACAATCACCGGCTTGCCAAGACGCGCGCTGAGCTGTGGCGCGATGATGCGGGCGGTGGTGTCGACAGCTCCGGCGGGGGCCCACGGTACGATCATCGTGATAGTGCGGCTTGGATAATCCTCGGCGCGGACCTGCGGGGCTTGAACGAGCGCCAGTCCGACCACAATGAAAACGCAACGGAACACCACAGCCATGGAATCCTCCAGCAATGAACCCTCTTGTTATTGCGATCCGGCGATGCCGGCCTTGGTCACGATACCGCCCCAGCGCACGATTTCGGATTTGACGAACTTCTGCATGTCCGGAACCGATGGCGTGTCGAGCGGCAGCAGGCTGAGCTTGTCGATTTGCGCCTTCATGTCGGCGGACGCCATCACCTGCATTAGCTCCTTGTGCAGCTTGTCGATCACAGGCTGGGGCGTCTTTGACGGTGCAACGATCGTGAACCAGCCGGCCACGTCGAAGCCCGGCACACCGGCTTCGTTGAGCGGGGGCAGGTCGGGGAATGCCTTGACGCGCTGCTTGGTCGAAACTGCAAGCGGCCGCACCTTGCCGGTGCTGGCGAGACCAAGCAACGGCGGGATATCGCTGAACATGAGTTGAATGGCCGGCGATGACGTCGTTCAGCGCTGGCAGCGTGCCCTTGTACGGCACATGAGTCATCTTGATGCCGGTCATGCTGGCGAGCAACTCGGCGTAGAGGTGGTGCGGCGCACCAGGCCCGCCGGAGCCGTAGGACAGCTTGCCTGGATTGGCCTTGGCGTACTCGATCAACTCCTTGACCGATTTTACCGGCAGATCGTTGTTGACGACGAGAACGAACGGCGCTCCTGCAACCATCACCAAAGGCACAAGATCGGCCGCGGGATCATAAGGCAGCTTCTTGTGCAGCGTAGCATTGATCGCCATTGGCGTCGGCGTCGCCATCAAGAGCGTATAGCCATCGGGCTCGGCATGAGCCACCAGGCTCGAGCCGATCACGGTGCCGGCGCCGGGTTTGTTCTCGATGATAACTGGCTTGCCGATGCGTTCCTCGAGCTTCTGCCCGACCAAACGCGCCAGGATCTCGGTCGAACCACCGGGCGTGTACGGAACGACGATGGTGATCGGCTTGGCCGGATAGTCGTCTGCGCGCACGGGCTGCGCGCAGCTAGCTATGATGGCGAGCAGTGCTGCGAGGTCTCTTGCTCGCCGCAACCAGTCGAATGAACTCTGACGCGAGAATGCGATCACGCGTTTCCCCCGTTCTCTCTATTGCGATCCAGCAAGCCCGGCATTCTTGATCACCGGCGCCCACTTCGCGGTTTCCGATTTCACGAAAGCGTTCAACTCGGGCAACGACTTTCTTCCGAGCGGAATCATGCCCATATCGCTCAGCTTCTTGTGCAGGTCGGCCTCGTTGACCGCGGCGTTGGCGCCAGTGTTGAGCTTTTCCATGATCGGCTGAGGCGTACCGCCCGGCGCGACGATCATCTGCCACGCCGTTGTGTCGAACCCAGGCAAGCCGACCGTTGCCAGCGGCGGAATCTCTGGTGCAGAAGAAACCGGCTCGGCACTGGTGACTCCAAGCGCGCGGGCTTTGCCAGCCCTGATCAACTGAATCGAGGGACCAAGATCGACGAACAGGACGTCGATCTCGTGCGCAATCAAAGCGGTCATCGACGGCACGCTGCCCTTGTACGGAACGTGCGTCATCTTGATGCCGGTCATGCTCGAGAACAGTTCGGCGTTGAGGTGGTGGAACGCGCCGACGCCGCCCGAGCCATACGTCAGGGGCTTTTGCTTGGCGAGCTTGACCAGATCGGCGACGCTCTTGACCGGCAACTCGGGATTGACCACCAGTACAAACGGCACACCGGCGATTAACGAGACCGGCACCAAGTCTTTTTCCGGCGTGTAGGGCAGGCTTTTGAAGATCGTCGGATTCATTGCCATCGTGCCGCTGGTGGCTTGCATCAGCGTGTAGCCGTCAGGCGTGGCCTTTGCAGTCGCTCCAGCCGCAATCGTGGTGCCGGCGCCGGGACGGTTCTCGACGATGAACGATTTGCCAAAATGCTGCTCGAGTTTTGACCCGACCAAACGTGCTAGCACGTCGGTGCCGCCGCCCGGTGCAAACGGGACCAAGAACGTGACGTTACGCGTTGGATAATCATCGGCTGCGGCAACGCAGGGCGAGCCAACCAGAGCGGCCATGCCGATCAACATCGAGCTGAGTACAGTTCGCATTTCCAACCTCCGTTGTGTTGCTCGCCTCGCAACCATCACTGCGATCCAGCGATACCGGCGTCGCCCACCACTTTGCCCCATCGGATAATCTCGGACTTCACGTATTCCTTGAGGCCGTCGACACTGCGGTTTTGCAACGGCAGGAATCCGAACTTGAGGATCTGATCCTTGACCTCCGGCTCCGCGAGGATTGCGGTGAGCTCAGCGTTCAAGCGCTCCACGATGGGTCGTGGCGTCGCGGCCGGCGCCGCCAACGCCTGCCATGACACGGCTTCGAAGCCGAGGACTCCGGCTTCGCTGATCGGCGGGATATCGGGAAAAGACGGATGGCGCGTCTTCGTTGAAATACCCAGGGGGCGGACGCGCCTGGCTTCGAGCAGGCCGGTTGCGGGGCCGATGTCGGAGAACATCATCGGAATGTGGCCGGCGACCAGATCGTTCAATGCCGGCAGGCTGCCGCGATACGGAACGTGGGATGCCTGCATTCCCGTCATGCTCTTGAACAACTCCATGAAGAGGTGATGCGGAACGCCCGGACCCGCGGATGCGAAGGTCATCTTGTCCGGATGCGCCTTGGCATAGGCGAGCAACTCCGGCACCGAGTGCACGGGCAGATCGTTGTTCACCATCAGTGCGAACGGAGTACCTGAGAGCAGAGCGATCGGAACGAAGTCGGTGGTCGGGTTGTAAGGCAGGCTCTTGTAAAGCGAGACATTGATGGCGAGCGTGGGCGCCGGTGCCATCAGCAGCGTGTAGCCGTCTGGATTGGACTTCTGGACGTAGGTCGCAGCAATGAGGGAGCCTGCACCGGTCTTGTTCTCGACCACGAATGACTTGCCGAACCTCTGCTCAAGCTTGCCGGCGACCAGTCGCGCCATTTGGTCGACACCGCCGCCGGGTGCGAACGGATTGACGATGGTGACGGTTCGGGCCGGATAATCCTCGGCTGTTGCCGGGGTGGTCGGTGCGGCCAGCGCCAACAAACAGAGAAGTCGCAGCGTAGGACGCCGCCACGTCATGCTCTTCCCTCCCAGGGGTCAGTTCAGCGCGTTGACCCCGCCTGGCTTTATGAAAGGAGCGTAGCGGAAGGTTAGAAGGGCCGTAAGGAGCCAAAGGGGCGCAGCCCGGGACGGCTCGGGGAGGGCTGCGAAACTCGCGATTCCTTGACAGGTCCGGGCCGGCCCGCCATAAGTTCGCCCATTGGCGCGGGCGGTTTGGCCCGCGCGAATTGTTACAGCGCTAAGCGCTTGTAACCACAGCATAAACCGACTGGAAAAAGCCGGCCCGGGCGATCCGAGCGCCGGGATTGAACGCGGGAAAAACGATGTTCGCAGTCATCAAAGCCGGCGGCAAACAGTATCGCGTCGCCGAGGATCAGGTGCTCAAGGTCGAGGGCATTGAGGGCGAGCCGGGCACGATCGTGCAGATCGGCGACGTCATCATGCTGGGCGGCGACACTCCGCAGATCGGGTCTCCGACGATTTCTGGCGCCAGCGTGGCGGCCGAGATCATCGAGCACGGCCGCGGGCCCAAGGTCATCGCCTTCAAGAAGCGCCGCCGCAAGAATTCGCGGAGAAAGCGGGGCCACCGCCAGGATTTCGTCCTGATCCGTATTTCGGAAATCCTGACCGAGGGCGCCAAGCCCACCAAGGGGCCGAAGCCTAAACCCGAGGCGAAAGCCAAAGCCCCTGAAGGCTCGGCCGCCGAAGGCCAAGGTGCCGAGGAAAAGCCTGCGGCTAAAAAACGACCGGCGCGAAAGCCTGCGGCCAAGAGCAAGAAAAAGTAACGATAGGCCAGCTGCGGCGCAGATAATTTCGCCGCAGGGCTACAGTTTGCAGCGATCATCAATATTTGTGAGATGATTCCGTCCCGGAATCGGAGTACAAGGACAGCGAGTTAAGGAACGGCGTTATGGCTCACAAGAAAGCAGGCGGATCTTCGCGAAACGGCCGCGACTCGGCTGGCCAGCGGCTTGGTCTCAAGCTGTTTGGCGGGCAGAGCGTGCTTGCCGGCAATATTCTTGCGCGCCAGCGCGGGACGAAGTGGCATGCGGGCCAGAACGTCGGTGTAGGCAAGGATCATACGTTGTTCGCCCTGGCCAATGGCCGCGTGCAGTTCAATACCAAAGCCAAAGGCCGCGTGTTCGTCTCTGTCCTTCCGATGACGGAGGCCGCGGCCGAGTAAAACGGTAGAACCATAATTGGGTCTGCCGGTGTCTGTTCCGAACCGGCGGGGCCCAACAGGCTCTTAAAGGGGGAGACGGACACCGTCTCCCCCTTAAGCTTTTCAACCAGGAGCCTGTGTCATGACACTGCAAGAGATACCTTCGGAGTCCTTCCGCGAAAGATGTATCCCCGTCCTCGAGACTGCGCGGCTGGTGCTGCGTGCGCCGCGCCTCGGGGACGCTAAATCGGTTGCCGTGCTGGCGAACGATCGCCGCATCGCCGAGAACACGGCACGCATTCCGCATCCGTATCGCCTGGCAGACGCCGAGGATTTCATCGCCTCAGCCAATTTCGGTAACGAGACAGTATTCTTGATTACGCTGCGCAACGGCCTGATTGTCGGTGCCTGCGGTTTCACACAGATCGACCGTCATCCGCCCGAGCTAGGCTACTGGCTTGGCGCCAAGCACTGGGGAAAGGGCTATGCCACCGAGGCGGTGCGCGCGGTCATCGACCATGCCTTCACCGACCTCGAATGCGATGCCGTGCAATCGGCCGCGCGGGTCACCAATCCGGCGTCGCGACGCGTCCTGGAAAAATGCGGCTTCCAATGGACGGGCGCAGGCTTGCTGCGTATCCGTGCCATCGCGAGCTCAGCACCGATCGACCGGTTTCGGCTCGATCGTGGGCTTTGGGCGTCTCTGAAGAGTTGGGGCGCAGCAAAGCGCTCGGTCTGAAATGCTGCCGCCGCCGCGGCCCGCCGGTTACCGGCGGGCCGGACATCCTGCTGCCGACTGAGGGCGAGATCCGTTCAGCGATCAGCGGCGCTGGCCATGCTCCGGCGGATAGTCCGCGGTGACATAGCATTGGCGTTCCCAGTGGCACTGCATGAACCGGGGGCAGCGAAGCCGCTGGTGGCAGATGCGGCGGGCCTTCTCGGTCAGATTCAACGACTGGGCGGAGTTTTGTACTGTCGATGACGGGCCGACCACGCCGGCCTGGGCGGTGACCGCGGCGCTGGCGATCACGAGTGTCGTTGCGGCGGCGATCACGAGATTCCGGATGCTCATGGGCAGCTCCTGTTGCATCGAGAAAATTCAGGAGCGATTGTATCCGGCGCCACCAAAGCTGTCGCGAACCCGTTGGAACTAACGTGAAGATAAACCATTAACTGCCATCGCCGATCGCGTGCAAAGGGTTGTGGAGACCACCTCCGGCTATCGACAAGAGGGCGGAATAGCCGCCTGACTTCCGCTATCTTGGCCCGCGAGGGTCAGTCAGATGCTCACCTCAATCGCTACGGTATCGCTCAGCGGCGGGCTTGTAGAAAAGCTCGAAGCCATCGCTGCGGCCGGCTTCACTGGTGTCGAGATATTCGAGAGTGATCTGCTGTCGTTCAATGGCACGCCGCGGGATGTGGCGCGTCTTGTTGAATCGCTCGGCCTGAAGATTGTCACCTTCCAGCCGTTTCGCGACTTTGAAGGCATGCCCGAGCCACAACGCAGCCGCACCTTCGCGCGGGCCGAGCGCAAGTTCGATCTCATGGGCGAGCTGGGCTGCGATCTGATGATGATCTGCAGCAACGTTGCCCCCGACGCGCTCGGCGGTATCGACCGCGCCGCGGCCGACTTTCACGAGCTTGGCGACCGCGCGCAAAAGCGTGGCATGCGTGTGGGCTTCGAGGCTTTGGCCTGGGGCCGTCATATCAGCGATTACCGCGACGCCTGGGAGGTCGTCCGCCGGGCGGATCATCCGGCGGTTGGCGTTACGCTCGATAGCTTCCACATCTTCGCGCGCAAGACGGATTTGCGCGCCATCCGCTCTATCCCCCGCGACAAGATTTCGCTGGTTCAGCTTGCCGATGCACCCTGGCTCGAAATGAACGTCATCTCATGGAGCCGGCATTTCCGCTGTTTGCCCGGGCAGGGTGACTTCCCATTGATCGATTTCATGGATGCGGTCGGCGCCACGGGTTACCGAGGCTTGCTGTCGCTGGAAATCTTCAACGACCAATTCCGCGCCGGTTCGCCGCGTGGTGTTGCGCTCGATGGTCAACGGTCATTGATCTATCTGCTGGATCAGATGCGCGGCCACTCCGGTGGTCTTGCGCAATCGCTGCCCGTGATGCCGCCACGCGCTCAATGCCTGGGCGTCGAGTTCCTCGAATTTACTGCGGATGAGCCTGCGGCGTCCGATCTCTCGCGGCTATTTTCTGGTCTCGGCTTTCACAAGATCGGCGAACACCGCTCAAAGGCAGTGACGCACTGGTCGCAGGGCGCAATCCACCTGGTGCTGAACTCAGACAAGGAAGGTTTTGCACACTCTTATCAGATCACGCATGGCCCATCGGTCTGCGCGATGTGCCTCAAGGTGGACGACGCGGCTGCGACTCTGGACCGCGCCGAGAAGCTTTGCGACACGCCGTTTCGACAGGCAGGCGGGCCGGGCGAGTTGCAAATACCTGCAGTGCGCGGGCTTGGCGGCAGCCTTCTGTATTTTGTCGATCCGGGCGGTAAGCTCGACCGGCTGTGGGATGTCGATTTCAGACCGGCAACACATTCAGCCACAGATGGCGATGCCGGGTTGGTGGCGATCGATCACATCTCGCAATCCATGCGTTACGAAGAAATGCTGTCGTGGCTGTTGTTTTATGCGTCGTTGCTTGATGTCAGCAAAACGCCGCAGCTCGACGTCATCGATCCGGGCGGCATCGTGCGCAGCCAGGTCATCCAGAGTGCTGATGGCTCGCTGCGCATCGCACTCAACGCTTCACAGAGCCAGCAGACGCTGGCCTCGCGCTTCCTCGCCGAATATTTCGGTTCTGGGGTGCAGCACATCGCTTTCGCGAGCAAGGACATCATGGCGACCGTACGTAGGCTCCGGGCCAACGGCGTCGCGATGCTGCCAATCCCGGAAAATTACTACGACGATCTGGAGGCGCGTACCGATCTCACGGCGGAGCGCGTCTCGGAGCTGCACGCCCACGATATCCTCTATGATCGCGATGAAACCGGTGAGTATCTGCAATCCTATACCACCAACATCGGCGGGCTGTTCTTCTTCGAAATCGTCGAACGCCGCGGCTACAAGGGCTTCGGGGCTGTCAATGCGCCGATCCGTCTTGCCGCGCAGGCTCGGCTGTCGAGCCAGCCACCGGTATAACCGCAACCCTTCTGACTTGCCATTTCGGGGTCGGTCCGGCAGCCTTTGACGTAGCATCTAGGAGCATGAACTTGTCCGCGATCGAGATCGCCAAGCATACGCTGATCTCCGGTGGGATCATTCTGGCGGTCGGTACGGTTGCAGGCCTGCTGGCGCAAAAGATCAGGGTGCCGGACGTCGCGGTGTTCCTAGTTGTTGGCATCATCATCGGGCCTGAGGGGCTGGGTTGGATCGATATCAAGGCCGACTCGGCGCTGTACCAGATCATCCTGCTGTTCGGGGCAAGCTACATCTTGTTCGATGGCGGCGCCTCGCTGCGCCTCGACGTCTTGAAGCGAGTGTGGATCACCATCGTCGTCATTTCCACGGTTGGGGTGGTTATTACCGCTGCGATCACCGGGGTCGCTGCCTATTACGCACTTGGCTTGCCGTTGATCGTGGCGATGCTACTGGGTGCTGCTCTGGCCTCGACTGATCCGGCGACGCTGGTGCCGATCTTTCGGCAAATCCATATCCGCGACCGCGTCGCACAAACGGTGATGAGCGAGTCGGCATTCAACGACGCCATGGGCGCCATCATCACCTTTGGCGTCCTCGCGGTGGCGATGGGGACCGATGAGTTCTCCCTGCTTTCGTCGCTGGCCGAGTTGTTCAAGCAGGCGTCTATCGGCATCGTCGCCGGTGCTGTGCTGGGCTATTCGGCCGCTCTTCTGATTGCTCACGAACGCTGGTCATTCCTGATGGAATACGCACCGGTGGTGACCTTGGTTGCCGTGATCGGTGCTTACTTCGCGGCCGATGGCCTGCAGGCCAGCGGGTTCATGGCGGTGTTCGTGTTCGGCATCGTCATCGGCAACAAGGATGTTTTCGGGTTCAAAATGGCAGCGAGTGAGCAAAAAAAGCTCGACGAGTTCGTCTCGACCTCCGCGTTCATCATGCGATTGTTCATCTTCTTGCTGCTGGGAGGACAGGTCGATTTCTCGCTGATGAATCACTACCTGTTCGGTGGTGTGATCGTGGTGGTCGTTTTCATGCTGGTTGCGCGTCCGATTACCGTGTTCGTCTGTGCATTGCCGGATCGGCGTGCAAAATGGTCGTTGAACGAAATGCTGTTCATGTGCTGGACACGGGAGACCGGCGTTATCCCTGCCGCGCTGGCCGGCTTGCTGCTTGGTATGAAAGCGCCTGGCGCGAATGTGATCGCATCGGTAACGTTCATCGCCATCTTAATGACCATCCTGATCCAGGCGCCGACCACGCAATGGCTTGCGCATCGTTTGGGCTTGCTGGAACGCAAAGCCCGATCCTCCGGGTAAAGCGAAGTTCCATTTGATTCGCGCGGCTCAATGCCGCCGCGCATGCATAACGCGTCAGTTGACTTTGCGACTCCCCAGCAGAAGGATAGCAAGTGTTCGCGCGTCGCTGAGGCGACCGCTCCAAGTGCACGGCACAACGGAGGTGACCATGACGCCACCGGGCCAGTCTAGCCGCGTACCACCGACGCTCACGTTCGGGCACGGCTGGAGCGGCAACCCCACGAACGGCGCGTCGGGAGTGGCTTAGCGGGCCGCATCAGTCAGGCAAGGCCCCTTCCGCTCCCGGCGTTGCAATTTCGCTTGCGGCGACCTCTCCCCATTTCTCGACTGCGCTTCCCAGGACCGCCACTAAAGCGGCCGGTGCAGTGTGGATATTCTACCGACGGCTGGTGCGGCGACGCATTTTGCGCCAAAATGGCGCTTCACGTGGCATTTTTTCGCCCGAAGGTCGCCAAGGGAGGCGCATCATGGCTTACCAACTCGATCAATTCATCGGCGATTGCCGCTCTGCGCTGAAGCGTGACCCTGGTCCGGCAGGCCGAGAGGAGGTTCGCGTCAAGCTCGAGGAGCTGCTTCGAAACAATGAGTTCGTCGGGACATATTGCGGCGACAACGCGGAGCGCGGATTGAAGGTCCTTTACGAGGATCCCGATCTGAAATTCCAGGTTCTCGCGCACATCAATGACAAGGCGCGCGTCTCGCCGCCGCACGATCACGGGGCATCCTGGGCCATCTACGGTCAGGCGACGCTGTGGACCGATATGACCGAATGGAAACGCGAGGATGACGGCAGCGATCCCCGGCACGCCAAGCTCGTGCCGGAGAAGAAATACCGCCTGATGCCGGGTCATGCCGGCATTTATCAGGACGGCAAGATTCACTCGATCGATTATCCGGACAAATCGCGGTTCGTTCGGGTGACAGGCACAAACCTCGACAGGATCAATCGCATCAGCATCGATCTCAAGACCGGCGAAGTTCGTCAAATGGCGGCGCAACAGGCCACATAACTGGCACGCCCGAACGATCAGAACCGATATTGAGTGACGTGCACCGGCGGGCGCGGCGGAAGCGCGTCAACAATCGTCAGGCGCGTATGCCGCGGACGTCGAAGGCGCTGACTGGACGGGTAAAGCCTTTCAGCTCGAGTTCGCCGACTTCGGCAAGATCGGCCAGACTTTCGACCGCCGTGTGAACCCGGCCATCGATCAGGATCTGGCCGCTCTTGGCCTCGCCGCACAGCCGGGCGGCCAGATTTACAACGCGGCCGATTGCGGTGTAGTCGAAGCGACCCTCTGAGCTGATGCGACCGAGGGTGGCGTAGCCGTGAGCGATGCCGACGCCGAAGCCGAGGTCGTGGCCGAGCTTCTTCCATTTTGCTGCGAGGTCGATCACCCGATCGCGCATCTGCACCGCCATCTTCACGGCGCGTTCGCATGGATCGGGGCAGGGCATCGGGTCATTGAATAGCACCATGAGCCCGTCGCCTGCGAAGCGCTCCAAAGTGCCTTCGAAAGAATGAATGAGCCCAGCCAGGCTGCCGTGATATTCGCGCAACACGGCCATGACCTCTTCCGGTTCAGCGGTTTCGGCAAAACTGGTGAAGCCGCGCAGGTCGCAGAACACGATGGTGACGTCCTTGCGGTGGCTGTCGAGCAGTTTCTCGCCGCCCGAGCTCAGCACCAGCTCCGCGATCTGCGGGGACAGAAAGCGCTTGAGCCCGGACATGCGCTCGATTTCGGCGAGCTGATCGGCGACGCGTTGCTCGAGGCCTTTGTTCATCTCGGTGATCTGATCGTGCAACTGCTTCAACCGAAGCGCGGCCTTGACTCGAGCAACCAGTGCCGTCTGGTCGACCGGCTTGGTCAGATATTCATCGGCGCCGGCTTCGAGGCCGGTCACCACGTCCTTGGAATCGGCTTTGGCCGTGCAAAGAATGATCGGCATGAACGGCAGACTGGCGTCGCCCTTGAGCGTCTTGCAGACCTCGATCCCGTCGATCTTCGGCATCATCACGTCGAGCAGGATCAGATCAGGGAGCAATTCCCGCGCAGCGGCGATCGCCTCTTCGCCATCGGCGGCTTGCTTGAGTTCGTAGCCCTGCGGGCCGAGCCGCGCCATCAAGATGTCGCGGTTGGTCTCATTGTCGTCAACGATCAGGATAAGTGGAGGGTTGTGCATTCGCAGTCGTGCAACAGTTAAGGTAGATATTCGCGGATTTTCGCCAGCAACTGCCGCGGGCTGTATGGCTTGGTCACGTAAGCGTCGCATCCGGCGGCGCGCGCTTTGCCCTCGTCGCCGGACAGCGCGTACGATGTGACGACGATGATCGGGATATTCTTGTAGTCCGGATTGGCCTTGATGCGGCGCGTCGCCTCGTAGCCATCCATGATCGGAAGCTGAATATCCATCAGGATCAGATCGGGACGCTCCTTTGCGACGGCGTCCAGCGCCTCCTGGCCGTTCTCGGCTTCGGTCATTTCATAGTCAGCGCTGGCCAGAAGATCGCGCAATATCTGGCGATTGTCCTCCTGATCCTCGACGACAAGAATTCGTCTGCTCATGGCTGCGTCCCCTGTTGTTCAGCCTTAATCGGAAGCGTCAGTGAAAACATTGAGCCGTGGCCGAGTCTGGATTCTACCCAGATTCGGCCGCCGTGCATCTCGATGATTCTCTTGGAGATCGCCAATCCGAGCCCAGTGCCGCCTTTGGCTTTGGTGGTCGAATTATCGGCCTGCTGGAATTCCTGGAAAAGCTTCTTCTGATCGGCCTCGGAAATTCCCGGGCCGGTATCGTGCACCGACAGATTGAACGACCCCTCGGCCGTGCCTGCCTTGATGGCAACCTCGCCCCGGTCAGTGAACTTGATGGCGTTGCCGACGAGATTCAGCAGCACTTGTGTCAGCCGGCGCTCGTCGCCGTGTCCGACGGGCAGATTCGGAGCGACATCGACTTTGAAACCCAAGCTCTTGCTGACGGCCAATGGTTCGACGGCGCTGTACACGCTGTGGACGACGTCTTTGATGGAATAGTCGGCCAGATCGAGCTTGAGCTGCCCAGCCTCGATCTTCGAAAGATCAAGCACGTCGTTGATGAGGCCGAGCAGGTGTTTGCCGTTGCGTGTGATCCGGTCGAGCACGGTCCTCACTCGCTCCGGAGGCTCGCCGTAAACATTGTCGATGATCAGCTCGGTGTAGCCGAGGATGGCGTTGAGCGGCGTTCGCAGCTCGTGACTCATGTTGGCGAGGAACTGCGACTTGTGCTGGCTCGCCTCCGCGAGCTGCCGGCTCTTCTCCTGGATTTCGTCGAACAGACGGACGTTCTCGATGGCGATGGCGGCCTGGTCGGCGAACGTGGAGACAAGTTCGATCTGCTTTTCGGTAAACGGACGGACGTCGGCACGCGTCAAGGTCAGCACGCCGACCGCCTCGTTCTCGCGCAGCATCGGGACGCCCAGCATCGTGCGGAAGCCGCCAAGCTGCTGGGCTTCCTTCCAGGTGTATTCCGGGTCGTTTTGAACATCGACAATGTGGATGACCTTGCGGTCAACCAAAGCGCGGCCGGTGCCTGTGTTGCGGTTGACCTCGACCGGGATGTCCTTGACGTAGTCCATGAACACCTGCGGGTAGCCATAGGCAACCGAGCGATAGAAGATGTCGCCCTTGCGCTGGGTGATCGTGCCCTGATCGGCCTCGCAGAGGCGGGCGGCCGATTTCAGCAACGTGTCGAGCACAATATGAAGGTCGAAAGCCGAACGGCTGATGACCTTGAGAACATCGGCGGTCGCGGTCTGTTGCGCGAGGGATTCGGCCAGGTCCTCGGTCCGTTTTTGAACCTCATCGAATAGCCTGACGTTCTCGATTGCGATCACCGCCTGGTCGGCGAAGGTATTGACGAGATCGATCTGCTTATCGCTGAAAGGTTGGACCAGCGAACGGCACAATGCCATCACGCCGATAGGAGCGCCTTCGCGCAGCAGCGGTATTCCAAGCATGGTCCGGAAGCCGCCGCGCTGGATCGATTCGGCCCAGCCATACTCCGGGTCCACGATCGCATCTGGAATATGGACTGGACGGCGCGAAGCAGAAGTGCGCCCAACCAACGTCCGGCTTCCAGTGGAGATGGTCTGTCTTCCCATCCATTCCTGGTATTCGCGTGAGAAGCCGTGATTGGCGGAGAGTCGATAGCCGTCGTCAGCCAGACGGAAAATAAAGGCGCTGTCGGCTTCACACAACCGCGTCGCCGATTCGACCAACGTGTCGAGGACGGTTTGCAGATCGAAGGTAGACCGGCTGATCACTTTGAGCACGTCCGCCGTCGCGGTCTGCTGTTGCAATGATTCCGAAAGTTCCTCCGTGCGCTTTTGTACCTCGTCAAACAGGCGAACGTTCCCAATGGCGATCACGGCCTGGTCGGCAAAGGTCCGCAACAACGCCACCTGACGCTCAGCGAACGCGTGGGGCTTAGCGCCTACGACGGTGATGGCGCCGACCGACTGTCCGTCGCGGAGCATAGGCACGGACAAAATGCTTCGGTAGTTCGTCGATTGCGCCAGCGCATCGTGATCGTAGCCTGGAACTTCCAATACGTCTGGGATGTAGCAAGTGACTTTGGACGAGATGGCGCGGTCAGTTGCGCCGGTTCGACTGGGTTTTCTCGGAAACGAACGGCGGAGCGCCTCTGTGCTTTCGAAATTGCCAAGGTTATGGATTGCCGCGATATCGATCACCTCGCCATCGAACAGCAGGACACCGCTCCAGGTCGCGGTGCACAACCGCAGTGCGCTCGCCGCGATAATGTCGAAAACAGGTTGAACCTGGGTCGGCGATTTCGAGATGACGCCCAGGATTTCTCCAATGGCGGTTTGATACTCCAGCGATTCGGTGAGGTCGTCGGTGCGTTGCCGCAGCTCGTTGAGCAACCGCGTGTTCTCAATGGCGATGGCAGCCTGATCGGCAAAGGTCTTCAAAAGCGCGATATGCTTGTCTTCGAAGGGGCGAACCTCCGGTCGACGAACCAGGATGGCGCCGAGAGCCCGGTCCTCCCGCACCAAGGGCACCGCGAGAATACTGCGGTGCCCGTACTTGACCGCGAGTTCGCGCCCGAGCCGAAAATCGTCGGGCGCGTTTTGCAGGTCGGCGATGTGCACGGGCGTCTTGTCGCAGATCGACCGGCCCATCACGGTGCTGCGATCGAGCTGGATCGCTTGGCCGGTGGGCCGGCCGAGTTCGCCAAAGGTCGCCACAACATGGATATTGTCGCCGTTGGCGATGATTATATCGACGACGTTGGCTTCGCAAATTCGTGCCGCACGCTCGGCTACGACCTCCATGACTGGCTTGACGTCGCCCGGTGAACTCGAAATGGCGCGTAGGATGTCGCTGATTGCGGTCTGCTGCTCGAGCGCCTCGCTGAGATCGCTGGTGCGCTCGCGAAGCTCGTTCAGCAGGCGGGCATTCTCGATTGCGATCACCGCCTGTGCGGCGAAATTCTGCACCAGCTCGATCTGCTTTGCACTGAACGAGCCCTTCTCCTGCCGGTAAATCAGCAATGAGCCGATGAGCTCGTTATCCTTCCGCAGCGGTACGTTAAGGGCGGCTCTGGCGCCGGCAAGTTCATAGGGGACTGGCGCCGCTCCTTTGTCGGTCTCAAGATCGGGAACATGGATGACATTTTCGGTGAGAAGCAGACGTTCGAGGATGTGACCAGGCGTCGGCCGGATCATCGGATCGCGCTGGCGCTGGTCTGCGAACGCCGGCGGCGCGCCGATCATGGCGATACTGCGAAAGTTGTTTCCATCCCGCAGCGACAACGCGCCAAATTTGGCGCCGCACATTCGAGTTGCGTTCACCAGCAAGGTGTCAAACACCGGTTCGAGATCACCCGGCGAGCTTGAGATGACCTTGAGCACCTCAGTGGTCGCTGTTTGCTGCTCCAGGGACTCCGTCAGATCGTCGGTGCGATGGCGAAGTTCGTTCAGGAGGCGGGCATTCTCGATCGCAATCACCGCCTGCGCGGCGAAATTCGAAACAAGCTCGATCTGCTTGTCAGTGAAAGGCCGAACTTCTTGGCGATAGATGCCGAAGGCGCCGATCAGTTCGCTGTCCCTTTGCATGGGTACAATCAGCAGGCTCCGGATGCCGCCCAGTTCGACGCCGCCGACAGCAACGGGGTCGCCTGCGAGATAAGCCGGATCGGTGCGGTAGTCGATGACATGCACCGGTTTCCGGCTTGCGATCATCCGGCTGAACGCATTCAGGGGCGTCGGTCGATGCCGGCCGCTACGCAAGAATTCGGCCACTGGAGCAGGGATATTGAGGCTCGATACCAGCCTGGGCATCCCTTTCTCGTCGAATTGGACGAGTGATGCGAAGTTTGCCTCGCAAAGCTTCGTGGCGTTTCGAAGCATCGTCTGAAAAACCGGCTCCAGGTCATCCGGTGATCCCGCGATGACGCTCAGAACTTCAGACGTCGCAGTCTGCCGCTCAAGCGATTCGCCGAGATCATCGGTGCGTTGGCGCAGCTCGTTGAACAGGCGCGTATTCTCGATGGCGATCACGGCCTGAGCGGCAAAGGTCTGGAGCAACTGGATCTGCTTGTCGGTAAACGGCTGAACCTTGGTTCGACGCAAGAACAGGCACCCGACCGCCCGTCCTTCGCGCATCATGGGCAAACCAAGAACCGTCCGCTGTTTGAGTCGAACCGCGACGTCCCGGCCTTTGGGGAATTCGCGGGTTTCCGCCGTCAGATCGGGAACATGCACAGTGGTCTGATCGATGACAGTTCGGCCAGCCACCAGATCGCGCTCGAGCGGCAATCGTTCGAAATCGATTGCCATCGGCCCATGATGAGCGGCGACCCTGAGGCATCCTTCGTCGCCCAGTAGAATGACGGCATCGTATGAGTCGCAAAGCGTGACCGCGGTTCGCACGATGGCGTCGAGCACGGGCTTCACGTCTGTGGGCGACCCGCCAATGATGCCAAGAATCTCGCTCGTTGCGGTCTGCTGCTCCAGGGCTTCGCCAAGCTGACTGGTTCGTTGACGTAAATCGGTAAGATGTCGCGCGTTGCCGATCGCTATGACGGCTTGGGTGGCGAAGTTTTTGACCAGTGAAATTTCTCTTTTCGAGAACGGTCGAACCTCCTTGCGCTGGATCGCAATCGCGCCGATCAGCTTTCCGTTTCGCAACATCGGCACAGAAATCATGCTTCGGTAGCCGCCAAGACGAACGGCGGTTCGGAACAGAGATGCCCCGCGGAGATACGCTTCTTCCTTTTTGATGTCGGGAGCGTGAACCGGTCGTTTCGTGGCCATCACACGCGCCAGCGCCGTGCCTGGATCGGGTCTTATCGGTCCACTCTGGCGGTTCTTCACATAAGCAGCCGGCGCGTTGTACATCGCTGCGGCAGTAAAGGCATCACCATCGAAGAGATAGAGCGTCGCAAACTTGGCTTCACAGAGCCGCGTGGCGTTTGCAAGAATGCATTGAAAGACCGAATTGAGGTCGTCTGGCGACCGGTGGATGACCTCGAGGACCTCCGAGGTCGCAGCCTGTTGTTCGCGCGCCTCACTAATTTCTCGCTTGAGCGCGGCCATGGCTTCCTGCCGATCGGCCGGGACGCCGACCTTGCGCCGAGCGTCGGCTCGACCGCTGGTCGCGACGCAACCGCGTGGCGTCTTTCCTTTCGCCCTGCGCCCCCGCGCTTTCATTGCTTGGCTTACGCCTCGACGTTGACTGGAAGCGTGAACTGGAACACCGAGCCTTTGCCGAATTCGGATTCGACCCACAGTTTTCCGCCGTGCATCTCGACGATCCGGCGGGAAATCGACAATCCAAGCCCGGTACCGCCTTTCTTCTTGGTGGCGGAATTGTCGGCCTGCTGAAACTCTTCGAATATCTTCCCTTGATCGGTCACGGAAATGCCCGGTCCCGTGTCCTTCACAGCAACGGTAAAAGACCCGTTGGTCGCAAACGCTTTGATCACGACATCACCTTGATCGGTGAACTTGATCGCGTTGCCGACGAGATTGAGGATCACCTGGGTTAACCTTCGTTCGTCGCCGTGGCCTTTCGGCATCTCGGGCTGTGCGTCGACCTTGAAGTTGAGCTTCTTGTCGGTGGCGAGCGGCTCGACGGCGCTGAACACGTTGTACAGCACGTCCTTCATCGAATAATCGGTGAGCGACAGCGTTAGCTGGCCAGCCTCGATCTTCGACAGGTCGAGCACGTCGTTGATCAGCCCGAGAAGGTGCTTGCCGTTGCTCTCGACCCGCCGCAGCACCCCCTGTGCTTTTTCCGGCGTCTCGCCGTAGATGCCGTCGAGGATCAGCTCGGTGTAGCCCAGGATGGCGTTAAGCGGCGTGCGCAGCTCGTGGCTCATGTTGGCCAGGAACTGCGACTTGTGTTGGCTGGCGATGGCGAGCTGCTTGCCCTTCTCCTCGATCTCGTGGAACAGGTTGGCGTTCTGGATCGCTACCACCGACTGGTCGCCGAAGGTCTCGAGCAGGTCGATGGTCGCCTTGGGAAACTCGCCAGGCGTCTTCCGCCGCACCACAAGCGCGCCGACGATGCTGTCGGGGCGGAGCAAAGGAATGATCAGGACCGCGCGATAGCCCTCGCGCAGGTTGATCTCGTTGACGGGGGTGAGCGGCTCGCTTTGGATGTCGGCGACCTGGATCGGGCGGCGCTCCATCGCGGCCGGCCCGATGTGGGCGTCGGTCGTGCCGATGCGCCGGTCGGTGATCGCCACGATCATGTCCTCGCTCATGCCGTAAGTGGCGCGGAGCCTGAACTCCTGGCGGGCCTCGTCGAACACGTAGATCGCGCCGGCATCGGTGCCCGAGAGTTGAACGGCGCGTTGCACGATGGTGGTCAACACCTGTTCCAGATCGAGCGTCGAATTGACGGCCTGCGAGACTTCGCCGAGCGCCTGCAATTCCCCGACCGAGCGGGCCAACTCGTCGGTGCGTGCGCGCAATTCGGTGAGCAAGCGCACGTTTTCGATGGCGATGACTGCCTGGTTGGCGAAGTTCTGGACCAGCTCGATTTGCTTGTCCGTGAATGGCGATACTTCGGAGCGGTAGATTGAGATGGCTCCGATAAACTCGTCCTCTTTCATCATCGGGACCATCAGCAGCGAACGGGCACCACCGTGGTCAACCAGGTTCTTCAACGGTTCGATGCCCTTGAGATAGCTCGACTCGTTTTTGAGATCGGCGACGTGGACAACCTGTTTGGTTTGCATGACCAGACCGAGCGGAATCTCGGGGTCAGGGTGAATGACAGCATTCGCCGCAATCGGTGCCGTCGCATGCGCAACCACTCCCTTGAAAGCAACGCATCGCAGGCCATCTCCGTCAACAAGCCAGAGTACGCCTGAAAATGCGCTGCAGATGCGGATGGCATTCGTCAGCATCGCCTGAAACACGGGCTCCAGTTCGCCGGGAGAACTGCTGATGACCTGCAGAACCTGCGACGTTGCCGTCTGTTGCTCCAGCGACTCGCTCAACTCGTGCGTGCGATCTTCAACCTTCTGTTCGAGGTCGGCGTAGCTTTCCTCCAGCCGGCCGGCCATGTCGTTGAACTGGTCGGCCAACTGCTCAAGCTCGTCGTTGGTCTTGACCGAGATGCGTTGCTCGAGATTGCCGGCTCCGATTTGCGCCGCGCCCTCGCGCAATTGCTGGATCGGGATGATCATCTTGCGCGCCAGGAACAGGCCGGCAAGAAATGCGAGCAGCAAGCCGCCGATCAGCAAATAGCTCGACCGTCTGATCGATTCATAAAGTGGTGCATAGGCTTCATCGATCGGCAGCTCGACGAACATCAACCAGCGCAGCGGTTGAATCGGCGCGTGTGCCGTCAGCACCTCGCGGCCCTGGATGTCCTGGACGATCTCAACTCCCTCGCGCGCGGGTGCCCCGTTGGAGCTTCGGGCCGCGGCGACATAAGAGAGCTTTGACAGGTCGGTGTTGCGAAGCACGAGGCTGATGTCCGGATGCGCGATCAGCCGTCCGCGAGAATCGATGACAAAAGCTTGCCCCTTTTTGCCGACCTTGATCTGAGAGACCACGTCCCAGATGAACTTCAGGTTGACCTCGGCCACGCTGACACCGGCGTCGCGCCGCGCGCCAGCCATGGCGAGCGTCATGTACGGCTCCGACTCGCGGCGGAAGTAGACCGGGCCATAGTAAACCTTGTGCGCGACGGCTTCGGTGAACTTCGGGTCTTTAGAGAAATCGGTGCCGACGCCGACCGCATCCATGGCGAGTCGCGACACGCGGAGCTGCTCGTGGCCACTGGCGTCGAGCTGGGCCAGCTCGGTGATAGCGGGGACTTGGCGAAGGAGCCGCAGTGCATCGAACCGGCGCTGCTCAAGCGCACTCGCGGTCCATGGGAGTTGCGTGGTCCACCCGATCTGACCTTCGATGTCCTTGATGAACTGGCCGATCTTGGCCGCCGCCGCCTCGGCCTGTTCGCGCTGGATCCGGGTCTGTGTCTGCTTGTTCTCCTGGTAGGAGAACCAGATCTCGAACAGGCCGTTGGTGAGCAGGACCATGCACACAACGACCACGAACAAGGCCACATATTTCCGGAATAGACGACTGCCGACATGGGTCGCAACGCTGGCCAACAGCCGGCGCATAAACCCACCCGTATTGCGCTCCGTCGCGTTGGCGACCTCGCTGGTCGTCATCCGATCGCCTTGTTGGGTCGTGGCCGAACCAAATTACACGACTGGATGGTGCAGGCGAAGGGGTCGGCTCGGCTTAAGTCCATAGCGGACCATGGCATTTTGGGGAAGATCGGACCCCCGAAGACCTGGACCCAGCATCGTCGGTTTGCCAAGGTTGCTGCAATTTTCGGAAACAGCCGGCGACTCCCCCGATGATGATCGACATTTTCAATCATTTCATGCCCAAGCCTTACCTGGATCGCTTGGGCGATCTCATTCCGGGTCATCCGGTTCTGACGGCATTTCCCCGGATCAAGACGTTGTGGGATGTGGATGCACGCCGGGCGCTGCTGGATGAGGTTGGTGACACCCAACACGTGCTGTCGCTCGCCAATCCTCCCCCCGAACTGATCGGGCCTCCGGAGCGGACCCCGGATTTGGTGCGAATGGCCAATGACGAGCTTGCCGAGATCTGCCGCAAATATCCCGACCACTTTCCATCGTTCATTGCCTCGCTGCCGATGAACAATGTCGATGCTGCGGTCGCCGAAGCCGATCGTGCGGTAAACCAGCTTGGCGCGCGCGGTGCGCAGGTTTTCACCAATGTTGCCGGTGAGCCTTTGTCGGCGAAGAAATTCCGTCCGGTCTTCGAGCGCATGGCCGCGCACGATCTCGGTGTCTGGGTGCATCCGATGCGCACCGCGCAGTTCTCGGACTATGCCAGCGAAAAGGAATCGCAGAACGAAATCTGGTTCAGCTTCGGCTGGCCCTACGAGACCACGGCTTGCATGACTCGGCTGATCTATTCGGGAATCTTCGACGAGCTGCCCGGGTTGAAGATCATCAGTCACCACATGGGCGGCATGATCCCTTTCTTCGCGGGCAAGATCAAACTGGGCTTCCGGCAGATTTTCTTTGGCGCGGCTGATCGCAATCCTGCCGCAGAAGACGCCGGGCTGAAGCAGCCGCCGGTCGAGTATTTCAAGATGTTGTATGCAGATACGGCCCTGGGTGAGATCGCGCCGACGCAATGCGGGCACGCGTTTTTCGGCACCGGCAGATGCCTGTTCGCGACAGACGCGCCATTCGACTTTGGCCAGGGCAGGACCCTCATGCGAAATACTGTCATGGCGGTCAACGCGCTCGAAGTATCTCAAGCCGAAAAGGACGCGATCTTTTCTGGCAACGCGAAGAAGCTGCTGAGGCTGTGACGCGTTGCAGGTTGCTGGCCGTGATGGATGAAATGCTACGTGCTATGTTGACGTCGCTATAAGGAACCATCGCATGATGAAGCTCGGCTTGTTCCTTGCGGGACCTGGGCAGCACATCGCGGCCTGGCGCGACCCGTTGGTCGAACCAGATGCCGGCCAGAGCCTGCGGCACTATGCGCAACTCGCGAAGTTGGCTGAGCGCGCGAAATTCGACTTCGTGTTCAATGCCGACACCCAGGCGACATTCGGTCCCGACGACATCGACGTCTGGAAGCGGAACATGGCGAGCCAACGAATCGAGCCGATCACGTTGCTTGGGGCGCTCGCAGCCGTTACCGAACGTATTGGCTTGGTCGCGACCGCGACCACGACGTATCTCGAACCGTTCCACGTGGCGCGGATGTTCGCCTCGCTCGACCAATTGAGTGAGGGTCGGGTGGGCTGGAACGTGGTCACGTCATCGGCGGCCGCCGAGGCCTACAATTTCAGCCATGCGGCCCACGCCGCACATGCCGACCGCTACGAGCGCGCCACCGAGTTCATCCAGGTCGTGCTCGGTCTATGGGATACGTTCGATGACGATGCCTTTGTCATGGACAAGGCGTCGGGATTGTTCGTCGATACCGGCAAGCTGCATATGCTTCATCACAAGGGCAGGCACTTCCAGGTGCGCGGGCCGCTGATGATGCGGCGGTCGCCACAAGGCCGCCCAGTGATCGTGCATGCCGGGCAATCGGAGGCGGGACGCACGCTGGCGTCGCAAAGCGCGGAAGTGGTGTTCTCGGTGGAGCAGGACATCGAGAAGGCGAGGGCGTTCTATGCCGATATGAAGAGTCGCGCCGCCCGCTGTGGACGGCCACCCGAATCGATCCTGATCATGCCGGGTGTTCTGGCGGTTGTCGGCCGCACCAAGGCCGAAGCGGAGGACAAATATGAGCGGTTGCAATCGTTGATCCATCCGGAGCTCGGCGTGGCCTATCTTTCGGAGATGCTGGGAACGGATGTGTCGTCCTATCCGCTCGACGGACCTCTGCCCGATGTGCCGCTCACCAATTCCCAACAGGGCCGGCAACAGGTCATCGTCGAACTGGCGCGGCGCGAGGGCCTGACCATTCGTCAGCTCTACCAACGGGTTGCCGCTCAGCGCGCCCATCGTACGGTGTGCGGAACAGCCAGCGACATTGCCGATTCGCTCGAGCATTGGCACCGGACGGGCGCGGCCGACGGGTTCAATATTCTGGCGCTGACCCACCCTCACGGCTTTGCAGATTTTACCGAAGGCGTCGTGCCCGAGCTGCAGCGTCGGGACTTGTTCCGTACCGAGTACGAAGGCCGCACGCTGCGTGAGAACCTCGGGTTGCCACGCCCGGCCAACATGTTCAGGGCGAAGCCGGTCGCAGCGGAATAGCTACGCCTCGACCACCAGATAATCCTCCTCGACCGAGACCGGGATGGTCTCTGCGACGTAGGGGCCTTTCACCAGGCTTTCCCCGCTTTCGACCTTGACGTCGAACTGCCGGGCCCGCGTGGACTTCGGATCGCACCACGATTGGCCGGTGCGGATTTCGAATTCCCAGCCGTGCCAGGGACAGCGCAGGAATTCCTGGTGGCGCGTCAGCCGGTATTGGCCCGGGCGTTCGGATTGGATCAGCGGGATGATTCGTCCGGCGCACAGCGGCCCACCTTCATGCGGGCAGCGATTGGCCAGCGCGAAATACTCGCCGTTGAGATTGAACACGCCGATCTCGCGGCCGTTGACCTGGACAATCTTGCAGTGGCCCGGCGCGACATCGATGGCGCGGGCAACGACCTGACGTTTCACGGCAGTCCGTAGAGCGCTTTGGCGTTATCGCGGAATACCTTGGCCTTCTGGGCTTCGGTCATCGTGAACTTGAAGGTGTGCATCGGATCGTCGAAGTCCCAGTGCGGGTAGTCGGTCGAAAACATCAGCCGGTCCCAGCCCAGCCATTCGATCACCTCGGCGAGGTGCTTGGGATTGTCCGGCTCGTCGATCGGCTGGGTTGTGAACCAGACGTGCTGACGCACGTACTCCGACGGGGGATGTTTCACGTGTGGCGTTTCCTTGCGCATCCGCTCCCAGTGCTTGTCCATGCGCCAGGCCAACGCCGGTGCCCAGGCAAAGCCGCCCTCGATGAGCACCACTTTAAGCCCCGGGTAACGCTCGAACACGCCGTCGAACACCAGGCTGGTCAGCGTGTTCTGCATGCCGGTGGTCGCGGCGTAGTGCTCTTCCATGTAATACGTCGGCCATCCCGAGGCGGTCGAGGCGTGACCGCCGGGAAAGCCCTGTACGTGCAGCGCGACTGGCTTATTGCAGCGTTGCGCCGCTTCGTAGATCGGCCAGTAGCGCTTATGGCCCAGCGGATCGCTGGAGCGCGGCGAAATCAAGATTTGCGGAAATGACGGATCGTCGGCGCGGGTGTCGATCTCGCTCACCGCAAAAGCCGCGTCCTCTTGCGGCACGACCAGGCCGGCGCGCAGCCGCGGTTCAGGCTTCACAAAGGTCTCGAGCTGCCAATCGTTGATGGCGTGCGACAGCGCAGCGGCGAATTCGAGATTGCGCTCCTCCATACCGCCTTTGGAAAGCTGCATCAGCATGCCGACCTCGACGCCGTTGGGATCGAGATGTTGCCGCCGCATCAACTCAAGATCGGAGCCGGGCGGGCCTTCCTTGGGGAATGCATCGGCTCGCATGCCGAACGCGGACATGCGCGGCCAGGAAAGTTGGCCGGACAAGCCTTGCCGGAGATGTTCGCCGAATGTTTCCATGTGTTCACGCCAGTGTGCGGACATGAACGGATAAAGGTCCGACGGCCTGCGAAACGCCGGATGGATGTCGCAATCAATAATGGCGAACTTGGATGCGGCAGTCGTGGTGGCGTGCCGAACCGGGATGTTCATCGCACGGCCTCCTTGCGGTTTGCGACATTATCGCCGATTTGCGCGCCCTCACGCAAACGCGGATAGGTGTCCAGCGGGTTGTCGAGCAGGATTCGCTTCACAATGTCCTCGGGAAGACCGTCGGGCAGCACGTCGTCGCCGTCGTACTGCCAGTGCGGATAGTCGGTCGAAAACAGCAGCATTCGGTCGGACCCGATGTGCTCCAGGGTTTTGGCGAGCGTCACTGCATCGCCCTTCGGCGTATCAATCGGTTGCAACGACACGCGCACATGTTCGCGGACAATCTCGGCCGGCGAGCGGTCGATCCACGGCACCTCGGCGCGCATGCCGCGCCAAGCCTTGGTAGTTCTCCAGAGCAGGTGCGGCAGCCAAGCGAAGCCCGATTCCATCAACACAACGCGCAATGACCTGAACTGCTGAAATACGCCCTCGGCGAGAAAGCTCAGGAGCTGCATCTCGAACGCCGCCGACTGCGCCACATAATCCTGCACCCGATGGGCCGGCCAGCCCGATGACATCGGCGCGTGACGGTACGTGCTTCCGGCGTGGATGCCGATAGCGAGGCCAAGCTGTTCTGCCGCTTCGTAGATCGGCCAATAGATGCGCCGTCCAAGCGGGGCGTCGCCCATGGCAAACAGCAGCACTTGGACGAAGCGGCGGTCTGCCGCCACCCGCCTGATCTCGGCAACAGCGCGCTCCGGGTTGTGCAGCGGCACCAGGATCGAGGCGCGGAGTCGTGGTTCTCGGTCGAGCAGTTCCTTCGCGACCCAGTCGTTGACCGCCGAGCACAGCGCCATCGACATGTCTTCGTTGAACAACGCAACCGCGCCATGGAGCACGTTGCAGATGGCATGGCGCAAGCCGAACGGATCGAGCGCCTCGCGTCGGAGAGCATCGAGATCGGAGCTGGGGTCGTGCTTCCAGTCTGGCCGCGCACTCAGCGGTGAATTTGGCGGATAGCTTGTCAGATTGAACGAGTACCGCGTGATATGCCGGTCGATGAGCTGGTCGCGCCAGTATTCATCGAGATAAGGCAGCAACGCCGTGACGCTCGGCGGCGCGGGATGAAGGTCGCAGTCGATCCCGTCTTTGATTGG
>Ga0265325_10000522_pt1 | contig 27711 bp, 25 predicted proteins | sample 41420metaG_FD_202090 | JGI IMG/M metagenome (GOLD analysis project Ga0265325, IMG submission 202090) | Rhizosphere microbial communities from Carex aquatilis grown in University of Washington, Seatle, WA, United States - 4-14-20 metaG | ecosystem: Host-associated > Plants > Roots > Rhizosphere... | reverse complement strand
AGCACGAGGCGGATGATCTCGCCGAACGCCAGCGTGACGATGGCGAGGTAATCGCCGCGCAGCCGCAGCACCGGGAAGCCGAGGATGATGCCCCAGAACGCGGCGAGGCAGCCGGCGAGCGGCAGGCAGATCCAGAACGACAGGCCGTATGTCGTCGACAGCAGCGCATAGGAATAAGCGCCGACCGCGTAGAACGCGACGTAGCCGAGATCGAGCAGACCGGCGAGGCCGACCACGATGTTCAGGCCCCAGCCGAGCATGACGTAGGTCAGCACCAGGATGCCGAGATCGAGCAGGTAGCGGTTATGATAGAACAACACCGGCACCAGCAGCGCGAAGATCAACAATGTGGGGGCAGCGAACCAAGCCAAGCGATCGGTCAGCGGCGGCAGCCACGCCGGCAGCATGCGGCCGAACGGGATCGGATCGCGGCCGAACACCAGCGTGCGCAGGAACGCGCCGATAAACACCAGCGCCACGATGATGGCGAGGGACTGGAACCGCGTCGTGATCTCGAGTGCGCCGGTCAGGCCCTGCTCGGCGCGCAGCCCGATCATGAAAAAGAACAATCCGAAAGCCACGAAGCCGGCCAGCGTCGCGTCCTTCAGCGCAAGCGCGATGGGAAACGGTCGGGCCGAGGGCGCAGCTTGGTTCGAGTTGGTCATCTACCTCTCCCCCGGCAAGGCGGAATCCCCTCTCCCCGCAAGCGGGGAGAGGGGAGAGGAAACGCAGTGCCATAAGCGCTTGCCGGCCCCGCAAGGGGGGGAGGTGAAGCCGCCGAGTTGCGCCGCCGAACCCATCGATCAGCGCTCACACCTTCTCGACTTCGGGCCGGCCGAGGATGCCGGTCGGCAGGAAGATCAGCACCACGATCAGGATCGAGAAGGCGGCGACGTCCTTGTATTCGATCGAGAAGTAGGCCGACCAGAAGGTCTCGATCAGCCCGATCAGCAGGCCGCCGAGCATCGCGCCGGGCAGCGAGCCGATGCCGCCGAGCACTGCCGCGGTGAAGGCTTTCACGCCGGCGACAAAGCCGATGTAGAAGTCGATCACGCCGTAATAGAGCAGGTACATGATGCCGGCGACGGCTGCGAGCGCGGCCCCGATCACGAAGGTCAGCGAGATGGTGCGGTCGATGTTGACGCCAAGGAGCGAAGCCATCTTCAGGTCCTGCTCGCAGGCGCGCATATCGCGACCGAGCCGCGTCTTCGACACCAGCCAGGAGAAGCCCGCCATCAGGACGAACGTGGTCAGGACGACGATGATCTGCATGTTGGAGATATCGACGTTGAAGCCTTCGCTGTGCATCAGCGTGTGGGTGCCGGTGATCAGCGGCGGCAGCGGCTTGACGCGCGCGCCTTGGGAAATCTGCGCGTAGTTCTGCAGGATGATCGACATGCCGATTGCGGAGATCAGCGGCGCAAGGCGGAAGCTGCCGCGCAGCGGCCGGTATGCGATGCGCTCGACGGTCCAGCCGTAGAGCGCGGTCAGCGCCATGGCGATGAGCAGCACCAGGAACAGCGCCACCGGGATGGCGGTGACGCCGATCGCGACCAGCGACAGAAACGCGATCAGCGCGATGAAGCCGCCGATCATGAAGATGTCGCCGTGGGCAAAATTGATCATGCCGATGATGCCGTAGACCATGGTGTAGCCGATGGCGATCAGGCCGTAGATCGAGCCGAGCGTGACGCCGATGATGAGTTGCTGGACGAAATATTCCATGCGTCCGCTGTGCTCCTGCGCGCGGGGAGGTCGCGAATCCCGACGGCGGCTGCGATCGGCCGTGCTTAGCAGGGGTACGAATGACGGGCAACGTGGCTGTTGTTCGCGGCCCACATCGTAAAGCGCGGTTTAGTATGCCGCCTTTCGTGCGCGGATATCGCGGAGCGAGCTAGCGTTTCGCGGTATCGCTCGCGGGCTGCTGCCGAACCTTGCGCCACGGATCGTTGGACGCCGGCGCGACGTTTTGGGTCTTCAGGCGCTTCATCGTGGCGTTGTACTGCCGCTCGTTCTCTTTCTGCTCCTGCTCCTCGCGCTCGTACTTGAGCTGGAGCGGCGTCTTCTGTCCCGATGACATATCCATCTGGGCGTGGGCGGAGCCGGCCAACGCGGCCAGGATTGCTGCTGCATAAAGATAACGCATGACCGCCGCCTGATCGTTCGATTGGAATGGCAGATTATGGGCACCTTACCACATCCGCTTTTCCATGAGAATGATCGAGAGCGAAGCTCCAAAGAGGAAACGCACAGCGTCTGCGCGCTTGGGCAGCATTGCAGAGCGCGCGGGGCACTGGGATGGCTCCCACCGCGGGAATCCACTACATTACGGCCATGAGTTGGATCGATCAGCACCCCGACATGGCCGGGGCCTTCGCCGCCGTCGCCGAAGCCAAAGTCGTCGAGCAGAAGGTCTTCCGCGAGGCGATGGCGCGGCTCGGTGCGGCGGTCCACGTCATCACCACTGATGGGGCCAGCGGCAAGACCGGGTTCACGGCGACCGCGGTCTGCTCGGTGTCCGATGCGCCGCCGACACTCCTGGTCTGTCTCAACCGCGGTGCCACCAGCATGCCGATCCTGCGCGGCAACGGCGTGTTCTGCATCAACACGCTGCGCGCCGGCGACGAGCTGATCGCCGACACCTTCGCCGGCCGAACCAAAGTGGCACGCGAGGCGCGTTTCGATTCCGGGCAATGGGCGACGCTTTCGACCGGCTCGCCGGCGCTGATGAGCGCCGTGGTGGCGTTCGATTGCCGGGTGATCGAAATCAAGGCAGTCGCCTCCCATGATATTTATTTCGGCATGGTCGAGGCGATCCACCAAGGGCCACCGGGCGCGGCGCTGGTCTATCACGACCGCCTGTACAAACAGGTCTGAGCGGGACCCCGATACCGTCGAGCGGTAGCGCCGCCGGAACGAAAGCCGGCGGCCTCACGTTGACGTTGGTCGGGCGGAGAACCTCCAGGAGCATGATCATGAACCAGCAGAACCAGAACCCGCGACCGGGCCAGCAGCAACCCGGGCAGCAGCCGAACCAGCAGCCGCAGCATCAGCAGGGCGGCGGCCAGCAGGGCGGCCAGAAGCAAAAGGACAATCCGCAGCACCAGGGCGGCCAAGGCGGGCAGGGCGACCAAGGTGGACAGCGGAACGATCAGGACCAGAAGCGCTGACGTCAATTTCCTCGACGAGACCAGGGCTCCGCCGGTGACGGCGGAGCCTTTCGTTTGCCCGGGGTTTTCCACGCAATTGGCCACCGCTCGGCGGCGGCATGGAGTCTTGTTTCGGACGGCCGAGGGCTCGCCTATGCTTGAGCCATGGCCACGGTCACGGCACTGCCGCTGTTTCATCTTTATGGCGATCCGCCGGACGATCAGGCGTTCGACTTCATCCATGTCGAGACGATCTCGTCGCGGTCGTCGGCACACGACTGGCTGATCCGCGCCCATCGCCATCGCAACCTGTTCCAGATCCTGCTGATCGAACGCGGCGGCGGCGACATGATTTTCGAGGCGGCGACGCTGCCGTTCGCCGCGCCGGCCGCGATCCTGGTGCCGCCAAACACGGCGCATGGCTTTCGCTTTCTTCCCGAGGCGACCGACGGCTGGGTGGTGAGCTTCACCGAGGATGTCGCCGAGGCGCTGGGTGAGCGCTCCGGCGAAGCATTGAAGCGCCTGAAGGCACTTGCGGCCGAGCCGGTGATCCCGCTTGGCGATGCGGCCGAGATCAAGCGGCTCGCGATGCTATGCGCCGACCTGCACGAGGAGAGCTCGCTGGCGCGCGAGGGATTTCGGCTGGCGATGCGCGGCTTGCTGGCGCTGATCGCGATCGAGGTGGTCCGGCTTGCGGCGAGCCGGGCGCGCAGCGGCGTGGTGACGCTGGCGGCGGCCGACTCCACCGTCGAGGCGCTGCGCCGCCTGGTCGAGGAGCATTTCCGCAAGGAACGGCTGATCAGCTTCTACGCCGACAAGCTCGCGATCACGCCGGACCGGCTCAACGATCACGTCAAACGGGTGAGCGGCGTCACCGCCGGCCACCTGATCCGCCAGCGCGTGCTGACCGAGGCCAAGCGCGCATTGGTGTTCACAGGCCAGCCGATCCACGAGATCGCCTACGATCTCGGCTTCACCGACCCCTCGCACTTCGCGCGGTTCTTTCGAAAGCAGACGGCGATGACGCCGCAGGAGTTCCGCGACGGACGCGGCGGGTAGCGGCGGCTTGCGCGGGGATCAGTTCGGCCTGGCTTGAGGTCGTGCCTTGATCGGCAGCGTCACGAAGAACGTTGAGCCTTGGCCTACGGCCGACTCCAGCCAGATCTTGCCGCCGTGCAGTTCGACGATGCGCTTGGAGATGGCAAGGCCGAGGCCGGTGCCGCCCTTCTTTCGCGTGATCGAATTGTCGGCCTGCTGGAACTCCTGGAACAGCTTCCCCTGATCGGCCGAGGATATGCCCGGCCCGGTGTCGCGCACGGCGAGGCTGAACGTGCCGTCGCTCGACTTTGCCGTGATCGTCACCTCTCCCGTGTCGGTGAACTTGATCGCATTGCCGACGAGGTTGAGCAGAACCTGCGTCAGGCGCCGCTCGTCGCCATGGCCTGCCGGCATGTCGGACGCGACCTCGGCCTTGAACGCAAGCTTCTTGTCGGCGGCGAGCGGCTCGATTGCGCTGAAAACTGTGTAGGCTACGTCCTTCAACGAATAGTCGCCGAGATCGAGAACGAGCTGGCCGGCCTCGATCTTGGAGAGATCGAGCACGTCGTTGATCAGGCCAAGCAGGTGCTTGCCGTTGCTTTCGAGTCGCTTCAGCACGGCGAGCATCTTGTCCGACGGCGGGCCGTAGACCCCGTCGGCGATCAGTTCGGTGTAGCCGAGGATGGCGTTGAGCGGCGTGCGCAGCTCGTGGCTCATGTTGGCCAGGAATTGCGATTTGTGCTGGCTCGCCTCGGCGAGCTGGCGGCTCTTTTCCTGAATCTCGTCGAACAGCCGCACGTTCTCGATGGCGATCACCGCCTGAGTTGCGAAAGTCTCGACCAGTTCGATTTCCTTAGCGGTGAACGGCCGAACCACGGATCGAGTGACCACCAGAACACCGACGGGAACTCCTTCGCGCATAAGCGGGACGCCGAGTACGGTACGGTTTATACCAAGGCTCAGGAGCGGCGATTTGTATTCCGAATCGGCCAGCACATCGGGAATGTGGACTGTTTTTCCTTCTAGCACTGTCCGTCCCGTGATGGTGTCGCGTCCCGGTCGAACAGCTAGCCGTTTCAACATTTCCTCGTGCTCGGGCGCCAGCGCGAACGTTGCAGCGACCTTATAAACCCCGCCCTCTGGCCGCCAGATATTTGCCCTTTCGGCCGTGCAGAGTCTCACCGCGGATTCGGTCAGCGTATTGAGCACCGTCTGCAAATCGAAAGTCGAGCGGCTAATGACCTTCAACACGTCCGCAGTTGCGGTCTGCTGCTGCAACGACTCGCGAAGCTCGTTGAGCAGGCGCGTGTTCTCGATGGCGATGACGGCCTGGTCGGCGAAGGTCTTGACCAGCTCGATCTGCTTGTCGGTGAACGGCTGCGCCAGGGTCTTTGCCACAAAAAGAACGCCGACGACTCTTCCTTCACGGAGCAGCGGTGCGCCCAGGGCCGCTCGGTAGCCGCCGATCTTTTGCGCCTGGCTCCAGGTGTATTCGCGGTCGTTCAGCACGTCAGGAATATGAACGACGGCGCCTTCCGAGGCGGCCCGCCCCACGACGCTGCCGCGGTCTACCGGTATCTCCAGCGGTTGGAAGTAGTCCCTGATCCGCCGGTGCACCTCGGCGGTGTGACCGTAGCTTGCGGCCCAGCGCAGGATTTCACCGTCGCGCTGGAAAATCCATGAAATATGCCCCCCGCAGAGGCGCGTTGCCGATTCGAGCAGCGTGTTGAGCACCGTTTCCAGATCGAAGGTCGAGCGGCTAATGGCCTGGAGCACATCGGCGGTCGCGGTCTGCTGCTGCAGGGATTCGCGTAGCTCGCTAAGCAACCGCGCGTTCTCAATGGCGATCACCGCCTGTGCGGCAAAATTTTGCACCAACTCGATCTGCTTGTCGGTGAAGGGATGGACCTCTTGGCGATAGATCGCGATCGCGCCGACCAACTCGCCCTCCTTGAGCATTGGCACAACGACATGCGTGCGGGCGGCCGCGGCTTCGACCAAGGCGACGAAACGCGGCAAGCGCTTCAGGTAACCTGGTTCCGCCTTGAGGTCGGCGATGCCGACGACGCGCCGGGTCTTGGCGAGGCGTTCGAGCGGATTGTCCGGGTTGTCGCCAACTTCGAGGACCGGATTTTTACGCCATCGCTCGGCATAAGCGAGCGGGGCGTTCAGCATCGCACCGACACGGAACGCATTCTTTTCGTAGAGAAATAAATTGCCGAATTTCGCTTCGCAAATCTGCACTGCGTTTGCCAGCATTGCGTTGAACACCGGCTCTAGGTCGCCTGGCGAGCTGGAGATGACTCTCAGCACCTCCGAGGTCGCTGTCTGCTGCTCCAGCGCCTCGGTCAGATCGTCGGTGCGCTGCCGCAATTCGTTGAGCAGCCGCGCGTTCTCGATGGCGATGACCGCCTGGGCGGCGAAATTCTGCACCAGCTCGATCTGCCTGTCGGTAAAGGGCCGAACCTCGGTTCGATAGATCGAAATGATACCGATCGCGTCACCGTCCTTGAGCATCGGCACGTTCACCATCGTGCGGATGCCTGCGATGTCGGCCGAGGTCACCGCCGTTGGATTGCCCGCGCGATAGCCGGCCGCCGCACTGAGATCAGGGGTCTGGACCGGCTCGCGCCGCGCCATCGCCTGAAAGGCAACCAGCCCGGAGTTCGGCCGATACACCGTACCGGGCCGCCATCGGTCGACCCAAACTGCCGGCATGTCGCCGTGAATCGCCACCGTGCGCAGCGCCTCTCCGTCGCGCAGGAACATGGTGCCGCAGCTGGCCTGGCAGATGCGCCGCGCATTCGCCAGCATGGATTCAAACACCGGCTCCAGCGCACCGGGCGACATGCTGATGACCTTGAGCACCTCGCTGGTCGCGGTCTGCTGCTCCAGCGATTCGGTGAGATCGTCGGTGCGCTGGCGCAGCTCGTTGAGCAGCCGCGTGTTCTCGATGGCGATGACGGCCTGCGCGGCGAAGTTCTGCACCAGTTCGACCTGCTTGCCGGTGAACGGTCGCACCTCCTGGCGGTAGATGATAATTGCGCCAACCAATTCATTGTCCTTGAGCATCGGAACCGCGATGTGCGACCGCGCGCCGCCGAATCTGGCGGAGGGACTCGGATCCTGGGATGCCGCGTCGTCGGCCGTATGGATCACCTTCTTCGTCGCGAGAAGACGCTGAAGCGGGATTCCAGGCTCCGGCACGAATCGTCCGCGCTTGCCGATGAACTCGGCGAGCTGCGGCGGCGCGTTCAGTGTCGCCACCGCATAGAACGTGCCGCTGTCAAAGCGGAACATGGTGCCGAATTTTGCTTCGCAGATGCGCACTGCGTTCGCCAGCATGGCCTGGAAGACCGGTTCTAGTTGGCCCGGCGAGCTGGAGATGACCTTCAGCACTTCGGTGGTCGCCGTCTGTTGCTCCAGCGATTCAGTCAGATCGTCGGTGCGCTGGCGCAGCTCGTTGAGCAGCCGCGCGTTCTCGATTGCTATAACCGCCTGCGCGGCGAAGTTCTGCACCAGCTCGATCTGCTTATCGGTGAAGGGGCGCACTTCCTGACGGAAAATCGCTATCACACCGACGAGCTCGCTCTCCTTGAGCATCGGAACGAGCAGGTTGGTTCGAGGTTCAGCTATCTCGACGAACGGGAGGAGCGACGGATCTCGTGCGAGATACGCCTCTTCCGACCTCATGTCGGCGATATGTTGCAGCTTCTTAGTCGCTATCACCCTTGTGAAAGGATGAAGCGGCCCGGCCGCCACAACAGGGTCACGCTGCTTGAGTTTGGCCCAAGCTTTCGGCGCGCCGTGCGTCGCTGCGACGCGGAAACGGCCGTCATCCTCGCTAAATAGCATGAGGTTGCCGAATTTGGCTTCGCAAATCCGGATTGCATTCTCGAGCATGGCTTCAAACACAGGGAGCAGCTTCGCCGGTGAGCTGGAGATCACCTTCAGCACCTCGCCGGTCGCAGTCTGCTGCTCAAGCGATTCGCTGAGATCGTTGGTGCGCTGGCGTAGCTCATTGAGAAGCCGCGCGTTCTCGATTGCGATAACCGCCTGCGCGGCGAAGTTCTGCACCAGCTCGATCTGCTTGTCGGTGAAGGGCCGGACCTGCTGGCGGTAGATGATGAACGCGCCGATGATGTCCTTGTTCTTCAGCATTGGCACCGCGATCATCGAGCGTGCACCGCCGAACTTCGCCGGCGGGCTAGCGTCCGCCTCGGCCTGAACGTCAGCGACCTGGATGACGACCTTTTCCCGGAACATGCGACCGGCTACCAAGCCCCCGCCTTCCAAGGGGTCGAATGGCCCGCGCTTCGTCTGGAATTCGACCAGGGCCTTCGGCGTGCCGGTGCTGGCGACACGGTGCAGAAGCTTGCCGTCATAACGGAATAGCGTGCCGAACTTCGCCTCGCAGAGCCGTGTGGCGTTCTCGATCATGGCTTGGAACACGGAATCCAAGTCGCCCCCGCTGGCGATGGCTTGCAGCACCTCGGAGGTCGCAGCCTCCCGCGCCAGCGCCTGGTCGAGCTGTTGCTGTGTGCTGTCCACCGATCCGCGCTTTCGCGAAACCTTGCTTAAACGCCGACGGCGGCCCGCGGGGGCGCGAGCCGCCTTTCGAGCTTTTTTGCCGCCGCTTGCCGCCCGCCGTTTCATCGCTTCCTCAGGCGTAAGACTCGCCGAATTCTACGCAAACCGGACGGGGCATGCCACGGCGCCTGGAATGAATCGCGGCGGGAAACCGAGGCTACGGCATCTTGCCAAGCTCTTTGAGCACCGACTCGGCCTCGCGAAAGGCGTGGTTGCCGGCCGGCACGCCGCAGTAGTTCGCCTGTTGGAGAATGATCTCCTTGATGTCGTCGGCGGTGAAGCCGCCCGTGGTCAGCGCCCCGCGGATGTGCATCTTGAATTCATCCCAGCGGCCGATCGCGAGCATGGTGCCAATCACCAGGATGCGGCGGGTGCGGTCGTCGAAATGCGGCCGGGTCCACACGTCGCACCATGGGCTCATGGTGATCCAGTCAATCCATTCGGCATTGAAGTCGTTGCGGCTCTTGGCCGAGCGGTCGACGTGGGCATCGCCGAGCACGCGGCGGCGCGCGGTCTCGCCGCGTTTCAATCGCTCCTTGTCATCCATCGAGGTCTCCTGAATCCTAATGAGTAAGGAAGCTCAGCACGGCTTCGGTGTAGGGCTTGGCCTGCTCGATGTTGGACAGGTGCGCGGCGTCGAACGACACGACCTTCGCGCCCTTGATCATCTTGGCGATCTCTTCACCGTACTCGGGCAGCGTCGCCGGGTCCTTCGAGCCGACGATCACCATGGTCGGCGCGGTGATGGTGGGCGTCGAGGCACGGAAGTCCATGTCGCGCACCGCTTCACAGCAGCCGACGAAGCCGTCGAGCTTGGTGGCGACGAACATCTCGACCACCTTGCCGAGCGCCTTCGGGTTGTTGTCGCGGAATTCCTTGGTGAACCAGCGCTCCATCTGCGGACCGGAGAGCTTCTCAAGTCCGTTGTCCCTGGCGAACTTGATGCGGTCGTGCCACGGCTGCTTGTCGGCGTAGTAGAAGTGCGTGTTGGACAGCACGAGCTTCTCGACCCGGTCGCGGGCGTTGGCGCCCATCCATTGCCCGACCATGCCGCCCATCGACAGGCCGCACCAGTTGAATTTTTTCGCGCCGGCGGCATCGGCGACGGCGAGCGCATCGTTGCCCAGCATGTCCATGGTGTAGGGGCCTTTCGGTGCGCCGGACTGGCCGTGGCCGCGACGGTCATAGCGCACCAGGCGAAAGCGCTTCGACCACTCGGCGGCCTGATCGTCCCACATGTGCAGATTGGTGCCGAGCGAATTGCAGAGCATCAGCACCGGCGCGTTCGCCGGTCCTTCGACCTGGTAGTTGATCGGGCAGCCGTCCTTGGCGGTGGCGGTGGGCATGGGTTCCTCGTGGTTGGCGTGTTGGACGCGTTTCAGGATTTCTGTTCGTTGTCGTTGGTGGTCGCGGGCTCGGGACGGATCAGGATATCCATAAACGCGCCGGCTGTGTCCGGCAGCGTGGCGCGAGGCTCGACCGGGCGGCGCGGGCCGCGGGTTTGCGCCGAGACGACAAGGCGGTCGATGAAGGTCTGTGCCGAGCCTTGGTAGGTCAGCGGCACGAACAGCTTCTCGATCTCCAGGTTGGCGAGCTGCGCTCTCACCCGCAGGTCGTTGATCATGACCTCCTTGAGCGGACGCTTTTCCTGGTCGGCCTTCTGGCTGAGCTCGCGCAGCAGCGCATGGGCCTGGCTGCGGCCGATCCTTTCGGCCAGCGCGAACGACAGCGCCTCGGCCATGACCTGGCCGCCGGTCAGCTCGAGATTGGTGCGAAGCCGTTCGACATCGACCTCGAGCCCCTCGGCAATCTGGACGACGGCGGCAAGCGCACCGGACGTGACGAGCGCAAGCGCCGGGAACGTGGTCCATTCGGTGATCCAGGCGCCGAGAGCGCGCTCCTGCTCCTGGACCTGGGCGGCGAACAGCGTCGCGACCAGATTGGGCGCCGCGGTCGCGGCCGACAGCGCGGTCGCGGCCAGCACCGGATTGCGCTTGTGCGGCAGCGTCGAGGAGCCACCGCGGCCGGGCGCAGCCGGCTCGAACGCCTCGGCGATCTCGATCTGCATCATCAGCGCGACATCGCGGGCGATCTTGCCGCAGGTGCCGGCGAGGATGGCGAAGGCGGCAGCGACTTCGGCCAAGCGGTCACGATGGGTGTGCCACGGCGCGTCGGGCAGCGGCAGGTCGAGCAATGCCGCAACCCGGTCCGCGACCGCAAGGCCATGCTCGCCCAGCGCCGCCAGCGTGCCGGCGGCGCCACCGAATTGCAGCACCAGCGCCTCGCGGCGCAGACGCGCCAGCCGCTCCCGCGAACGGGCCAGCGCCGCGGCATAGCCGGCAAGCTTGAGGCCGAACGGCATCGGCAGCGCCTGTTGCAACAGCGTGCGGGCGACGCCCAGCGTGCGGCGATGGCGCCCGGCGAGCGCGGTAAAGCCTTTGATGGCGAGTTCGAGATCGACGAGCAGCACGTCGATGGCGGCGCGAAGCTCCAGCACCAGCGCGGTGTCGGTGACGTCCTGGCTGGTGGCGCCCCAGTGCACGAAGTTCGCGGCCGTCCCATCGTGGCGCACGACCTCGGCGGTCAGTGCGTTGACGACGGCAATCGAGATATGGCCCGACGGCGCCGAGGCCTCGACCAGCGCCGGCACGTCGTAGAGATGTGCACGGCAGGCCTCGCCGATCACGCCGCCGGCCATCGCCGGGATCACGCCGACGGCGGATTCGGCCCGGGCCAGCGCTGCCTCGAAGTCGAGCATGCGCTGAAGCCGTGCGCCGTCGGCCACGACGGCGCGCATGGCGGGGCTTGCGTAGAGCGGGCCCATGAGATGGGACGAGAGTGCGGCGGCCGGCGGCGGTTCGCTCATCCGAAATCCATGAATTTGGCTGGGGCATTAGAACCCGGCGACACGGCCTGCGCCAATCCCCGCATGACAGCCGCTCGGAAACGCCCTTTTCAGGAGGTGAACAAGGCCTTATTCCCTGTGGTGCGAGCCAAGGGAGATACGCGGATGGCCATGACAATGTCGGGCGAGCAGCAGCTCACCGCTCCACGCGAGCGGGTGTGGGCCGCGCTCATCGATCCTGAGGTGCTCAAGGCCTGCATTCCCGGCTGCGAGACCCTGGAGAAGACCGCAGACAACGAATTCTTGGCCGTGGCCACCAACAAGATCGGGCCAGTCAAAGCCCGATTTAAGGGCAAAGTGCGGCTGACCGATCTCGATCCACCCAACGGCTACAAGATCTCGGGCGAGGGCGACGGCGGCATCGCCGGTTTCGCCAAGGGCGGCGCAACCGTGGCCTTGGCCGACAAGGATGGCGGGACGCTGCTGACCTACAATGTCGAGGCCCAGATCGGCGGCAAGCTTGCCCAACTCGGCCAGCGGCTGGTCAACGGCGCGGCGAAGAAGCTCGCCGACGATTTTTTCTGCAAATTTGCCGCGGCGGTCAAATAGCCGCCCCGCGCGCCATGCGGCCTGCCGTCCCTTGACCGAGGCCGGGCCCAAGGTTCAAGTTGCTCTTGTTCCAAACGCCGAAATGAGCGAAAAACGTTCAGTTTTGCGCTGTTTTGGAAGTCTGGTTCGTTTTCCGGCGGGAAAACTGGGCCGTTAGACCCGGAATTTTGGGAGGAGTCTCATGCCGTCCGTCTCCATGACCGTGAATGGCAAAGCCGTCACGGCCGATGTCGATCCCCGCACGCTCTTGGTCCAGTTTCTTCGCGAGCATCTGCGGCTCACCGGCACGCATGTCGGCTGCGACACCTCGCAGTGCGGCGCCTGTGTCGTGCATCTCAACGGCATTGCCGTGAAGGCCTGCACGACGCTGGCGCTCCAGGCCGAAGGCGCCAACGTTCTGACCATCGAGGGGCTTGCCGCGCCTGACGGTCCGCTGCATCCGATGCAGGAGGCGTTCCGCGAGAACCACGGCCTGCAATGCGGCTTCTGCACGCCGGGCATGGTGATGACCGCGGTCGACATGGTGAAGCGGCTCGGCAACGAGCTGGACGAGCAGACCATCCGTCACGAGCTCGACGGCAACCTCTGCCGTTGCACCGGCTATCACAACATCGTCAAGGCGATCGCGGCGGGCGCGAAAGCCATGAAGGGAATGCAGGCTTAAACTTCCGTCGAAGCGGTGCTCGAGGAGGAAGGCCCATGTCTTCTCAATCCACGTCTGCGACTGGAATCGGCGCAGCAGTGCGTCGCAAGGAAGACCTTCGCTTCATCACCGGCAAGGGCCAATACACCGACGACATCAGCCGGCCGGGCGAAACGCGCGCGGTGTTCGTGCGCTCGCCGCATGCGCACGCCCGGATCAAGAATGTCGACGCGAGTGCCGCCCAAGCGATGCCGGGCGTCGTCGGCGTGCTGACCGGAGCGGAGCTTGCGAACGACAAGATCGGCAATCTGATCTGCGGCTGGATGATCCACTCCAAGGACGGCTCGCCGATGAAGATGTCGGCGCATCCCGCGATTGCTTCAGGCAAGGCCTGCTATGTCGGCGATCCGGTCGCGGTGGTGGTGGCCGAGACTCTGGCGCAGGCCAAGGATGCCGCCGAGAAGGTCAAGGTCGACTATGAAGTGTTGCCGGCGGTGAGCGATCCGGCGAAGGCACAGTCGCAGGCGGCGATCCACGAGGTCGCGCCGAAGAATACGATCTACCAGTGGCATCTCGGCGACAGCAAAGCGGTCGACGCCGCGATCAAGTCGGCGAAGCACATCACCAAGCTCGACATCGTCAACAACCGGCTGGTGCCGAACGCGATGGAGCCGCGGGTTGCCATCGGCGAATACGATTCGGGCAACCAGAATTTCACGTTGTGGAACACGTCGCAGAATCCCCATGTGGCGCGGCTGGTCATTGCGGCCTTCGTCGGCATGGCGCCGGAGCACAAGCTTCGCGTCATCGCGCCGGACGTCGGCGGCGGCTTCGGCTCGAAGATTTTCATCTATTCCGAAGAGGTGGTCTGCCTCTGGGCGTCGAAGAAGGTCGGCCGCCCGGTGAAGTGGACCTGCGACCGGTCGGAAGCATTCCTCGCCGATGCGCACGGTCGCGATCATCTCACCCACGCCGAGATGGCGTTTGGCGACGATGGCAGGATCACGGGATTGAAGGTCAAGACCATCGCCAACCTCGGCGCCTACATGTCGACGTTCTCGTCGTCGGTGCCGACGTATCTCTACGCGACGCTGCTGTCGGGCCAGTACGACATTCCGGCGATCTACTGCGAGGTCGATGCGGTCTATACCAACACCGTGCCGGTCGATGCCTATCGTGGCGCAGGTCGGCCCGAGGCGACCTTCGTGGTCGAGCGGCTGGTCGAAGTCGGCGCGCGCGAGCTCGGCATGGACCCGAGCGATCTGCGCAGGAAGAACTTCATCAAATCGTTCCCGCACCAGACCCCGGTGATCATGAACTACGACGCCGGCGACTATAACGCGTCATTGAAGAAAGCTCTTGAGATCGCCGACGTGAAAGGCTTCGCCAAGCGAAAGCGCGACAGCGCGCGGAACGGCAAGCTGCGCGGCATCGGCTATTCGACCTACATCGAGGCGTGCGGGATTGCGCCGTCGCAGGCGGTCGGCTCGCTCGGGGCCGGCGTCGGCCTCTGGGAATCCGCCGAGGTGCGCGTCAACCCCACCGGTTCGGTCGAGGTGCTGACCGGATGCCACAGCCACGGCCAGGGCCACGAGACGACGTTCGCGCAGCTTGTCTCGGAGCGGCTCGGCATTCCGATCGACACCGTGAGTGTGGTCCACGGCGACACCGACAAGGTGCAGTTCGGCATGGGTACTTATGGTTCGCGCTCGGGCGCGGTCGGCATGAGCGCGATCGTCAAAGCACTCGACAAGGTCGAAGCCAAGGCCAAGAAGGTCGCCGCCTTCATGATGGAAGCGGCCGAAGGCGACATCGAGTTCAAAGACGGCAAATTCACCGTCGCGGGCACCGACAAGTCGGCGGCCTGGGGTGAGGTGACACTGAACGCCTATGTCGCGCACAAGTTCACCGGCGCGCAGCTTGAGCCCGGGCTGAAGGAGGGCGCGTTTTACGACCCGACCAACTTCACCTTCCCAGCCGGATGCCACATCTGCGAGATCGAGATCGATCCCGATACCGGACGCGCCGAGATCGCCGGCTGGACCGCAGTGGACGATTTCGGCACCATCATCAATCCGATGATCGTCGAAGGCCAGGTGCACGGCGGCGTGGCGCAGGGCGTCGGTCAGGCTTTGCTCGAAGGCGCGGTGTACGACGGGAACGGCCAACTCGTGTCCGGCTCATTCATGGATTATTCGATGCCGCGCGCCGAGAACCTGCCGTCGCTCAAGGTCGGCACCACGATGACCAGGTGTCCGTCGAATCCGCTCGGTATCAAGGGCTGCGGCGAAGCGGGCGCGATCGCGGCGCCGGCCGCCGTCATCAACGCCATCACCGACGCGATCGGCACCGAAGATTTGGCCATGCCGGCGACGTCCCAGGCGATCTGGGCGGCGATCCGCAAGGCCGGCAAGATGCAAAAGGCAGCATAGGAACAGGAGACGTCGATGTACGAATTCAAATACGTCAAGCCGAACTCGGTCCGGCAGGCGGCCAACATGCTGGCCAAAGATCCCGAGGCCAAGATCCTGGCGGGCGGACATTCGCTGCTGCCGGTGATGAAGCTTCGCCTGGCGAAGCCCAGCCAGCTTCTCGATATCGGTAAGATCGAGGGCCTCAACGCGATCACGCTGAAGGGCCGTTCGATCGAAGTCGGCGCCATGGCGCGCCATGTCGAGGTGGCGAATTCGCAGGTGGTCAAGGATGCGCTGCCGGTGCTGGCGAAGGTTGCGGCCGAGATCGGCGATCCTGCGGTGCGTCACCGCGGCACGCTCGGCGGCTCGCTCGCCAACAACGATCCGAACGCCGACTATCCGGCCGTGCTGCTGGGGCTTGGCGCAACCGTCATCACCACCAAGCGCCGCATCGCCGCCGACGAGTTCTTCAAGGGCTTGTTCGAGACGGTGCTCGAGCCGGACGAGATCATCACCAAGGTCAGCTTCCCTCTGGCGAAGAAGGCGGCCTATCAGAAGTTCCGGCACCCGGCCTCAGGTTTTGCGCTGGTCGGCGTGTTTGTCAGCAAGCGCGGCTCGGACATCCGCGTGGCCGTGACCGGAGCGGGCTCCAACGGCGTGTTCCGGGTCAAGAGCTTCGAAGAGGCGCTGAAGAAGCGCTTCGCGCCGAAGTCGATCGAGGGCATGACCATTCCGGCGGATGGCATGAACTCCGACATCCATGGCAGCGCCGAATACCGGGCGCATCTCGTCAGCGTGATGGCGCGGCGGGCCTTGGCCGAGGCGTAGCGGTTTCAGCGCTTGCGGCTTATCTTCGGTGTGCACTCATACACGGCGTCATGCCCGGCCTTGTGCCGGGCATCTCGCTTAGGTGGGCACGGCGTCCCTAATCGGGATGGCCGGGACAAGCCCGGCCATGACGGAGTAAATTGAGACCGATGAGTCAAACCGCAATCAAGTCCGTCCCCAAATCCATCGACGATACGCTCAAGCTTCTTGAGGGCGCCAATTATCTCGCCGACCGGTCGCTTGCGACCGTGCTGTTCCTGGCGCTGAAGATGGGCCGGCCGATCTTCCTCGAAGGCGAGGCCGGCGTCGGCAAGACCGAGATCGCCAAGGTGCTGAGCGCAACGCTCGGCCGCCGGCTGATCCGTCTGCAGTGCTACGAAGGCCTCGACGTCGCCAATTCGGTCTACGAATGGAACTACGCGGCGCAGATGATCGCGATCCGCGCCGCCGAAGCCAGCGGCGATCGCGACAGCGAGCGGATCGAGCACGACGTGTTCTCCGAGCGATTCCTGATCAAGCGGCCGCTGCTGCAGGCGCTCGAGCCCGACCCGGCCGGCGCGCCGGTGCTGCTGATCGACGAGCTCGATCGCAGCGATGAGGCGTTCGAAGCGTTCCTGTTGGAAGTGCTGGCAGACTTCCAGGTGACCATACCCGAGCTCGGCACGGTCAAGGCCGAGCATCCGCCGATCGTCGTCATCACCTCGAACCGCACCCGCGAGATTCACGACGCGTTGAAGCGCCGCTGCCTCTATCATTGGGTCGGCTATCCGACCGCGGCGCGCGAGCTCGAGATCGTGCATGCCAAGGTTCCGGGCGTCGGCAAGAAGCTGTCGCAGCAGGTGGTGGGCTTCGTGCAGGCGCTGCGCAAGCAGGACCTGTTCAAGTCGCCGGGCGTCTCCGAAACGCTCGATTGGGCGACGGCCTTGAGCGAACTCGATGCGGTGGCGCTCGATCCGGCTGCGGTGTCGGACACGCTCGGCGTGCTGCTGAAGTATCAGGACGACATCGCGCGGCTCGAAGGCGGCAAGGTCAAGGAGCTGCTCGACCAGGTGCAGGCGGAGCTGCGCGCGGCTGAGTAGTTAGCCGCCGCGCTCGTGACGGCGTGCGACTACGGCGAGCGCAAGCGTCGCCAGCGCGGCCGCCGGCAATCCCACCAGCCACGGCAGGGTCGCAGCGACAGCATAAAGGTAGACCCCCGTCGCCGGGCCGATGGTGTCCTTGAAATCGCCGACCGCGGCGAACGCCGCAAGATAGGTCGCACGCGCGTTGGCGGGTGCAAGCTCGGTGACGATCACCTGGGTCAACGGCCGCACCAGCATTCCCGACAGCGCCAGGAAGCTAACCGCAGCGACGAGCAGGGGCAGGGCCGTCGAGGACAGCAGGCAGGCAAAGGCCAGGGCCTGCGCCGCGCCGGCGATGAGCACGATTTTTGAGCCGCTCATACGGGATGACGCCTCCGTCACCGGAAGCTGGAACAGGACGCCGAGCGCGCCGGCGTAGGTGAAGAGCAGGCCAACGCCGGACGGCGTCAACGTACCCGCGTTGTTGGCATAAAGCGGTGTCACCGCCTCGATCCAGCTCAGCGCGATCTCCATGATGGCGACCGGCAGCAGCAAGAAAGCCAGTCGGCGGTCGCGAAATGCGGCGGTCAGCGCCACCAATCCGTCGTCGTCATCGTCGGCTTCGCCGGTGCGCTGACGCGTTTCCGACAGGCCGATCGCCACAATGCCAGTGCCGATCAGCAGGCATGCGCCGGCCCCGACGAACACCAGGCCGAGCGACCAAAGGGCGAGAAGCGCGCCCAGCGCCGGGCCGATCATGCTGCCGGCGTTCGACATCATCCGCGTCAGCGAAAAATAGCGCCGCAGCCGGTCGGCGGGGACAGTGTCCGCAATGACGGTCGCTGCGGTGGGATGCAGCACGCTTTCGAACATGCCGATCAGGAGCAGCGCGGCCGCGGCGGCCCAGGCGCCGCGGGTGAAATAGAGCAGGAGGAAGCCGAGGCCGACGCCGGCGGTTGAGATCAGCAGCGTCGGCCTCCGCCCGATCCGGTCGGCGATGCCGCCGACCAGCGGCGTGGCGACAAGCTCGCCGCCTGCATAGCAACCGAACAGCAATCCGATATACTCGGTTGCAATGCCGGCATCTTGCTGCGCCCACAGCGCAAAGAACGGGATCAGTACGCCGTCGGCGAGGCCGGCGACAAAGAACAAGGCAAGCCCGATACGGGCCGGTCGCGGGGTATCCCGCAGCAATGCAAGAGTTGAAGACAGGATGTTGGTAGAAGTCGTCACGTCGAAACTCCATGCGTCGGCACGCCGGTGGATGATGGAGCCATCCCCGGACGAACAGGCGCGTTGTTTGACGTGAACGCTTACGGCGGCCATGGCGGCGCGCTGACAGGCTGTGTAGTGCAATGTCGGCAGGCTCGCAAGCCGAGATGGAGTGGAATTGGTGGAAACTGACGATCGTCCCGGGCGGCTGGCGGAGAACATCCTCTATTTTGCGCGCGCGCTTCGCGCCGCGGGCGTACCGCTTGGACCCGGCGCCGTGCTCGACGCGGTCGCTGCCTTGCAGGCGGCCGGCGTCGGCACCAAGGACGACTTCTACTGGACGCTGCACACGATCTTCGTGAAGCGTCACGAACACTCCGTGCTGTTCGACCAGGCCTTCAAGATTTTCTTCCGCAAGCGCGGCTACCTGGAGCGGCTGATCGCGATGATGTCGCCGGAGATGACCGGCGCGCCGGCGCAGGCCGAGACGCCGCAGGCCTCGCAGCGCGTGCTCGACGCGTTGTTCCAGGGCGCGGAGAAAATGGAGCGCGAGAAGCAGGAGGTCGAGCTCGACGCACGCTTCACGGTCTCGGACCGCGAAGTGCTGGAGAAGAAGGATTTCGCGCAGATGAGCGCGGCCGAGATCGCCGTGGCCAAGGATGCCATCAAGCGCATGGTGCTGGGGTTCGACGACGTCAAGACGCGGCGCCTTGCCCCGCACCTGCACGGTCACCGCATCGATCTGCGCCGCACGCTGCGATCCAGCATGAAGGCCGGCGGCGCGGTGATCGATCTCAAGTATCGCGGGCCGAAGACCAAGATGCCGCCCGTGGTGGCGCTGCTCGATATTTCCGGCTCGATGAGCCAGTACACGCGGCTGTTCCTGCATTTCCTTCATGCCGTGACGGATGCGCGAAAGCGCGTCTCGACCTTCCTGTTCGGCACGCGGCTGACCAATGTCACCCGTGCGCTGAAGGAGAAGGATCCCGACGAGGCGCTGGCCGCATGCTCGGCGAGCGTGCTGGACTGGTCGGGCGGCACGCGGATCGCCACCTCGCTCGCCGTGTTCAACAAGCAATGGTCGCGGCGGGTCCTGACCCAGGGTGCGGTGGTGCTGCTGTTTACCGACGGACTGGAGCGCGATCCGGACGAACGGCTGGGCTTCGAGATCGACCGGCTGCACCGCTCCTGCCGGCGGCTGATCTGGCTCAACCCGCTGCTGCGGTTTTCAGGCTTCGAGGCCAAGGCCCGCGGCATCAGGGTCATGCTGCCGCATGTTGACGAACTGCGGCCGATCCACAATCTCGATTCAATGAGTGACCTGTGCCGGGCGCTGTCGGAACATGGCAGCCATGTCGATCCGAAGACATGGCTGGCCAAGATCGCGTAGTATCCGGACATATATAACGATCGGTCGGGCTGGAAACCGGTAAACTTGAAGGAGAGCAACATGCTGGCGAGAGACGAGGACATCCTCAAGGCCGCCGAGGACTGGCGCAAGGCCGGGCGCGGCGTGGCGCTGGCGACCGTGGTGGAGACCTGGGGCTCGGCGCCGCGGCCGGTCGGCTCCAATCTCGTGATCGACGAGGAGGGCAATTTCCTCGGCTCCGTGTCGGGCGGCTGCGTCGAGGGCGCGGTGGTGACGGAGGCCATCGACGTGATCGAAAGCGGCAAGCCGAAGACGTTGGAATTCGGCGTTGCCGACGAGGCCGCCTGGAAGGTCGGGCTGTCGTGCGGCGGCAAGATCAAGGTGTTCGTCGAGAAGGTGGAGTAGTGTTCCCAACAGTGCCGCGTACTCCGTTCACCTCTCCCGCTCGCGGGGGAGGTCGGCGCCGAAGGCGCCGGGAGGGGGCCTTGTTGAGATGGCGGTTTCCCCTCCCTAGCCCTCCCCCGCAAGCGGGGGAGGGAATCGGCTGCGGCAAGCGGAGGTGACGACGTGAAGATCGATATTCTGAAAACCCTAAACGAGGAGCGCGCCGCGCGGCGCTCCGTCATCGTCGTCACCAACCAGGACAGCGGCGAGCAGCGCCTGGTGAAGGCCCCCGACATCAAGAGCGATCCGCTGAAGGAGCTGCTGTCGAAACGGCTGCGGATGGCGAAGAGCGGCATGGAGGACACGCCTGAAGGCAAGGTGTTCCTGACCGTGCATGTGCCCTCGCCCAAGCTCGTCATCACCGGTGCGGTGCATATCTCGCAGGCGCTGGCCCCAATGGGGCAGTTGCTCGGCTACGACGTGACCATCGTCGACCCGCGGACGGCGTTCGCCACGATCGAGCGCTTTCCTGACGTCAAGGTGATCGCCGAATGGCCGGACGTGGCGCTGCCGGCCGTGGGGATCGACCATTACACCGCCTTTGTCGCGTTGACGCACGATCCGAAAATCGACGATCCGGGCCTGACCGAGGCGCTGAAAAGCGACTGCTTCTACATCGGCGCGCTGGGTTCGCGGAAAACCCATGCGCGCCGAGTCGAGCGGCTGAAGACCGAGCGCGGCTTCAACGACAACGATATCGGCCGCATTCATTCGCCGATCGGCCTCGACATCGGTGCGGTGTCGCCCTCGGAGATCGCGGTCGCGATCATGGGCGAGATCACGCAGGCGCTGCGCGAGGAGCCGGCATGAGGCCGCGGAGGCCACGGCCATGAAATTCGGTCCGGTTTCGCCGCGCGAAGCCGAAGGCGCGACGGCCGTCCACACCATTCGCCAGGGCTCGCTGGTGCTGAAGAAGGGCACGCTGGTCGGGCCTGCCGAGGTGGCAGCGCTGGAGGCGGCCGGCATCAAGGCCGTCGTGGTGGCAAGGCTTGAACCGGGCGACGTGTCCGAGGACGAGGCGGCGGCGAAGATCGCCAAGGCCGTGGCCGGATCGGGCGTCCATGTCGATCGTGCCTTCACCGGCCGCGCCAATCTTTTTGCGCAGAGCGCCGGCGTGCTGGTGGTGGAGAAGGAACTGATCGACCGCCTGAACCGTGTCGATGAGGCGATCACATTCGCTACGCTGCCGGCGTTCAAGCCTGTGGTCGAAGGCGAGATGATCGCGACCGTGAAGATCATCCCATTCGCCGTAGGCGAGGCTGCCTTGAAGGCGGCGCTTGCCACGGCGACCGAACCCTTCATCCGTGTTGCGCCCTACAAGATCAAGAAGATCGGCGTGGTCTCGACGCTGCTGCCCGGTCTTGTGGCCAAGGTTGTTGAGAAGACGCTGCGGGTGACGCAGGAGCGGCTGGCACCGGCCGGCGCCACGATCGTCGCCGAGCGTCGCGTGCCGCACGAGCAGGGCCCGCTCGCCAAGGCGATCGACGAGGTGCTGAACGCCGGCGCCGAGATGGTCGTGGTGTTTGGCGCTTCCGCGATCGCCGATCGCCGCGACGTCATTCCGGCGGCGGTCGAGGCGGTCGGCGGCCGCGTCGAGCATTTCGGCATGCCGGTCGATCCGGGCAACCTGATGCTGATCGGGCAGGCGAGGGGCCAGCCGATCCTCGGCGCTCCGGGCTGCGCCCGCTCGCCGAAGGAGAACGGCTTCGACTGGGTGCTGATGCGGCTTTTGGCCGGCCTGCCGGTCTCGCGCGAGGATGTCACCGGACTGGGCGTCGGCGGATTGCTGATGGAAATCGTGACGCGGCCGCAGCCCCGCAGCGAGCCGGAGCCGGAGAAGGGCCGCCGCGTCGCCGCAGTGATCCTGGCCGCCGGCCGCTCAACGCGGATGGGCGGGCCGAACAAGCTCCTCGAGCAGATCGGCGGGCGGCCGCTGGTGCGGATCGCGGCCGAGGAGGCGCTGGCCTCGCGGGCGCGTCCGGTGATCGTGGTGACCGGCCACCAGCGCGACAAGGTCGAGGCGGCGCTCGCGGGCCTGGATGTTCGTCTCGTGCACAATCCGAATTTTGCCGATGGGCTTTCGACCTCGGTGAAGGCCGGGCTGGCGGCGGTGCCTGAGGAGGTCGACGGCGCGATCGTCTGTCTCGGTGACATGCCGCAGGTCAATGCCGTGCTGATCGACAAGCTTGTCTCGGCGTTCGATCCGGAGCGCGGCGCGCTGGTGGTGGTGCCGGTGATCGACGGTCTGCGCGGCAATCCGGTGGTGTGGTCGCGGCGCTTTTTCCGGGAGCTGGCGGCGCTCGAAGGCGACATCGGCGCGCGCAACCTGATCGGCCGCTACGCCGAGGCGGTCGCCGAGGTGCCGCTGACCAATGGTGCGGCGTTGATCGACGTCGATACGCCGGAGGCCTTGAGGAAGGTCAAGGCCGAGCTGGAAGGCGCCTGATCGGTATTCCTGCGGACCGGTTTTCCTGCGGAGCCCGGCACGGGTGTTACGTCCGCTTAACGACTTTGGTCTTTGATGCTCGGGCTTCTCGTGGGGGGAAGGCCATGCGTGGTTTTGTTCGCGCCGGCTGTGGCGCGCTTGCGATATTCGCTGTTCTGTCTTTTATGGCCGCGCCGGCTGGCGCCGCCGGTGCGCTGGCCATCGGCCAATGTGCCGCCTACGGATACGCCTACGACTATCCCAGCGTGAACACGGCCCAGCAGGCCGCGATGGCCAAGTGCGACGGCGCGTGCAAGCAGGTGGTGACGACGCAGAAGGGCTGCGTGGCCTTCGCGGTCGATGGGCGCAAGCCCTGCGGAGCGCACGGTTATGCCAACGCGACGAAACTCGGCATGGCCGAAAACTCCGCACTCAAGCAGTGCTACCGGTATGGCGGGAAGGACTGCATGATCCGCGCCTGGCTCTGCGACGGCCGCAAGAGCTGAGGCTCGCTGGCTCCGGTTTCCTTAATGTTTTGAAATGCTTGGGGGAGAGCCAAGGCCGGCTCTTGCCGGCGTCGGCTATTCGCATTATATGACTGACTGGTCAGTCATATTTAGAGAATGGCAATGGCCGCGACATCAGGCACTTCTTCCTCCAGACCCGCAAAGCGACCGCGCGGCGCCCCGGCGGCCCGTCCCGGCCCGCGGGCGAAGCGCAGCGCCGAGCGCCGCGACGCGATCCTTGCCGCAGCGCTCGACGAATTCGCCGCCCGCGGCTTTGCCGCCGCGCGGCTCGACGATGTCGCGCGCCGCGCCAAGGTCGCCAAAGGCACGATCTATCTGCATTTCGCCGACAAGGAAGCGTTGTTCGAGGAGTTGATCCGCATCGAGCTTGGGCCGGTTGTCGCAGCGCTTGAGCAGGCCTCGCACGCGCAGCTTCCGTTCCGCGCCATTGCCGCGCAACTGATCGAGGTTTTCGTCCGCGGCATCTTCGAGACGCGCCGCAAGGACGTCATCCGTCTCGTCATCACCGAGGGGCCGCGTTTTCCGAAGCTTGCCGAGTTCTACTATCGCCAGATCATCTCGCCGGTGATGGGGACGATCCGCGAAGTCTTGAAGCGGGCGGTGGATCGCGGCGAACTGGCCAACGACGCCCTGGTCCGATTTCCGCAGCTTCTGGCTGCGCCGGGCATCGTCGCCATTGTCTGGAACGGTTTGTTCGACCGGTTCGAGCCGCTCGATGTCCGCGCGCTGCTGCAGGCGCATTTCGAGGTTCTGCTTGGCCACAGGAGCGCATCATGAGCGCGCAACGCATTCCGGCGCTTTTGGCAGTGCTGCTCGCACTGGCCGGCTGCTCGCCTTCCAGCGATCGCGGCTTTCAGGGTTGGATCGAGGCCGACCTGATCTTCGTCAGTCCAGACGAGTATGGCCGTCTCGACGTGCTCTCAGTGCGCGAGGGAGAGACCATAGAGACCGGCGCGCCGTTGTTTGCCGTCGATGCCGAGCTTCAGCAGGCCGATGTCGACATGGCGAAGGCCGCGGTGGTCAACGCCCAGCAGGGTTATGAGCGAGCGCAGGCGCTGTTGCGGACGTCCTCCGGCACGCAGAAGACGCTGGAGGATGCGGAAGCCACCATGCGCACCGCGGTCGCGCGGCTCAATTCGGCGCAGACGCGGCTGGCCCGCCGCAAAATGACAAGCCCGGTCAACGGATCGGTGCAGCAGATCTACTATCGGCCGGGCGAGCTGGTGCCGGCCGGCCGGCCGGTGGTGTCGCTGCTGCCGCCCGGCAACATCAAGGTGCGGTTCTTCGTGCCGGAGACCGAACTGCCCAAGATCACGCTTGGCGATGCGGTGTCGATCCACTGCGACGGCTGCAAATCCGACGTGGCGGCGAAAGTCACGTTCATCTCGCGGCAGTCCGAGTTTACCCCGCCGGTGATCTACAGCCTCGATGAGCGCTCCAAACTGGTTTATCTGATCGAAGCGCGCACCGGGACGCCGGGCGACCTGCGCGTCGGCCAGCCGGTGGATGTCCGATTCACGGAGCCGGCTCAGTGACCATGCCTGCGGAACATGCCGCACCGGACGTCGTCATCGACGTCCACGGCCTGACCAAGAAATTCGACGGCCGCACCGTGGTGCACGACCTGTCGATGCAGGTGAAGCGCGGCACCATCTACGGCTTCCTCGGCCCCAACGGCTCGGGCAAGACCACGACGATCCGCATGCTGTGCGGTCTGCTGACGCCGGACGAAGGCACCGGCACCTGCCTCGGCTACGACATCCGCACCGAGACCGACAAGATCAAGCGGCAGGTCGGCTACATGACGCAGCGCTTCAGCCTCTACCAGGACCTGTCGGTGCGCGAGAACCTCGAGTTCGTCGCACGACTTTATGGCGTGCCCGATCCGGTCCGGGCCGCGCGCGATATGGTCGCGCGGCTCGGCTTGCAGGGCCGCGAAGAGCAACTGGCCGGGCAATTGTCGGGCGGCTGGAAGCAGAGGCTCGCGCTCGGCGCCTGTACGCTGCCGAACCCCCAACTCCTCCTGCTCGATGAGCCGACCGCAGGCGTCGATCCGAAAGCGCGCCGCGAGTTCTGGAACGAAATCCACGCGCTCGCCGCCGAAGGGCTGACCGTGCTGGTCTCGACGCACTACATGGACGAGGCCGAGCGCTGCCACGAGATCGCCTACATCGCCTACGGCGTGCTGCTGACGCACGGCACAGTCGAGCAGGTCGTCAACGAGTCCAAGCTCATCACCTATACGGTGAGCGGCGAAAACCTGCCGGAATTATCGACCAAACTTTCAGGCCAGCCGGGCATCGACTCGGTCGCCCCGTTCGGCACCAGCCTGCACGTGTCCGGGCGCGATCCGGACGCGCTCGAAGCCGCGATTGCGCCGTATCGTGAATCCAACGCGCTGCATTGGGTCCAGGCCAAGCCGTCGCTGGAAGACGTGTTCATCGACTTGATGGGCCGCGCCAAGGACAACTTCCAATGAGCGCGGTGCCGGACAGCCTGCGCCGCACCGGCGCCATGCTGATCAAGGAGTTCATCCAGCTCCGGCGCGACCGCGTCTCGTTTGCGATGATCGTGATGATCCCGCTGGTGCAGCTTCTGCTGTTCGGCTACGCGATCAACACCACGCCGCGCGACCTGCCCACCGCCGTGCTGCTTCAGGAGAACACGGACGTGGGCCGCTCGATCCTCAAGGCGCTGGAGAACACCCGATACTTCAAGGTCACGCGTCTGCTCCACACCGAGGCTGAATTCGACAACGTGCTGGCCTCCGGCGAGGTGCTGTTCGCCATCGAGATTCCGCGGAATTTCGAGCGCTCGCTGCGTCGTGGCGAGCGGCCCGCGATCCTGGTCGCGGCCGATGCCACGGACCCGGTTGCCGCCGGCTCGGCGCTTGGCGCGCTCGGGCCGCTGGTGCAGTCCGCGCTCGCTCACGATCGCGGTCTGCCCGACAGCGGCACCTCGCTGTTCGAGGTGCGCACCCACGCGCGCTACAACCCGGCTGCCGCCACCCAGCTCAATATCGTGCCCGGCCTGGTCGGCACCATCCTGACCATGACCATGCTGATCTTCACCGCGCTGTCGGTGACGCGCGAGATCGAGCGCGGCACCATGGAGAGCCTGCTGTCGATGCCGATCACGCCGGTCGAAATCATGATCGGCAAGATCATTCCCTACATCATCGTCGGCTTCGTGCAGGCGAGCCTCATCATCGGCATCGGCGTCGGCCTGTTCGGCGTGCCGCTGCTCGGAAACTTGTTCCTGCTGGCCGGTTTGAGCACGCTGTTCATCGCCACCAATTTGTCGGTCGGTTACACCTTCTCGACGGTGGCGCAGAACCAGTTGCAGGCGATGCAGATGTCGATGATGTTCTTTTTGCCGAACATCCTGCTGTCAGGCTTCATGTTCCCGTTCGCCGGCATGCCGGTGTGGGCGCGATGGGTCGGCGAATTCCTGCCGCTCACGCACTACCTTCGCATCGTGCGCGCGATCATGCTCAAAGGCTCGACCGTCGCCGATCTGCGCTACGACGCGCTGTGGCTGACCGGATTGATGCTGCTCGCCATGACGATCGCGGTGACGCGCTTCCGCCGCACGCTCGACTAGTGGCGGGTGTAGAGCCCGAGCTTGCCGTAGACGCCGCTGCGGTGATCGCTGTCGATCGCCCATCCGGCGCCGGTCGTCCATTCGATGGTCCCGGTGCGAAGGCCGGTCAGGTGCCATCCGACCCGGGCCTGCTGATAGTTGTCGCCGGCGGCGAACCCTTGAATCTCCGGTCCGGTGTAGAAGGCGTCGAACAGCCGAAGCCCGACGGCGAGCCGCGCGTTGTAGCTCGGGCCGATGCTCGACACCTGGGCGTCGGCTGCGACCATGGTCAGCGGCGACGGCTCGTACCACAGCTCAAAACCGGTGCGCACGCCATTGTAGGCGCCGCGCAGGCTCGCCGACGGATCGTCCGGCGTAAGCTTGTGGTGCTGGTAGTCGTAGCCGAGGAAGAACGTGACGATCAGCTTGTCGCGGACGAAGCGGTAGCCGGGAAGGATCGCCGCTGAGATCAGTTCGCCGCGGACGTCGGCATTGCCCAGCGCGCCCGACGTGTAGTGGTAGAGGCCGCCGCCGGCTTGTAATTTGAACACCAGGCCCTGTTGGTCGAGACCGGAGGGCGCCCACAGCACGCCGCCATGGGCAAAGCCGCCTTCATGCCAGACGTCGGTGCTTGAAAACAAAAGCCAGCGTGCTTGTCCCGCGCTCGGATCGGGCGGATCGGCCCAGGCCTCGCGCGCCACAAGCAAAAACGCCGCAACCCACGCCCCGAGGGCGGCGATACGCATACCCAACATTGAGGCCCCCCGGCCCCTGGTCCGACGCACACTTCGCCGGGTGCATCACGATATGCGCGCAATGGTTGCAAAGTCCAGGGCAATGTCGCCGCAGCATGCGGCTCAAAACCCAGAGCTTTCCTGGGAATTCGGGCCGGCCGGTTCCGCGCGTCCCAGCCCCGCAGCTTGGGCATAGGAGCCGGACACGCGCCGCGATATAGGGTGCAGCGAAAGCTCAGTG
>Ga0265325_10000520_pt1 | contig 27739 bp, 18 predicted proteins | sample 41420metaG_FD_202090 | JGI IMG/M metagenome (GOLD analysis project Ga0265325, IMG submission 202090) | Rhizosphere microbial communities from Carex aquatilis grown in University of Washington, Seatle, WA, United States - 4-14-20 metaG | ecosystem: Host-associated > Plants > Roots > Rhizosphere... | reverse complement strand
CACTTCCGGTCTTGATCGTGATGGTGGTGGCGGGAAGCATTGTGATCCTCCGCGGTTCAACGCTGTCGGCCGCGAAGCCGATGCCGGCGTTTGTGTGAATTCCGGTTTCCCCGCGTCGTCGGAGCGTGGACTTTTCCAGGAAAACTTGGAAAATGCCTGTTCTCTGACGCCCGCCGCACTGGCCGGGCTCAGCCACCGGGGTGGGAGCTTCCCGATGTTTCTCAAGGTGCTGCTGGTCTTCGTACCCATCTCAATCGGCCTGGCTTGGGCGCACGTGAACCCGCTGGTGGTCTTCGCCGTCTCGTGCGTGGCGATCGTCCCGCTGGCCGATCTGTTGGCCAAATCGACCGAGAATCTCGCTGAATTCCTGGGACCAACCCTGGGTGGACTTCTGAATGCCACGCTGGGAAACGCGCCGGAGCTGATCATTTGCGGCCTGGCGCTGAGCAAGGGTTTGCAGGACGTCGTCAAGGCGGCGGTCGCCGGCTCGATCCTGATGAACCTGCTGCTGCTTTTGGGGATCGCCATGATCGCCGGCGGCATCCGCCGCGAGCGACAAACTTTCAACCGGGCCGCGGCGGGCATGTCGGCCGCGCTCTTGACGCTGGCCTCGATCGGATTGATGGTCCCCTCGCTGTTTCACATCGCCAAGCCTGACAAGGAACGCGAGCTCAGCCTGGAAATCTCGTTCGTGCTGTTCGTGATGTACTTGCTAAGCCTGGTCTTCACGTTGGTCACCCACCGCCAACTCTTCGCGAGTCCGGAGGAGGCGGAACCGCCCGCGGAGTCGAAACAAGGCATGGGAAAGGTCCTGGTACAGTTACTCGCCACCGCGGTCGTGCTGGCCGTAGTCAGCGAAATCATGACCGACTCGCTCGACCCGGCGATCGAGGCGATGGGTCTCAATGAGGTGTTCGCCGGAGTGATCGTGCTGGCATCGCTGGGTAACGTGGCACAGTTGATTAGCGCGGTCCGTTTTGCCCGCAACGATAATATGGACCTGGCGATGGGCACGACGGTGGGCGCGGCCACTCAGGCGGCATTGGCCCTTGCGCCGCTCCTGGTATTCGCCGGCCGCCTGATGGGGCAGCCGATGGACCTGCTTTTCGCGCCCTTCGAGGTGTTGGCGCTGGCCCTGGCGGTGATGGTCACCGGGCAACTCACTCGAGACGGCGAATCGAATTGGATCGAAGGGGCCATGCTGGTCGCGGTCTATTTGATTTTCGCGTTCGGTTTCTACTTCAGCGGCTAGGCGCCGTCGACTCCGGCCACATCGCGTCCGGTAGTGGGCTAATCTGTCAGCGTTGTGGTGCAGGTGTTTCGCCTGCTGCGGGCAGCCGGGACGGCGGCACCACACCAACTCATGCCCGGCCGCATTGCATGCCGCCTCTACCTGGTACAGAATGAACGGCTCGTCACCTTGCTTGGGAGAATAGATTCATGCCAACCAATTCAATTCGAAATCGAACATCGGACGGACGTTGGGCCGTCTCGGCCATCACCGTCACCCTCCTCCTGGCAACTATCGCCATGCGATACTGGGGAATCGAAGCTGAGGCGGCGGACCCGGCCAAGGAGAACGTGGTCAAGGAAGGCCGCCTTTGGAACATCGCCGATGAGCCGTTCAAGTACCGCTTGGCACGTAAGAGCGGTAAACTTTGGACAGACGAAATGACCTTGGCGCCGGGCAAGTTTCAGGCGATTCGCCCACCCAAGGCGGGCGAGGCGATCGAATTGGAGGGCTTCACCGGTCGCGGTGACGGCTATGTGAACGTCAGCTTTGCGGCGATGGGCGGGCACATTCACTTGCACCTGCGCGCCCGGAACATTGAGGACGAGTTGATGCCTAATTGGTTTCACGTGAAGGACGCCAACGGTTTCAGTCGGCTCGTCCAAGCCCCGAACATCGAGGAAGCGAAGGCAAAGCAAGAGGAATTGCAGAAGGAAGAACCCTTGACGCCCGCCGAAATTGAAAAGGTAAAGAGGTCGCTCAAGGCCAATTGGGTCTTCTACGATAACTGAGGATTCGTTCGGCCAGGCCATTTGCGGCGAGTCGTTGGCGTTCTTGCCTGTGCCGAGCGGCTGATGCCGCAACCCTGTAGGTGCCGCATGACTGACTCAACACCACCCGATCCGACGCCATCGGAGAGTGAGATCGAGGCAAGAGGTCATGTCACGCCCGCACCCTCGTCTTCGGACACAGTGGCAAAGGGCTTTGGGCGAGCGGCGATCTCGCATGACCCGGCAGCGGATGTGGAGAACTTCGATCCCGTGGTGGTTGACTTCGCGCGAACCACGGATCTTAGACCCAAACGGGCCGAGTCGACACCGTCCGGCGCCACGCCGCGCGGCGAGGTTGCAGTCCAGGATCAGCCCACGGCATTCGGCCGATACGAGGTGCGGCGTGTTTTGGGGACAGGCGGCTTCGGTGCGGTCTATCTCGGCCACGACACTCAGCTCGATCGGCTCGTCGCCATCAAGGTCCTGCGCACCCGAACCGGATTTGAGCAGGCGGAAATCGAGTCGTTCCAAAGAGAAGCGAGAAAGCTTGCTCGCCTGCGGCACCCTGGAATCGTGACGGCCCACGACATTGGCGTCCACAACGACCAGGTGTACATCGTCTCCGACTATCTCGACGGCCCTAGTCTCGCCGCGTGGATCAAGAACAACCGTCCGCCATGGCCGGAAGCGGCGCGAATTGTCGCCGCCGTCGCCGATGCCTTGGCCCATGCACACTCGAGACTTATCGTCCACCGCGACGTCAAACCCGGCAACATCGTCCTCACCGCCGATGGGGAGCCTGTACTGGTCGACTTCGGCCTTGCGCTTGATGACGTCGAGGCCGGTGGTCGGGAAAAAGGGGTTGTCTCGGGCACACCTTGGTACATGTCACCGGAACAGGCATTGGGCACGGCCCACCGCATCGACGGTCGCACCGATATCTACAGTCTGGGGGCCGTACTCTACGAGTTGCTCACGGGTCGCGTGCCATTCCCTTCGACGGATCCGATCGAATTGTTGCGGCAGGTACGGGAGGATGAGCCGCAACCACCTCGGCAACTCGTTCGCGACCTCCCGCCGGAATTGGAAACCGCTTGCCTCAAGGCCCTCGCGAAGCGGCTTGTCGACCGCTACACCACGGCGGCCGATTTCGCTGACGACTTGCGGCGAGTTTTTCAAGGGATGTTCACAACGTCGGTCGGCACGCTAACGCCATCGTTGACTGCCGTCGACCAGCCGCTCGCGTCCCAGCCGCCCTTGATCGATCCCTCCACATGGTCGGCGACTTCGTCGCGGCGCCGCAACCGCGAAGCGGAGCGCCGGCAGGTGACGGTGCTGGTCTGCGGCTGCGAGGTGTTTGAGTCCGAGGCCTATCTGGAGGACCTCGACGCGGAAGACCAGGCCAAGCTTTTGCGAGGCTTCCAGCAAGACTGCGAACGGGCGGTCCGCCCCTTCGACGGAACCGTCGTGCAGTGCAACGAACAGGGGCTGTTGGTCTGTTTTGGTTACCCGGTCGCTCACGAGGACGCTGCGCACCGCGCCGCGCGGAGCGGCCTTGCCATTCTCGACGACATGCAAGTCCTCGACGAGCGGCTCCGCCGGGAATCAAAGCTGGAAATGAAAGCCTGGGTCGGCCTCCACACCGGGCCGGCCGTCGTCGAGGCGAATGAGAACATGATCTCACTCGTAGGCGAAGCACGGAACGTGGCCCTTCGGCTGAAGGAGGTGGCCACGCCAGGCCAGGTCATTTGCACCGAGGCCACCCAGCGACTGTTTCAAGGTCGGTTCCGATGCACCGGCCTTGGCTTCCGGACGATGAAAGGCGTGGCCCAGCCGATCCAACTCTTCCGCGTGGAAAACGCCGGTGAGGACCGCGGCACCATCGAGATATCTCCATCGGCAGGGCTCTCGCCGCTGACCGGCCGCGACCACGAGATCAGCCTGCTCAAGGATCGCTGGGAGCAGGCCCAGGAGGGGATGGGCCAGGTCGTACTGCTGGTCGGCGAGGCGGGCCTGGGCAAGTCGCGTCTGGTACACACACTGAAGCAGCATGTCCGTGGGCAAATGGGCGAGGCTGAGGACGATGCGCCCATCATCGAGTGGCGTTGCTCGCCACACTGCCAGAACACGGCGCTGCGCCCGGCGATCGAGTTCTACGAGCGGGCACTCGCATTCGGCCGCGAGGAGCCGCCGGAGGCCCGGTTCGATCGTATGCTCCGCCGCCTCGAACAGTTCGACTTGGCGCGGCCGGAGACCGTGCCGTTGTGGGCGTCGCTCTTGTCACTGCCGACCCCGGATCGATTTCCACAGTTGCCGTTGTCGTCGGCCCGGCAAAGGGACGAGACGTTCCGGGCCATGCGGGAATGGCTGCATGTGCGTGCCGCTCAGAGGCCGATACTGTTCGTCGTTGAGGACCTCCATTGGATCGATGCCTCGACTCTGGAATTCCTGGGGCAGTACCTGGCCGAGGGCCTACACGACCAGGCACTCACCGTGCTGACTTTCCGCCCGGAGTTCCAAACGCCGTGGCCCGCTCTCGCCCACCAGACCAGCCTGGGTTTGACCCGACTTAGCCGGCGCCAGGTTGGCGACCTGATGCGAAAAAAGACGGGGGGCAACCTGTCTGAGACGCTCGTCGATCAGGTGTACGATCGCGCCGGCGGTGTGCCCCTGTTCGTTGAAGAATTCACGAGAATGGTGCAGGAATCGGGTGAGCTGGAGCAGGCGGGGAATGGCCCCGATTCATCGCGGGCATTGATGGCGCGCGAGATCCCCTCGACGCTGCAGGACCTGGTGATGGCCCGTCTGGATCGAATCGAAGGCGATCGAGAGGTGGCCCAGCTTGCGGCGGCAATCGGCCGCGAATTCAGCTTTGAGTTGCTCTCCGCGGTTGCAGCCGTCGACCAGCCAACGCTCCAGGCCGAGTTGGCAAAGTTGGTGGCGGCGGAAATCGTGTACCCGAAGGGCCGTCCGCCCCGCGGTTCTTTCATCTTCAAGCACGCCCTCCTTGAAGACGCGCTATACAACGCGCTGGTCAAAAGCAAGCGGCACGAATTCCACCGGCGGATCGGCGAGGTGCTTGAAGAACGGTTCCCGGAGACCGCCCTGACCCAGCCGGAGCTGTTGGCCCACCACTTTACCGCAGCGAGCCTGAGCGAGAGAGCGATCGGTTACTGGCTCAAGGCGGGATTGCGGTCACGGGAGCGGTCGGCGGAAATCGAAGCGATCGGCCACTTGACGCAGGGCCTGGCTCTGTTGAAGGCACAAGCCGAGTCACCCCAGCGGGACGCTCGGGAATTGGAGCTGCAAAGTACGCTGGGAACCGCCTACATCGCGTCGCGCGGTTACGCCGCGCCTGAAGTCGGCCCCGCATTCCGCCGCGCGCGCGAGCTGTGCGAGCGCGTAGGGCAGCCGACGCAATTGTTCGCGATCATGCTGGGTATCTGGGAGTGGCACACCGTGCGTGCGAACCTCCGGCTGTGCATGGAATTGGCCGGCGAGGGGATGGAATTGGCCCACCGGCTCAACGACCCCGGCATCATGATGGAAGCCTTGTTCATGTCGGGCGAGACGCTGCTCTATCGTGCCGATTTCAGCGGCGCTCGCGACCGCTTCGCGGCGGCAGTGGCCGAATACGATGATCGCGAGCGCACTCAATTTTGGGCCGCCTTCACGGGCCACAACGCCGGAGTCACGCATCGCAGCAACCTGGCGGTGTGCCTGTGGCACCTGGGCTACCCTGACCAGGCGGTGAAAGTGAATTGCGAGATGCGCGAGCTCGCCCGCGAGATTGGCCACCCATTTAGCGTGGCCTATGCGCTGCACCACACTGCCTGGCTGTATCAGTATTGCCGGTTAGGGTCCGAGACCCAGGCGGCCGCGGAAGCAGAGATCGCGATCGCGACAGAACAGGGCTTTGCGCTGTGGTACGCCACCGGAACGTTCTTCAGCGGTGCCGGACTGCTGTTGCAAGGTGAACTTGCCGCGGCACTGCCCCTGCTCCTGAAAGGTCTCAACGCCTTCCGGTCGAGCGGCGCCGAGTTGACCCTTCCATTTCAGCTTAGCATCCTCTGTGATGCCTACCTGCGGACCGGCCGTTTCGAAGACGCGCGCCGGGCGTTGACCGAGGGGTTGGCCATTTCGGAGAAAAACGACGACCGTTGCCAGGAGGCCGAACTGCACCGCCTCATGGGCGAGCTGCTACTGGCCGAGTCGCCCGACGGTGCCGCCGCGGCCGAGGAATGCTTTTGGAAAGCCGTCGAGACGTCGCGTCGCCAGCAGAGCAAGGCGTGGGAGCTGCGTGCAACCATGAGCCTGGCACGGCTCTTGCAGCGAAAGGGTTGCCAGGCCGAAGCGCGCAATTTGCTCGCGGCCGTCTATGGCACATTTACGGAGGGTTTCTCAACACCCGATCTCGTCGATGCCTTGGAACTGCTGGATTCGTTGGGATGACCCTGTTACCCGCTTCAGCGACGTCAAAGATGCCCCAAAAGGAGGGCATTGGCTTGCCGGCGCACTGCAAGTTGAGCATAATCAATGCCGCGCAAACGCCTGCTCCGACAGGCCAAGACTCGACAACCACCTGTGAAGCTGCCGTTCGATGAATTCCCTGACCCCGTACGAAGCACAGCAAGTCCGAGCCATTGCCGGCTGGAAAGCCGAGCCACCGAGCTACGTTTCGGGAATGCTCGAAAAGCTGACACACCCGCTGGTCAAGCTGGCCGAGAAGGCCCTGCCGGAAAATACCGTCGCCGAGGCGATCGACGACGCCTACATATCGTCGGAAGTATCGACGCACCGCGAAAAGGTCCTCGAGCGCGCCGGAGTCGGCGAGTTGCACGATCTCCGGAAGACCGACCTTGCTTTCTGCGACAAGCTGGCCGATGAATTCGCAAAGGTGGCCGAGCAGCGCGCCATGCTGGCGGGGGCGGGAACCGGCGGCGGAAATCTGTTGTCGGCGCTGATCGTCGTCAAGGCACTGATGAATTACTGCTTGAAGACAATCCACACCGTCGGTTACTGCTACGGGTTCGGGACGGAAGAGCCGCACGAACGCGATTACGTCCTCGGCGTGATGCTGATCGCCTCGGCCGGCACGCTCAAGGAGAAGCAGCACGCGATCATCACGCTGGGAAAAGTCGAAGACGCGATCCTCGAAGAAGCCTTCGAAGAGTTGATCGAGGACGCGATGGCGGAACACATTCTGGAGTCGGGTGGTCTGTCGTCGATACCGGCCATCGGAATTCTGGCGGGTGCAATGCAGTTCGCGACGATGACGCAGCACGTGGCGAAAATCGCCAAACTCAGCTTTCAGGAGCGTTGGTTGCGGGTCAATGGCAAACTGCCCGACCGAATACTACCCGATCGACGTCTCGCGCGGCCCTGGGTGATGCGCGTCGGTACCAGCGCTTCGATGTCGGCATACTGGACGACGTTCGGCGTCAGTTTTCTGGTCTGCGTCCCGGCGATCTGGCTGTTTCGGTTGATTCCGATGAAACACGCGTTGGGCGAAGGCATGCTAGCGGGGGGTCATACCGCCGCCCACGACGTCGAGCGATTGATATCGGCGATCAAGTCGTCGGCCACCGACGCGGTGCCTCAGCCTGCAATCACCACCGCGACTGCCCCAGCGGTGGCTTAGGGCGGGTTTCAATTCAAACTCCCGTTATTCACCAAAGAATGCGACCAGATGTCGACCATGCCAACGACGAAGCCATCATTATCGCAATTCGCCTACGCCGGCGGCTATTATCTCAGCTATGGTATCGTATTCCCCACGCTTTTCATGATTCACATTATCCCCGGGGGCCGCAGTCTGATTTCGGGGTTTGTCGACGGTGCGGCGGCCGCCGACGCTTACTTGAAAGGCCTGCGAGCAGCGACACCCGGAACGCACATGTTTACCACCGAATCCGAGGCCGAGCACCCGGTGGTCGTGCCAGCGTGATTTGGGCCGTTCGTGCATTGCCATGGTGTGCTCAATCGCCCGTTTCGCGTGCGGTATCGCATGCCTGAATTGCCACGTGAGTTTTCGATGTGAAAGCCGTATTCTGCTTTGACTTGTCCCCAAGCCAAGCTAAGATGGTGTTCTCCTCGCAAAGCCCTCAGATACCCTACTATCAATTCGCGTATGGAGAATTTTGATGAGTACTGACGCGGCCTTACCCGTTGAACAGACAACCAACCCAATCAAAACCGCGGCAACCGCGATGGCCAGCGCCGCCGAGGCCGTGCGCGACCGGGCCAGCGACGCCGCCGCCAAAGCGAAACAGGCGTTGCCAGCAACCGGGCAGTTCGTTTCACGGTTCGTCTATTCGAGCTGCTACTTCATCTCGTACGGCGTGGTCTTTCCGACGCTCTACCTGGCGCACGTGATTCCGGGGGGCGGGTCGATTGCAACGGGGCTTTGCGACGGCGCCGACGCCGCCAGCCACTTTGTCAAGGAAATGCGCAAACCCAAGGTAACCGAGGATGTCGAGGCAGCGGCGACTCTGTGACGCTGCAAAGTTGCGATGTTGTCAGGTGTTGAAATTTTTATGGCGCCTGATTCGAGTTCGACTCGTCTGTGCCGATTTCTGGCACGTAAGTTGCGGGAGCTTACGCCCAACGATGCCGTGACGGTGTCGAACGGTTGATGGACCAACAACATTGGCTGTTGCATGGCGGACGAACGCCAAAGGTAAGGCAGGGATGCTGATATTTGCAAATAAACTGAAGCATTTGGAGTCTTCTCGCCATGGATTTATGTGTTACGTTTCCCGCCGTTGGACGCATCCGCATCCAAAGCCTGGCCTTGTTCGGCGATCCGAATAGTGATGCCTGCCGCGAGTTTTCGCATCGCGTCATGCAAACCCCGGGTGTGCTTGGCCTCACGATTCATGGCCATCGCCGGGCCAAGAGCCGAAAAGTCCGTCGCCAGGTACCGGCGGCGGAAGTTCATTATTGCCCAAAAACACATAGCCGAAGGCAAGCCGTGCGCGAAATTTATGCACGATTGATGAACGAGGAGGCAGGCAACTTCTATTACGATACCAGGTCACAGAGTGCCGCAGCGGAGAGCACCGCCGACGCGGCCGGCGCCAAAGGTCACGCAAAGACCAATGGCAATGCCGTTGCGAATGGGCGGCATTCCAATGGCACCAGCCAACCAGGCCCGATCTGCCTGTTTCCCGATGAGCGTGGTGTGATCCGCTTGTACCGCCACGGCCCGATCGTCACCAGTTGGCAAGTCAAGCACGAGGTGCCGGGGCGGATCCGCCTTTACCATCCGGCCTTGTACCGGCGCAAGGAGGTTTGCCAGGCGATCGAGCGCGAACTGATGAGCGTGCTGGGAATCGACAACTACAAGACCAGCCCGCTCAATGCCACCATTTTGGTGGCCTACAAGCCGGCGAGCTTGCGGCGCGAACAAGTGATCGAGATCCTCGATTCGGCAATCGCAAACACTTGCATTCCGCAGAAGAAGGACAAGCCCGACCTGAGCTTTCCGCTCTGCACGCTGTCAGTGCCGCTGGCCGCGACGGCCCAGTTCGCCGTGCCGGCGCTGCTGCCGCTTTCGATGGCCTTGTTCGCCTACACGGCGATCCCAAGTTTCAAGGGCGCTTACGCGGTGGTCTTCAAGGAGCGCCGGTTGGGAGTCGACGTGCTCGATTCGATCGTTGTGGCGGCCTGCATGGGCACCGGCGCGGTCTTTGCCGGTTCGGTGCTCTGCTGGTGCCTGGGTTTCGGGCGCATCCTGTTCAAGAAGACTCAGGACGACTCGAAAAAAATGCTGATGAGCGTCTTCGGTAAGGCGCCGCGCTTCGTTTGGCTTTATCGTGACGGCGTGGAAATCGAGACGCCGCTTGAAAGGCTCCAGAAGGGCGATCTGATTGTCGTCAACACCGGCGAAGTCGTGCCCGTCGATGGCATCGTCAGCGAAGGCATGGCGGTCATCGACCAGCACGCGCTCACGGGCGAGTCCACGCCGGCCGAAAAGAGCGTCGGCGACCGGGTGTTCGCATCGACGTTGATGGTGGCGGGCAAGATCTTCGTGGCGGTCGAGTCGTCGGGGGGCGAGACCGCGTCAGCCCGGATCGCCAAGATCCTCAACGACTCGGCGGGCTACAAGTTGTCGTCGCAGCACAAGGGCGAGCGGATCGCCGACAAGGCGGTGATCCCCACGTTGGCGATCGGCGCGACGGCGCTGGCCACCATCGGCCCGGCCGGCGCCGTGGCCGTGCTCAACAGCGACTTTGGCACCGGAATCCGCATGGCGGCGCCATTGGCCATGCTCACTTCGCTGACGCTGTGCGCCCACAAGGGCATTCTGGTCAAGGACGGAAGGGCGCTGGACTTGATGAACGACATCGACACGGTTTTGTTCGACAAGACCGGCACATTGACCCGTGAGCGACCGGAGGTGGGCCGCATCCTGGCTTGCGACGGCTACGACCAGGCAACCGTTTTGCGGTACGCCGCCGCGGCCGAGAACAAGTTCGCCCATCCGATCGCCAAGGCGATCCTCGACCAATTCGAGCAGTCGGGCTTGCCGATGCCTGAATCGGACGATTCGAAGTACCATGTCGGTTACGGCATCACCGTGGGCATCGAGGGCCACACGGTGCGCGTTGGCAGCGCCCGCTTCATTAAGTTGGAGGCGATCGAGATCCCGCCGGCCATCGAAGAGGCCTTGAACCAGGCGCACCACGAGGGGCATACGCTGGTGTTCGTGGCGATCGACGACCGCCTGGGTGGTGCCATCGAGCTCGTCGCATCGCAACGCCCCGAGGCGCGCGAAATCATCGATGGGTTGCGGAAGCGAGGAATCAAGCACATCGCGATCATCTCCGGCGACCACGAGGCCCCCACGCGGAAACTGGCCGAGAGCCTGGGTATGGATGAGTACTTCGCCGGCGTGCTGCCTGCTGACAAAGCATCCTACGTCGAAAGGCTGCAGAAGGCGGGCCGCAAGGTCTGCTTCGTGGGCGACGGCATCAACGACTCGATCGCCCTGAAGAAGGCCAATGTTTCGATCTCATTGCGTGGCGCGACGTCGATCGCCACCGATACGGCCCACATCGTGTTCATGGAGGAGAGCCTGGCGAAAATCTGCGAGTTGCGCGACATTTCCCGCAGCCTCGACCGCAACGTCAGCCGCAGTTGGACGCTGATTTTGATCCCCAACGCATTGTGCATCGCGGGGGCCTTCACCATGGGCTTCGGCGTGATGGCCTCGGTGATCACCAACAACGTTGCGGCGTTGGCGGCCCTGGCCAATGGCATGCTGCCATTGCGGCGGATCGCCCAGGTGCAGCTCGAAGCGGAATCGAAGCAGGAATTGCGGCAAATGTACCAAGGCGCCAAGGCCACGGTCGAAGCGCCGAGTGTCATCGAGGCCGAATTCGTCGTCACCGCCGAGCCGACCAAGGGCCACGCCGCTGCTCAAGCACCGTCGGAACCCCAAGATCCTGCTGAATGCCGCGCCCTCGTCTGCATCTAATCGTGAGGCGTTTGGGGGCTTATCGGAGTATTGAAATTGGTGACAGAGGTAGACCATCATCCGGCGACTAACGGCGAGATACCGGCCGGCGACGCCGCTGCGGACTGTCCGCGGTTGATGGCCTCTCGGCAATTGACGGCGGAGCAAGCCGCCGACCAGACGCGTGAGCGGTTGCGCCGCCTGCCGCCCGAAGTCGGCGTCGTTCTCCTGACCGTCGGCATCGCGGGCCTGATCCTGCCGGGACCGATGGGCACGCCTTTGGTGCTGGCCGGCGGACTGGTGTTGGCTCCCCGCGCGTTCGATCGGGTGGAGCGCTGGGTTCAGAAACGTTTCCCCACGATCCACCAGCACGGCCGACACCACCTCGATCGGTTCGTCGACGATTTCGAGCGACGTTTCCCCGCAAGACCACTCGCGGAATGATGGATTATGAGCAACGGAGCTTCACCTTCACGCCCTATGGGTGTTGGCCAGCCGAGGTCCAAAGTCGGAAGCCATAATGGCCCCACGGCAGCGGAATGCCATCCAGTGCCGTCCACCTTGGCATCGGCACGCCTGCTTCCGCCGCAAGGTGGCCGCGGCGTATCGCGGTTTCTCTATTGGAGCTGCTATTACGTCTCGTATCGCATCGTCTTTTCGACGTTCTTCATCGCCAGCTTCGTTCCAGGAAGCGGCCCGCTGACCGCCGGCCTGACGGACGGTGCGAAGGCTGCCAAGGCCACGGTAAGCCACCACCGCGCCAAGACGTCATAACCGTCAAGGTTTGCCAACCACGTCGAAGTCGTCCGCGTTCTCCGCCGCGAACAACCATTACGGATTGCGCCGACCACCCACGCAAGCCATGTGGTAGAATTCCACATGTTCAATGGACTGAAACAAGGCCGGGTACGGAACCCGACTCCCGGCGCGGTGCGCGCTCGCATCGGCGTGGTGCCTGTCGAGGTACGCGGCGATTGGCCGGCGGGCTCTCGACTGCGCCTCGCGCTGGCGTTTTGGCTGGCACTCCACTGCGATAACCTCACAGCCAAGACACGATGGGTTGAACCCACCGTCCCGTCTTTTGGTTCCCGCACGCCCTTTATCGATCTCTTCTCACCGCGCGGGCCATCCGCGCAGGCGCAGGCTGCATTTGAAGATGGTGATGCCCGTGCTGGACATGCGGCCGAGCGGTTCAGGTCGGCAAACCGGCTGCATCGCGAGCGGAACGAAGGCTGCATCGACGATTACTACCGCGCGGCTTTGACAGCCTGGAAGTGCTTGGAATCGTACGGTCCGGCCCACGTCGATGCCGCGGACACGCAGGTCGCGTGGGTCATCTACCACGAGAGCGTCGCCGCCTTGATCCAGCTTGGCCAGCAATACGGCCGGCTCGATCCGCGTCGGGGCCTGCTGGTTTACACCGAGGCCGGAACTCAACTGGTACCGCTGGCCTACCGCGGATTTGCCTGGCGCGCGGAAGACTTCCACCGCCTGCTCGTGGTCGGCGACTACACGAGCAATGACTTCTCGCACCATTACCGGCAGCCGGGGCTCGGCGTGTCGCTGGTGGCATTGCGATTTGCACCGAAGGATCAGCTATTCCTCGGCGACACGCGTCCCTTTGCGGCCACCGCGGTGCTGCGCACGCTGCGCGCTCCGTCTGTGGGAACGGCCGGCCCGGGCCAAGGCGCGCCCAACGACAGTCGCATCGCCGTGCTCGAGCTGCACAACCCCCTGGCAATCAGGCACGTTACATTGAGCAACGGTTCGCTGCCGCTTCACCGCGACCACACCGCTTCGCTGGCATTCATGCTCAGCGAGAACCCGAGGGCCTACCTGGCGGGCTTCTTTCAACCGGGGACCGGCCTCGTGCGACCCCGGATTTCGATGCTCGAGCCGTACCAGCCGGGCAAGATTCCGTTGGTGCTCATCCACGGCCTGTTCTCCGACCCGATGACTTGGATGGATCTGGCCAATGAGATCCTCGCGGAAGGCGACATTTACGACCGCTACCAGATTTGGGCCTTTCGTTATCCAACCGGATCGGGGTTCTTCGAGCAGGCGGCGGGGCTGCGCGAGCAACTGCAAGTCGCCCGGCAGTTGTTCGATCCGGCCCATACCGACGCGTCGTTGTCGGAGATAGTTCTGATTGGCCACAGCATGGGAGGGCTGGTAGCCAAGCTTCAGGTCACCGATTCGGGCGACCAGTTATGGAGGGAGGTGGCCAACGTACCTTTGGAAGCGGTTCGCACGACACCCCAGGTGCGTGAACAACTACAAACAACGTTGTTCTTCGAGCCGCTTCCATTCGTGACCAGGGTCGTGTTCGTCGGCACTCCCCACCAAGGTTCCGGCAGGGCGATGCGCCTGATGGGACGTCTGGCTTCAAGTCTTGTCGAATTCTCGCAGGAGAGAAACCGCGATTGGGACGAACTCATGCGGAATAATCCCGGCGCGTTCAATCCTCTCCTGAGAGACAGGCCGCCAACGAGTGTTGACCTCTTGGAACCGTCGAATCCGTTATTGGGCGCCATGCGAGAGCTTCCCTTAAGTCCCCTCGTGCGCATCCATTCGATCATCGGTACGGGCGGCTCGAATGTCGGTGAAGGCCCAAGCGATGGCATCGTGCCCGTTGCCAGCGCGCAGCACCCCGGGGTCGAAAGCGAGGTCTACATCGACAGCCGGCATGCCCGCTTGCAACGTCATCAGGAAACCGTGGCGGAGGTGAAACGGATCCTGCGCCTGCACGCCGCGTTCGTGGGCGACTGATTCTCCCCCAGCGGCAGCCCCCCGTCGGCCGCATCGGCAATCTACGGGAGATCGTCCCTCTCCGGTCTACCTCGCTTCGTCCGGTTCCGCGCGGCTGACCAGAGAGACGTGGCGCATCTCGGGCGGCCTGCGTTCATTCGGCCGCAGTCGCGGAATTCCCTGTAAGGTTCCTCCGGCTGGCTGGTAAATATGGATGTTCGCCGGGATAACGCCACAAGTTGGCCAAGGGGTGAATGTTACGATCGTTGAAGGAGCACGGCCATGTCGACGACGAATACGACCGCACAACAGCCCGTTGAAAAAGCCATCCCATCGGTCATCCCAACGAAAACCATGCCGGGTGACGGCGCGGTTAAACCGCCTTCCCCGCCTGTGGACGCGACTCCAAGTGGAATCCGCCCAAAGGCGGGGAGGCGGTGGTGGTTGTGGGGTATCGGCGGCGCGCTAGTGATTGCCGCGCTGATCGCGGGCATGCCTTGGGTTGCCAAGGCGTTGAGCATGGTTTCCACGGACGATGCTTACGTGAATGGGCACGTGACGTTTGTGGCACCGCGTGTTACCGGGCAGGTGACGCGCGTTCTGGTCGATGATAACAATCGTGTGCGCAAGGGGGACGTGCTTGTCGAGCTCGATAGGGAGCCGTACCAGGTGCAGCTCGATATCGCTCAAGCGGCGGTTTCGGCTTCGCAGGCCGAACTCGTCACCGCGCAGGCGCAGGCACGCGGCACGGTGGGGCAGATGCGCAGTTTGCGTTTCAATTTGCAGCGTGCCATTGAAGACGTGAACGACCAGATTGCCTTGCTGCGAGCGCGGGTCGCAACCGTGCAACTGCAAAAGGCTTCCTTGGCCAAGGCACAAGCCGACTTCGAGCGGGGAAAGCGGCTCGTCAAATCGGGGGCCATTTCGAAGGAGGAATTCGACCAACGCAACGAAGCGTTTCTGGTGGCGGAGGCGAGAGTCGAGGAGGCCCTGCAAGGTGTCTACCAGGTTCGCGTCGCCCTGGGCCTGACTCCCGCCCCTGATGGGGGCGACGACCTCGCCCACGTGCCCGACGATCTGGAGCAGACCTTTTCGTCGGTGCGGCAAGCGCAAGCGAGCCTGCTACAAGCGGCGGCAACGCTTGGGGTGCACGATTCTTTCGACAAATCGCCTAAGCAGATGGTCGCCGACTTCTATAAGCGCGACCCACAGGGCGACATCGATCGCATCTACGAGGGGCTCATTCAGGAAGCGCCAAGCATCAGACAGGCCGAAGCCAAATTGAGGCAGGCCGAGCGCAATCTCGACGAGGCGGCTCTCAATCTCAGGTATTGCGACGTGGTTGCGGAGATCGGCGGCGTTGTCACGCGGCGGAATGTGAATCCTGGAAACAATGTGAGCGTCGGCCAAAGCCTGATGGCGGTCCGGTCGCTCACCGAAATTTGGATCGACGCCAATTTCAAGGAGACGCAGCTCGCCAAATTGCAAATCGGGCAAGCGGTCGATTTGGACGTTGATATGTATGGGAGTCGGCAACTGTTCAAGGGCCGCATCTCGGGCTTCACCATGGGCACCGGCTCGACCTTGGCGCTTTTGCCCGCGGAGAATGCGACCGGGAATTTCGTAAAGGTCGTTCAGCGGCTGCCCGTGCGGATCGAGCTGATGGATTACGATCCAGAGCAGACGGCGCTGTTCATCGGTTTGTCGGTGACGCCGTATGTGCATGTGAACGAGCAACCGACTGGGCCGGACGCGGGCAAGGTGCTCCAGCCGTACTTGCCGACGACCGCTCGGTCCGCCATGCCGGAGACCCTGCCATGAATTCGGGAGCGATCCACGTTCCTCTGGCGCGGCCGGCGGTAAGCCCCTGGCTGGTCGCGGTGGCCGTGGTGGTGCCGACATTCATGGAAGTCCTCGACACCACCATCGCCAATGTGGCCTTACGCTACATCGCCGGCGGCTTGTCGGCGCCAGTGACCGACAGCGAGTGGGTCATCACCAGCTACCTGGCGGCCAATGCGATCATTCTGCCGATTTCCGGCTGGCTCGGGACGCGGTTGGGGAGGCGGAACTATTTCCTCTCATCGATCGCCGTGTTCACGCTCGCGTCGGCATTGTGCGGGATGGCGACTAGCCTCGACCAGTTAATCGCATTCCGTGTCCTTCAAGGGTTGGCCGGTGGTGGATTGCAACCGTCGAGCCAGGGAATTCTGCTGGACGCTTTTCCCCAGGAGAAGCAAGGCTCGGCAATGACTCTGTTCGGAATCGCGGCACTGCTCGCGCCTGTCGTTGGGCCGACGCTTGGGGGCTATATCACCGATAACTACGGCTGGCGTTGGATCTTCTATCTGAACGTGCCTGTTGGAATGTTGGCCCTTCTTCTGTGCAGCGCCGTGGTGGTTGACCCGGCGTATCTGAAGGCTGAGCAGGTCAAAATGCGAAAGCAGAACCAGCGATTCGATACGCTTGGGCTTTGCCTGTTGAGCGTGACCATGGTTTGCTGGGAGATCGTGCTGAGCAAAGGGCAGGAATGGGATTGGCTGGGCGATCCGTTCTTTCGGGTGCAGTTGCTGCTGATCCTGTTCGTGCTGGGCTTATGTGGCCTGATCTATCGCGAGTTGCGGATCGCCAATCCGCTGATCAATTTTCGGACACTGGCCGACAGGAACTTCCGCTCGTGCTGCATCATCATTTTCTGCGCATACGGTGTGCTCTATGCCAACACGACGACGCTCCCGGCGCTATTGCAATCGCTGTTTGGTTACGATGCGACACGATCCGGATTGGTGCTTTCGCCGGCGGGGATGTTCGCCGTTGTGGTGCTCTTCCTCGTTGGCATGCTGCTGACAAGGGGCGTCGATGCGCGGTACCTGATGGCCGCGGGGCTGCTTACATTGGCCGTCGGGAACTACTGGATGTCGCAATTGAATCTGGGCATCAGCCCCTGGCAGGTGGTTTGGCCACGGGTGGTGGTCATCGCAGGGTTGTCGATGTTGTTCGCCCCACTGAACGTGGCGGCGTTTTTACATGTGCCCAAGGAACTGCGTGGAGCGGCCGTGGGATTGCTCGCGCTATTGCGCAACGAAGGCGGGAGCGTGGGGACTTCGCTCGCCCACATCATTCAGGTCCGTCGCGAGCAGTTCCACACGTTGCGGCTCAATGAGCGGCTCGACGGACTGAATCCGGCAGTCGATCAGGCATTGCAGCAAGGCCAGGCGTTCTTCGTGCAACAAACGGGCGACGCGCCGAGGTCGCAGCAAATGGCGTTGCAAGCAATGGAACATGTAAGAAATCAGCAGGCTTTGTCGTTGGCCTACTTTGACGTGTTTTGGGTTTCGGCGGCGGTTGCCGTGATGATGGTATGCCTCATTTTGCTGATGCGTCGCTCGGTGGCGGAGAAGGGAACCCATATTGGCGCAGAGTAGTGATTCAACAGGCCTACTTGGCCTGGGTTTCCTTCAACTTCTGCATCACCTCATCCAAGTTGAAGCTGGCCGCTTTCTGCCGCTGAGGGTATTCCTTGAACGTCATCAGGAACTGACCCACGTAGTCCTGGGCCGGGACCAACAGGAAGACATGGTCGATCAGCCAGTCGTAGTAGGTGTTCGAGGTGATGTCGGCCCGCTCGTAAGGGTCGAGCCGAAGGTTGAATATCTTCGGCACGCGCAGCGTGGTGAACGGCTCGGACCAGATCCGTAGCGTTCCGGCGGCTCGCTGTTCCATGAATACGAATTTCCAGTTGTCGTACCGCAGGCCCGTTAGCTGCTGGTCGTCGTTGCAATACAGGAACGATTCGCGCGGGCTTTTGTCCGCCTGCCCGGTCAGGTATGGGACCAGGTTGTATCCGTCGGTGTGGACCTTGTAGGTGATGTCCCCGACCTTGTAGCCCTTGAGCAACTTCTGAGTAACCTCTTCATCGCCGGCCATGGCCAATAGCGTCGGCAGCCAGTCGTGATGCCCGACGATCTGGTTCGACACGCTGCCCGGCTCGATCTTACCCGGCCAGCGGACCATGCACGGCACCCGGTAAGCGCCTTCCCAGTTCGAGTTCTTCTCGTTGCGGAACGGCGTCATGGCTCCATCGGGCCAACTGTTCATATGCGGGCCGTTGTCGGTGCTGTACATGACGAACGTGTCGTCGGCGATGCCGGCGTCGTCCAGCGCCTCCAGGATGGTGCCGACGTTCTTATCGTGGTCGATCATCCCGTCGTGATATTCGCTCTGCCACCGGCCCGACTGGCCCCTGCTCTGGGGCTTCACATGGGTGCGGAAGTGCATGTGCGTGAAGTTCACCCAGACGAAGAACGGCTTGCGAGCCTTGGCTTGCCGTTGGATGAATTCGGCCGCCCGTTTCGCGATGTCGTCGTCGATGGTTTCCATTCGCTTTCGGGTCAGCGGACCGGTGTCCTTAATGGTCTGCTTGCCGACCTTACCGAAGCGCGGGTCGACAGTATCGTCATCCTCGTCGGTGGCCTTGCAGTCGAGCACTCCACGGGGGCCGTACTTGGCGCGGAAAGCCGGATCCTTCGGGTAATCGGGGAGCTCCGGTTCTTCTTCCGCGTTCAGGTGGTAGAGGTTGCCGTAGAATTCGTCGAACCCGTGGACGGTGGGCAGGAACTCGTTTCGATCGCCCAAGTGGTTCTTGCCAAATTGGCCGGTGGCATAGCCCAGCGGTTTGAGCAATCCCGCAATGGTCGGGTCTTCCTTCCGCAGGCCGAGGGTCGCCCCGGGGAGCCCGACCTTCGTGAGGCCGGTCCGAAGTCCGTGCTGGCCTGTGATGAACGACGAACGGCCGGCCGTGCAACTCTGCTCGGCGTAATAATCGGTGAAAAGCATGCCTTCTTTGGCCACGCGGTCGATGTTCGGTGTGCGATAGCCCATCAGCCCCATCGAATAGGCGCTGATGTTCGACTGGCCGATGTCATCGCCCCAGATGATGCAGATGTTCGGTTTCTTGCCGGATTTCTCGGCCTGGGCGGCAACAGCTTCATTGTGCACGGCGAGGGCCACGAGCTGGTCCCTGCCGAGGTGCTCGCAGCAAGTCTCTCGGGTTTGGCAGGTTTCCGCCGGATCAGTCGGCGAGCTGGGCGAATGCGTGCTGGCCCCGGCCCAAGGGACCAGGCTGATGTTTCCCGATGCCGCCGTAAAGCCGAGCAACATCCCGAGGCCTATGGAGGCGATCGTCATTAACTTGGTGTTTTTTAGCATGGAACTCCACCGGGTTGTTCGACACATCGTATTGAGGCCAGGGGGCAAGCCCCTGGCATGTTTTTTCATTGAAAATCGCGCGATCGCTTGGTCCACATCTCGTTGGTGGTCACACATCGAAAGCCGACATGCGACATGCCGGTATCGGGACTGCACCCGTGCCGCGCGCTGGGCCGGTAACGGGAGCAGTAACTGTCGTTGCACAAGAACGAACCACCTCGTTGTACGCGTTGCGGCATGAACGGACGCAGCGGGTCGATGGTTTGGTCGGGGCCGATCGGATCGACGATCACACCCTGGCCGGCTCGCCGGCGATACAATTCGCGGTCGTACCAATCGGCGCACCATTCCCACACATTGCCGGCCATGTCTCGCAAACCGAAACCGTTGGCCGCGAACGATCCGACCGGGGCGGTCCGCACGTAGCCGTCGTCGGCCGTGTTCTTAAACGGAAACTCGCCCTGCCAGATGTTCGCCTGCCACTTGCCGTCGGCGCCAGGCCGTTCGTCGCCCCAGACATAGGGCTTGCCCCTTAGCCCGCCACGCGCGGCGAATTCCCACTCTGCCTCGGTCGGCAGGCGTTTGCCGGCCCACTTCGCGTAGGCCACGGCGTCGTCCCACGAGACATGCACGACAGGATGATCGTCCATACCCTCGATACCGCTGTCAACCCCCTCGGGTTGCCGCCAATTCGCTCCCGGCGTCCAGGACCACCATTGTGCGAAATCACGCGTATCCACCGGTCCGGCAGTGAGATGGAACACCAACGAGCCGGGCACAAGATCCTCCTCGGCGGGCGGCGGTGTGCCCGGCGGAGACTGTCGCAGAATCTCTTCAACATCCGGCGGCCTTTCCGCGGTGGTCACATAACCTGTCGCCTCGACGAAGGCGCGGAACTGGCTGTTGGTGACCTCGGTCTCGTCAATCCAGAAGCCATCTAATCGGACGCGGTGCTGCGGCTTCTCGTCGGCCCAGCCCAACTCAGAGTCGGTGCCCATCGTGAATTCGCCGCCGGCGACCCAAACCATACCGGGCGGGGCGTCAGCGGGATTTGCGTGGGAAGGCACGGCATCAACAGGTGCGGCGTCGCTCGGCGGCGGTGTCGCGCGCTCACCGTAGCGCACCAGGGAAAATGTCACCGCGAAGGCGGCGACACCCAGGAGTAAAGGGACCACGTACTTTGTCATAAGGTGCGCCAATGATCGTTGGTCCATGGTAGCAGAATTCGCAAGAATTCTATCTCGCGTCCATGGACTGAATTCTTGCGCGCTAGCGGGCACCCGGTTTCGCTGGAAGTTCTCAACGTTTTCAAATGTAGGGGGGACAAACTGTCCGCACTGTCCGCATCCGATACGCTTCCGTCACAAATGATTGTGCCACATCAACTTGTGTCAGATCTGCCTGCGGACAGGTGCCTCTTTTTCAACTGTCCGCAACTGTCCGCATGGAAGGAAAGCTTAGTAATTTTGCGTTGATTTCCTGGCTTCCAAGATGGCGCCGACAGGGGCCTGCTACAAGGCGATTCGCCGCTCTCCTTGTCCTACCGTCTGGCTCGCCGTTGCCAAAGGCAGCGGGGAGCGCGTTTGACGGCGGGAAGGCTGCCCAAATCTTGAGCACGCTTCGTCGGCCGAAACGCTGACTTGAACGGACAATTTTTCGAGTAATTACAAAGCCTGAAAACGTGTTTTATATCGAAGTTTTTGAGTTATTCTATTCGCGCCTGGCATTGCCGGATGGGCCGGCTCTCGCGCCCATGTGCCCAGCATTTGGCTGCCAGTGCGCGGAAACGATGCACATCCAACGGTTCGCAATTACCGTTTCCGCGAGTGCACGCGAAGTATTCCTGCGAGTTGGCCATCTTTGGGCTAGTTCGAATCTGCAAAATCCGCGACATCTGTGGATACACGTGCCGCTCGTCTAGCACCTTGTCGCTCCTCTTTCCCTGAGCCGTTTTTTTGTTTTCTATGACGATTCGGCAGATCGGCAGGGAACCACGAAACACGCGAAACACACGAAAGATGGCAGGATTCGCAGGGCATGAAATTCCCTTGGCATGCCATCGTTCGCGAATCGTGAATGCTGACGAGCTCGTCCGAGGCAACCGTTGACTCTTTTTTTTCGTGTGTTTCGTGTGTTTCGTGGTTGAAGATTTCTTTAGGTATATTGTCAGAAGGCCGACTTTCTTCTGTCCTTGAAACACGACCGTCTTCATCCGACATTCGTGCGATTCGCGTCATTCGTCGATCGTCCCGTGTCTCCGCGTCCCCCCGTTGAGCGCGAAGCGAAATCGGCCAAAGGCGGGTTGAGCTCTCGGCGATATCCGCCTATGGCGTGGCCACCGCGTCTCCCCTCTTCCTTCCGAGCCTGAGCCGTTTTTTTGTTTTCCATGGTGATTTCCGCGGCTTTTTGTGGCGCCGGTACCACTCCCGTGGGCGCGCGGCCGTCGGTCTCAGTTTGCTCGGCGCCTGATTCTTGACTGTCGGTGGATTGAACCGACAGGGCGCTGAAATCGGGCTCGACTGCCATCGCCTTAGTGGTAGGGTGGGGCAAGACCGCCTTAGGCGGGCGACGGCCCACCATCATCCATCACCGCAAGTGGTAGGGTGGGGCAAGACCGCCTTGGGCGGGCGACGGCCCACCATCATCCATCACCGCAAGGCTGACAGGGCACTCGCGAGGCGCTAAGCCCAACCACCGCCGCGGAGGGGTTTTTCGTTTCGTCGACATCATGAGTAATCGGGCGAAACATCTCCGTCTCATCCTGACCCGTTTTTTTGTTTTCCATGGTGATTTCCGCGGCTTTTTGTGGCGCCGGTACCACTCCCGCGGGCGCGCGGCCGTCGGTCTCAGTTTGCTCGGCGCCTCATTCTTGACTGTCGGTGGATTGAACCGACAGGGCGCTGAAATCGGGCTCGACTGCCATCGGGTTAGTCAACTTGGAGAGCCTGGCCATCTCCTCCTGGTAGACCGGTTCCTTTTGGTAGTCCCAGTCCGCGCGCTTGGACCTGTCCGTGCCGTCGCCCAGGTCTTCCCAAAAACCTTCGTCCTCGGGGCGCTCGTGTCCGTCGCGCTCTAAAAACCAGAAGTAGCGGCCCTTTGGCCCCCACCCTTCCCGGCGACCATCGACACCCGCGATCGCCTTGGCGCGGCAGACCACGTGCCACGCGAAGCCCGCCTCTTGGGCCGCTTCGCGCAGTTCCGTGACGGCGCGCGGATAAAAAACCAACTCCCGCCGCAGCCAGAGCGCGGCGTCCATCTGGTCGAGTTGCCCGGCGCTGGCGCCGAGCGCCGCCGCGCTCACCGCGGCGTCGCCCCAAACAATGCGTCCGCCCGACGCCTCGAAGCGCAGCCCCTCCACTCCCGCCTCCAGCGCGGCACGTAACGTCAGCAGGAACCGCCGCGCGGGGCGGCGCCGGTCGCGGATCAGGGCCAGCACGAAGGTGTCCTGGGTGATCGCCAGCAGCTTGTCGAGCCAGCGCCGCAGGCCGTGGCCCGCCGCCTGGCCTTCGATCGAAACCGCGACGACGATCGCCACCTTCCGCCTCCGCGCCAGCTCATCGAGCGCGCGCAGTGTCGCGAGGCTCGCTTCACTGAAGCCGCGGTGGCGCGAATCGAGCGAGAGCGCGCACTGGTCGATCACGACCAGTTCGATCGCCGGCTGGTCGGCCAGCGTCTCCTCGACGGCCCAAAGGTCTTTCTCGACGTCGAACCCTCGGGTGACGGGCTGGCCCTGCTCATCGGTGTCGGGGAAGTCGCGCAGGGTATGGATGCGGCGCATGTCGGCCCCGGCCGCGGCGAGACGGGGCTGGACGACGCCTTCGGCGCCTTCGCGCGTGAGCAGCAAAACCTTCCTGGCTTTGGGGATTTCGGCCTTGTCGGCACGGGCTTGGTCGGTATTGGTTTGGTCGTCGCGCGCCGCATCCACGCTGAAGCCGGATGCGCCAGGTTCGCGGCCGCGTGGAAAGGCATCGCCACGCGAGGCGCGGCTAACCAGGTCGATCAAGACCAGGCTTTTGCCCGCCGCAGCTTCGCCGGCCAGCAGGGTGAGCCAACCTTTTGCCACGCGACCCGGCCAGATCCATGACGTGTCGCAAGGCTGCACTGTGTCGAAGCTAAACAGTTGGGGTTTGCCGACGGGCGGACCGTTTTCGGTGGACCTGGTTTCGTTGCTCGCGTGCGCCGCCGCGCGCGCCTCGTCGGCGTCGATGACCGCCGTCTCCCGACGCGCCGGGTTTTCGTGTATCGGAATTCGTGAGAATTCCGATTTGCTCTGAGTAGGGCCACGGCCATACAAAATCGAAATGTCGAGCTGCTGCTCATGCACCGGCCGTGAGAAGCCTTTGTCGGAAATGAGCGATTGCATGATCGCGAATCTGGTTCTTGGTTCGTCGATCGTCGGTTGCAGTTTAAGCATGGTCCGCTCCTTGTTGAGTGGCTAGTGCCTTGTCATTTGTGTTTTGGGCAATTGTGCTATGGGGGTCAGGGTCTCGCAGTCCGTAGGGTCGGACAAGACCGCCCCGGGGCGCGCGACGGCGCACCGACGTCCTTCGTAGGAGGCCACGGGCTTGCCCCGTGGAGTTTCACGTTCGTTTCTAGAAAACGGTCCTTCTCCACGCCTCCAAAGAGGCCATCGGCTTGCCCGATGGAGTTTTCACGTTGGTCTCTAGACCGGGAAGCGGCCCCAGCGCGTCGTCCGCCCGCTCCCTCCATCCCCTGATCGCCTCCTCCCCTCTTCCTGTCCACCGCCTCCTTCATCCTTCTTTCTACACCCTGCTTGGCTTGGAAATGCAAACAAACAATTCCCACGGATCGTCCTGTCATCCGTGATGGCGGCCCATTTCACAAACCGTTGCAGCCATGCAACTTAGAACCCATCGCCCCAGCGCGAATTCGCCGCTCCCACGGTGCCGCGAGTCGAAGAACGCGGACTGCGGGAAACTTTTTTCATAGATTCTTATCACCCTTCCGGGTGGAAAGCGCGCCTCGATCGCGCTGCTAGTTTTGTCGTCACCACGAAAGTCGGCGCGGCCGAGAAAGTTGATGCTTACCGAGACTCCCCAGCGGAGAAACCCAATTCTCCCCAATCCCCATCGCCGGCGAGCAAGCCGCCGCCTCTTGATGCGGCCGTTGACGACGTCAATCGACAGGAAAAGCGGGTCAGAACGGAGAGAGGCGCAGATCTTGGCCGACGTTAGGCAGGTGAGCGGAAGGCTCGAACCGTGCCAAGGAGCAAGGTCCGATCGAGTTCAAACTCGATCCGAGAGCAATGCACCAGTATGATTTCGGACCGAGGTATCTGAAAGGCAGGGCGCGCCGAGGTATACGAAACGGGCCCAGTTTCGGCAGGATTCAATTCCGATGCAGCTGAATGTTCTCGTAATGTCTACCAAGCGGAAGCGACGGATTGCACCGAACCACTTGTGCCTGCGCAGTCTTCAGACAATTCCTTCTGGGCAACGGTTGGAACAGTGGGTCGCGCGTCTTTCCGATTCCGTCGTTGAAACCTGTGCAGCTTACGAGCTGTATGCCGGCGATCATTGGCAAATCGCAAGGTCGCTTCCCGGACAGGTCGCAATCAACGAATGGGACGTTTGCCTGTGGGTATGCTCGCCGGGCTACGGGCTAATCAAAGCGGGCACGATGGTCCAACCCTACTCCGCGACCCTGTCGGTTACACATCCCGATTTTATTTGCGATCGGTCAGCGGATGATCGCATCAAGGCTCAGCAGCGATGGTGGGCCGGCCTTTGCTCATGGTCTGGACCCGACCCTAATTCTCCGCGTTCGGTTGCAGAAATCGTGAAACGTGCGCCGAACACACCGATGGTTGTGATAGCCTCGCCGGCTTTCATTAAGTTTCTGGAACTCGATCTGCTGACTGCGCGAAGCGAAATGGCGACCACTGAATTACTGATTCTTATCTCTGGTGGCAGCAAGAAAAATGGTGTCCTGGCAGAACATCTTCTTCCAAGCAATGCTCGGCTCCAAGGCGCTCTCGGCGGTGCACTCATGTCGCTCAATGTGCGTACACTTCGGTATTTGCTCGATCAGCCGCCAGAGGTCAAGGAGCGGCTTGCCGACGCGTGGTCGGCGCGGTTGTTGCGAGTCTTAGAGCAATCGCCAACCATCGAGCGGCCGGTCAGAAAGCAGTTAACCGATGACGAAGTGAGGGACTTTATTCGACAAATGCGCGAGAGTCAGTCTCAAAGCAGCTGGAGTCCACTGTTGGCCAGACTGCGTGCGGTAGGATGTGCGTGTGAACAGAAGCGGTTCCGTGGGCTCTTTGCCGACGTACAACGAGAGTGAGCGTGAGACGTCGGTGTTGGCAACTGCGGTACCTGACGAAAAGTCAACATGTTCATTGGGATCGCCGGAGCACATACGACCGGATGGTTCTGGCTGCATTTCGACGAATCCCCAGGTTAACGAGCTCGTCCGTCGAGAGCGGCGCCAGGTCCGAGAGGTTCGCTATCCCCGCGCCCTCAAGTCGACGAATTGTCGCCGGACCAACTGCGCCAACGTGAGAGCGCCGCATGCTTCTGAGGATACCTCCGAGCGGAGAACAGTACTTCAAATGTTCCTGGAGACCGAACAATTGCTGACGCATCATACGGAAAACACGGGTAACGCGACGAATCCGATGTAGGTCTGCCTGGCAGTGTTCCTTGAGGCAGTAGAAGAAGCACCGCGTTTCCAGGATCTTGCTGAAGGCCGAGGTCATCCACAACATCGTGTCTCGCCACTGCTCTTCGACACCGACGAGATTGCTGATCGACCAGCGACGCTCCAGGTCGCTCGCCGAAGCTCCTTTTCCTCGCTCGTACAGAACGACTGCGCGAAGGACGGCCAAATAGGCGTGTTGCCGTGATGCGTCCGGGGTCAGGACCATCCCGAGGGAGCCGAGCAACTGATCCGCTCGGGACGCCCCTTTTTCCCCGCGAATCCAGTCGCGGTACAGCATGGGCACCTCCGGTGGATGTCCCTCCATCCAGGCATCGATGTGTCCGGTCAGGTCTTTGCTGAAGCGACGGATTGAAGGTGTTCGCTCGGAGAGGCACTCCAGCAACACAAGGTGATCGAGGGGCGTCCACCGAGACAGCGATGAATCCTGATTGTCCAGTTGCAGCAAATCACGGATCAGTTGGCCAGCCGCAGAAGCCATCTCGACGGGCAGGGTTGAACGGTTGGTGAAAAGGCCGAGTGTCGTGGGCTGGTACCGTCCGTCTTCGTTTCGGAAAGCCAGGAGACGAGAAGGATCGGCAAGCCAGGTCAACGACTCCGTCACTCGACAAGCCAGTTGACTTCCGCCCAGTGACTTCGAAAAGAACTGACGCAGGTCATCCTCAGAGATGCCGGCCTCTGGATGTCGAGCCAGTTGCGATGCCACCAAAGGAACAACGGAAGTCATCATCTCCGCTGTCTGCGACCGAGATGCCCGCTGAACCCCAACGAGGAGCACGGCTGGAAGGGGCACCACCTCGATTCGCAAGGGCTTCGTGCTCGCCATCATCACGCCGGCCTAGACCACGACAAAAGAAAAGAGATCGAAGGGTCGTTCCGGTCTGGCGGCATCGACGTACTGGTCGCCACATCCACCCTGGAGATGGGACTGAATCTCCCGGTTCGCCAGGTGATTCTTTACGATCTGCAGTCGTTCGACGGTCAGGAATTCAGGCCCCTCTCGACCAATTCCGTTTGGCAGCGAATCGGACGCGCCGGTCGTCCCGGGCTCGATGACGTCGGCGAAGCAGTTCTGCTGGCGCCGAACTGGGACAAGACAGCGGAGAGCTATCGCGAAGGTCGTTTCGAGCCCATTCGTTCTCAGTTAAACGCGCAATCGCCAAATAAGATGCGGTGCGAAGCTCCGTCGTCCTCAAACAGTTTCGCAAGGGATTGGGGCAATTGGCGACCTTGCCTGGGCGTAATGAATGAAACCGGATCGCCTTGCCTTGATGGGACGGGTAGGAACGCGAGATCAATTAGGCAGCCAGCCAACGTTTCCCGGAAAGCGTTGCCTTCAAACCAGGCGTCAGGTTCCCGTTCACCACCGAATTTCCCAGGCAGTGCGTCGTAGCCGACATCCCATCCAGATTTTTCCGGCCAGGGGGTTTCGACGAGCCAGGCCAGAAAGTTCTTCAACAGGAATGGGATCTGGCCAAGAATTTCCTCGTGCCATTCATTTCCTTCGATCTGCATCAGTTCGCGGCGGCTGACCACGAGTAACCAATCGGCCTGGACGTTGAGACCGAGCGGGAATGTGACTCCGGTCGGCAGGAGGGCGAACGCCGATCCTCGTTCGAGAGGTCTCGGATCACGTATTAA
>Ga0265325_10000515_pt1 | contig 28005 bp, 27 predicted proteins | sample 41420metaG_FD_202090 | JGI IMG/M metagenome (GOLD analysis project Ga0265325, IMG submission 202090) | Rhizosphere microbial communities from Carex aquatilis grown in University of Washington, Seatle, WA, United States - 4-14-20 metaG | ecosystem: Host-associated > Plants > Roots > Rhizosphere... | reverse complement strand
AAGGCCATGGCCCTGAACGCCGGCGTGCCGCTGGCCTCGGGCGAGATTCTGGTGTTGTGCGATGTCCGCCAGACCCTCGATCCCGACTGCCTGCGCAACGTCATGGCGTGCTTCGGCGATCCCAAAGTCGGATCGGTGAGCCCGCAGACCATCATCGTGCAAGGCGACATCCACGAAGAGGCGACCACCAGCGCCTACTGGCGCTACGAGCATTGGATTCGCACACGCCTGACGCGCATTGACTCGACTTTCGGTTACAGCGGCGCGTTCGCCGCGCTCCGCCGCTCGCTGTGGGTGACTCTACCGCCCGGCACGCTGCTGGATGATGTTTATGTGCCGCTGAAGGCGTTCTTCCGGGGCTACCGCATCCTGTACGAGCCGGCGGCGACCATGTACGACTTTCCCACCGTGCTGCACTCCGAATTTCGCCGCAAAGTGCGACTTCAGGCCGGCCTGTACCAGATGCTCAAGATTATGCCCGAGCTGCTCAGCTCGCGGAACCGCATGCGGCTGCATTTTCTCTCTGCGAAATACGGCCGCATCGTCGTGCCTTACTGCATGATCGCGGTGTTGCTGTCGACGTTTGGTTTGCCACCGGGGTGGCGAGCGGTGGCGGCTTGGGGGCAGGTGCTGTTCTACGGCCTGGCTCTGCTGGACCCAGTCGTGCCTGATGGGTTCCCACTAAAGAAGCTGACGTCGCCAATCCGGACATTCGTTGTGCTGATGGCGGCGTCATTGGCCGCGGTGCGCGTCTATTTCGTGAAGCCGACGAGCCTGTGGAAGGAAGCCACCTACCGCAGCGCGACCTCAGAACCGGCAACCCAGGAATCGACTCCGCCCGAACCCAAGGTCCCGACAGGAGCGTGAAACCGCCCGAACTGAAGCAGTATCCCGCCTTGACTGAAGTCGTGCCCTGACGCGAAACGCGCACAGCTCGAGTTTTTCAGCAGTCTAAAGTCATGTTCTGACGTCCCCTACGATTTCTGAGATGCCTTGATGAGTTCTAGAATCGACGCATGAACGTGGTCCCGGCCATCCAGGGCTTGCCTTATCGCGGACGACTTGCGCCCTCGCCCACTGGACTGCTGCACATCGGGCACGCGTGTACATTTTGGACCGCATATCAGCGCGCTCTGCAACACAACGGAACACTGATCTTGCGCAATGAAGATCTCGATCCGCAGCGTTCCAAGCCGGAATTCGCGTTGGCGATGCTGGAGGACCTGCGATGGCTCGGACTTCGCTGGCAGGAAGGGCCGGACGTGGGTGGACCGTTTGCGCCGTATGAGCAGAGCCGCAGACGCGAGTTTTACTTGGCTGCGTGGCGCAAGCTCCGCGATGGCGGATTCATCTATCCGTGCACCTGTTCCCGCAAGGACCTGACGACCTCGGCGGCCGCGCCGAACGAAGGCGATGATGAGCCGCTGTATTCGGGGCGTTGTCGCGCAAGAATCGGAGAGGCCAACAATTATGAGCTGCCTGCCGGTGTGAACTGGCGTTTCCAGGTTCCCGACGGGGAGGCGATTGCGTTCCACGATGTAGGGCAAGGACCACAACAGTTCGTGGCTGGTGAGGACTTCGGCGACTTCGTCGTGTGGCGGCGCGATGATGTGCCGGCCTACCAGTTGGCGGTGGTCGCCGACGACGCAGCCATGCAGATCGCGGAGGTGGTGCGCGGCGCCGATCTGCTGAAGTCCACGGCGCGGCAACTATTGCTGATCCGGGCCCTCGGCCTGCCTGCTCCTGCCTACTACCACTGTGATCTGGTGCGCGACGCAGCTGGCTTGCGACTGGCCAAGCGGCACGATCCGCTGAGTCTGCGCGCGTTACGCCAGCAGGGACTTAGCCCGCGACAGGTACTGGATCGCTGTGACTCGCGGTAATTTCATTGCGCAACGGCGGAAAACGGGGTATCGTCACGCCGGAGGAGCGACGATGCGATTGAACTGGCTGGCAATACTGGTGGCGGCAGTCGTGGATTGGCTGCTGGGAGCGGTGTGGTTTACGGCTTTCAGGGTTCCATGGCAGGCAGGGATTCGCATGTCACAGGAAGAATTGCAGGCCTACACGGCGCACCCCAATTTCTGGCCGTACATCATTGCACTCCTATGCAACATCGTGCTCGCGTATGTAATCGCCCGGGTGCTGAGCGCCTACGGGAGCCACGGTCTGCTCCGTGGCATCAGCGTTGGAATTCTCATTGGGATGGCCGCGGCCCTGGCCATGGTCACCGAGATGGCATTTGAGATGCGGTCGCCGATGTTCATGGGCATTTCGGCAGGCTATCCGTTGGTAGGTTGCATCATCATGGGGATCATCATCGGCGTGTGGAAACCAAAAGCCGTGATGGCGGTGTCGCGATGAAGATCGAGGGGAGGATCGTGCCCGGCTATCTGAAGGCCCTAAAGGGGCTGGATCAGTTGCCAGGTCCCAATGGCGAGCGCTACATCGAACTGTTTCGTCACGGCACGCTCACGGTGGAACTCTATGCACCGCGCGGCACCGATCCGCAGCACCCGCACACCCGCGACGAGATTTATGTCATCGCCAGCGGGACGGGCAAGTTCCGGCGCGAGACAGAAGAGGTATCTTTTGGGCCTGGCGACGTTCTGTTTGTCGCCGCCGGGAAAGAGCACCGCTTCGTCGACTTCAGCGACGACTTCGCCACGTGGGTGTTCTTCTACGGCCCGGAGGGCGGCGAGGCCGCGGCGTAGGAGCACGCCACCGCGGATTGCCCGGTGCACATGGTTTGTGTGTTCCCCCCCGCCAGTACGACTCTGGCCGCTGATTCCCAAAAAGCGTGGTTGAACTACAACAAGGAATCCGCCGCATCCGCGTAATCCGCCGTTGATTCTCACTTCCCGGTGTAGCTGACCCGCCAGATGGAATTCGAGCCGTCGTCCGTGACCAGTAACGATCCATCAGGAGCGACGGTCACGCCCACCGGACGTCCCCAAACCTGACCATTGGGAAGCACAAAGCCGGTGAGGAAGTCTTCGTATTCCCCGCTGGCATGCCCGCTCTGATGTAGTGGAACGCGAATCACTTCGTAGCCCGTGCGCACGCCCTTGTTCCACGAACCGTGCTGCGAGGAGAAAATGTCGCCCTGATACTCCGCGGGAAACTGCTTGCCTTCATAGAACGCCAACTGGAGGGAAGCGTTATGCGCTTGTAGGAGTACATCAGGCACAATCACTTTCCCCTGGAGCTCCGGATGTTTGCCCTTCAGCCGCGGGTCGGGATTGCTGCCAATGTAGTAGTAAGGCCAACCATAGAAGCCGCCGCTTTGCACGTGGGTGATGTAGTCGGGGACGAGATTGTCACCCAGCCCGTCGCGCTCGTTGACCGAACACCACAGCTCGCCGGTCTTTGGATTGATCGCCAGTCCGCCGCCAGCATTGCGAATTCCATAGGCGTACACCCGCAGGTTCGAACCATCAGGATTCATCGCCAGAATGTCGGCGCGGTTCTTTTCGTCAGGATGAGTATCGGGGTCATCCACATTCGAGTCAGAGCCAACCCCGACAAACAACTGCTTGCCGTCCGCCGAGAAGACGAGATCGCGCGTCCAATGGTCGCCACCCGCGGGCAAGTCGGCGATATGCTGCGGCTTGCCGGCGGCTTTCAGGTCTCCATTGTGGTAGGCGAGGCGCAGCACCGCATCGGTATCGCCGACGTAGACATACTGCGGGTTCGGTCCGGGCGGATAGAAAGCAATGCCATACGGCTGCTTCAAGCCGGCGGCAAAAATCTCAGTCTGCTTCGGCTTTCCATCGGCGGTCATCCCGCGGAATATCTTGATGTCGCCGGCATGGCTCTCGGCGACGAAGACATCGCCGTTGGGTGCGGTGATGATCTTGCGGGGCTCGTCAAGGCCGGTGGCAAACAGTTCGACTTTGAATCCCGCAGGCACGTGCGGCCAGGTATTTTTCGGACGATCGACCACGCGCGGCCCGTTGACCGCTGAATTGGTGGCATAAGGAGCGGGTAGGTCTTGGGCCGTAATCTTGTGTAGCGCGCCGGGCTTCTGGTAACGGTAGTCGGTAAAGGGTGGTTTGGGCGGCGGCGCCGACTGCGGATTCTTGCCGCTTTGCGCCACTGTCGGGCAGATCGAGAGCAAGACAAGAATGAAACTAAGCACAAGCCGATTGCCGAACGTATTCATGAATTTTGGACATCTCCTCGAATAAGAAGGAATTTCGTGAGCTGCACGGATTGGCATTTGGGTCCGCCGGTACGCTTCATAGCATTCGATGAAATCCCCCAGCGCCTGGCATGTGAAAAAGTCGGACGGTTTTCTTAATACGCCTGGGTTGCAGAACCCTCCTGAGAGGTCTAGCCTGTTGGGAAGCCGTGGGGTGTCGCCGTGTTCAGTCTCTGTTTCGTCCTGATCCTCGCCGGACTTTCGTTCGGCGGAGGTATGGCTGTCATTGGCTTTGGAGGCCTGCTGGTAGCCTCGTTCCACCGCGCGTTGGGGACTCCCCTACCGCTACCTACAATCCATAATGCGCAGGAACGGCGTCTTTACCTCTATGTCGGTCTCGCCGGATTCGTGGTCTGGGGAAGTACGTTCCTGGTCAGCCTGAAGATCGCACCGTAGCTTGGGGCGCGGCTTTCATGGGAACAGCCTCGGCTACGTACTTCTTCCCGCCAGTTCCACCATCTGCTGAATGTATTTCTTCGCATCGAACTTCTTCGCCGCCGCCCGGCCCGACATATAGCGAATCGAGCCGAAGATAGGCCTGTCGAACCATGGCCGGTCGAACTTGCCGGCAATCGACCAGGCAATCCCCGCGTAACCGTTGGGATCGCGCCCGTCGAGAAAGTACTTGTCATTCAAATAGATCGCCGTTTGGTAGGCGACCGCAGGGGACGGGCTCCATTCCAGGATTTTCTTGGCCCAGTACATGCGCATGTAGTTGTGCATCCACCCGGAATGGAGCATCTGGAACTGGGCGGCATTCCAGAGTTCATCGTGAGTTTCGGCATTTTCCAACTGCGCGCGCGAGTACCCCACCGGCCGTCGGTCGCGGGCATGCTTACCCAGGGTGCGATGTGCCCAGGCAGGAGCGCTTTCGATGGAGTCGTACAGTGGGTTGAAGCGCACGAAGTTAATGGACAATTCACGCCAGGTGATGAGCTGATCCAGGAAATCGTCTTTTGCGCATCGCGGCGCCTTGGCCCGCTCGACCGCGAGCGCTATCGTATGCGGACCGATGTGTCCGAAATGGAGACCCGGCGAAAGGCGGCTGGTTCCGTCCAACTCAGGTTTACCGTGGCGATCAGGATAGTGCGTCAGCTTGTGGAGCACGAAATCCTGCAGCAGCTTGAGCGCTTCGCCCGTGCCGCCGCGAATCGAACCCACGGGCTGCACCGAGCGGTCGAGGCTTTTCCAGTCTTCTGTGATGTCGATCGACCCGTCATCGGAGAGGGTGCGCAGCCTCGGTGGTTTTTGCCATGGAACCTTTGCCTCGGGATTGCGTGGCGGAGCAAGAAATTCTTTCATCCGCCCTTGTAGTCGCGGGCGAATGATGCGCGCGGAATACTGCTCCTTCTCTAGGAGCTTCGACGGAACTATGGCGTCCGCGTCCACTGTCCATAGAGGTACGCTAAGCCGTTTGGCCGCCAGTTCGCGCCAACGCGCCGGCTCCCGCATGGGATTCTCGTCGGCAATCACCAGCGAGGCCTTTACCTCGCTGCAGAACTTCAGCAGCGAGTGATTTGGGTAGCTTCGCAGCACAAAGCCTACCCCACGCTGGCGGGCTCGTTCAGCAGTTTCGGGAATGCCCTGGGCCAGGAACGAGTAATGCCGCAAATTGGCATGCGGATAGAACGGCACCGGCGCAAAAAAGATGATGGCGGGCTGGCGCAAGGCGTTCGCAGCCTCGACAGCAATGTCGAGGGCTGGATTGTCGAGTGCGCGCTGGGCACGCTGCATCCAGTAGACAACACAGCCGCCGGTGCTGGGTGTCCCCGTGCGACGGACCGTAACTCGCGGATCAGAGGATAGCTGTTCGAAATTGGTCAAGGTGTCGCTACCAGGATCTCGTCGGCTACTGCTGCTGCTTCCACTGCGGGTTTCACGTCATGGACGCGCACAATATGCGCTCCACGCAGGATCGCCGCCACCATCGCGGCCAGCGAGCCGTAGAGGCGTTCGTCCGGCGGTGCATCTTTGCCGTTGCGCTTGCCGACGGTCCGCCCGACAAACGACTTGCGCGACGTTCCCGCCAACAACGGAAATCCCAGCCGTTGCAGCTGGTCCAAGTGCGCCAGCAGGGGATAGTTCTCTTCGAAGTTCTTACCGAAACCAAAGCCCGGATCAAGTACGATGCGGTCGCGCCGGACACCGCGCTCGAAGGCGAGTTGAGCCCAGTTCGCGAGATCATGTTCCACCCTCGCGACCAGGTTGGACTCGCGCGGCAGATTGTGCCACTCTTGCGGGCGGCCGCGAGTATGCATCATCACAACGCCACATTCCAGCTCAGCGCAGGTGCGGGCCATCTGCGTGTCCCACTGGAAGGCGCTGACGTCGTTGACAATCTCCGCTCCCGCGCCGATAGCCGCTCGCGCGACTCCCGACTTGTAGGTGTCCACCGAAATTACGGTGTCTGGACGCGCGCGCAGAACGCCTTGCATTACCGGAATGATCCGCCGTAATTCTTCCTCTTCGCTGACGGGCGCTGAGGTTGCGCCAGCATCGCCAATCGCGACCGGCGCTCCTGGGCGAGTGGATTCGCCACCGATGTCGACAATGTCGGCGCCCTCATCCAGCAGCCGTAATGCGTGTGCAATCGCGGATTCTGCGTCGAGGAACTTGCCGCCATCGGAAAAGGAATCGGGCGTGACGTTTACCACGCCCATGACCAGTGTGCGCTGCCCTAGTTCCAGAACACGCGAGCGCAATTGCCAGCGATAGGGAGGGCGCATGCCCCGATTGTACTTGGACGCGCGGCTGCAAACCGCCGTGCAGAGTGAATCGGCATTTTGTAGTGGGTGCTAGAATCGAAGTAGTAGGTTATGTATCGGGTCCGCTATTTCGCTCGTATCATCCTGATCCTCGCGCTGTTGTCGCCGAGCTTTGCAGCCAGCCAGAAGAAGCTCGCGGAGCAATCGCAAGGCCCCAGGAAGCTGAGTCATGACATCGAGCAGGTGCTCAGCGATCCCGAGGTGGCGCGCGGTTTCTGGGGAATTTACGCGGTCTCGCTCGACAGCGGCAGGCCAATCTTCGGTCTGAACCAGGACAAGCTGTTCACGCCGGCATCCAACGCCAAGCTCTTCACCACCGCAGCCGTCTTCGCGCTGATCGGACCCGACTATCGCTTCCGGACCACGGTCGAAACTGTGGGTTCGCTCGACAAGTACGGCCGGCTCGACGCCGATCTGGTTGTGGTCGGACGCGGCGACCCCAACCTTTCCGGGCGCACTTTGCCCTACAATCTGCGCACCGAGCGCCGAGCGCCGCCGATCCAGGTGTTGCAGCAGCTCGCCGATCAACTGGTGCTGCACGGTCTGAAGTACATTGACGGCGACATCGTGGCCGACGACTCTTACTTCGTCTTCGAGCGCTACAGCGAAGGCTGGTCACAGGACGACCTGGCGCGCGAATGGGGCGCTCCGGTTTCGGCGCTCACCGTCAACGACAACGTCATCTTCGTCAACCTCATGCCGGCCGATCACACGGGCGAGCGAGCGTTCCTCAACATCACGCCGTTTCCGGAGTACTACAAAATTGACAACCGGGTGATGACGACGCCGCAGGGTACGGGACCGCGCACCGTCAGCATCAATCGCGAGCCGGGCTCGAACCAAATTACGTTCTGGGGCAACATTCCGCAGGACGATCCGGGATTCAGCGAGGCTCTGGCCATCGAGGATCCGGCAGACTTTACGGCGCGGCTGTTCCGCCAGCTGCTGGAGGAGCGCGGCGTCACCATCTACGGCCGCGCGCGCACCCATCACACTGAACTGGCTTCCACCCAGACCTTCAGCGTCACCTCGATCGCGTCCGGCGGTGGCTCCTCGACGCGCCCTGCGATTCCGGGGCCGCTGGTGCTTGCCAGCTACGAGTCGCAGCCGGTCGCGCAGGACCTGCGGGTGATCAACAAGGTCAGCCAGAACCTGCACGCTGAACTCATGCTGCGGCTGCTCGGCAAAGAGAAAGGAACGTCAGGCTCGATCGCAGGCGGACTGGAAGTGTTGCGCGGATTCCTGATCACCGCGGGTATCAAGCCCGACCAGTTCGTATTCTTCGACGGTTCCGGACTTTCGCGTGAAGACCTGGTGACGCCGGCGGCGGTCGTCACGCTGCTGCGCTACTGTCATCAGCAGCCTTGGGGCAAGCAGTACGAAGACACGCTGCCGGTCGGGGGTGTCGATGGCTCGCTCGCCGAGCGCTTTCGCAACCCACCAGCGGCGGGTGCGGTGCGCGCCAAGACCGGCTCGCTGTCGCACGTGTATTCGCTTTCCGGATACGCCACCACGCAGAGGGGCGAACGCATCGCGTTTTCCGTGATCACCAACAACGGCAACATGGCGACCAAGAAGACCCTCGACACCATTGACCGCATTGTCGAGCGCATCGTCGACGACAAGTAGCTCATCAGCCTGCTCCTCCTGGAGAAATTCGCGCCGAGTCCAAGCCTCGCCACTTAAGAATTGGATAGCAAATTAGCAAAGCGGGGTTACACGGAAGCAGGTAGTTTTGTGTGTAGTTAGAACCTCAATCGGATGGATGACATCGCGAAGGAGACAATCAGGCGGGGCGTTTGCCAGGAGTCTCCTGCCAGGGACGCTGTGGCCGTTCCGACTCCGGCAGGTCGCGGTTGAGCACGCGATCGTACATGTAGGATTCGCTGACCGTGCCCAGGCCTTCGTTATAGAGGCTCACCCCGCCGGTGCCTTCCTTCAACTCCTCGGCAAACTCGTGCAGCGCTTTCAGGTGGTCGGCGGTCGCAGGGACTTCGGTCTTGGTGGTTTTCAGGAATTTCTGGTAGCCATGATCCACCAGCTTGGAGATCTCGCCGCCGATGAGGTATCCGGGATAGGCGAAGATGCGTACTCCGCCGTCAGCCGTGCGCTCAATCGCAGCCGAGACGTTGTACTTCTTCAGGAAGACACGATCGTTCGAACCGGGGGCCTGCAGAAGGTCGAACCCATGGTCGCGAAACCAGGAGACAGCGTCTTCGCATGACTTCGTTTTGATCTTCTTTGTCATTCTTGGAACGAGCCTACTACCACAGGAATTCACACTCTCGCACACCGCAGGGGTAAACAGCAACCTACAGCGCTGCCGAGAGTGACGAAGTGCCTTGGCGTTTGGTTAGATGCCAGCCACTCTGGTCGCGGTGCGAAGTTGATGTCGCGGAGCCGCCGCAAGTGCGAAATACCAAGTCCATCGGCTACAATCAGCCTTCCTATGCTTAGGTTTTCCACCGCCGGTGAATCACATGGAGAAGCGCTGGTGGCGCTGCTTTCGGGCATGCCCGCCGGGCTCGTGGTAGACCTCGAGTTCGTCAATCGCGAACTGTGGCGGCGTCAGCAGGGCTACGGCCGTGGCGGGCGCATGCGCATCGAACGCGACTCAGCACATATCCTGAGCGGCGTGCGTCACGGCAAAACCATAGGCTCGCCCATCGCCATCGTCCTAGCCAACAAAGACTGGCAGAACTGGACGGAGTCGCTTCCCGTCGAGCAAGGCGACCCGACGAAGCACAAGCGCGTGGCTTCGCCGCGCCCGGGTCACGCTGATCTGGCAGGAGCGGTGAAGTACAACTTCACCGAGGCGCGTTATGTGCTGGAGCGGGCGTCGGCGCGCGAATCGGCCGCCCGGGTCGCAGCGGGAGCCGTCGCCAAGTCGATGCTGCGCGAGCTTGGTATCGAGGTGCTGAGCCATGTGATTGCGGTGGGGTCGGCGCGGCTGGACGCGCCGGTGACATGGAAGGCGATCCAGGCTTTGGCGGCGAAGGAAGAAGTGCTACTCAGTTGCGCCGACCCTGAAACCGAGGCGCGCATGAAGGAGCAGGTGGACCTCGCTTTGCGTACCGGCGACTCCGTAGGCGGTATTTTCGAGGTGGTCGGGCACGACGTGCCCCCCGGACTCGGCACCTACGCGAACTGGGACGAGCGCCTCGACGCGCAACTGGCCGCCGCGGTGATGTCGTTGCAGGCGGTGAAGGCGGTGGAGATCGGAGACGCGGTGCGCGCGGCGGCTTCGCTGGGCTCGACCGTGCATGATGAAATAGGATACGAGCGCGAGCGCGCCGGCGGGTTCACCGGTTTCACGCGGGCGTCGAATCACGCCGGCGGGTTGGAAGGCGGCGTCTCCAACGGCGAGGACATCCGGGTACGCGGTTACCTGAAGCCGATTTCGACGCTGCGCCGGCCTCTGGGCTCGGTGGATTTTGCCAGCCGGGAACCGGTGAAGGCCGCCTACGAGCGTTCTGATGTGTGCGTGGTACCGGCGGCGGGAGTCGCAGCCGAGGCCATGGTAGCGCTCACCCTGGCACGCTGTGCGCTAGAGAAGTTCGGAGGCGATTCCATGCTGGAAGTGCGGCGCAATTTCGACGGCTACTGCCAACAACTACGAAACTTCTAAATGATCTATCCCATCGTGAAATTCGGCGACCCGGTCCTGGAGAAGCCGGCCGCCGCCATTACGGTTTTTGACGCCGAGCTGCGGAAGCTCGTCGACGACATGTTCGAGAGCATGTACGCCGCGCAAGGTGTGGGGCTGGCGGCCCCGCAGATTGGGATCAGCAAGCGCATCGCGGTAATCGACGTCACCTTTAAGGAAGATCCCAAGTCAAAGATTGTGCTGGTCAATCCCGAGATCATTCACACCGAAGGCCGGCTCACCTCCAATGAAGGCTGCCTCAGCCTGCCCGAGTTTCGCGAGAAGGTCACGCGGCCGCGTCTGGTAACCGCTCGGGCCCAGGACGTGCACGGCAAGACGTTCGAGGTCAGCGGAGAGGATCTGCTGGCGCGGGCCCTGGTCCACGAAACCGACCATCTCGACGGCAAGCTCTACATCAGCCACATCAGCGCCCTGAAGCGCGACCTGATGAAACGCAAGGTCCGCAAGCTGATCAAGCAGGGCGAATGGTAACGCGGCCATGATGGACCTGGTGTTCTGCGGAACGCCGCTCTTCGCAGTGCCTACACTGGAGAAGCTGGTCAGCGCAGGCTTCCGCGTCAAGCTGGTCGCGACCCAACCTGACCGGCCCAGTGGACGCGGCATGGCGCTGGCAGCGTCGCCGGTGAAGCGAGCCGCACTCGTGTTGAACTTACCAATTGCGCAGCCGGAGAAAATCAAGAACAACCCGGAGTTTCGCGCGCAATTGGAAAGCCTCGCGCCGGAGGCGATCATCGTCGTCGGCTACGGACGCATCATTCCGCAGTGGATGATCGACCTGCCGAAAATAGGCAACATCAACCTGCATGCCTCGCTGCTGCCGAAGTATCGCGGCGCGGCGCCCATCCAGTGGGCGATTGCGAATGGCGAGAGCGTGACCGGCGTGACTACCATGCGCATCGACGCCGGACTCGACACCGGCGACATCCTGCTGCAATCGGAAGAGCGGATTGCGCCCGAAGATACGGCGCTGACGCTGGCGCCGCGGCTGGCGCAAACCGGCGCGGAGTTGATGATTACGACCTTAGCCGGACTGAAGAGCGGCACGCTCACTCCGCGTCCGCAGGACAACGACAAGGCAACACTCGCGCCGATTCTCAAGCGCGAAGATGGGCTGATCGATTTCTCGCGCAGCGCAGTGGAAGCTTGGAACCGCCTGCGCGGATTCCAGCCCTGGCCCGGAGCTTTCACCACCTTTCGCGGCAAGATGCTGCACGTCCATGCAGCCAAGCCAGCGCACGAAGCTGGCGGTACCGCGCGCGCACATTTCCGGATTGCCGACGAACATTTGCTCCTGGGCTTTGCACATGGAACGGCGCTGGAAGTCATCGACCTGCAAGTCGAAGGCAAGAAGCGGATGAGCGCTCGCGATTTCATCAATGGTTACCGGCCGCGCACCGATGAGATACTGGGGGCCGGTTGACGTTAGTCTTGAGCAATCGGTACCTCAGGGGCTAAGTGTGGGTGAGAGCTATGTTTCGTTTGCCTCGGTGGATTGAATGGCTGAAAATCAGCCCCGCAGGGGCGGAATTGCTGTTAGCCCAGGGCGTAAGCCCTGGGTACAGTGGGAAATCGACCAGAGTCCCTTCAGGGGACGACACAGTTCTCACGCACTCACTTCCGCCGCGCCCTTTCAAAGCGGATTTCTGAGACAGCTTGTAGTAGCTAGTTGCTGCCCTATGCCAGTTTCCCCCGCACGCGCCGCTGCCTTCGACATCCTGATGCGCGTCGATCAGCAGGACGCGTATGCTAGCGAACTGCTGCATTCCGATCGGCTCGACAAACTCGCACTGCCCGACCGCGCTCTCACGACCGAGCTGGCGATGGGCGTGCTGCGCTGGCGCTCGCGGCTGGACGATGAGATCGCTTCGGCGGCTGCGCGGCTGCTCAACAAATTGGACATCGAGGTATTGAACGCCCTGCGGCTGGGAGCTTACCAGTTGCAGTTCTTGAATCGCGTGCCGGCGCGGGCTGCAATCAATGAGAGTGTGGAGTTGGTGAAGCGCGCAAAGAAGCGGTCGGCAGCGCCGTTTGCCAATGCCGTGCTGCGCAAGCTGGCAAGTGCCGGCTCCTCCGGCGAGGCGCCGGAAAGCTCGCTAGCGAAGAAGTTTGCTCATCCCGAATGGCTGGTCGAGCGTTGGGTAGCGCAATTCGGCGAAGAACGCGCCCAAGGGATCTGCGAATTCGACCAGCGGATACCCCACACCGCCATTCGTCTCGACAACTCGGAAATTGAGGGCGAACTGCGGAGTGAGGGAATCGAACTCGCTCCCGGGGCGCTGCTGGCCAACGCGCGAATCGTCACCGGTGGCGACATCACGGGGACGCGCGCTTTTCGCGAAGGCCGCGTCTTCATTCAGGACGAGGGATCGCAACTCGTGGCTGCGTTGGTAGGCACAGGTTCTCGCCTGCTCGATTGCTGCGCCGCTCCCGGCGGGAAAACCGCCGCCCTGGCAGCGCGAAATCCGACAGCAGAAATCATTGCCGCGGAGCTGCACGCGCATCGCGCCGAGCTGCTGCGCCGACGGGTCCATGCGACGAATGTGCAGGTGATCAATGCGGATGCGTTGAAGCTGCCACTCCAGGGCGGGTTCGACCGCGTGCTGGCCGACGTACCGTGTTCAGGCACGGGGACGCTGGCGCACAATCCTGAAATCAAATGGCGGCTCAGGCCAGAGGCCCTGAACGAGTTGCACGCGAAGCAGGCCGCTATCCTTCGCGCTGCGCTGCAACAACTCACGCCCGGTGGCCGCGCGGTGTATTCCACCTGCTCGCTGGAGCGCGAGGAGAACGAGGCGGTGATTGAGGAGGTGCTGAGCGACACGACCGAATTTCAGTTGCGTGATTGCCGGGAGGACCTGGAGCTTCTGCGGGAGAATGGAGAGCTTGTTTGGAGTGACGTAGATTCGCTGCTCAGCGGGAAGTTCTTGCGCACGCTGCCGGGCATACATCCCTGCGACGGGTTCTTTGCGGCGTTAATCCAGAGAGCCGACAGTGCCTAGTTCCTGGTTGCTTCTGACCGAGGCTCGGCGGATTTATGAGATAGCGAACCGGCAACTATCCACGAACCGCTATCCACTGCATGAAAAAGGCCGGCGCTCGGCCGGCCTCTGTTTCAGGAAAATGGAACTACTTCTTGGGGGCAATCGCGTCTTTCGCGGCCTTGGCTACGCGGAACTTCACCACGGTCTTGGCAGCAATCTTGATTGCTTCGCCGGTCTGCGGATTGCGGCCCATACGCGCTTTGCGGTTGGACTTCACCAGACGGCCCAGACCCGGCACAATGAAAATACCGTTCTTTTTGGTCTCTTTGATCGCTACGTCCGCGAGTGACTCCAGAAACGCGGCGGCCTGTTTGTTGTTCATTTCGTTCTTCTCGGCCATGTGGCGGACGAGCTGGGTCTTGGTCATACCTGTTGCCATTTAGAAAGTCCTCCTTGAAGGTTTGAGCAGTAATAATGCTCAACTTGAGCGTATCTTATATCAACCTCCGGCGAGTGGAAAGCATTTTCGCCATATTTTATGCGGGTTTTTCCACAGCACTGGTTCGCACAGCCGCTTTCCATGCGGCTGCGGCCAATCGTACGGTGCTCCGACAATGCCATAATGGAACTTTAGGGGCCATGACTCGGCCACCGAGGTGACCCGTTTGAGCTGTGCGATCTGCAGTGTTCGCAAGGAAAAACGCTTCTGTCTCGCGGTACATGGGCGAATCTGCACGCAGTGTTGCGGCGAGCAGCGCGAGGTCACCCTCGACTGCCCGTCCGACTGTCCCTACCTGCAACAGGCGCGCCAGCACCAGAAGCCCAGGAGCTTCGAGGAGATGCCGCCCGACGAGGTCTTCTTCAAAATCGAGCTTACGGACGCTTTCCTGCGCGATCGCGAGCCGCTGATCGCCGGAATCATCCAGACGCTGCTCAGGCTATCTCGCACTGATCGTGCTTTGAACGATCGCGAAGTGATTGGCGCGCTGGCTAACATGGCGAGAAGCTATCAGACGCTGGTGAGTTCAGGGCTGGTGTATGACGAGCTCGTGCCCAACCCCGGGCAGCAGGCCATCATCGATGTCATGCGTCAGTTGCTGCAGGAATTTCGGGAAGTGGAGCAACGGCACCTCGGTTACACCTCGCTGAAAGACGCTGACGTGCTAAAGGTGCTTGTTTTTACGTTGCGGCTCGCCCATGCAAACACCTCCGGACGGCCGCGCTCCCGGGCATTTCTCGATTCTTTGCAGGAGCGCTTCGCCGAAACCCCGCCGGCCACCGGGTCAGCGGACGAGCCAGCCAGCCGCATCATTCTTCCCTGATCGCGTAGAATCGGGCGGTGGCCGCAAACAACCAGGCTCCGGCAATCTCCCTGCTGAAGCAGGTGCCCATTTTTTCCAGCCTGTCTGACCAGGAGTTCGCGTTTCTGACCGCGCGCCTGGTGCAGCGCCAGTTCAGCGCAGGAGAGCTCATCTTCGGAGAAGGCGAGCCCTGCGCCGGACTCTATGTGGTGCAGGCCGGCAACGTACGTATCTTCAAGAGTTCGGCAGGCGGCCGCGAGCAGGTACTGACGATCGACGGTCCGGGCAGCTCGATTGCCGAACTTCCGGTCTTCGATGGTGGCAACTACCCGGCATCGGCACAAGCAGTTACCGACTGCGTCCTCGCTTTCTTCAGTAAGCAGGACTTCCAGGCGCTTTGCCTGCAACATCCACAGGTCCCCTTGAAGGTGCTGCGGGTGGTGGGCGCGCGACTGCGCCGGCTGGTTGGGATCATCGAGGAACTCTCGTTCACCACGGTGCGGCACCGCTTGATCGCCCTGCTGCTTCGGCTGGGCAAGGCTGAAGGCAATCGCGACGGCGATGCCATCACGGTCCTGCTTCCGGTCAACAACAGCGAATTGGCGGCACAAATCGGCACCGTGCGCGAGTTGGTGTCGCGCAATCTCAGCCGCCTCCAGGCAGAAGGCCTGATCCAGACCGACGGCCGCAAGGTCGTCATACCGTCCATGCGAAAGCTGCAGGGAGAGTTGGAAAGCTCCAGCGGGTAGCGAGGCGGACCAGCGCTGCCGGACCTACGGTGAGCGAGAATTCTCCTCACGCCAATGGCAGGCACAATCTACTCTTAAGTCAAGTTTCTCTGGTTCGCGTGACAGAAGTCATAGCCGTCTCCCGGCGGCACCGCTAACCTGTGATTGTCATGCGAGGGCCGCAGCAAGGTTGCCGGCCGTTTCGAAGGAGAAACAAATGCCGATCGCAAGCACCAACACCGTAGGCGAAATCGCCGCCGAAAACCCTAATGCCACCCGCGAATTCGAGAAGCTGGGAATCGATTACTGTTGCGGCGGGACCCGTACTCTCGGCGAAGCCTTCGCCGAAGCCAAGATTTCCGTTGGCGAGACCCTGGAACGGCTGCAAAAGAGAATGGCAGCGCGTCCGTTGACTGATGGCCAGAACTGGCAGGACCGGCCGCTGGCCGACCTGATTGCCTACATCACCAGCACCCATCATGCATTCGTTCGCGCGGAGTCTCCACGCATCGAGACGCTGACGGCGAAAGTCGTGTCTGTACACGGCAAGAACCACCCGGAACTGCTGCAAGTGCAGGAAACGTTCGCCGGGCTAGCGGAAGAACTAAGGGTGCACCTGATGAAGGAAGAACAGGTTTTGTTCCCCTATATCTTTCGCATGGAAGAGAGCGTTCTGGCGGGCGAGCCCGCGCCGCCGGCCATGTTCGGCACAGTGGTGAATCCGGTACGCATGATGATGCAGGAGCACGATGGCGCCGGAGACGCGCTGCGGTCACTGCGTTCCGTCACCAACAACTACACCGTGCCGCAAGACGCCTGCATCAGCTACCGGACCCTGTACGAGGCATTGCAAGGCTTCGAAGCCGATCTGCACCAGCACATCCACCTGGAAAACAACATCCTCTTCCCGCGTGCAGTGGCGATGGAAGCAAAGAAATAGGCCTGGCGTCGGCAGCAACCGTTTCTGTCAACAACCGGTTACGGTGGGCAGGTACTTAGAATCGCGAGTGCGTGTCACAATGTGGGAGTCATACATTGTGACATAGCGATAGATCACGGCTGTGATTCGCGAAGCAATTCCTGAAGATAGTTCTGCCAGATTGCCGGAAGCGTATGGGTTCCGTGCCCGCGCGTCTGATCGGTAATCGGCAGCAGCACATACTTGCCTTTGGAAACGCGTTTGATCTGGACTTCCATGATCCCGAGTTCCGGCGGATTGATAAAATCGTCGGCCGAGTTGATAGCCATTACTGGCACGCGGACCTTCTCCAGATTTGGCGATGGGTCGTAGTTGCGCGACGCATCGAAAGCATAGAGAAAGTCGTTGGCGTCGGTCGAAGCTAGCCGTGTGCGAAGGAAGGTATCCAGGTAGACGTCGGCGGCGTCGCGCGTGGGGTATTGCTTCTGCATCTGCAGCGGGCTGCTGCCCATGACCAGCAGCACGTCGAGCGCGGTCTTCAGGCCGGGCGGAGGCGACTTGTATTCGCCATTCTCCCACGCTGGATCCTGGCGAATTGCATCCATGGCCATTTTGCGCATCATGCGATTGCGGCCCGCGATCTGCACCGGCAGGCACGCCAGCGGCAGCATCGCGTCCATGAAGTCCGGGTAGGTTTCACCCCAGACCCACGAGTGCATACAGCCCATTGACGTGCCGATGATCAGCCGCAGGTGGTCCACCTTGATACCATCGGCGAGCAGTTGATGCTGCGCGGCCACCATGTCGTCGTAGTCGTAATGAGGAAAACCGGCATGTAACCCATCGCTCGGCTTGCTGGACTTTCCGTGCCCGATCCCATCCGGCAGGATGATGTAGTAGCGAGTCGCGTCGAGCAATTGGCCCGGCCCAAACAGCACCCCCGCGAACTGCGGCGAGACGAACTGCTTGCCCGAGCCCGTGGTTCCATGAAGCACCAGGACAGCGTTCGTGACTCTGCCACTCGCGTCACGTTGCGGCGTGCCGAAGGTCGTATAGTGTAGGCGCAGGCTGGGCAGCACTTCGCCGGAGCGGAAGTGGAAGTTCTGCGCGACGTAATCGCCTTCGGTCGCGGCAGGCGCGCTCTGACCAGCCGCGCCCGTGGCGCAGACCAGCAGACATATCCAGACACAGACAAGCGCTTTAGACATAGAGATCGCTACCTTCCGAAGCTGATGGTTCGAGACTTGCCGGCACCACTCATAAAGATACCTTCCGCACGCGGTTATGCAGGATTTGCTTCGTGACTGCGAAAACGGGAGTCATTCTACGCCCGGAGCGCCACTCGATGTGGTGGGGCGATTCCATCCGGAGCGTTCTGATCGGTTGGCGGTCCGCTCATAGCTGAATAGCGATCACGGTTTGTGCGTGCTTAAGCAGCCGGCTGAAGAAGTCCCCGACAATCTTCAACCACCCGTACTTGCGGCGCAGCAGTTGTTGTCCATGGGCGGCTTCGTCGCCTTCGCAGAAGCGGGCCTGCGCATCGACCCACGCCCCGCGCAAGGCGCCGCGGACGCTGCAGGGGGCGACTCGCACCTTGGGGTTGTTGCGGAGGCGCTTAACTTTCCCCGCCTCCGGCTTCGAATAGACATAGAAAACGTTCCCGTCCTGTGCGAACCAGACGGGGGTGCGCACGCCAACTCCGCTCTTGCGGAAGGTTTCCAAATTGATGTACTTGGCGGTGGCGAACTGCGCAATTGCGTCGGGCATGAAATCAGGCTAACTCACATGGCTGGGGTTGTCACACAGCTAGGTGACTAGACGCCTCCACGTTATCGCCTGCATGAGCGAGGTGGCACCCCCTCGAGCCCCGCACATGTTCGCAGGACGAAAAAGGGCCGCTCAACGCGAGCGGCCTACAAGTGATCGATCTAATGAATCAGTTATTGCTATCACTCTTGTTCAATTGATCCCTCTACGGCCACAGGCCGCGCTCGACGATCGCTTTGGCCACGCGATCGACGGCCACTATGTACGCTGCCGCGCGATAGGTGCAGTCATATTTCTTCCTGGTCTCGTTGACGTCACGGAAGGTCTTCACCATGACGTGCTCGAGGCGGCGGTTCACCTCGTCCTCGTCCCAGAAGAGCTGTTGCAGGTCCTGCACCCACTCGAAATAGGAGACGGTGACTCCGCCGGCGCTGGCCAGCAGGTCAGGCAGTACCGTTACCTGCTTGCGGAGGAGCATGAGGTCGGCCTCGGGCGTGGTGGGGCCGGTAGCGACTTCGGCGATGACTCGGGCCTTGATGTAGCCGGCGTTCTCGACGGTGATCTGGTTGTCGAGCGCAGCCGGCACCAGGATGTCGCACGCCACTTTCAGCACCTCGGCGCTGGGGATGGGAGTGCAGCCGGGAAAGGCCTCGACGCTGCGGGTCTCAGCCTTGAAACGCTGCAGGGCGGGAATGTCGATGCCCTGCGGGTTGAGGATGCCGGCTTTGGAATCGCAGACAGCGATGACCTTGACGCCTTCGGCCCACAGTAGTTTGGCCATGACGCTGCCGGAATTGCCGAATCCCTGGATGGCGACGGTCGCGGAGGCCAAGTCGATGCCCTGCAGCTTACAGGCTTCGCGCAGCACGAAGAGGCATCCGCGGGGCCCAGCTTCGTAGCGTCCAGCCGAGCCGCCGAGATAAATGGGCTTGCCGGTGACCACGGCCGGCGTAGCATGGCCGGTGGTCATGCTGTAGGTATCCATGATCCAGGCCATGGTCTGGGCGTCGGTGTTGACGTCGGGCGCGGGAATGTCCTGGTCGGGACCAATGAGGGACGCGATCTCGTAGGTGTAGCGCCGGGTAAGACGCTCCAGTTCATTGCGCGACAATTTCTTGGGATCGCAGACGATGCCGCCTTTGGCGCCGCCGAAGGGAACATCTACCAGCGCGCACTTCCAGGTCATCAAGGCGGCCATGGCAGCGACCTCGTCGTAGGTGACGCTGGGGTGGTAACGAATGCCGCCCTTGCAGGGGCCGCGCACGTTGCTGTGCTGCACACGATAGCCATCGAAGACGCGGATGGTGCCGTCGTCCATCTTGATGGGTAGCGTGAGGGTGATGGAGCGGCGCGGACGGAGCATGAGCTCGCGCAGTCCGGCATCGAGGTCGAGGTAGTCGGCCGCGGTCTCGAACAACTGGGCAGCGATGTTCAATGGATTGAGATCTTCCAGGGTACGTTTGGGAGGAGCGATTGCAGGCATGTGCTGGCCTTTCCGATGGAACGACCACCAGGATCGGGCTCAGGAGAAACTGAGGGCGGTCCGCAGTTGGCGGTTGGCCGACTGGCGCCCGCGCGGCGAGCGCCGGCGGCAGTTAGTCCGACTCGTTGCTGTAAACGGGCTCTTCGATTTCGAACGGGCTGTCGAGACCGCCGGTGGTCCCAAAGGCGGCTTCATCGGCGATGTTCTGCAAGGCCCGCTCGAATTCACGGCTGCGCCAGCGAACTACCAACAGCTCTTTGCGCTCGCGGCCGTGACCATGACAAAGGGGACACAGAATGTCTTTTTCGGATTGCATGTTTGCGAAACCTCCGGTCCTGGGCTGAGGACCCTTGCACTACCATGCGTCCTTATTGCACCGCGAATCGCGGAGAAGCGCAGTGAGCCAGGTCACGGCAGGGTGTGAGAAGCGAAAGGGAGATCTGCGGAGGCTCTGGGCAAAGCCAAGCTGCCGACGGACGAGGCCAGAGCATGGCATCGTGACTTGCAGGCCGCCCGCAAGACGCTTACACCATCTCTGTAGGGAAGGTCTGATTAAGCCAGTTGGGACTGCCTCAGGGGCTAAAGCCCGGTGTTATATCGGGCGTTTACGGGCGGTCTAAAGACCGTCCCCTTCACGGCCTAAAAGGCCGGCCCCTTCAAAGACCGGACTTAATCAGAGCTTCCCTGGACTGACAGCAAACGGCTTACAACTTCTCAGTACGAATATCCGTCGGGCTGCGAGACTGCGCCCACTTCGATTTCGGTGTCCACGTAATCGCGGCCAGCCTTGATGGCCTGGCGGTCGAGCTCCAACATCTTGGGATTCCTGACCGTAGCTTCCAGCACCGAAATCGCGGACTCGGCGGGGAGACACTCGGTCTCCTCCAGCAGCGCGCCGAGCATTACCACATTGGCGACCTTGGCGGAGCCCAGCTTGTCGGCGATCTCCGATGCAGGCACGCACACTATGCGAGCCTGGGGAGCTTTGAAATCCTGCGGCACCTGGGTGTGGTTATAGAGAATCAGTCCTCCGGAAGCCACGCTGGACGCGAACTTGTGCAGCGAGAGCTCATTCATCGCAATCAGCACTTCGGGCTGCGAAATGAGCGGCGTTCCGATGCGTTCGTGGGACAGCGTGACGTGGCAATGCGCGCTGCCGCTGCGCATCTCCGGGCCGTACGACGGTAGCCAGCTCACTTCCAGCTGCTCACGCAGCCCCATCTCGGCCAGCAGTTGTCCCATCAGCAGGATGCCTTGTCCGCCGAAGCCGGCAATTTTCACCGTCAAATCGCGGGTGTGATGACGGCGCGCAGGTACCGCCTCAGGTCGGCCCTCTTTCACTCCGAGGGCCTCGGCGACGGTTTTGCGTGGCACCTCCGCACTGGGCGGCAGATCGGGCCTGCGATCGCGGAAGACGCCGAGCGGAAAAGTCTTCATCAGCGTCTCGCCGACCCACTTGCGGGCGACGATGGGATCCATCTTCAGAATGGTCGGGCAGGGAGACAGAATCTCCACCAGGGAGAAGCCGCCGCCGTTCTTCTGGATCTCCAGCGCCTTCTTCACCGCCTTCTTGGCTTTCATGATGTTCTTCATGTCGCAAAGCGCGACCCGCTCAATGTAGGTCGGGGTCTCCAGCGCTGCCAGAAGTTCACAGACATGCAGCGGCAAGCCCTCGTTCGAGGGACGGCGTCCCCAAGGCGACGTAGTGGTTACCTGTCCCGGCAGAGTGGTGGGGGCCATCTGTCCGCCGGTCATGCCATAAATCGAGTTGTTGACGAAGAAGACGCAGATATTCTCACCGCGGTTGGCGGCATGCACGATTTCCGCGGTGCCGATGGCCGCCAGATCGCCGTCGCCCTGATAGGACATGACGATGGATTCGGGATGGGCGCGTTTGAGCGCGGTCGCCGCCGCAGGAGCGCGACCGTGGGCCACTTGTACGTTGCCAACGTCAAAGTAGTAATACGCGAACACGGAACAGCCGACCGGGCTCACCAGGATGGCGCGGTCCTGCAAGCCGAGTTCGGCGAGCGCTTCGGCTATCAGTTTGTGGGCGACGCCGTGCCCGCATCCCGGGCAATAGTGGGTCTGCTGCTGCAGTTCGCCCTTGCGTTCGTAATGATCGTAAAAAATTGGCGACTTCTCATGGATCACTTCGTAGCCGTTCACAATCCCTCCTAATCCCGCCCTGTTCCCAAAACCGGGGAACTAAGGATGGGGCACCCAGTTACACCAGGGCTGACATGCGCGCGAACACCTGCGCGGTGATTTCTTCCGCCATGGGCACATTGCCGCCGGTGCGCCCGTAGAATTCCACCGGCAGGGCGCCATTGAGCGCCAGCTTTACATCTTCCACCATCATGCCGGTGTTCAACTCCACGACCATGACCGTCTTCACCTGTTTCGCGGTTTCCCGCAGCTCGCGCGAGGGGAAGGGCCACAAGGTGATGGGACGCAGCAGGCCAGCTTTGACGCCCTGCGCCCGCAACTGGTCCACCGAGGTCCGCAGCACGCGCGACACGATGCCGAAACCGACCAACAGGATGTCGGCATCCTCGGTAAGGTAGTTTTCGCAGCGGGTTTCGAGCTCCTGCGCCAGTTGATACTTGCTTTCCAGTTTCTGTATGTGGGCTTCGAGTACGTCGGGCTCGAGAAAGATGGAAGTAACCACGTTCTTGCGCGATTCCGCAGTACCCATCACGGCCCAATCCTTCTCCGGGGCCTTGATCTCGCGCAACTGGATGTCGAGTGGCTCCATCATCTGGCCGACATAACCGTCGGTCATGATCATTACCGGATTGCGATAGCGATCGGCAAGATCGAAGGCCAGTACGGTGAGGTCGAACATCTCCTGCACCGAGGATGGCGCCAGCACGATATTGCGATAGCAGCCGTGGCCGCCGCCTTTCACGATGCAGAAGTAGTCGCTCTGCTCGGGGGCGATGTTACCCAGGCCGGGACCGCCGCGCACCACGTCGACGATCACGCACGGCAACTCGGCGCCGGCGATGTAGGAGATGCCCTCCTGCATCAGGCTCAGGCCTGGGCCCGAGGACCCACTCATCACCCGCAATCCCGCAGAGGCCGCGCCGTACACCATGTTGATGGCCGAAACTTCGCTTTCCGCCTGCAAGAAAGTGCCTCCTACTTCAGGAAAGAGACGGGCGGCATATTCGGCGATCTCGCTGGCCGGGGTGATGGGGTATCCGTAATAGGCGCGGCAGCCGGCCAGCACTGCGCCTTTGACAATGGCGACATTTCCTTTACAGAGTTGCCTCATGGGTCACCTCCGGTTTCTGCGCGACCGTGGCCGGCACTATTTTTGCCGGCGGGGAAAGGCGATAGACAATGATGGCCCCGGGCTCAGGGCAACAGTAGAAGCAAGCGCCGCAGCCGGTGCACGCCTCGCCGGTGTATTGCGCCGGGTGCACGCCGTACTTGCTCAACTCGGGCGCCAGAAATAGGCATTCAGGAGGGCACGACTGGACGCACAGGCCGCAGCCTTTGCATTCTTCAGGATCGATAGTCACGTTACCGCGCGGTGGCGATGCCATTATTATCCTCGCACTTCTGCACAAACATTGCGCTGAAACCAGCGCTGCTGCTCGCAATATTCGGCCAACTCTTCACGAAAACTGGGGTGGGCGATCTGGATGAGCGCTTCGGCCCGCTGCCGGACGGTGCGTCCGTGCAGGTAGGCGACGCCGTATTCGGTGACCACGTAATGCACGTCGGCGCGCGTGGTGAGCACGCCCGCGCCATTTGCCAGCCGGGGCGTGATCCGCGATACCGTATCGTTCTTGGCGGTGGAGGGCAGCGCAATGATCGGCTTGCCCCACTTGGAACGGGCGGCGCCGCGGATGAAGTCAAGCTGCCCGCCAAAGCCGCTGTAGAAATGCGGCCCAATCGATTCCGCGCAGACCTGCCCGGTCAGGTCCACCTCGATGGCGGAGTTGATGGCCACCATGCGGTCGTTGGCGGCAATGCGGAAGGGGTCGTTGGTATAGGCCGAGGGATGGAACTCGAAGAACGGGTTCTCGTCCACGAAGTCGAAGAGCACCTTCGATCCCAGCAGGAAGCCGAGAATGATCTTGCGCGGCTTCATGTTCTTGCGCTGGCCGTTGATCACGCCGGCTTCAATCAGGGGGATGGCATTATCGGAGATCAACTCGGTGTGGACCCCGAGGTCTTTACGGTCCATGAGGTTGGGCAGGACCGCATCGGGGATCCCGCCTATCCCACATTGTAGGACAGCACCGTCGTCGATCAGCGAAGCCACGTGGCGGCCGATTTCGCGGTTCACCTCGCTATTGCCGTGCTTCTTCAACTCCCATAGCGGACAGGAGATCTCCACGATACGGTCGAGCTTGTTGACGTGGATGAAGCTGTCGCCGTAGGTGCGCGGCATTTGCGCATTCACCTGCGCCACCACAATGCGCGCACATCGGGCGGCGGTAAGTGTGGTGTCCACGCCCACGCCGAAGCTGCAGTAGCCATGCGGGTCCGGAGGCGACACCTGAATAAAGGCCACGTCGATCGGCATCTCGCCGCTCTCGAATAGCGCCTCGACTTCGCCGAGAAAGATTGGGGTGTAGTCGGCGCGGCCGTCATGGACGGCGTCGCGCACATTGCCCCCGACGAACAAAGCGTTGTGGCGAAAGTGCCCCGCCATTTCGGGCACGCAGTAGGGAGACGGCCCCAGGGTGAGCAGATGCACGATTTCGACATCGGTAAGCAGCGGGGCGCGTTCCATCAAGGCTTCCACCAGCCCGGCGGGCTCGGCGCATCCGGGATGGATGTAGACGCGCATTCCCGATTCAACGCAGGACACAGCCTCGCGTACGGTCACCAGTTTGTTACGGTATTGGTCGATCCAGGACATTATGGTCCTCGTCTATGCAGAAACAACTTCAGATTTCGTTGTGTATCCGGCGGTCGCGCGCTCGTGCCCCAGGGCAGCGTAGTAGATAGCGCGATGGAAGAACTGGTCGAGCATTTCCAGCACCTCCAGCTCGCCGAAGATCTCAGCCGGACGCTCCAGTTCAGCATTTTTTTGCAGGTAGTCCCACAAGTTCTCCCGCACCAGGCAGATCATCCAGACCACCTGGCTGACGGGAACCCCTTGGGCAGCCCGCCGGGCGCCGACTTCCAGATAGCGCCGCTCGACATCGGCCTCGGTCTTGCCCAGCAGCCACTCACCGAGATGGCGATACACGTCGTACACCTTCTCGATCAGCTCACTTTCGGGAACATTCGCGTACGCCGAGCATTTCTCGCAATTTTGATAGCGATTATGGAGACTGCGAGCGAGCCCGTCAGAGTGCTCCTCGATCAGCTTTACCAGGCGATATGCAAGTAGCATGGCTTGCCCCTCTTCCCCAGGGCCTGTAGCTGCATAAGGCAGGGTGCAGCAGGCGGCTCCGGCCCTCATTGTTACCTTTAAGTGTCGCGCCGCAACGGGCCAACTAGCCGTGACTGCAATCACGGCAAACGGTGACGGATATCACCCGAAACAGCAGCGGAGTAAGTGCCTTGTTATCTGGCGGCAACATGTGAAAAGTCGATGAACAATGCGAATTTGGCGGCGGCGGCGGGCCAACCTGATGGGCAACCCGCGCCGGACGCATTACAATGGCCTCTACCCAGTCGTCACATCCCGTATGAGTACAACCGCGAAGCCAGCGCCGCCCAAGAGAACCCGTAAGCCCGCTCCTACTATGCTCCCGCCAGTGCCCAGAGGTGCTTCCGCCGGAGCCCGCAGCCACGTTCCTGCGCGTCCGGTCCGGCACCTGGACGATCCCGAACTGTTCATCAATCGTGAGCTGAGCCTGTTGGACTTTCAACGTCGCGTGCTGGAAGAGGCGCAGGACAGCAGCAATCCGCTGCTGGAACGGCTGATGTTCCTGTCGTTCGTCGGCTCCAACGTGGACGAATTTTTTATGGTGCGGGTGGCCGGCTTGAAGCGGCAGGTCGAGAAGGGCGTGAGCGACCCCGGTCCTGACGGGATGGGTCCGGCGGAACAGCTGCGTGCCATCCGGGCATCGGTGATACGTCTGTATCGCAGCGCGCACGATTGCTGGAGCAAGGAGCTAGTTCCTGCCTTGCGAGAGGCCGGCATTCATATCCTGAATTATGCCGACCTGACCGAGGAGCAACGCTCGGTGGCTGATTCCTACTTCCAGGAGACGGTCTTCCCCACACTGACCCCGCTGGCGTTCGATCCTGGGCGGCCCTTCCCGCACATCTCCAACCTCAGCTTGAACCTTGCCATCCTGCTGCGAGCCGGTGAGGACGAAGAACATTTCGCACGCGTGAAGATTCCCGACACGCTGCCGCAGCTGGTTCCGGTGAGCGTTACGCCGAAGGCGAAGAGCCGGGCCAAACCCGCCGTCAAAGAGCAGAGCTTTGTCTGGCTGGAGCAATTGGTCACGGCGAACCTGGGGACGTTGTTTCCGGGGATGGAGATTCTCGAGGCCCATCCTTTCCACGTCTCGCGCGACGCCGACAGCGAAATCCAGAACCTGGAAGCCGGCGACCTGCTGGAGTCGGTCGAGGAGGGTGTGTGGCAGCGCCGATTCGCTGACGTGGTGCGGGTCGAGATCACGGATTCGATGCCCGCCAAGGTGCTCGACATCCTGGTCGAGAATTTGGAACTGGACCGCGACGACATCTACAAACTGTCGGGCCCGTTGTCGCTGGTGCGGGTACGGCACCTGACGCGCATGGACCGGCCCGATTTGAAGTTTTCTCCCTTCGCTCCCGCTTTACCGGCGGGGCTGCTGACCCAGGACGGCGATGAGGAAGACATTTTCTCGGCGGCTCGCCGGAGCGATGTGCTGTTTCATCATCCCTTCGATTCCTTCCAGCCGATCGTAGGCCTGTTGCAAAAGGCCGCCAAGGACCCCAAGGTACTGGCGATCAAGATCACGCTCTATCGCGTGGGCCGCAACGCGCCGGTGGTGGACGCTCTGCTGGAGGCGGTTGAAAACGGCAAGCAGGTCGCGGTCCTGTTGGAGCTGAAAGCGCGCTTCGACGAGGAAAGCAACATCGAGTGGGCGCGCAAACTGGAAGAGTATGGCGTGCACGTCGTCTACGGCCTGATGGGTCTCAAGGTACATTGCAAGGCGCTGCTGATCGTCCGCCAGGAGGGCGACGTGATCCGCCGCTATGCCCATCTTTCCACCGGCAACTACAACAGCGTTACCGCGCAGCTGTACACCGACATCGGCATGTTGACCTGCGATCCCGCTATCGGCGCGGATGGCACCGACCTCTTCAACTTTCTCACTGGCTACTCAGCCAAGACTTCCTACCGCAAGCTGTTGGTGGCGCCGGTCACTCTGCGCGAGCGCATGGAGAAGCTGATCGAGCGGGAGATCGACCACCAGAAGAATGGCCGCAGCGGTCACCTGATCCTGAAGATGAACGCGCTGGTGGACAGGAAGATGATCCAGTTGCTGTACCGGGCGTCGCAGGCGGGAGTGAAAGTGGACCTGCTGGTGCGTGGCATCTGCTGTCTGCGCCCCGGAGTCTCGGGGATCAGTGAGAGGATCCGGGTCATCAGCATCGTGGGACGCTTCCTGGAGCACAGCCGCATCTTCTACTTCCGAAACGGAGGCCAGGAGGAAGTGTATCTGGGCAGCGCGGACTTTATGCCTCGTAACCTCAATCGCAGGGTTGAGGTGGATTTCCCGGTTCAAGACAAGAAGCTGATCCGTCTGGTCCGCGACGAAATTCTGGGCACCTACCTCAAAGAGCAGGCCAAGGCGCGGCACATGAACTCCGATGGCAAGTACACGCGCGATCCGGAGTTCGGCAAGAAGCACGCGCTGAACAGCCAGGAAACTTTCATCGCCCGGGCGGTGAAGCGGCAGGCTTTGTAGGAGCAGCCGGATCGATTCGCCGGGTGGCGTTTTGCGGATTGTTGACCCGCCCCATCCGGTGGTATCGTCGCAAGTAACGCCTTTCTGGCAATCGGAATTCATGCCGTCGTTTCTCCATCGCAACTTGCTTCTGCCAGCTGTGCTCGCCGCCGCGATGCCCGGCGCGGTCCAAGCCCAGCAGTCTGTGGGCGAGCTGTACGCCACGGATGCGAGGGTGAAGGGATCGGTCATCCTCGCGGGCTCCGGGACCGGCGTGCTGAGCGGCTCGTCCATCGAGGCGGGGGCCCAGACCGCCACCCTGAAGCTG
>Ga0265325_10000514_pt1 | contig 28015 bp, 25 predicted proteins | sample 41420metaG_FD_202090 | JGI IMG/M metagenome (GOLD analysis project Ga0265325, IMG submission 202090) | Rhizosphere microbial communities from Carex aquatilis grown in University of Washington, Seatle, WA, United States - 4-14-20 metaG | ecosystem: Host-associated > Plants > Roots > Rhizosphere... | reverse complement strand
CAATGCTTCCTTCTTTGCACGAGACCAACCCTTGACCTGTCATTCTGCTGCGACGGCGTCCGAGATCGATTCGAAATGCTGGGCAAAGACCAGTTCGACGGGTTGCCGGCGCGCGGTGTATCCGCCGTAGAGGCCCGCATTGTGCTCAGCGAGGCGCGTTTCCATTTCCTTGCGGGAGGTGCCCACATAATAACTGTGGTCAGCGCACCGTAAGATGTAGAGAAACGCACCGTCCATGGCCGCCCCATCCTTCGAGACGCGTCCTTCGGACCGCTCCTCAGGATGAGGCGGAGCGAAATCCGAGTCCATTTTAAGCGACCGCGCTACGTCCCCGTCGGCACGTGCAACGCGGTCTTGGTGCGCTGGCGAACCAGCCAGGGCCACTTGCCGGCGAGCATCAACGCCTTGGCGCGCAGATAAGGCGGCCAGGTGGTCGGCCAGCCGAGCATCAGCGAAATGCGCTGGGTGTGCTCGGTGATGGCGCGCTCGTTCTTTTCCCAGGCGGCCAGCGCCGATGGTACGTCGCGCTCGCGGTCGAGATACACCGACAACGATAGCGCATTCATCATGGCACAGCCGCCGCCTTGGCCGATGTTCGGCGGCAGCGCGTGCGCGGCATCGCCGATCACCGCGACCTTGCCGGACGACCAGCGCTTGAGCCGGATGTACTCGAAACGATCGTAGCGCCCCTCCCCGAGCCGCTCGATCAGCGGCGCCAGATGCGGAAACCAGCGCGTCCAGGCTTCGCGTTCGACCGGGGTGCGCTTGGCCACCTCGTCGCTGTCGAGCATGGTCAACGCAATGTAGACCTCGGTCTCGCTGCATGGCGTGTAAAGCACACGGCGGCTGCCGGACCAGTATTCCACTGTGGTGGCGCCGTCCTGGCCGCGCTCCTCGGGGATCTTGTCGATCAGCAGCCGGGTGCAGCCGTCGGGCAGATATTTGCGGCGGTCGATCAGCCCAAGGCTGTCGCGCAGGCGCGATCCGGTGCCATCGGCAGCGATCACAAGGTCTGCTTTGAGCTTTCGGCCATCCGCCAATGCCAATTCGCCCTCGGGTGTCACCGAAGTGCCGACCGAGTTGAACACGATCTCTGTGCCGTCCTTGCGGGCCTGCTCAGCCAGCGCCTCAATCACGGTCTGGCGGACGATCGAGAACACACGGGTACGGCCCTGCCATCGGTGCACCGAGATGGTCCGGTTCTGGTCGTCGCGCACCTCGCGGGTGTGGGCGAACGGCGCGCCCTTCACCGCCGCGTCGTAGGCGCCGAGCGTTTCCAGAACGCGCAGCCCGTTCTCGTAGATGTAGATGCCGGCGCCCGTGGTGCGCAGCCGGTCGCCGCGCTCATGCAAGCGCACGCTCCAGCCGCGCCGGGCCAGCGCACAGGCCGCCGTCAGCCCGGCAAAGCCCGCGCCGACAATTTCCGCATGACGTTTCGCCATGCGGCCATGTTACAGAGCGTCCGCCTTACGGCAATGGCCGGCTTACTTCTTCTTCCGTGCGACCTTACGTACCTTCTTGGCAGCGGTAGCGACCCGGCGCTTGGCGGTTGCTTTCATCTTGCGCGCCTTTCGGGCCGTGGCGGTCTTGCGGCCGGTAGCACGGCGTTTCGGCGAGCGGCGCTTCTTCGGCACCGCGACCAAGCGTCTTGCGCCGCGAACCGCCTGCAATGCGGTGCCGGTGGCGGCCTTGGCCACGGTATTGGCGGCGCTCGCGGCCAGCGATGCCGCGCCCTCCGCAGCGCCCGTGATCGTGTCGCCCGCCGCGCTGATAATGCCCTTCTTCGCCATTGGAGCCCCTTCTCGTTTCGTTCGTGGCCGGAATGTTCCGATCGGAACAATACGAAAGGTTCCATTTGGTTCCGCGATAATCCTTATTCAACCTTCAAGCCGAGCTTACGGATCGTCTCGGCCCATTGGCCTTCCTCGTGCTTGATGTTCTCAGCGTATTCCTCGGGCGTGCTGGCCACCGGCCCGCCGCCATCGGAGATGATGCGCTGTTTGACATCCTCGGAGCTGACGATGTTGCGGAGTGCCGCATTCAGCCGCTCGATGACGGGCTTGGGCGTACCGGCCGGCGCGGCAAGGCCGTAATACTGCACGATATTGAAGCCCGGCAGCCCCGACTCCGACACGGTCGGGGTGTCGGGAATGGCGGCGATCCGCTCGGGAGCCGCGACGGCAATGGCGCGAAGCTTTCCAGCCTGGATGTTGCCGATCGCAGGCGGCAGCGTGTTGAAGGCGATCTTGACGTGACCGCCAACCAGATCGTTGGTCAGCGGTCCGGTGCCCTTGTAGGTGACGATGGTGATATCGGTCTCGGTGATCGCCTTGAAGTTCTCGGCGCCGAAGTAATTGAGCGTAGGCGACGGTGGCGTGCCGACCGTCACCGTGCCCGGCTCCTTCTTCGCCAAGTCGATGACATCCTTGATCGATTTCACCGGCACTTCGGGATTCGCCATCACCACAATCGGGATCGAGGCAATCGTGCCGATCGGCGCGAAATCCTTGGACAGGTCGTAGCCGGCATTCGGCGACAGGCCCATGCCGGTGACCAGCATCACGAGGGTGTAGCCGTCGGCCGGTGATTTGGCTGCGGCACGGACGCCGATCACGGCGCCGGCGCCCGGACGGTTCTCGACGATAACCTGCTGTCCCAGCGCCTCGGTCAGCTTTGCCGCAATGACGCGGCCCTCGGTGTCGACGCCGCCGCCAGCGGGATACGGGATGATCAGCGTGATGTTGTGGGACGGATAATCGTCAGCCGCCGCAAGCTGTCCCGGCGCTCCGGCGAGAATGGCTGCGGCAACAAAGGCAGCAAGGCTGAACGGGCGGATAGATGCAGACACGTCTCGCTCCCTGCAGGCGTTTTGTGCGGCGTCGCGGAACGACGCGCGTCAAGGTTTGCAATCGACCGAATCCACCGTGGACTCGACGGCAGCCTTGCGCAACTCCAAATTCAGCTCGACAGAGTCGCAATAGTCATTCTCGACGCAGGCGCCGACCTCGACCTTGAGCAAGCGTGCATCGTCGCGCAGCGGCACCTCGACGCGAAGCGGAACGGGAAAATAATCGGCCTTGGAATACAGATCGATATCCTTGGCCCGCTGCGGCCGGGGTGTCCACGAGACGTGCACGCCGTACTCCCCCGACAGATGCACCGGATCGCGGGCCGAAAGACAGACAATCGCTTTCGACGCACCGCGATAGAGCTTCGCCGACACGTGGTCCTTCACCACGATCGATGGATCGGCCGCAGCGCCTGACAGCGCCGCCAGACCGACCAAGATCGCAATCGGAACCACCCCGCGGCGCATGGCTATTCGACCAGCGGCAATATCTGCTTTTGCCAGTTGACGATGCCGTGGGTGTCGATGATCACCCGCGTGCCAGAGATGGCAAGAAAGTGCGGTGAGCCCGTCCGGCTGGAGAACATCGACAGCACCGGCCTCAGGTCGTCCGGCCAGTAGCGCTCGTCGCGAATGTTGCGGAGCGTCGCCACTTGGACCGCGCGGAAGGTGACGTGGCGGGCAGCACATAGCGCCTTGAACTGGCGTTCGTACTGCGCCTCCCACTCGCGGCAGTATTTGCAATCATCGGCGCCGATGTAGATGACGGTGTCTTGCGCTGCGAACGCCGGGCGAGCCGATCCGGACGCAGCCAAAACGAACAGCGCCAAGCAAGCGCCGGCGCGGCATAGCACATGCCATCGGGTCATAACGGGCCTCCGCATCACGCCCAGACGACAAGCCTAGGGCAAAAAACGGGGACCGGGCAATACCATTAACCATCTAAGCTGCCACAGAACCTACATAATCCGCCTTCGCCGGCTCTCCGTCAAAGATGCCTCGCTCGTGGATCCAGGCCTGCGTCGCGTTGTAGGTCTCTTCGGTGTAGGGCAGGAAGACGACGCGCTCGCCCATCGAGAAGCAGCGCACGTCGACCTTGGATTTATACCGCTCCGGAATCTCGTTGAGGTAGTAGTGTCGGTACTTCTCCGGCGCGAGATCGACGTCCATCTGAGCGCGCTTCATGGCGTTCATGTATTTCTGGACATCGGCTGGATCGGTGCCGTCCGGAAACATGAAGGCAATCATAAACGAGCAGTCGAGCACCTTGCGGAAGCCAAGCTGCTCCAGCACCTGAAACGACAGGCCCCAGACGCTGACCGCCGGCAAGTCACGGCCAACGGCGATATCGACGCGGGCCCAGATCGAGCCGCCGAAGCGGAGCTTGATCTGGTCGCGCGGCAGGAACGGCTCGAGCGACTGGATGGTGGTGTAATGACTGCCGGAGTGATAGCCGACCGCGATCTCCTGGTCCGCAAGCTGCTCGGGCGCAGTGATCGGCGATTCCGGCGGCACCATGATGCCGCCCGGCGTCACCACATACGACTTGCCCCACATGGTGCCGATCTTCTTGGTCGCCGCCTCATTCACCGTCCAATGGCAGGCACAGGAGATGTCAGACTTGACGCCCTTGTTGCCGCCGCCCGACTTGTATGATTCGAAGGCGCCGGCCATCAGGTCGGTCACCTTGCCGGAGGCGTCGACAGCTTTTGAGGTGTTCTGCGAAGGCCCTGCCAGGAATTCGTAGTCGAGCCCCTCATCGCGGAAATAACCCTTCTCGTGGGCGATCCATTCCTGCACGCGACCGTGAGGCTGGATGATGAACCTGGTCATGGCGTCTCTCCGTTCTTGTCAATTGACCTTCATGCCCGTTGCCTTCACCAACTCCTTGTTCGCGGCGATCTCTCGAACGATCAGCGCGTCGAACTCCTTGGGCGTCAGCGGCATGGGTTCTATCCCTTGGGGCGCGAATTTTTCAATCACGGTTGGGGTGATGAGAACCTCTTGGATCGTACGGTAGAGCCGATCGACCAGGTCACGCGAGGTCTTGGCCGGCACCAGCATGCCCATCCAGAAATTATAGTCGGAGTTGGCATAGCCGAGTTCCGTCGTGGTCGGTACATCGGGCAGCGCGCGCGAGCGTTGCAGCGTGCTGACCGCAAGCGGAATAAGCTGTCCGGAGCGCAGAAAGCCCAATGCGGCCGATACGCCGATGCACATGAAATCGACCCGGCCCGCCATCACCTCAGTCAATGATTCCGGACCCCGGAACGGGATGTGGGTGGCATTGAAGCCTGCGCTGACGCGCAGTCTTTCCGCAGCCCAGTGCGTCGCGCTGCCGACACCGGCCGAGGCGAATGTCATCGAACCGGACTTCGCCCTCGCCACCAACTCCTTGAGGGTCTTGATGCCCTTCGACGGCGCCACCACCGTCACGTTGGGAACGGTGCCGAACGTGGCGACCGCCGCGAAATCGTTGGCCGTGTCGTAAGGCAAATTGGCATAAGCCGCCGGCGCTGCCGAATGCGCCGAGGCGTGGACCAGCATCGTGTAGCCATCGGGGTCGGACTTTGCCACCACAGCGGTGCCGATCGAGCCGCCGGCGCCGCCGCGGTTCTCGACCACGATGGGTTGGCCGAGCCGGACCGACAGGCGTTCGAGCACGATCCGCCCGACGATGTCGACGGTAGCGCCCGCTGTAAATGGAATTACTGCCTTGATGGGATGGGTCGGCCAGACGTCGGCGTTCGCGGGGCGGGTCAGAATAGCGGATGCGGCGGCCGCGCCCGCAAGGCGCAGGCCTTCACGGCGTGTCAGCGTCATGAATTCTCCTAGGGGCCGGTGACGCTATTTGATGAATTCGTTGGTGTAGAGCTCGTTGACCGGCGTCTTCTTTTGGATGAAGCCCTTCTCCAGATAGAAATCCTGGAGCTTGGTCAGCCGGTCGACGTTCATCTCACCCAGCACCTTCTGCCCGGGATAGACATCCTTGGCGTACATGTTGAACGCGTAGTGCACGCCCTTCTCCTTGCCCTTCCACTCCGGCACGAATGACACGAACTCGTCGGCGGATTTGTCCGGATTGTCCATGATGTCCTTCATGCCGCGCAGCGCAGCGTGAACGACCTTCCGGATCAGCTCCGGGTTTTTCTTGATCATGTCGTCGGAGGTGGCGATGGCCTGCGCCATGCTTGGGAAGTAGGTCTCGGCCGGGATGATTCTCACCTTCACACCGGCGGCCATGATCGGCGGAATCCAGTCGGGCACGCCGGCCATGCCCTGAGACTTGCCTTCGGCGACGAATTGCCAGACCCCGGTCGGGCCGACCTGCTGGACGTTGACGTCGTTCTGCGTAAGGCCCGCGGATGCCATCATGCCGAGCAGCGCATAGAACGTCGTGTCCTGGTAGGACATCGTGGTGATCGTCTTGCCTTTCAGATCGGCGGGCTTCTCGATGCCGCTATCCTCACGGACCACGAGCTGCATGAAGCCCTTGCCGCCAAACACGCAGACGATCTTCACCGGGACGCCGTTGCCGCGCACCATGATCGGACCGTCGGCAACAATACCGCCGATCGGCGCATTGCCGGCGCCGACCTGTTTGGCCACGTCGACACCGCCGCGTCCGACGGCGAAGGTGACGTTGAGGCCGGCTTCCTTGAAGTAGCCCTTGCCCTGCGCCAGACGGATCGGTCCGAAGGCCGGCAGGATCGGCGGCGCCGGGAAGAGGTAAGTGACGTCCTCCTCGGCGGCCGCGGCAGGCGACGCCGTCAGCAGCAATGGTCCGAGCGCAAGTGTGGTTGCGGCGCCGGCCAGAAGCCGGCGCCGATTGGTCTTCGTCTCGAGCATTGAAGTCTCCCGATGGCCACCAGATTGTGCGGCACTATACTCGACAACAGCGGCCCAAACCATGCATGAACCGGGCTAGCGTGCGTTGAGCGGGGATGTCCGGCGTGATCCGACTTGAATATCGCTCCGTCACGATGCGCTTTGGGCAAAGCCCCGGAGCGGCCCTCACCGCCGTGCAGGATGTCAGCCTGGCGCTGTCCAACGGCGAGGTGGTGTCGCTGATCGGACCGAGCGGCTGCGGCAAATCGACCTTGCTGAACATCGGCTCCGGACTCTATGCACCGAGCGAAGGCGACGCCTTCGTCGACGGTGAACGGGTCGAAGGCCCGAACGCCCATGTCGCCTTCATGCTGCAGAAGGACCTGCTGCTGCCGTGGCGGACGATCGCCGAGAACGTCGCGTTCGGCGTCGAAATCCAGGGCGTAGCCGCGGCTGAACGAAAACGCCGCGCGCAAGCGCTGCTGGAGAGCTTCAAGCTTGCCGAATTCTCCGGCCATTATCCGCACCAGCTTTCCGGCGGCATGCGCCAGCGCATCGCGCTGGCGCGGACGCTTGCGATCGACCCGACCGTGCTGCTGCTCGATGAGCCGTTCTCCGCGGTCGACGCACAGACCCGGATGGTGCTGCAACGCGAGCTGGCGCAGACGCTCAAGCGCGCCGGCAAGACGGCACTCCTGATCACCCACGATCTGCTGGAGGCGGTGACGCTTTCCGATCGCGTGCTGGTGATGAGCCGCAGGCCTGGCCGGATCATCGACGAGATCGCCATCGACATTCCCGGCCGTGACGATCCGCTGGCGCGGCGCAATCACCCCAGGGTCAACGACATCATCAACCGTTTGATGGATCGCCTCGACATCGGCACACCCGGCGAAGCCACGGGGGTGACGGCATGAGCGAGGCCAATTCCTCCCAGGTCTGGAAAGGCAGCGCGGCGAGTCTCGTTCTGCTCGTTGTCTTTCTCGCCGCCTGGCAATGGGGCCCGGGCCTGCTCGGCATCCCGAGCTACATCATCCCGCCGCTGTCGATGGTGGCCGAGGAAGCGGTCAAGATGTGGCACGTCTCGGGACTTGCCTTTCACACCGGCATTACCGCGCTTGAGGTTCTGGCCGGCTTCATTATCGGCAGTCTGATGGGAGCCGTCATCGGCTATCTGCTCGGCATGTCGCCGACCGCCGAGTTCGCCCTGTCGCCGTATATCCTGGCGCTGCAGATCGCGCCGAAGGTAGCGTTCGCACCGCTGTTCATCCTGTGGATGGGGTTCACGGTCTATCCGAAAATCCTGGTGGCGATCCTGATCGTGTTCTTCCCGGTGATGGTGAACGTGTTGACCGCGGTGCGCACCGTGGATCCCGACCTCGTCAACCTCGCCCGTGCCTTCAAGGCGAGCCGCGCGCAGATCTTCTGGAAGGTGGAATTCCCGTCCTCGCTGCCGCCGCTGTTCGCCGGACTGCGCATTGGCTCAACGTTGGCGGTGGTCGGCGTCGTCGTTGGCGAACTGGTCGGCGGCAATGCAGGGCTTGGCTATCTCCTGTCGTTCGGCGAAGGCCAGGCCAACACCGCGATGGTGTTCGTTTCGATTGTCATGCTTACCCTCGTCGGCGGCATCGCCTATCTGCTCGTGATCCTGATCGAACAACGCGTTCTGCACTACCTGCCGCAGCGCATGCACCCGGGATTCTAGCGCTGGTTCGGACGTTCGGCCTTGAAGATGCCTGACGGGGCACAAACGGGACCACCCGGCTGCCGAATCCCGGCGTGTTCCGGCAACGTCAGTACGCTGTACTGGCCCGGCACAGATCACATATAATTGTCGAAACATCGGCTGAATCGGCGCCCGCGGCGCCCGGCCTGGATTTCGGAGAATTTGCATGGCCGAACGCTCATTTAAGGAAGAAGTGGGAAAGCTGAAGCTTGGCGAGGGCCAGGAGTTCCAGGGCGAAGGCATCCTGGCGGTCACCAAGGCGCTGTTGCAGTCCGGCGTGTCCTACGTGGCGGGATATCAGGGCGCACCGATCTCACATCTGATGGACGTGCTGGCCGACGCCAACGAGATTCTGGAAGGCCTCGGCGTGCATTTCGAGAACTCGGCAAGCGAGGCGACCGCCGCCGCGACGCTGGCTGCGTCGGTGAACTATCCGCTGCGGGGCGCGGTGACGTTCAAGTCCCCGGTCGGCGCCAATGTCGCCTCCGATGCGTTGGCCAACCTTTGTTCGGGCGGGGTGACCGGCGGCGCGCTGCTGATCATTGGCGAGGATTATGGCGAAGGCTCCTCGATCATGCAGGAGCGCACCCATGCCTTCGCGATGAAGTCGCAAATCTGGCTGCTCGACCCGCGGCCGAATCTGCCGTCGATCGTGCAGGCGGTGGAGAAGGGATTCGAGCTTTCGGAAGCGTCCAACACCCCGGTCATGCTGATGCTGCGCATCCGGGCCTGCCACGTCTACGGCCACTTCAAGACCAAGGACAACGTGCGGCCAGCGTTCGGGCTGACCGACGCGCTGGAGAACCCGCGGCGCGATCTGTCCCGCATCGCCATGCCGCCGATGACCTACATCCACGAGAAGGACAAATGGGAAAAGCGCTGGCCGGCGGCGGTGAAATTTGTCGAGGACAACCGCCTCAATGAATTCTTCGACGGCGAAGCCAACGACATCGGCATCGTGCTGCAGGGCGGCATGTACAACAGCACGCTGCGCGCACTTCTGCTCAATGGCCTCGCCGACGCATTCGGCGTCAGCAAGGTGCCGCTCTACGTGATGAACGTCACCTATCCGCTGGTCGACAAGGAGTTCATCCGCTTCTGCGCCGGCAAGAAGGCGATCCTCATGGTCGAGGAAGGCGGTCCGGACTACCTCGAGCAGGCGGTGAATACGATTCTGCGCCGCGCCGACATCCAGACCAAGGTGCACGGCAAGGACGTGCTGCCGATGGCCGGTGAATACACCGGCGGCGTGCTCCGCGACGGCATCAAGAAATTCATCGCAAAGACGCGCCCGGACCTCCTTCCCGCGGATTTGTCGGTCGAGGCGGCGCCCTTGAAGCAGCGCGAGAACAAGGCCGCGGCGCTTGTTGCCAACGACGTGCAGGGCCGGCCGCCGTCGTTCTGCACTGGCTGTCCGGAGCGGCCGATCTTCGCCGCCATGAAACTGGTGGAGCGCGAGCTCGGCACGCATCACGTCTCCGCCGACATCGGCTGCCATCTGTTCTCGATCTTCCCGCCATTCAATGTCGGCGCCACCACCATGGGCTACGGCCTGGGTGCAGCGGGCGCCTCGGCGCTGAACGTCAAGGCCGGCAAGCGCGCCATCTCGATGATGGGCGACGGCGGCTTCTGGCATAACGGGCTGACCAGTGGCGTCGGCAACGCCGTGTTCAACAAGAGCGACAACGTCCTCATCATCGTCGACAACGGCTATTCGGCAGCAACCGGCGGCCAGGACATCCCGTCCTCGTTCCATCCGAACGCCAACCGCGGCACCATGCACTCGATCGAGAAGGCGGTGCGCGGCGTCGGTGTCACGTGGGCCAAGACCATCACCAACACCTACGACGTCGCCTTGATGCGCGACACGCTGCGGGAGGCGCTGACCACCAAGGAAAAAGGTCCGAAGGTCATCGTTGCGCATTCCGAATGCATGCTGAACAAGCAGCGCCGCATCCGGCCACTCTGGCGCAAGGCGGCGCAAGCCGGCGAGCGTGTGGTGCGCGAACGTTTTGGCGTCGATCCCGACACCTGCACCGGCGACCATTCCTGCATCCGGCTGTCCGGCTGCCCGTCGCTGACGATTGCGCCGAACCCCGATCCGCTGCGCCGCGAGCCGATCACGAAGGTCATCAATTCCTGTGTCGGCTGCGGGCTATGCGGAGAAGTGAGTCATGCCGCCGTGCTCTGCCCGTCGTTCTACCGCGCCTCGCTGATCACCAATCCGAGCGGCTGGGACAAATTCAAGGCCAAGGTGCGCGACGCCGTGATCGGATTCTTCCAGCGCCGTATCGAGCGCAAGCTGGCGGCGGCCTGATCCGATGGACACGACCGTACAGCGCCCGATCACAATCGCGATCCTCGCCATGGGCGGCGAAGGCGGCGGCGTGCTGGCCGAATGGATCGTCGATGTCGCCGAACACGCGGGCTATGTGGCGCAGATGACTTCGGTGCCCGGCGTGGCGCAGCGGACCGGCGCGACCAATTACTATGTCGAGCTTTTTCCCAAGCACGGCGCGCGCAGCAATGCCCTGCCGCCGGTGCTCGGGTTGACCCCGGTACCGGGCGACGTCGACATCGTCATCGCGTCGGAGTTGATGGAGGCCGGCCGCGCTGTACAGCGGGGGTTGGTCACACCAGACCGCACCACCTTCATTGTCTCGACCAACCGGGTCTATTCGATGACGGAGAGGATCGCGCTCGGCGATGGTCGTGTCGATTCCGCAACCCTGCTGGAGGGCTGCAAGGCTGCGGCCAAGAAACTGATCCACGCCGACATGGCGCAGCTTGCCGAGGCGACCGGGAGCGTCATCTCGGCGGTGCTGTTCGGCGCGCTCGCCGGCGCGAAGGTGCTGCCAATACAACGCACCGCGTTCGAGGCTGCGATCCATCGCGGCGGCGTCGGCGTCAAAGAGAGCGTAGCCGCGTTTGGCGCAGGCTTCGCGGCGGCGGAAGGCATGCCGATGGCGGCCATGATCGCTGCCCCGACTCCAGCGACGCCCTCGCCCGCGCTCGCACCCTTGTTCGCGCAGGCCGACAAGTGTCCCGAGCCGGCCCGCACCTTCATGCGAGCCGGGATCGAACGACTGGCCGACTATCAGGACGCCGAATACGCACGGCACTATTTTGAAAGACTCGGACCGATCGCCGAAGCGGAGGCGCGTTACGGAGGCGGCTCCGGGCAACTTCTTGCCGAGACCGCGCGCGAGCTTGCCCTTGGCATGGCCTACGAGGACACCGTCCGCGTCGCCGAACTGAAGGTCCGGCCGAGCCGGTTCGCGCGGGTTCGCGCCGAGGTCCAGGCCGCGGACGGCCAGATCATCGAGATCGCCGAATTCCTGCATCCGCGCGTACAGGAGATTGCCGATACCCTTCCGGCCGGGCTCGGCCGTTGGCTTTTGAACAGCGGTTGGGCCCACCCGCTGCTGGAGAAATTCACCAAGTCCGGCCGCGTGGTGAAAACCTCCACCATAGGCGGCTTCCTGCTGATGTATTTTATCGCGGCACTGAAGCCGACACGGCGGCGCTCACTCCGCTTTGCTCACGAACAGGCATTCCTGCAAGAGTGGCTGCGGGCGATCGAGAAGGTGGCAAAGATCGATTACGCGCTCGCCACTGAGATCGCGACCACACGGACACTGGTGAAGGGCTACAGCGACACCCACGAACGCGGCCGGCGCAACTATGACACGCTGATGCAGATGCTGCCGCAGATCATGGAAACACCTCACCCGGCGTCGACGCTGCAGGGCTTGCGCAAGGCCGCTCTTGCTGACGACACCGGCGCTGCGCTCGACGCCGCGCTCAAGGACGTGCGGCTGCTGCCGCAGGCCGCGGAATAGCGACTTGACTAGGGGATGACCGCGGTCGCCTCAATCTCGAGCCGCGCTTCGGGTTCGAACAGCCGGCCGACCTGCACCAACGCCATGGCGGGAAAGCTATCGCCCAGCACGGCGCGATAGGCGGCGCCGAGCTCGCGGCGGCAGGCCATATACTCGTCCATATCCAGCACGTACCAGGTCAACCGCACGATGTGCTCGGGCCGGGCATTGCCCTCGGCCAGTACCGCGGCGATGTTTTGCAGCGCCTGCCTTGCCTGCGGCACGAAACCCTTCGGGAATTTCTCGTTTTCATCCCAGCCGACCATGCCGCCGACGAAAACGAATTCGCCGTGCGCCTTGATGCCGTTGGCATAGCCCTTGGGAGCCGGCCAGCCAGCCGGCTGGAGCGTCTCATGCTTGGCCGAGCGCGCGGGGAGCTTGGGAGCAGTTTGCATGGGCACGTGCTTCTCCTAGGAGGCCAGTTTTCTTGACGCGCCTTCGGCAGCACGCCGTCTCAGTTCGAAGCGCTGCAGCTTTCCCGTCTGCGTTTTCGGCAATTCCGGAACGAACTCGATAGCACGGGGATACTTGTACGGCGCAACAGTGGCCTTGACGTGATCCTGCAGCGCGCGCACCAGCCCCGCATCACCGCTCATGCCGGGGCGCAGCACAACGTAGGCCTTCACGATCTGGCCGCGCTCCTCGTCCGGACAGCCGACCACGCCACACTCTGCGACCGCGGCGTGGGTGAGCAACGCCGCTTCGACCTCGGGACCCGCGATGTTGTAGCCGGCAGAGATGATCATGTCGTCGGATCGTGCCTGATACCAGAAGTAGCCGTCATGATCCATCAAGTAAGTGTCGCCGGTGACGTTCCAGCCGCTCTGCACATATTTCTTCTGCCGCTCGTCGGCGAGATAACGGCAGCCCGTCGGGCCGCGGACCGCAAGGCGGCCGACGGTGCCGGGAGGCACCGGATTGCCCTGATCGTCGATGATGCGCGCCTCGTATCCCGGCACCGGCCGACCGGTGGAGCCACCGCGAACCTCGCCTTCGGGCGAGCCGATGAAGATGTGCAGCATCTCGGTGGCGCCGATGCCATCGAGTATCTTGATTCCGGTCGCGGCATGCCAGGCATCGAACGTCGCCTTCGGCAAGGTTTCGCCAGCGGACACGCATTTGCGCAGCGACGAGATGTCGTGATCCTTCAGCTTGCCGAGCATCGCGCGGTACGCGGTCGGCGCCGTGAAAGGGATCGTGATCCGGTATTTTTCGATCGCGGCAAGCAGGTCGTCGGGACCGGCCTTCTCCAGCAGCACTGTCGATGCGCCGATGCGCAACGGGAACAGCACCAGACCGCCCAGGCCGAATGTGAAGGCCAGCGGCGGCGAGCCGGTGAAGCGGTCGGCCGGTTCGGCGCAAAGCACGTGCTTGGCGTAGGAATCGCAGATCGCCAGCATGTCGCGGTGGAAATGCATGGTGCCCTTCGGCTCGCCAGTGGTGCCGGAGGTGAATGCGATCAGGCAGACATCGTCGCTCGACGTGTCGCACGCGGTGAACTTGTCGTAGCCCGGCTTCATCATCAGCGTTTCGAGCGCATCCGGAGCCATCCCGCCCCAGTAGACGACGCGCTGCAGCGCGTCCGACTGTGCCTTGGCCTTCTCCATTTCGTCGGCCAGACGGAGGTCGCACAACGCCAGCGCAATCTTGGCCTTGGCCAACGGATAGGACAGCTCCTTGGCGCGAAGCAGCGGCATGGTTGCGATCACAACGCCGCCGGCCTTGATGACGGCAAAATAGGCCGCAACCATCATCGGATTGTTCGGACCGCGAAGCAGCACGCGATTGCCGGGCACCAGACCGAGGTCGTGCGTCAGCACATTGGCAATGCGATTGATGCGCTCGTGGAACTGGGCGTAGGTCAGCGATTCCATCGGAGAGAGCAGACACGGCCGATCGCCATGCCCGGCCGCGACCCAGCGGTCGACCCATTCGGTGACGCAGTTGAGTCGCTCCGGATACTGCAGCTCCGGCAGATCGAACTTGAAGTCGGGCCATTGCTCGCGTGGCGGCAGATTGTCCCGGGCGAAGGTGTCGACATGACCGCTCCTGAACATGACCGTCTCCTACTCCGCTGCCAGGGCGGACCTTCCCGGCCTTGCCTTCAGCGCCTCGCGCGCAATCACGATCTTCTGCACCTCGGTCGCGCCTTCATAGATGCGCAGCGCCCGGATTTCCCGATAGAGCTCTTCGACCTTGTTGCCCTTGGTGACGCCGCTGCCGCCATGAAGCTGAACGGCACGGTCGATCACGCGCTGCGCCGCTTCGGTCGCATACATCTTGGCCATGGCCGCCTCACGGGTCACGCGTTCTGCGCCCCGATCCTTGGTCCAGGCCGCGCGATAGACCAGAAGCGCCGAAGCATCCACCTCGGTCGCGCTATCGGCGATGGCCGCTTGCGTCATCTGGAGATCGCCAAGCGGCGCACCGAACAACTTGCGAGTGGCGGCATGCTCGATGGTCTCATGCAGCGCGCGACGGGCAAAGCCCAGGGCTGCCGCACCCACCGTCGAGCGGAAGATATCGAGCGTCGCCATCGCCACCTTGAACCCCTCACCCGGCCGTCCCAAGCGGTTCGACGCGGGCACGCGTACGCCATCGAACGACAGGCGCGCCAGCGGATGCGGCGCGATGACTTCGATCCGCTCGGCGACCTTCAGCCCCGGCGACGCGGCGTCGACGACGAAAGCCGAGAGGCCGCGCGCTCCCGGCGCCTCGCCGGTCCGCGCGAACACCACATAATGGTCGGCGATTCCGCCGTTCGAAATCCAGGTTTTTTCGCCATCCAGGCGGAAGTTTGCACCGTCTGCTGTGGCAGTCATGGCCAGTGCCGCGACGTCCGAGCCAGCTTCCGGCTCGGACAAGGCGAAGGCTGCGATCGTACGGCCTTCGCGCACCCCCGGAAGATATTTGTCTTTGAGCGCATCGGAGCCAAAAAGCGAGATCGAGCCGGTGCCGAGCCCCTGCATGGCGAATGCGAAATCGGCAAGCCCATCGTGGAACCCGAGAATTTCGCGGGCGAGACAGAGCGTGCGGACATCGAGCGCGGGATGCAGGCCGCCGTGCGAAGCCGGCACCGCTGCCTTGAGGAAACCGGCCTCGCCGAGCGCCCTGACACGGGCGCGGCAGGCGGCATCGACGTCGTCGTGGGGCAAAGAATGCAGCTTTGCCGCCGCCCAGCGCGAAATCTCATCGGCAAAACGACGGTGGCCGTCGTCGAAGAAAGGAAGCGCCAGGGTATCCTCGATCGCCATTTCAGTTGCCCTCAAACACCGGCTTCTGTTTCGCGGCAAAGGCACGGAAGGCTCGGGCGAAATCCTCGGTTTCCATGCACAGTGCCTGAGCAACCGCCTCGGCCTCGACGGCGGTTTCGACCGACATCGCCCATTCCATCTCCAGCATCCGCTTGGTCATGGCGTTGCCGAAGGTCGGGCCATTGGCGAGATCGCGCGCGAGCTTGTGCGCCTCGGCCAGAACGGTCTCCGACGGCGCCAGCCGGTTGAAGAAGCCGATGCGCTCGGCTTCTTCTCCGCTCATGGCACGGCCGGTGTAAAGCAGCTCAGCGGCCCGGCCCTGACCGATAATGCGGGGCAGGATCGCGCAGGCGCCCATATCGCAGCCGCCAAGGCCGACGCGGTTGAACAGGAACGCCACCTTCGCTGCCGCAGTGCCAATCCGGATGTCGGAGGCCATGGCGACGATGGCGCCGGCGCCAGCACAGACTCCGTCAATTGCCGCAACGATGGGCTGCGAACAGGCGCGCATGGACTTCACCACATCGCCGGTCATCTTGGTGAAGTCGAGCAACTCGACCGTGCTCATTTTCGTCAGCGGCTCGATGATTTCGAATACGTCACCACCCGAACAAAAGTTGCCGCCGGCACCGGTAACGACGATAGCTTTGACGATCTTGTCGCGCGCCGCGGCGCGGAAGATATCGACGACCTCGGCGTAGCTATCAAAGGTCAGCGGATTCTTTTTGTCCGGACGGTTCAAGGTCAGCGTTGCGACCTTACCGTCAACGGCGAAATCGACATGACGCCCTCGATAGCCGGACAGCGGCAACGTGACCGGATTGGCTGCACTCACATACCGTCTCCGTTTCTGAGTGCCTTGCGCGCCGAATCTTTGGTCTTGGCAAGCAGAGGCATCAGGGCATCGATATCGCTCGCCTTCAGGCCGGCGAAAATCTCGCCGACCCAATCAGCGTTGATGCGGGCCATGCTGCGGAAAAATTTCTGGCCTTCCGGAGTAAGGTTGACGATCTGGACGCGGCGGTCGGTGCGCGACGGCCGCCGTTCAATCAGGCCCTGCTCGGTCAGTCGGTCAACCAGCCCGGTGATGTTGCCGTTCGACACCATCATACGTTGCGACAATTCGCCGAGCGTCATGCCGTTCGGTGCGCGGTCAAGCTGAGCCAGCAGATCGAAGCGCGGCAACGTGATATCGAACTGGTCGCGCAATCTGCGGCGAACTTCGTTTTCGATCAGCGTCGTGCAGGTGAGCAGCCGCAGCCATAGCCGCAATTCGGTCTTGTGGTCGTCGGGCCGTTCGGCAACCTTGGTCTCGGCGTCGAGTGGAATGCTGGTGCGATCGTCCATCAGAGTTCTCCGCCTGCAATCACAAGCGTCGCGCCGGTGACGGCTGCCGCCTCGGGCGAGCACAGATAGAGCACAGCAGATGCGACCTCGCGGGGCTGAACGAAGCGGCCGAGCGGCGTACCCTGGAGGATTGCTGCGATGGATTCGGTCGGAGACCGCCCACTCTTCGCCGAAATCTTCGCCACGGCCTCCTTCATGATCTCTGTATCGGTGAAGCCGGGACACACGGCATTGACGGTCACGCCGGTCTTGGCGGTCTCGATCGCAAGCGAGCGAACGAGGCCGACGACGGCGTGCTTAGCCGCGCAGTATGCCGACACGTATCCGTAGCCCTTGAGACCGGCGGTCGATGCCACTGCGATGACGCGGCCGGATTTCCGCGCGACCATGTCGCCAAGCACGGCGCGGGTCGCGTGAACGACCCCCATCACGTTCAGTTCGAAGACTTTCCGGAATTGTGCGGACGTCGTGTCGCTGAACGGAGCGGAATCGGTCCCGCCAGCGTTCGCCACCAGAATGTCGAGAGGACCGTGCGCGCCGACTGCGCGGTCGACCTGCGCCCTCAGCGCACTTTCGTCGGTGACATCCGCCACGCCGTACGAAGTGGCGTCGCCCTTGCTGATGGCATCCTTGAGTGCGGCTTCGCCCCGCCCAACGACCGTCACGGCGGCACCGGCTTCGCTCAAAGCCGCTGCAATGGCGCGACCGATGCCACGTCCGCCGCCAGTGACCAGGGCATGCTTTCCTCGCAGAGAAGCCATAACCGCCTCTTGTGCGGAAGATACTTTAGGCTTAAAATTTTGAGGCTTCAAGTACCTTTCCCGGAGAGCGGGCGGAGGCAGCATGAACATCCATGTGATCGGCGGCGGTCCGGCTGGGCTCTACTTCGCCATCCTGATGAAAAAGGCGTGGCCGCAGACACACATCACCGTCTTCGAGCGCAACAAGCCGGACGATACCTTCGGCTTCGGCGTGGTGTTCTCGGACCAGACGCTCGAAGCCTTTGAATCCTACGACCGCGAGACCTATCGGCAGATTGTCGGCCACTTCGCCTATTGGGACGACATCGAGATTCATTTCCGCGGCACCACACACCGCATCGGCGGCAACGGCTTCTGCGGCACGTCGCGCGCCATGCTGCTCAAGATTCTGGGCCGGCGCGCTTATTCGCTCGGCATCGACATCAAATACCAGTCCGAGGTCGATCCGCTGAAGACGACGATCCGCGGTGCAGACCTGGTGGTCGCGGCCGACGGCATCAATTCGCGGACGCGGGAGTGCTTCAAGGACGCATTCAAACCGACGATCGAGTTGCGCCCGAACTATTTTGCCTGGATGGGCTCGGACCGCCCGATGGACGCGTTCAATTTCTTCTTCCGCGAAACGCCGCACGGCATCTTCATTGCGCACTGCTACCAGTACGAGCCCGGCCGCTCGACCTGGGTGATGGAGACCGATCCGGAGACCTTCAAGCACGCTGGCCTCGACAAGCTCGACGAGGAGGGATCGGCGCGATTCCTCGAAGGTGTGTTCGCCGAAGAGCTGAACGGCCATAAGCTGACCACCAATCGTTCGCTGTGGCGAAACTTTCCGACCATCCGCTGCGAGAAATGGACCCACGACAATATCGTCCTGATTGGTGACGCCAAGGCGACCGCGCATTTCTCCATCGGCTCGGGGACCAAGCTTGCGATGGAGGATGCCATCGCGCTTTACGAGGCGTTCCGCGCGATTGGCGGCCGCGACGTCAAGGCTGCGCTGAAGCGCTTCGAATCGGCCCGCCGCGAGGAGGTCGAGAAAACCCAGCACTCCGCCGACGTGTCGCTGGTCTGGTTCGAGCACGTCAAGCGCTTCTGGAACATGGATCCGACGCGCTTCGCGTTCGGATTGATGACCCGGTCGAAGGCCATCACCTACGACAACCTCGCGCTGCGGGCGCCTGAGTTCGTCAAGCTCGCCGACAAGCTGGTCGCTCGCGACACCCAGGTGCAGGGCTTCGATGTCGACGTGATCGAGCCGCAGCCGCCCATGTTCCAGCCGTTCCGACTGCGCAACATGAACCTCGTCAACCGTGTGGTGGTGTCGCCGATGGACCAGTATTCCGCGGTCGACGGTGTGCCGGGCGATTGGCACATGGTGCACTACGGATCGCGTGCGATCGGCGGCGCCGGGCTGATGTTCACCGAGATGACCTGCGTTTCCGAGCAAGGCCGCATTACGCCGGGCTGCACCGGCATGTACGACGATGCGCAGGAGCAGGCTTGGAAGCGCATCGTCGATTTCGTCCACGCCCACTCGGCGGCGAAATTCTGCCTCCAGCTTGGGCACTCCGGGCGCAAGGGCGCAACCAAGCTGATGTGGGAGGGCATGGACCAGCCGCTGCCGCAAGGCGTGTCTGGACAAGAGCCTTGGCCGATCATGGCGCCATCGGCCCTGCCCTACTATCCGCACAGCCAGATGCCGCGTGAGATGACGCGCGCCGACATGGATCAGGTGATCGGCGAGTTCGTTCAGGCGGCGGGGCGAGGCCAACGCGCGGGCTTCGACATGCTCGAGCTGCACGCCGCGCACGGCTACCTGCTGGCAAGCTTTATCTCGCCGCTGACCAACAAGCGGACCGATGAGTACGGCGGCCCGCTCGCGAACCGCCTGCGCTTCCCGCTCGAAGTGTTTCGCGCCATGCGGAAGTTATGGCCAGACGACAAGCCGATGTCGGTGCGTATCTCCGCAACCGACTGGCAGGATGGAGGACTCACCGGCGACGACGCTGTCGAGGTAGCGCGCGCCTTCGCCGAAGCGGGCTGCGACCTGATCGACGTGTCGACCGGCCAAACCACACCGGACGCCGAGCCGGTCTATGGGCGCATGTTCCAAACGCCGTTCTCCGACCAGATCAGGAACGACGCCGGGCTCGCGACCATGTGCGTCGGCGCCATCACCAGCGCCGACCAGATCAACACCATCATCGCCGCCGGCCGCGCCGACCTGGTGGCGCTGGCCCGGCCGCACCTGGTCGATCCGTCGTTCACGATGAAGGCCGCTGCCTGGTACGGCGCGCGCGATATCGCGTGCCCGCCGCAATACCGCCCGGGCCGCGATCAGTTGTTCCGCAATAGCGAGCGGGAGCGCGTGGAACTGACCGACCTCAAGCTCAAGGCCAAGCCGAAGACCCACGCCACGACGTGGAAACAGGCCGCCGAATAACGGCTTGAGCCCAGGATAGACCGGCACAAAAACCGGCTTTATATAAGGGCCGATTCTGGCCGTCCGCCGCGGCGGCTTGCGTCGACCCTGGTGGGGAATAGTTCAATGGTAGAACGGCGGACTCTGACTCCGTTAATCTAGGTTCGAATCCTAGTTCCCCAGCCAAGATGCCCACGGCTCCCGCCTGACCTTCGAAGAGCCGTCCTAGGTGCATAATATTGCGGCCGAAAGCCGAGACAACAGGCCGCAATAAAGGTCTGTAGGGCGCGCAAAATCTGGTGCCGGATGCTATACAGCCGGGCACGTCGGGCGATATCCGTTTCGCATAGCTTTGGGGCTCGGGGTCCCGCCGCTTCATGATTGGCATCGTCAGAATTGCGCTCCGGCGGCCCTACGCCTTCGTCGTTCTGGCCCTCACCCTTCTCATCATCGGACCGCTCGCGGCTCTGCGAACACCGGTCGACATCTTCCCGGACATCCGGATCCCGGTGATCGCCGTGATCTGGCAGTACACCGGCCTGCAGCCGGACCAGATGGCGGGCCGCATCGTCACGCAATTCCAGCGCGCACTGACGACCACCGTCAATGACATCGAACATATGGAGGCGAACTCCTACACTGGGCTCGGCATCATCAAGGTGTTCTTCCAGCCGAACGTCGACATCCGGATTGCCAATGCGCAGGTCACCGCGGTGTCGCAGACTCTGCTCAAGCAGATGCCGCCGAACACGACCCCGCCGCTGATCCTCAATTACAATGCATCGACGGTGCCGATCATCCAGCTCGCGTTGTCCGGCAAGGGCATGTCCGAGCAACAAATCGCGGACATCGGTCTCAATTTCGTGCGCACCCCGCTCGTCACGGTGCCCGGCGCCGCCATTCCCTATCCTTACGGCGGCAAGGCGCGGCAGGTGCAGATCGATCTCGATTCCCCCGCCATGCAGGCTCGCGGCCTCTCCGGCCAAGACGTCGCCAACGCACTCGCCGCACAGAACCTGCTGACGCCGGTCGGCACCCAGAAGATCGGCAAGTTCGAGTACACCGTCCAACTCAACAACGCGCCGTCCGACTATCGCGATCTCGCTAACCTGCCGATCAAGACGGTGAACGGCGCCATGGTCTACATCCGCGACGTCGGCCAGGTTCGCGACGGCAATTCGCCGCAAACCAACATTGTCCACGTCGACGCAAGCCGGTCGGTCCTGATGCAGGTGCTGAAGAACGGCTCGATCTCGACGCTCGCGATCATCGACGGCATCAAGCGGAAGGTGCAGGAGCTCAAGCAGACCGTACCAGAAAACCTCACCATGTCGCTGATCGGCGATCAATCGCTGTTCGTCAGCGCCGCAGTGAACGGCGTGATCCGCGAAGGCGTCATAGCCGCAGCGCTGACGAGCCTGATGATTCTGCTGTTCCTGGGAAGCTGGCGTTCGACAGTTATCATCGCAATCTCGATCCCATTGTCGGTGCTGGGATCGATCGCGATCCTGTGGGCGCTGGGCGAGACACTCAACATCATGACGCTGGGCGGATTGGCGCTTGCCGTCGGCATCCTGGTCGACGATGCCACGGTGACGATCGAGAACATCAACTGGCATCTCGAACAGGGCAAACAGGTCGAGACCTCGATCCTCGACGGCGCCGCCCAGATCGTAACGCCTGCGTTCGTCTCGCTGCTCTGCATCTGCATCGTGTTCGTGCCGATGTTCTTCCTGCAGGGCATACCACGCTTTCTGTTCGTGCCGATGGCTGAGGCCGTGATGTCGGCCATGGTGTGCTCGTTCATCCTGTCGCGCACCCTGGTCCCGACAATGGCGAATTATCTATTGCGCGCGCACGCGCCACACACCGACATGCACGGCATCGACGGTCCGATGCCGCCGTCACGCAATCCGCTGGTCTGGCTGCAACGCGGTTTCGAGCGGCGGTTCGAGCGCTTCCGCCTGGGCTATCGTGAGTTGCTGGCGCTCGCGCTCAGCGCCCGGCCGGTTTTCATCATCGGCTTCCTGGCCTTTGTTGTCGGTTCCTTCGCGCTGATACCGTATCTCGGCCGCGATTTCTTCCCCAGCGTCGATGCCGGTCAGATTCTGATGCACGCCCGCGTTCAGGTGGGCACCCGCGTCGAGGAGAGCGCCAACAAGTTCGCCGAGATTCAGAAAGCGATCCGGCAGATCGTTCCGCCTGAGGACCTCGATACGGTGGTCGACAACATCGGATTCCCGGTTAGCGGCATCAACATGACCTACAACGCCACCGGCACCATCGGCTCGCAGGACGGCGACATCCAGATCAAGCTGAAGGAAGGACATCGACCGACTGCGGAGTACGTCCGCGTGCTGCGCGAGGAGTTGCCGAGGCAGTTCCCGGGCGTGACCTTCGCGTTCCTGCCGGCGGACATCATCAGCCAGATCCTCAACTTCGGTGCGCCTGCGCCGATCGAGGTGCAGGTTCGAGGTCCGGACCTGGCTGGCAACTATGCCTTCGCGCAGAAGCTGTTATCGCAGTTCCGCCACGTGCCCGGATTGGTCGATGCCCGCATCCAGCAGTCGCTGAACAGCCCCGGCTTCAATGTCGACGTGGATCGCACCCGCGCCCAATACGTCGGCCTCACAGAACGAGACGTCACCAACAGCCTGGTGGTGAATCTCGCTGGATCAAGCCAGGTTGCTCCAACCTATTGGCTCAATCCGGTCAACGGCGTGTCCTATGCGATCGTCATGCAAACGCCGCAGTACCAGGTCGACTCGCTGAACGCCCTGCGCAGCCTGCCCATCACGGCCCCCGGCGCCTCGTCGCAAACGCTGGGCGGCATCGCCGATATTCAACGCGCCGCCCGAAGCGCCGTGGTGTCGCAGTACAACATCCAGGCCATGGTGCAGATCTACGCGACCACGCAGGATCGCGACCTCGGCGGTGTCGCAGCCGACGTGCAGAAACTGATCGATGCCAGCCTCCAGGACGCGCCGCGGGGCACGAACGTCGTCCTCCTCGGCCAGACCCGGACCATGGAGAATTCGTTCTCGGGACTGCTATTCGGCCTGCTCGGCGCGATTGTGCTGATCTATCTGCTGATCGTCGTCAACTTCCAGTCCTGGAGCGACCCGCTGGTGATCGTGACGGCGTTGCCGGCAGCACTCGCGGGCATCGTCTGGACGCTATTTGCGACCGGCACGACGCTGTCGGTGCCGGCCCTCACCGGCGCGATCATGTGCATGGGCGTTGCCACGGCCAACAGCGTGCTGATCATCAGCTTCGCCCGCGAACGGCTGGCTGAGATTGGCGACCCGATCCAGGCCGCGCTCGAGGCCGGCTTCGTGCGCTTCCGTCCAGTACTGATGACGGCGCTGGCCATGATTATCGGCATGGCGCCTATGGCGCTGGCGCTGGGTGAAGGCGGCGAGCAGAACGCCCCGCTCGGCCGTGCCGTTGTGGGCGGCCTGGTTTTTGCTACCGTCGCCACGCTGCTGTTCGTGCCGGTCGTGTTCAGTCTCGCGCACAGACGCGAAAGTAAGATCCCAACTCCCTCGATCGGAACGCCCCATGTCGCCTGAACCCACACGAACAGTCGTTTCGCGGCGTGGCCTCGGCATCGCCGCCCTTTCAGGCGTGGCGCTGGTGGTCAGCGTGATCGTCGTCGGCTTGACGACGCGAAAGGTCGCCGACGCGCGGCTGAGCGAATGGACCGAAGAACAAGCGGTGCCGACGGTCGCGGTCTTGCGACCCGACAACTCCGGCCGTAAGACGACCCTTGATCTGCCTGGCCGCCTGGAGGCCTACGCGCAGGCGCAACTCTATGCGCGCGTCAGCGGCTACCTCAAGGAATGGAAGGCCGACATCGGCACCCCGGTGAAGGCCGGACAATTGCTGGCCGAGATCGACGCTCCCGACCTCGATCAGCAAATTATGCAGGTGCAGGCGACGTTGGCCAGCGCGCAGGCCAATTCCGCGCTGGCGGCCGCGACGCTGCAACGTGGCCAGTCCCTGATCACGTCCGGCTCGATCTCCAAGCAGGATCTCGACCAGCGCACGGCGGACGCCTCGAACAAGCAGGGGCTGGTCAATTCGGCGCAAGCCGATCTCGACCGCATGCGGGTGCTGGAGAAATACAAGCGCATCGTCGCGCCGTTCGACGGCCTTCTGACCGCGCGCGCTACCGACGTCGGGGCATTGATCGGCGCCGGCGCCACCGGCGGGCCGCCATTGTTTGTGGTTTCGGATGTGAGCAAGCTTCGGGTCTACGTTAACGTGCCGCAGAACTACGTCCCCAGCGTCAAGATCGGCACGCGCGCCGACCTCGCCGTGCCCGAATATAGCGGGCGGCAATTCAACGCCACTGTCGAAGCCTCCGCGCAGGCGGTAGACCCTGCCTCCGGCACCACGCGGATGCTGCTTGTGGTCGACAATAGCACGGGCGCACTGATGACCGGGGCCTATGCCAATGTGCGTCTGCAACTGCCGCAGCCGGACAACATCCTCAACATACCGGCGAGCGCCCTGATTTTCGATCAAGGCGGTCTTCGGGTCGCCACTGTCGATGACAACAATCGGGTCGTTCTCAAAGAGATCACGCTGTCTCGCGATCTGGGCAAAGAGATCGAGGTCGGTGCTGGCTTGAACGCCGGCGATCGCGTGATCGAAAGTCCGCCGGACGGCATCGCATCGGGCGACAGGGTCCGCGTCGTTGGCGACCCCGAAACAAAGCTGAAGTCGGCCACCGACCAGCCTGCCAAGCCGAGAGGCTGAGCAAGCGCGGCACCGTTTCGTATGCCTCGAAACAGCCGCCGCGAACGGTCAACTTTGCCGCGTTCGGCAGCCGGAAAGCCGGGCTATCCCAGGATGGTCTGGAGCAGGATGCGTTGCGCGTTCCGCTTCATCACGTCCTCGCGCGGCAGTTCTTTGACTGCGATTGACTTGGCCCAGACCAATTCACCGCGGGCGGAGTAGATTGTCGCCTGTTTGACCAAGGCGCCCTTATCCACTGCCCCGGCCAGCCAGCGGATCGCGTCCACAAGGCGAAAGAAATCCCGCGTCGCAGCAGCTTCGCCCGAGTAACCGATCAACTGGGCCGTGTATGGGCTGGCTGAGATTGTCTCGTCCACATGCGGGCCGCTGTCGGGCACGATTTGCGGCGACGTCAAGGAATCTTCGCGGTCCATGGCGGGGATGCAGTTCGATGGTTCGGCCAAACGATTCGGCTCATCTGTTGAACGCCATCGCAACGAATTGCACAACCTCCCCACCAGTTATCCCCAGTTTTTCCACCAGAATTTGCACAGCTTTTCCTATCTCGGCAGCGGCTGCAATCCCCAACCGCGTCAGGGGTGGGTATGCCCTTCGTAAAGGTCACGGCCGGCGACCAGCGCGCGGATTTTGCCGTCGGCGATGCCGCGCTTCAGCATCCAAAATCCGCAGTCGGGATGGATATAGCGAATACGGCCAGGACCCAGCACCTTGGCAGCCCGTTCGATGCCTCGGGCGATATCATCGGCCGCCTCGATCACCGTCGATTTGACATCGATGACGCCCAGTCCGAAGCCGATCTCCGGGCGGAGTTCCCGAAAGACTTCAAGCTCCGGCGGCGGGCGGTGCGCGGTTTCCATCACGATATGATCGACGTGCAGTGCGTTGAGATATGCGATGAGTTCGTGCCAACGGCCTTTCTGAATGGTCTGACCACCGTAATTGCCGAAGCACAGATGCACCGCGGGTATCGTCTTGACGGCGTCGAGCACCCGATTGATCGCCGCTGCTGCCCACTGCCACTCTTCCGGATGACCCGGCAGATTGGCCTCGTCGATCTGGACCACGTCGGCGTCGAGATGCCGGACCTGCTCAGCGAGAGCGGCCGCGATGGCCATCGCAAGCTCCGGTCCGTTGCCGTAATGCCGATCGATGACGCTTTTCGCCAGCATGTGCGGGCCGGTCAGCGTGAATTTGAACGGCTTCGACGCAAGCCGCTTGCCCCGGGCGCACGCCAGCGGCAGGTCGAGCGTACCGGCACCCACCGGCCCTTCAACCACGGCCGGCGGTCTGGTGCGGAAGCCCATGCCCCGCTGCGAACGATAGGCGGTGAGTTCGTCAAAGGTGATGGCAGTCCGCATGCCGGCCATCGGCCTGACGAAATACTCAATCATCCCGTTCGTCTCCGGATGGTTGATATCGAAGCGCGACAGCTCGCCGTCACAGATGAGATCAATGCCAGCTTGTTCCTGGATGTGAATCACGACGCGCGTCGCGTCGATCAGAGCCTGCTCCGACGGCAAAGCCGTCAGCCAGTCGGGCAGCGGATACGATCCTACTACTGTCGTCTTGATGCTGGAGCCCGCTGCCATCTCGGAGTTCCTTGTTGTCGGCGCACCGGGCAATTAGTATCCAACCGGTTACTTATAGTCATAGCCGGCGCACGCTGGCCAGCTATGCTGCAGGGATGCCGATGTCGGATGCAACGACAATGTCCGCCGACGCGCAGCTGCCTGATCGATTTCGCGACGTCGATCATCTCGAAGAGGTGATGACCGCGCCGTCAGAGGCGCTGATCGCTGATCTCGCGAAGATCGACGGCGACCTCATCATCCTCGGGATCGGCGGCAAGATCGGTCCGACCCTTGCCCGTCTCGCCAAGCGCGCGGCGCCAAGAAAGCGCATCCTCGGCGTCGCGCGATTTAGTGAAAAGGGTTTGCGCGAAAGGCTGACCGGCTGGGGCGTCGAATGCGTCGAGGCCGACCTGCTCGACCGTTCTCAGATCGCCGCTCTGCCCAAGGCTCCGAATGTGGTCTTCATGGCAGGCCGCAAGTTTGGCTCGGTCGGCGCCGAGGAATTGACCTGGGCGATGAACGCCCACGTGCCGGCGCTGATCGCGGAGGCCTACAGCGGCTCGCGCATCGTCGCCTACTCGACCGGCTGTGTTTATCCGTATGTCGACGTCACCGGCAGCGGTGCCACCGAAACAACGCCATCGGTGCCACCCGCCGGGATCTACGCCTACTCCTGCGTCGCACGCGAAGCGATGTTCACCTACTTTTCGCGCAAGCTCGGTACCCCGGGCCGGTTGATCCGGCTGAACTATGCGATCGATATGCGATACGGCGTGCTATTCGACATTGCCACACGGGTGCAAACGGGCGCACCGCTCGATCTTGCCATGGGCCATGTCAACGTAATCTGGCAGGGCGACGCCAACGAATTCGTCCTGCGCGCGCTTGATCGCTGCACAGCGCCGACCAGTCCGCTGAATGTCAGCGGACCGGTACAAAGCGTGCGCTGGATCGCAGAGCAATTCGGGAAACGGCTCGGCCGAAAGCCTGTATTGACCGGCTCCGAAGCGCCGGATGCGTGGTTGATCGATACGTCCGAAATGGTCCGGCTGATGGGACCGCCGCATGTATCGCTATCGCGCATGATCGACTGGACCGCCGATTGGGTGGCGCGCGACATGCCGAGCCTCGGCAAGGACACACACTTCGATAGCCGCGATGGCTCCTACTGAGCCGATCATCGGCGCGGCGCTCGCAGCGGCGGAGCTTGGCGACGCCGAAGCGCTGGTGCGCGAGGCCGGATGGAATCAACTCCCCGCCGACTGGGAGATATTCCGGACGCTCGGTACGGTCCTTGCCGCGCGGGCCGGTGGCCATGTCGTGGCGACCGCAGCCACCCTGCCCTATGGCAGCTTCGCCTGGATCAGCATGGTGCTGGTTGCAGGCGGTTACCGACGCCACGGCCTCGGCAGCCGGCTGCTCGAGCGTTGTGTCGAGGCTCTGGTCGATCAAGGTCAGGTGCCGGTGCTTGACGCCACCCCGGCCGGAAAGCCGCTTTATCGAACCATGGGATTCCAGGAAACCTGGGGCTATCAGCGGCTGGCGGCCAAGGTTGTGCGGTTGAGTTCGCCCGCCGAACCGACCGACGGCATCGCCATCCGGCCCGTCATCGA
>Ga0265325_10000509_pt1 | contig 28185 bp, 31 predicted proteins | sample 41420metaG_FD_202090 | JGI IMG/M metagenome (GOLD analysis project Ga0265325, IMG submission 202090) | Rhizosphere microbial communities from Carex aquatilis grown in University of Washington, Seatle, WA, United States - 4-14-20 metaG | ecosystem: Host-associated > Plants > Roots > Rhizosphere... | reverse complement strand
CACCTGTCCCTCGCGGTGGTGATCGTCGTCGGCAGCGTGGTCCATGGCATGCTGATCGAAGGGACCATGGAGACGATCTCGAAGGCAGCGCTTTGCGCGCTGGTCCTCGCGGCGGGCATAAAAGTAATTGCTGATCGATGGGTGTGGCAAAAGAAAATCCGCCCGACGAGTTCGTCATCGAGCGGGTCCTTTTAGTCGACTGCGTCTTAGAGCGCGGCGAGTGCGTCGTTGAGCGTTTTGCTCGGCCGCATCGCGGCCGACGCCTTGGCGTCATCGGGTAGGTAGTAGCCGCCGATGTCGACCTTCTTGCCCTGCGCGCCAATCAGTTCGGCATTGATCTTGGCTTCGTTCTTGGTGAGTGCCTCGGCCAGCGGCTTGAAGCGGGCCGCAAGCTCCGGATCCTTGGTCTGCGTGGCCAGAGCCTGCGCCCAATATTGGGCGAGATAGAAATGGCTGCCGCGATTGTCAATTTCGCCGACTTTGCGTGCGGGATTTCGGTTGTTCTCGAGGAACCGGCCGATGGCCGCGTCGAGTGCCTCGGCGAGAACCAGAGCCTTGGCGTTCTTGTAGGTATGGCCCAAATGCTCGAGCGACGCGCCGAGGGCGAGGAATTCGCCGAGCGAATCCCAGCGCAGATAGCCCTCCTGCTGGAACTGCTCGACGTGCTTCGGCGCCGAGCCGCCGGCGCCCGTCTCGAACATACCACCGCCCGCCAGCAACGGGACGACCGAGAGCATCTTGGCCGAAGTGCCGAGCTCCATGATCGGGAAAAGATCCGTCAGATAGTCCCGCAGAATGTTGCCGGTGACGGAGATCGTGTCCTGGCCCTTGCGGATGCGCTCGAGTGAAAATTTCATCGCGTCGACTGGGGCCAGAATGCGGATGTCGAGCCCCTTGGTGTCTTGATCCTTCAAGTACGTCTCGACCTTGGCGATAAGCTGTGCGTCGTGCGCGCGATTCTTGTCGAGCCAGAACACCGCCGGAGTATTGGTGAGGCGCGCGCGGCGCACACCGAGCTTCACCCAATCCCGCACGGCTGCGTCCTTGAGCTCGCACATGCGGAAGATGTCACCGGCCTCGACGGGCCGCTCCAAGAACACCTTGCCGTCGTCCGCGACGACCCGAACCGTTCCGTTCGCGGGCACTTCGAAGGTCTTGTCGTGCGAGCCGTATTCCTCGGCCTTCTGCGCCATCAGGCCGACGTTCGGCACCGAGCCCATGGTCTTGGGATCGAATGCGCCGTTAGCCTTACAGTCGTCGATGGCCGCCTGATACAGCCGGGCGTAAGCGCGATCCGGGATCACGGCCATGACATCATGCAGCTTGCCGTCGGGTCCCCACATGCGGCCGGACTCGCGGATCATCGCTGGCATCGTGGCGTCGATGATGAAGTCTGAGGGGACATGCAGGCCGGTGATCCCCTTGTCGGAGTTCACCATGGCGAGCGCCGGACGCTTCGCGTATTCGGCGGCGATGTCGTCCTTGATCGCTTTCTTCTCGGCGTCCGGCAGAGTCTCGATCTTCGAGAGCAGGTCGCCGAAGCCGTTGTTCACGTTGACGCCAAGCTTCTTCAGTGTCGCTTCATGCTTCTTGATCACATCGGCGAAGAAGACGGAGACGGCGTGGCCGAAAATGATCGGATCGGCGATCTTCATCATGGTCGCCTTGACGTGCAGCGAGAACAGCACGCCTTCCTTCTTGGCGGCGTCAACCTGCTCGGCAAAGAAGGCGCGCAGCGCCTTGGCGCTCATGACGGCGGCGTCGATGATCTCGCCGGCGTCGATTTGGGTCTTTGCCTTCAGCACCGTGACGGCGCCGTCCTTGCCGACAAGTTCAATACGAACGTTGGTCGCTTTGTCGACCGTGGTTGCGATTTCCGAGCCGAAGTAGTCGCCGCTCGACATGTGGGCCACGTGCGATTTGGAGTCCTTGCTCCAGGCGCCCATCTTGTGCGGATTGGTGCGGGCATATTGCTTGACGGCACCGGCGGCGCGGCGGTCGGAATTGCCTTCACGCAGGATCGGATTGACGACGCTGCCGAAGATCTTGCCGTAGCGGGCCTTGATATCCTTCTCGGCGTCGTTCGTCGGGTTATCCGGATAGTCCGGAACGTTGTAGCCCTTGCCTTGCAATTCCTTGATCGCGGCGCGGAGCTGCGGGATCGAGGCGGAGATGTTCGGCAGCTTCATGATGTTGGCTTCGGGCTTCAACGTGAGGTCGCCGAGTTCGGTGAGTTCGTCGTTGATGCGCTGCGCCGGCGTGAGCTTCTCGGGGAAATTGGCGATGATGCGGCCGGCCAGCGAGATGTCCTTCAACGTCACGGAGACGCCTGCCGCGCCCACGAAGGATTTGACGATCGGCAGCAGGGAATAGGTCGCGAGCGCGGGGGCTTCGTCGACCTTGGTCCACATGATTTCGAGATTCGGCATGCTTTTCCCTCGCGCTCGCAAATGAATTGTTGTCGGCGCGCGCCCTATAGCACCCGATTTCGGGCGGCGGAAGCTCGGGTCGGGCGCTTCCCCCATGCAGGTTGCACCGCTATACCGCCGCCAAGGGAGGACGCGATGCCGGGTGCCGGCACCGACAAGACCAAGCGCTGGATCGAGACGCCGGGGCCGATCGTGGTTCTGGTCGAGCCGCAGCTCGGCCAGAACATCGGTGCGGCGGCGCGCGCCATGGCGAATTTCGGGCTTTCGCGGCTGCGCTTGGTCAAGCCGCTGCAAGGCTGGCCGAACGAGCGGGCGCGGGTGATGGCGGCCGGCGCCGACCGCGTCCTTGATGGCGCACGGCTTTTTGACAGCCTCGGCGACGCCATCGGCGACTGCAGCTTCGTGCTCGCGACCACGGCGCGCAACCACGACCAGGCCAAGCCGGTGGTATCTGCGGAAACCGCGGCGTCGGAAATGGTGCCGCGGGTGGCTGCAGGCGAAAGCGTCGCAATCGTTTTCGGACGTGAACGCATCGGCCTCGAAAACCACGAGGTAGGACTTGCCGACCGCATTGTCACCTTGCCGGTCAATCCGGCCTTTGCCTCGCTCAATCTTGCGCAGGCTGTCGTGGTGGTCGCCTACGAGTGGTTCAAGCGCGCGGGCGGTGGCGACCTGCCGTTTTCCACGCCGGAAAAATCGCCGCCGGCGCCCAAGCAGCAGCTCGATGCCTTCTTCGCCGACCTTGAGCGCGAGCTGGAACGCGTCGAATTCTTCCGCCCGGAAGAAAAACGCGGCACCATGAGTGTGAACCTGCGCAATATTTTCCAGCGCATGGTGCCGACCCAGCAGGATATCCGCACGCTGCATGGCGTCGTGAACGCAATCGCGCAGGGCCGCAAAGGGCCCGCGCGCGGCGGCGTGCTTGATGCGGGGGAAGCCCAGAAGCTACGCGATCTTATTGCAGGCGGCGGCCGTGTACCGGGTGAGCGCACGCCGGCACGCGGGCTGGCGCGCCTGCTGCGGCGGAATCCGACCGAAGCGGAACGCACGCTATGGCAGGCACTGGTGAATGACCGGCGCTTCGCCGGCCGGGGCTTCAGGCGGCAGGTACCCGTCGGGCCTCACATCACCGATTTCGTTTCGTTTCCGCTCAAATGCGTCATCGACCTTGTGCCCGCGTCCGAACCCGACGATGCGGCGCGCACGCGCGCTGAACGGCGTACCTATCTGGCCGAGCGGGGATACCGGGTGTGCGAGGTGCGGGGGGTGGATGTGGAGCGGGATGTGGCGGGGGTATTGGGTAAACTCGCCACCGCGATCAGCCTCGACCCGTCATCCTGAGGTGGCTTCGCGTGGCGAAGCCTTACAATTAACCGCTCGTCCCCGCGAAAGCGGGGATCCAGTCTTTTAGGCTTTTCAATTTGGCTCCTGGGTTCCCGCTTTCGCGGGAATGAGCGGAATAAATAACGCGGTCTACCCCTTCAACCCCTTCAACTGCGCCACAGTCGTCTCGCGTAAAGTGGTCTGGTCGTTGCCGGCAACAACGAAGCGGAAGCCGCGCTTGGCCATCGCCAGCGCGCCCGCGACATCGCGGCAATAGATGCCGGGAATCTTGCCTGCTTTCGTCGCGGAAGCGCAAATCCTGTCGATCGCTTGTTCGACCTTGGGCGTATGCACGTCCTGCGCGGCACCGCCGCTCAGCGCTATCGAGAGATCATAAGGACCGACGAACAGCGCATCGATGCCTGGTGTCGCCGCGATGGCGTCGACGTTGTCGAGCGCGGTTGCGGTCTCGATCATTGCGAGCGTCAGCGTGCCCTCGTTCGCTTCACGCATGTAGTCGACGGGTGCGGTGCGGCCTTGCAATGGCATGGCGCGGATCGGGCCCCAGCTCCGCTCGCCGAGCGGCGGATACTTCGCCGCGGACACGAAATGGCGCGCATGGGCGGCGCTGTTGATCATGGGTGCGATGATGGCCTCGGCACCGAAGTCGAGCGCGCGCGACACCAGCGCGAAATCGCCATGCGGCACCCGCACCATCGGCGCGGACTCGGCATGACTGACGCCGCCGACGCCTGCGATCAGCGACGCGACATCCCACAGGCCATGCTGTGCGTCGAGCACGACGGCGGCAAACCCTTCGCGCGCGATTGTTTCCGCAACGATCGGTGAGCCGATCATGCACCAGGCAGCATAGACCGTTTCGCCCGCGCGCAAGCGCCTGGCGAGGGCGAAAGCTGACACGTCAGCCGCTCTTCTTGATCTGCTCGATCGCCGCGGCCAGCAGTTCGCCCATCTGTGCGCGCACCTGCTGCTCGGTGATGCCCTTCGGCTCCAGATCCTTGAGCACCTTGCGCATAACGTCGTTGTCGCCGGCTTCCTCGAAGTCGGCCAGAACGACCTCCTTGGCATAGGCTTCGGCATCGGCGCCGCTCTTGCCGAGCATGCCGGCCGCCCAGAGCCCCAGCAGCTTGTTGCGGCGGGCCATCGCCTTGAAGCGCAGTTCCTCGTCATGCGCGAATTTCTTCTCAAAGCCTTCTTCGCGCTTGTCGAATGTCGTTGTCATGCCGTCCTCGAAACTGCGATCATTAAAATCGCTCGTACTTGTCGTTTATTGCCGCCTTGCATATCGCCGTAGGAGCGTCAAGGCAACAACGGGCAGCGTTATTGCGGCTAAAATACGGAGTGGAAAACACGGGCGTGGCGTGATTGTGCTGCCTGTAGCGATCGGCTAGGTTGAATCTGTGTTCGGACTGCTGGCGCTGCCAGCGCTCCCAGTCCGGTCCCGCAGCCGCGGATCTTGCAAAGTCGCACAATAAGGAGCCACGGCAATCCGATGGATTTTCACAAATCACGGTACACTCCCATGAGCCGCCGTCGCCGAATTTACGAGGGCAAGGCGAAGGTCCTTTATGAGGGCCCCGAGCCGGGAACGCTGATTCAGCATTTCAAGGACGACGCAACCGCCTTCAACGCCAAAAAGCACGAAGTCATTGAAGGTAAGGGCGTCCTCAACAACCGAATCTCGGAATACGTGTTCCAGCACCTGAACGACATCGGGGTGCCGACTCACTTCATCCGCCGGCTCAATATGCGCGAGCAGCTGATCCGCGAAGTGGAGATCATTCCACTCGAGGTCGTGGTGCGTAACGTCGCCGCAGGCTCGCTGGCGCAGCGCCTCGGCATCGAAGAGGGCACGCAACTCCCGCGTTCGATCATCGAGTTTTACTACAAGAACGACAAGCTCAACGATCCAATGGTGTCGGAAGAGCACATCACCGCCTTTGGCTGGGCTTCCCCGCAGGAAATCGATGACATCATGGCACTCGCCATCCGCGTCAACGACTTCCTCTCGGGGCTTTTCCTCGGCGTCGGCATCCGTTTGGTGGACTTCAAGATGGAAACCGGCCGGCTGTGGGAAAACGATGTGATGCGCATCGTCGTGGCCGACGAGATCTCACCCGACAGCTGCCGGCTGTGGGACATCAAGACGAATGACAAGCTCGACAAGGATCGCTTCCGCCGCGATCTCGGCGGCTTGCTCGAGGCCTATACCGAAGTTGCCAAGCGCCTCGGCATCATGAGCGAAGGCGAGCGCCCGCAGGGCACCGGACCGGTGCTCGTGAAGGGCTGAGACACACGAGACAGTAGTTTGAATTGCACAATGGCCGGGCTTGTCCCGGCCATTGTTGTATTGGGCGCGGTGTTTGTCGTTAAAATTTGTAGGCGACGCCGACCAAGCCCAGCATCAGCCTGTTGCTGAACTCGCCTCTGTAAGCACCGCTGCCGCAAGCGCGATGTCCAGTGCACGTTACGTCGACCTTTCCGAGGTCGACGTAACGGAATTCGGCACGCGCGGTCCAATGCCGGGTGAACAGGTGTTCGACGCCGCCACCTGCCGTCCAGCCGACCTTCGTTTGGTTTTGGTTGAAGGAATCAAAGACATTCCCCACGTTAGTTTCGGTAACAGAGTTCTTCACGTGCCCGAGGGCCGCGCCGCCGGTGATGTAAAACAGCGTTGAATCAAAGGCCAAGCCCGCTCGGCCGCGGAACGTAGCTAACCAGTTGACGTCGAATGAGGTCGACAAGGTACTTCCAACACCATCTACGTCGAAAGTGAAGTTGCTCGATTTTCCGCCGATCCAACTCCAATCGCCTTCCACGCCATAAACGAAGCTGCCTTGTTGGAAATTGAACCCGAGCAATCCGCCGGCAATTTCGCCGAGTTTTTTCCGGTCGATGAATGTGCAATCTGTGAGAGCGCAATCGAAATCTTTGAAAGTCGCATTATGGCTGGCGACACCAACCTCAATACCCAAATAGCCACCAGCCCAGTCCACGGTAGGACCGAACTGGCGAATTTGTGCCTTGGGCGACATCGCGGCAGGCACATCCGCCGCACGGGCGACACTCGCCAACGCCACCATCGACACCGTGGCCAGCAGAAATTTTTTCATGAGTTCAATCCCAATCGCCAGCTGAATCCAAGGCTCATGCTTGCCACGCTCTTTTTCTGCGCGCGTCAGCTGATCGGGCGACGCGCAATCTTTTCCAACAGCGTATGTGGCAGAGCTGCAACATTGCTGCCGCGATGCTGCGAGTGGGGGATGACCGGACCAATGAATGAACGTCGTCGAGCCGATTCTTTTTCAGGCCAGACATGACCCCCCGGCGCCGGCTTTGTGTGCACCCGGGTCGGCGCTGGGGCTGATCAGTTACGCGCGGCTGGCGCGGTTCATTCACAATATCGGACACCGCGCCGTTCATCACGGCATTGCGCCGGGGCACGTGGTCGCGATCCAGGTGAATGACTATATTTTTCATACGGCGCTCGCTTTAGGCCTGATGCACGTCGGGGCCGCCACAATTTCTGTGGGCGCGACAATTCCGCCGGGGCTGCGCGTGGATGTGATCCTCACCGACACGCCGCAGGCGTACGGAAAAGGCAATGCGAAAGTCGTCGCGGTGGATCTCACATGGATGTCGGGCAAAGGCGTGCCCGTCGAGGAGCGCGTGTATCGCGGCAACGGTAATGACATTTGCCGGATCGCGCTGACGTCAGGCTCGACGGGCGAAGCAAAAGCCGTCGGGTTCACCCACAACAACCAGCTGGCGCGGCTGGCGCGCTACAATCACGTGTACGGCAAGAGATTTCCCGAATGCTCGCGGTTCTTCAGCGACTACGGCATGGGCTCGAGCGGCGGCTTTCGGCATATCCTTTACGTGCTGTCGCGCGGCGGCACCATGTTCTTCCCCGGCGTGTCGCCAATCGAGACCTTGCAGACGTTCGAACTTTACAAGGTGCAGGGGTTGATCGCATCGCCCGGCGGCCTTGGCGGGTTCCTGAATTTTTACGATTCCAACACCGAGTTTCGCTGCGGTTTTGACGTCATCATCTCGGCGGGGAGTCCGTTGCCTAATTCCCTGTCGGAGCGGGTGCGGGCGCGGATGTGCTCGAACCTCATATTCTACTACGGCACGACCGAGACATCGACGATCTCCTCCGCGCCGGCCCATGCGCTAACCGGTGTCGCCGGCGCCGCAGGATACGTCGCGCCTGATGTGTCGGTGCAGATCGTCGACGACGTGGGTGCGCCGCTGCCACATGGCCGCGAGGGCTCAATTCGGGTCCGCACGCCGGTGAGTGTCGGCAGTTATCTCGATGATGAGGAAGAGACCGCCAAGCCTTTTCACGATGGATATTTCGAAACCGGCGATATCGGTTACCTGACTACGGAAAAACTTTTGGCCATCACCGGCCGGAAGAAGGAGGTCCTGAACCTCGGCGGCGACAAGGTCAGCCCACGTACGATTGAGGAGGCGCTGACGGGATTTTACGGTGTGCGCGACGCGGTGGCCTTCTCCGCGCCGAACGAGTTAGGCATCGACGAGGTCTGGGCGCTCGTTATTTACAATGGAATGTCGGACGAGGACGCCTTGCGCAAGCATTGCCAGGAAAAGCTCGCCCAGACCCATGTCCCGGCTCGCTTCATCGGCGTCACCGAGCTGCCGCGCAATGGCAATGGCAAGGTCGAACGACTGCGCCTGAGTGCCATGGTCGAGGAACTGGCTAGCGCGCGGGTTTGAGTTCGGAAAAGAGGTCGTCATGGCCGGTCATAGCCGTCCGAAGGACGGCGTGCGGTCGCACGCCTATGTCCCGGCCATCTCGCTTAGGGGATGAACCGTCGTGCCCACTTAATCGGGATCACCGGGTCTCGCCGCTTTGCGGCGGCCCGGTGATGACAGGAAAAGAAGGTCCCGGCGGCTCCCCACCTTGAAATCGGGGACGCGCGAGATGACCTGTGTAGGGCTCATCCGCACGGTTGAGGCGGCCGGTGGCGGATGCTAGGTCAGATTGTCGAGACCGGATTCGCCTGAAAAACCGCTATGAAAGCCCGCGTCACCGTAACTTTGAAATCAGGCATCCTCGACCCCCAGGGTAAGGCCATCGAAGGCGCGCTGCGCTCATTGGGCTTGGCCGGCGTGTCCAGTGTGCGCCAGGGCAAGGTCTTCGACATCGAGATCGAAGGTGGCGACCGCGGCAAGGCCGAAACACTGCTCAAGCAGGCCGCGGACCAACTGCTCGCGAATACGGTGATCGAAAACTACAAAGTGGACCTGCTGTGATGAAAGCGGCCGTCCTCGTCTTTCCCGGCATCAATCGCGAACGCGACATGGCACGCGCGCTCCGCCTGATTTCCGGGCGGGATCCGGCCATGGTCTGGCACGCGGATCCGGAACTTCCGGCCGGCACCGACCTGGTCGTCATTCCCGGCGGCTTCTCCTATGGCGATTATCTGCGCTGCGGAGCAATCGCCGCGCGCAGTCCCATCATGGATGCGGTGCGCTCATACGCGGCCAAGGGTGGGCTGGTGCTCGCCGTCTGCAACGGCTTTCAGATCGCGTGCGAGGCGGGCCTGCTGCCCGGCGTGTTGATGCGCAACGAAAACCTGCGCTTCATCTGCCGCGACGTCTATCTGCGCGTGGAGCGTTCCGACACGCCGTTCACGCGCGGCTACAACGCCGGCCAGGTGGTGCGCGTGCCGGTCGCGCATGGCGAAGGTAACTACATCGCCGACGGCGAAACCATTGCGCGGCTGGAAGGCGAGGGGCGCGTGCTGTTCCGCTATTCCTCGCCCGACGGGATGATCGACCCGAACTGGAACCACAACGGCGCCATCAACGCCATTGCGGGCATCATCAATGAACGCGGCAATGTGCTGGGCATGATGCCGCATCCCGAAAACCACGTCGAAGCCGCGATCGGCCCGACCGACGGGCGCGGCCTGTTTGCCGGGCTGGTCGAGACGCTTGGACAAGCGGCATAGGCTGTGATCCCCAATTCGACACCTATCACGCCCGCGCTGATCGCCGAACACGGCCTCAAGCCCGACGAATATGAGCGCATCCTGAAGCTGATCGGCCGCGAGCCTTCGCTCACCGAGCTCGGCATCTTTTCGGCGATGTGGAACGAGCATTGCTCGTACAAGTCATCCAAGGTGCATCTGCGCACGCTGCCGACCAAGGGCCCCTGCGTCATCCAGGGACCCGGCGAGAATGCCGGCGTCATCGATATCGGCGACGGCCTGGCTTGCGTGTTCAAGATGGAGAGCCACAACCACCCGAGCTACATCGAGCCCTATCAGGGAGCGGCGACCGGCGTCGGTGGCATTTTGCGCGACGTTTTCACCATGGGCGCGCGGCCGATTGCCTGCCTGAATGCGCTGTCATTCGGCGCGCCGTCGCACCCCAAAACGCGCCATCTGGTAGCCGGCGTGGTCGCCGGCATCGGCGGCTATGGCAATTCATTCGGGGTGCCGACGGTCGGAGGATCGGTCCGTTTTCACGCGCGCTATGACGGCAATTGCCTGGTCAATGCCATGGCGGTCGGCATCGCGCGCAAGGACCAGATCTTCTATGCGGCGGCCTCCGGCGTCGGCATGCCGATCGTCTATCTCGGCTCCAAGACCGGCCGCGACGGCATCCATGGCGCATCGATGGCATCGGCCGAGTTCGATGAGGATTCCGATGCCAAGCGTCCGACCGTCCAGGTTGGCGACCCATTTTCAGAAAAGCTGCTGCTCGAGGCCTGTCTCGAGATCATGCAGAAGGGCTGCGTGATCGCCATCCAGGACATGGGCGCGGCGGGGCTCACGTGCTCAGCCGTGGAAATGGGCGCCAAAGGCGATCTTGGCGTCACACTCGACCTCGATAGGGTGCCATGCCGCGAGGAAGGCATGAGCGCTTACGAAATGATGCTCTCGGAGAGTCAGGAGCGCATGCTCATGGTTCTCAAGCCCGAAAAAGAACAAGAGGCCGAAGCGATCTTCCGCAAATGGGGTCTCGATTTCGCTGTGGTGGGCGAGACCACGCCGACGAAACGCTTCATCGTGCGGCATGGCGGCGACGTGATGGCCGATTTGCCGATCAAGGAGCTTGGCGATCAGGCGCCGGAATACAAGCGGCCTTTCGTCAGCGCCGCCAAGCCGAAAGAAATTGACGCCGAGAACGTGAAGGCGCCACTCGGCACGATCGAGGCGCTGGAAAGACTTTTGGGGTCGCCCGATCTCTGTTCAAAGCGCTGGGTGTGGGAGCAATACGATCACGTCATTCTCGGCAATACCGTGCAACGGCCGGGTGGCGATGCCGCGGTGGTGCGCATCGAGGAAGGACCAAAAGGTCTCGCGCTCACGACCGATGTGACTCCGCGCTACTGCGAGGCGGATCCGTTCGAAGGCGGCAAGCAGGCGGTGGCGGAATGCTGGCGCAATCTGACGGCTGTCGGCGCGAAACCACTCGCGATTACCGACAATCTCAATTTCGGCAATCCTGAGCGGCCGGAGATCATGGGACAATTTGTCGGGTGCATCCGCGGCATTGCGGAAGCCTGCAAGGTGCTCAATTTCCCCGTCGTGTCCGGGAATGTCTCGCTCTACAACGAGACTAATGGTCGCGCGATTTTACCCACGCCATCGATCGGGGGTGTCGGCATCATCGACGATTTTACAAAATCAGCGACGCTGGCATTCAAGCGCGCTGACGAGACGATCCTCCTGGTCGGCGAGACGACCGGCTGGCTCGGGCAGTCGATGTATTTGCGCGACGTCTGCCGGCGAGAGGAGGGTGCCCCGCCGCCGGTCGATCTCACCGAGGAACGTGAGAACGGTGATTTTGTGCGCGCGCTGATCCTCGATGGTACGGCGACGGCCGTGCACGATCTTGCCGACGGCGGGCTGCTGGTTGGTCTCGCCGAGATGGCCATGGCGTCGGGCATCGGGGCAACGCTCGCGGCTGCCCCGACCGATATCCCGGCCCACGCTCACTGGTTCGGCGAGGATCAGGCGCGCTACCTCGTCACGGTGCCTACGGCGGTGGCCGACGCCGTCATGGACCGCGCCAGAGCGGCCAATGTGCCGGTGTGGACGGTCGGCAAGACCGGCGGCGACACATTGACGCTTGCGGGCGAGCGCCCCATCCTAGTCGCGATTCTGCGCGAGCGTTTCGAAGCATGGCTGCCGGCCTACATGACCGGCGAGCTGTGAACGACCGAAGAGGACCCCCGCCGATGGCGATGGACGCCGTTGAAATCGAGCGGTTGATCAAGGCGCACATTCCGGATGCTCAAGTCAGCATCCGCGATCTCGCCGGCGATGGCGACCATTACGCCGCGACTGTGATCTCTGCATCGTTCAAGGGCAAGACGCGGGTGCAGCAGCATCAACTGGTCTATGAGGCACTCAAGGGCCAGATGGGTGGCGTGCTGCACGCGCTGGCGCTGCAGACCGGCACGCCTTGATGACGTCCGGACGCGGCGTCCATATTCTTTCTCCACAAGGCGCGATCGCGCCGACCGGAACCTGGAGCCTCGGCGCGCGCGCCGGCGATTTTGTATTCGTGGCTGGAATGCGCGGCATTGATCCGGCGAATAACAGCCTCGTTGCCGGCGACGAAGCGCGGATCACTCAGGCCTTCATGAACATGAAAATGATTGCTGAATCGGAGGGTGCGGACCTTTCCGATTGCGTGAGGCTGACCGTTTTCGTGACGGACATGGGACGCTTGCGGCCAATCGTGAACAAAGTTCAGGAACAGCTCTGGGGCGGCGGGCCCTATCCTCCGCGCACCATCCTTGAGGTTACAAGGCTCAACCAGGACGACTTTTTCGAGGTCGAGGGCACATTCTACGCGCCGAAAGGCCGGAGAATCCCCAATCCAATTGTCCTCTTGGGTTGGCGGTAACTTTTGGAGTACATATATTGAGAAGCAAGGCGGCAGTTCCGCTCTACAGGATGACATTCCATGGGCATCGAGCAATTCATCGACAATGAAGTGAAGGCTAACGACGTGGTGCTGTTCATGAAGGGCACGCCGCAGTTTCCGATGTGCGGATTCTCCGGGCAGGTCGTGCAAATTCTCGATCACCTCGGCGTCGCCTACAAGGGCATCAACGTGCTGGAGTCCGACGATATCCGGAACGGCATCAAGACCTATTCGAACTGGCCGACCATTCCGCAGCTCTACGTGAAGGGTGAGTTCGTCGGTGGCTGCGACATTATCCGGGAGATGTTTCAGGCCGGCGAATTGCAGCAGGCCCTGAAAGACAAAGGCGTCTCTGTTAGCCAGACCGCCTGACGCGACGTCTGTCCGTGGCGACCGTTCTGCTTGTCGTTGCAACGATCGCAGACCTTGCACTTGCCGCGTTGCTCGTCGCGGTCTCAGGGTTCATATTTGGTTCAGGTCCTGAAAGCACGCACGCCGGAAACCTGGCGGCAGCAGGTTACGTCGCCGCCGTCATCGGCTGTGTCATGGCGCCGATCGCCGGATTTATTTTTCATCGCCGCGGAAAGTCCGGCGTCGGCGTGGCGGCGGCCTGGCTTCCGGTCGCGGGCGCGCTGGTCGCAATGGCGATCCCAGCGCCTTACTAGGTCGATCCCTCAGACCATAGGCACGAGTCGGTAAGCCAGATCCTTCCGTTCGACGATTCCGACGCCGGGATAGGGCAGGTGGAAACCGATCAGTTTCGCGCGGTCGGTGGCGAGCCGGTCGAGCAGCTTGGCGCGCGTAGCGGCCGCCTGTTCCGGCACGTGGTCGGCGGTTGGCCGCCAGTCCGGATGCTGGAACGAGATCAGCGGATGCGTGAGGACGTCGCCGCCGACGATCAAGCCACCCGCGCCCGCAAGCTCGAGGGACACATGCCCCTGAGTGTGGACGGGCGTATCGATCAGGCGCAACCCGGCAACGACATCGTCGCCAGGTTTCACCATTTTCACCTTGTTTTTGATCGCCGCGTAATTGCGCCGAGCGCCTGTGACGAAGCCCGCGCGTTCGGGCGGCAGGCCTCGCGTTGCGTTGTCGCCGGTCCAGAAATTCCACTCGTTGCCGGCGACGAAAAAGGTTGCGTCGGGCGTCACCAGATCGTCGAGTTCATCGACCGCGCCCCAGAGGTGGTCAGGGTGGCCGTGGGTGAAGATCACCTTGGTGATCTTGCTTTTGTCGATGCCGGCCGCCTTGAGATTGTCCCACAGCCTGCCAGCGCTCGGCATGAAGCGGTCACCGGACCCCATATCGACCAGGATCAGCTCTTCGGTTGTCCGGATCAGCGTGACATTGGTCGGCGAATTATACTGTTCGCCGGTTTCGCCAGCGGCCCTGAGCACGGCCTCGCGCTCGGCCGGCGGCGCAGCAGGAGCAAGGAAGCTCGTCGGCAGGACCAGATGGCCGTCACTGACGACCGTGACCTCAAAGGCGCCATGCCTGAACGAATAGGGCGCTGCCGCAAAGGCAGGCAGGGCATGCGTTGCGATGCTGGCGGTGGTGGCGGCGAGGAGCGTGCGACGGCTTAGATTCGGCATCGAGTGGTAACCCGGCGTTTTGCGTCACTCGCCTGGGTCTTACGCCAAACTCACGCCGCGCGCCACGCGCGCGCAGTCGTGTGATCCTGCAGTATTCAGACTTAACGCGCGCGGTTCGTGCGATTCATGATCAGGTAGATCACGCCGAGAACCAGTGCCAGCCCGATCAGGCTCGGTGTCGGTACCGCACTCGCGAATTTCGTCACGTTATCGGCAACCGAAATCACGAACACCCCCGAGGCTTGCCCGAGGATGAGGTAGATCAACATGACCGCAAGGATGCCAACGAAGCCGAGTTCAACGCATTCCCAGAGAATCTGCTTCGCATTGGCCATGAATTTCCGCATGGCAGAACCTCATGATGACAACACAGCCTTATGGGTGGGGAGCGCCGCCCCCCACCCTGATTGCGTGCGCTAGACCAACTAGGCTAGCCGCATTCGGGCGTCAGGCCATTTTCCGGCCAGAGAACAGCCAGAGGACGATCCCGAGAGTGATCAGACCGACGAGACCGTTCCCGCCCATGTCTTTCACCCAAGCCATGATGTTCGCTGTTACGGAGCCGAAGAACGGCAAGTTCGCTCCGACGAGCAGCGATAGCACGATCGCCAATGCCAACAGCATCAGCGCCAATTCCGTCAACGCCCCGACCCACTCCTTGATGGTATCGATCCCTTTCATTGCGGAGTCTCCCTAGGCATGTCCTGTGATTCGAGGACCGCGTTTTGTTATTAGCGCTTTTCGCCCACTAAATGTAGAAAATTGTCGCAATGCTGCCACAAAATAAGCTGTGCACGACGACTTTAGTCGGGGATAACTCTATAGGTGCGCGGAATTTGGCACAGTGCGCGGTGCAACAGAGATTTGAATTTCTGTTTTTGCAGGAGCCCGGCAGCCGGCGCGACATTGCGCCGGCGCGTGAGGTGAGCTTCTAACGGCTGATTCGCTTTTTACCGCGAGTAATATTCCACGACGAGGTGCGGCTCCATTTGCACCGCGTAGGGGACATCGGTGAGCACCGGAATACGCGAGAGCTTGGCCGTCAGTTTCGAGGTGTCGACTTCGATGTAATCCGGCACATCGCGTTCGGACAAAGCCTGGGCTTCCAGAACCAGCGCCAGCTGCCTTGACTTTTCCTTCACTTCGACGACTTCGCCGACCTTTACCCGATAGCTCGGGATGTTCACCCGTTTGCCGTTCACGCGAATATGGCCGTGATTGATGAACTGGCGCGCCGCGAAAACGGTGGGCACGAACTTGGCGCGGAAGATGACCGCATCGAGCCGGCGCTCAAGCAAACCGATCATATGGGCGCCGCTGTCGCCTTTCAGGCGCCGGGCTTCCTGATAGATGCCGCGGAACTGACGTTCGGAAATATTGCCGTAGTAGCCACGTAGTTTCTGCTTGGCCTTGAGCTGCACGCCGTAGTCGGAGAGCTTGCTCTTGCGGCGCTGGCCGTGCTGGCCGGGGCCGTACTCGCGCCTGTTGACGGGGCTTTTCGGTCGGCCCCAGATGTTCTCGCCCATCCGGCGATCGATCTTGTACTTGGATTCCATACGCTTGGTCATTCGCGTCCTCGATTGTTGTTGCTGAGGATCGCGCCCTCCTCTGTTCCGGCAAGGCCGGAACCGACAGACATGGCCTCGTAAGCGTAAGGCCTCGTCACGGGTGCGAAACGCCCGGCGGATACAAAATCCACCGGGCGCGCGGGTTTTAGGGGCAACCCACTGGCCTGTCAAACAGGTTGGGGGCAGGTATCCCGCTATGGTTAGCCCAGATATGCCGCAGGCGGTTTTTCTTGCCCGGGAGACGCCTGGCGGCCATTCTGACGCGGTCAGGCCGGGCCCCTCTGGCAGCCCCAATTTGCAAGTCACTTGGCTGCGATGTCGGACTGACCGTACCGAGGGGCATTATGATCAACACCTTCATTTCGACTTTGACCCCCGACCTCGCCGCCGCCTTCCTGCAGGTGATGGCGATCGATTTGGTCCTGGCCGGCGACAATGCTGTCGTGATCGGTCTTGCCGCGGCCGGCCTGCCGGCGGAAAGCCGTCAGCGAGCCATTCTGGTCGGCATCATCGCGGCCACCGTGCTGCGTCTGGCCTTTGCGGCGGTGGCAGTCGAGTTACTGGCGATCGTCGGTTTGCTGCTCGCGGGCGGGATCCTGCTGCTCTGGGTCTGCTGGAAAATGTGGCGCGAAATCCGCGGCCCCGGGGCAGAGGCTACCGAGGTCGCGCTCAGGGCGGGCGAGGCGCCCGTCCCAAGGAAGACCTTTGCGCAGGCGGCCTGGCAAATCGTCGTGGCGGACGTTTCGATGTCACTCGATAACGTGCTGGCGGTCGCGGGCGCCGCGCGCGAGCATCCTGCGGCGTTGGTGTTCGGTCTCGGCCTTTCCATCGTGCTGATGGGGTTCGCCGCGAGCTTCATTGCCCGGCTGCTAAACCGGCACCGGTGGGTCGCCTACGTGGGACTGGCGATTATCCTGTATGTCGCGGTCGACATGATCTGGCGCGGTTATCTCGAGGTGAAGCCGCACTTGTTCGGCTAAAAGCCATAGCGCGAGAGTGCCGCCGCTAATTGCGGTGAGGGTGTGCGCCCGGAGGTGAAGGTGATGCGCGGCGGCGAAGGCGGGTCACCCGGCGTGCGTGCGCGCATCAGGTCGGCGACCCGCCGTGCGATCGCCGGCGCAGGATCGAGCCAGGTCACCGGCCATGGCGCACAGCCGCGGAAACGTTCGAGCAGCAGCGGGTAATGCGTGCAGGCGAGCACGATCGTATCGGTACGCCTGCCGTCTTTCTCGATGAAGCAGCCCGCAATTTCTGATGCGATCGCCCGGTCGGCAACCGGCGCGCCGGCAAGTTCAGCCTCTGCATAAGTGGCGAGCCGCGGCGAGCCCACCAGATGCACGTCACAGCCGGTCGCAAATTCGCGGATCAGCGCACGCGTATATTCGCGTCCGACAGTCGCTTGTGTGCCGAGCACAGTCACCCGCTTGGTTACAGACTGCGCGCAGGCGGGCTTGATCGCCGGCACTGTACCAACAAACGGGACGCGAAATTGCGTGCGCAGTTCTCCCAGCGCAAGTGTTGAAGCGGTGTTGCAAGCGATGACAACCAGATCGGGTTTGTGTTCGCCGATTGCTCGACCGAGCACGTCGACAATGCGCTCGATCAGCCTGTCTTCATCTAGGTGCCCGTAGGGAAAACCGGCGTCGTCAGCCAGGTAGATGTAGCGCGCGTCCGGCCGCGCCAGCTTGATTTCGCGAAAGACCGTCAGTCCGCCGAGGCCGGAGTCAAACACCAGGATCGTGGGAGCGTCCGGCACGTCAGGTCTCGATGCGTTCAATCAGACGGCCGAGCAAAAGCAGACCCTGAGGCCAGTATCCGAGCCGGGACACCGTGTTGATATGGCCGAGCTCCGGCAACTCGCAGTAGTCCGCGCCCCACGCTTTGGCGAATTCGCGTGCGCGTGCTGGTCTCACAAAATTATCATCGGTCGATGCAACGACCAGCGTCGGCACGGGAAATTCCTGTTGCGGCATTGGCAGGAAATCGCGCGTCGCCGGAGGAGCGTCGGGCCGCTCAAGATCGGATGGCGCGACCAGGAGCACGGCCTTCACGCGCCCGGGCGTGTTGCGCGCCGCCCAGTGCGCGGCGAGCGTGCAGGAGAGGCTATGGCATATCAGGATCGCCGGACGTGTACCGCCGGCAAGTGCGGCGTCGAGCCGGTTGAGCCAGGATGCAAGCGTCGGTTTGTCCCAGTCATCCTGCAGGACGCGTGTGGCGTTACGAAAGGCGAGACACCAGTAGGATTGCCAATGATCGACGCCGGAGTTGCCCAGGCCGGGCAAGATCAGAAAATCGAATTCATTCGTTGCATCTTGCATGATTTAGGTCCGCCCGGTTTTGACGGCAGCGACGATGGCGGAAAACCCGCGTGTATCTGTGATCATCGCGATATGGCCAATTCCCGGCAACACCGTAACCGGAATTTCGGTGCGTTCGGCATGTACGGTTGGCGCGAAGCGTTCAGCCACAAACACTTCGTCCTCCGCACCGACCAGGACAGCGATCGGACATTTCGCATTTCGCAAGTCGGCCGCATAGTCGCGGGTGCCAAACGCGCCGAGCAGACGGAAGGAGTATACGCCGGTCAGGCGGGCCGCGTCTTTTTGCGCCACGCCGAAGGCAATCGCAGGCAATTTATCGAAGGCGTGGATTCCGAGCCGGCCGAGAATCAAGAGGCCGATGATCCGCGGCAGGTAAGGCTGCGCCCAGGCATTGCCCAGGTCACCTCGCGCCGTCGGCGCCCGCGGCCCCAGCATTGGCGACAGCAATATTGCGCGGTCGAACCTGGCGCCTAACGGGGTTGCCACGGTGTGCAGCACGTAGCCTCCGCCCGCGGAGAGCCCGACCAATATCAGCTCCGCTTTAGGGTGATTGGTGCGCACGACGGCAACCAAATCGGCGAGATCGTCGTCGAGCTGGGTCGCGTAGTCGATGTCGCCACGGCGACCACTCTGGCCATGGCCTCGAATATCGGGGGCGTAGACCGTTACGCCGGCCTCGCGCATTGCCTTAGCCAGCTTGTTCATACTTGCGCCCATTGCAGTGGCGCCGTGAATGGTGATGGCCACCCGTTCGGGCTCACCTGGCGCGGGCATTGCGTCATAAACGTGCACCGATAGCGGAGTGCCGTCGCGCGCCACGATCTGGATTGGCACCGGCACATCGCTGAAATCTTCGCTGCGGAAGGGGGCGCTGATGGACGGCATCGGATGCGGCGCAGCGCCGGTGCCAAACGCAATCATTGCGGTGACGATAGTCGGGGGGATCAGGACTAACGCGCCAAGAACAACGAGCCACATGCGCATAGACCTGATGATTCGGAACGCACGGCGAGCCGCTAAGACACGGCGCCAAAGACCCGCTTAAAGATGGTATCGACGTGCTTAAAGTGATGGTCGAGGTTGAAGTTGGCCTCGAGGTCCTCGTCGGAAAGCTTTGCCCGAACGTCCTTATCGCCTTTGAGAAGCGACAGGAAATCGCTCTCGCCGCCCCAGACCTTCATGGCATTGCGCTGGACAAGACGGTAGGCGTCCTCGCGCGGGACGCCTTTCTGCGTCAGCGCAATCAGCACCCGCTGCGAATGGATCAGCCCGCCGAGCTTGTCGAGGTTCTTCTGCATAGTAGCCGGATAGACCACCAGCTTGTCGACGATGGACGCAAGCCGCGCCAGCGCAAAATCGAGCGTCACGGTAGCGTCCGGGCCGATCATGCGCTCAACAGAAGAATGCGAGATGTCGCGCTCATGCCAGAGAGCGACGTTTTCCATGGCGGGCAGGGCATAAGCACGCACCATGCGCGCGAGCCCGGTGACGTTTTCGGAAAGGACGGGATTGCGCTTGTGCGGCATTGCCGAGGAGCCCTTCTGCTTCTCGGAGAAGAACTCCTCAGCCTCAAGAACCTCTGTGCGCTGCAAATGGCGGATTTCCGTCGCGAGACGTTCGATCGAGGAGGCAACGACGCCGAGCGTTGCAAAATACATGGCGTGACGGTCGCGCGGAATGATCTGCGTCGAAACGGGTTCGACGCCCAGCCCCATGGCCTTTGCCACATGTTCTTCGACGCGCGGATCGACTTGCGCAAAGGTACCGACCGCACCCGAAATGGCGCAGGTCGCAACGTCCTTGCGTGCGGCAACAAGCCGATCCCGCGCGCGGGCAAATTCTGCGTAGGCAAAGGCGAGCTTGAGACCGAAGGTGGTCGGCTCGGCATGAATACCGTGCGAGCGCCCGACGGTGGGCGTGAGCTTGTGTTCGAATGCGCGGCGCTTGAGCGCCGCGAGCAAAGTATCAATATCAGCGATCAGGATGTCGGCGGCGCGTACCAGCTGTACGTTGAAGCAGGTATCGAGCACGTCGGATGAAGTCATGCCGGAGTGTATGAAGCGCGCTTCCGGCCCAATTATCTCAGAAAGGTGCGTGAGGAAGGCGATAACGTCGTGCTTTACCTCCGCCTCGATCGCATCGATGCGCGCCACGTCAAATTTTGCGGCTTTGCCCTTTTCCCAGATTGTCTTTGCGGCGTCCTTCGGAATAATCCCGAGGTTGGCCATGGCTTCGGCGGCGTGCGCCTCGATCTCGAACCAGATGCGGAATTTCGTTTCCGGGGACCAGATCGCAACCATCTCTGGGCGGGAATAGCGAGCGATTGTCACGCCGCTTCCCCGCGCGCCAACGCCGCTGCATTCCGGATCGCCGCGATGTTTCCCTTGTAATTGCCACCCTTGAATATGGCGGAGCCGGCGACCAGCACATTGGCGCCAGCCTGCACCACGCGCGCGGCATTGTCCGGAGTAATACCGCCGTCAATCTCTATATCAATCGGTCGCGCGCCGACCAGCGCGCGCGCCTCCTGAACCTTGTCGAGCGCCGCCGGAATGAACGCCTGGCCGCCGAAGCCCGGATTGACCGACATGATCAGGATCAGATCAACCAAGTCGATAACATGCTCGATGCTCGATACCGGCGTAGCCGGGTTCATGGTGACGCCGGCCTTTTTGCCAAGTGCGCGGATCGCCTGCAGCGAACGGTGCACATGCGGGCCCGCCTCAACGTGAACCGTGATGATGTCCGAGCCGGCCTTGGCGAAGGCCTCGAGATAGGGATCGCAAGGCGCGATCATGAGATGCACGTCGAGCGTCTTCTTGGTGAGCGGCCGCAGTGCCTGCACAACGGCCGGGCCGATGGAAATATTGGGCACAAAATGGCCGTCCATCACGTCGACGTGGATCCAGTCGGCGCCGGCCGCCTCAACCGCGCGTACTTCTTCGCCCAACCTGGCGAAATCAGCGGAAAGGATCGACGGCGCGATGATGAGCGGACGCATTGCCGGTCTCCGGAAGCCCACCGGGTATCACGCGGCGCGACAGCGGGCAATGTTGGCCGCCGCAAAGCGGCTCTGCTGTTAACGCTTTTCCGCCAGCCTGCGCGCCAGCGGCCGCAAGATCGCCGGCATCAGATAGATCGGGACCTGCGCCATGGCGAAATAGAACCACGCCAGATCGGGTAGCGATGTCCCCAGCGTCGCCATCACGAGGCCTATATTCCGGAAACCGGAAAGCAGGCCGATGACCAGGCCGCGGTTGAAGCCGGCACGCCAGAATACAAGCATGCTCAGGCCGATCTGCGCGCAGGTCAGAATAACGATGAACACGACAAGTTCGATCGCCAGCAGCGGATCGGCCGCCACCTGGCGTGGCACGCCATCCATGGCTGCGATGGCAAACAGGAAGACGGCAAGCACGTTGAGGCCGTCAATGTGCTCGCTCTGGCGTTCGATCCAGGACTGGCCGGCGAACCGGCGAATGGCAAAGGCCAAGGCGCCAGCGCTGCCGAAGAAAAGAAGCAGTTTAATACCGAGCTCAAGCGGCGAGAACGCCGATGAGCCGAGAAACAAGTAGCTGAACGCAACGCTCGTCAGGGGGGAGAGTGCATTACAGACGATCAACGCTGCAAGCGAAAGCGCCACGTCGAGACCGATCAGCGCGGCGAATGCCGCCGAAGAGGTGATCGGCGTGATCGCCAGTTGCAGGATCATGATGGTATAGAGCGCCGGCTGCGCTTCGTGGATGCCCGACAGCACATATGCCGTTCCGAACAGCAACGGTATCGCCACCATGACCCAGAGCGAGATCGCAATGGTCAGGCCCGGGGATCTGAGATGACGACTGAAGGCGGCGGGGTCGGTCCGGAGGTAGGAAAACAGCAGCAACACGAACACCGATTCGCCGAGATATGGTTTGACGTAGGCAGCGAGCGGCGGGACGGCGAGGCCGAGGAAGATAGAAGCCGCTAGGGCCCGCGTGCCTTGCCGGCCGAGCCATGCCAATGCGGCGGCTAACCCGTTCAAAATTCGCATGGGCAAAAGGTCTCCGGCACCGCGCGGGTCATAGCGCGCAGGCCGGATACGATCCATATAAAAGACATCGGCTGGCGAAGCGGGAGACCTAGGCGATCATGGCGCGTACCGATGCGATTGTTCTAGGCGCAGGCATTGTCGGCGTTTCGGTGGCGGTCCACCTTGCGAAACGAGGACTATCGGTCGCGTTGATTGACCGGGCTGGCGTCGGCGAGCAGACGTCCTATGGCAATGCGGGTATTATCGAGGGCAACACGATATTCCCGCCGGCATTTCCTTCCAATTTTCGTGCGCTGGCACGCATCGCTCTCAAGCGCGCAGGCGAAGCAAATTATCATTTGTCATTCTTGCCGCGCGTGATGCCCTGGCTGCTGGCATTCCGGGCGGCATCGCAGCCAGATCGCCTGGTAGAAACGGCACGATTGATTCGACCTCTCTTCTCCCGCGCCGTCGCCGAGCACGAGGCGTTGATGGTGGAAGCCGGCGCGACCGGCTATTTGCGGAAGACGGGCTGGCTCAAAGTCTATCGCGGCGAAAATAGCTTCGCCGCGTTGGCGACGGAATTCGATGTTGCCAGGGAATACGGGCTGCCGCTCCGGCGCCTCGATATGGCGGGCGCGCAGGCGCTCGAGCCGGCATTGCAGCCGGTATTTGCACACGCGGTGTTTTGGCCGCAGGCGGCGAGCGTGAGTAATCCGCTTGGCGTGACACGGGCCTATGCTGCGCGTTTTGCCGCGCTCGGTGGAGTCGGTCTGGTTGGTGACGCGCGGTCGTTGCATCGCGCCGGCAACCGTTGGCGCGTGGAGACCGACGGAGGTTCGATCGATGCACCGGAATGCGTGATTGCCCTCGGTCCCTGGGCGCCAGATTTGCTCGCCACGCTTGGACTGAAGCTGCCGCTTGCCATCAAGCGCGGCTACCACCGGCATTTCCGGGCACACGGCAATGCCGGTCTGTCGCGCCCCGTCCTCGATGCTGAGGCCGGCTATTTGATCACGCCGATGGAGCAGGGCATTCGAATGACCACCGGCGTTGAATTTGCTGCGCGCGATGCGCCGCCGACGCCGGTGCAATTCGATCGCGTTTTGCCCGCGGCGCGCGAACTGTTTCCGTTGGGTGAACGCGCGGACGACAAGACCTGGCTCGGGAGCCGGCCATGCTTTCCGGATTCGCGGCCGGTGATCGGTCGCGCGCCGGGGCATCGCGGGCTTTGGCTGACAATCGGCCACGCGCACTGGGGTCTCACCCTCGGTCCCGCGACCGGGCGCATGATTGCCGAAATGATGGCGGGCGAGCCGCCGTTCTGCGATCCGGCGCCCTATCGGGCGGAGCGCTTTCATTAGCGCGCCGGCGTGAGCTCCCGGAAATCGTAGCGGTCGCGGATGTAACTGTTGAAAAACGTACCTTTCGAAAACGCCGACTGGAATGATGCCGCGACTTCGGATGGAACATCGACATATTCGTAGGTCCGGCCGGTCACAAAGGTGACGGTGAGGCGCGCGCGCGTCGCGTCATATGCGGTGTTTGTGATTGCGGTCGACGGCATATCTCGACAACGCACGAATCACGTTCCGGTTCGGTACTAGCCGAAACGGTCGCGCCAGCTTGGTGCCGCATCCGAGAATGGTAAGGCCGTAGCTTCATATATGCCGCGTGCAATGGCACGGGCCAGCACATTGGCGGCGAGCATGCCGATTTCACTGAGTGCAAATACCGGATCGCGTAACGGCTTCACGCCCGTGCTGGCGGCGAACACCACATCACCGTCAAGCGGCGTATGGACAGGATAGATCGCGCGCGAAAGTCCACTCTGCGCCATGACTGCGAGGCGTTTTGCTTGCGCCTTGGTGAGGCTGGCGTCGGTCGCGACCACTGCGAGCGTTGTATTTTCTCCCAAGGCGCCCTTGCTTCGAAACGCCAAAGCCTCGGCCGGAAAGGAGGCGGGCCAGCCGCGCCCGCCGAATTCCTTTTCCTGCTCGAAGGGCGCCGCCCAGAAATGCGGACTGTTGCCGATCGTCGTGCTGCCGGCAGCATTGGCCGCGACAATTGCTCCCACGGTAATGCCGCTACGCGTTTGGGCACTGGCAGAACCAATCCCGCCTTTGAGATTGACGGTGGTCGCGCCTAGTCCCGCACCGGCGCTACCCAGTGCGAAGTCCGTACCCGCAACTTTCGCCGCCTCGTAGCCGAGTTCCCGATAAGGAGGATAACGACCCCAGTTCTTGTCGCCGCCTGACAGCAGGTCGAACAAGATCGCGCCCGGCACGATTGGGACACGGGCTTCGCGGACCTGGAAGCCGCGCCCCTGTTCTCGCAGCCAGGCTTGCACGCCCGATGCGGAATCGAGGCCGAATGCTGATCCGCCTGACAGCACGATCGCGTCGATGCCTTCGACGGTCTGTGCAGGATCGAGCAGGGCAGTTTCGCGCGTACCCGGGCCTCCGCCGCGAACATCCACACTGGCGACGACGGGGGCGTCGAATACGATGGCGGTCACGCCGGACCCGAGCTTGGCATCACCTGCGTGGCCAATCCGTAGGCCCGAAACATCAGTAATCAGATTGCGCGCCATAATATCTCCTTGACGGTAAGCCTATCACGTTCATTCACGTTCCGGCGAAGCGCCCGGACAGCGCTTGCAAGCGGCCGCAATGCATCGCATCTAGGGGCCCCAAGACATTAGAGAGCCCATGACTGGTGACGTAACCTTTGTGGCCGCCCTGATCGCGGGCCTGGTCAGTTTTCTCTCGCCCTGCGTGCTTCCGCTGGTGCCGCCTTATCTTGTCTTTCTGGCAGGGACCTCTCTTGAGCGTTTCGCCGACAAGGAGCCGGAGCCAAGGGTCAAGCGCGAAACGGTCGCGGCCGCTGTCCTGTTCGTGCTCGGGTTTTCCACCGTGTTCGTCGCGCTCGGCGCCAGCGCGAGCGTCGTCGGCGCGCTGATCCGGGCCTACTCGGGTCCCCTGGCGACGATTGCCGGTATCGTCATTATCGTCATGGGGCTGCACTTTCTGGGCGTGACGCCGATTGCGCTGTTGCACCGGCAAAAGCGGCTCGACGTCTCCAAGCCGGTCGGGCTGTGGGGCGCCTACGTTATCGGGCTGGCGTTCGCCTTTGGCTGGACGCCGTGCATTGGTCCAATCCTTGCCGCTATTCTGGCCGTGGCTGCATCCGAACAAACAGTGGCGAAGGGAGCGAGCCTGCTGGCGGTCTATTCACTTGGCCTCGGAATTCCATTCATTATTGCAGCCTTCGCAATCGAGCCGTTCGCGGCGTTTCTGTCGCGCTTCCGCAGCTATCTCCATCGCGTTGAACAGGCGATGGGCGCGTTGCTGGTTCTGACGGGAATAGCGTTCCTCACCGGCAGCCTTACTCAAGTGAGCGTGTGGCTGCTCGACGCATTTCCCGTGCTGGGCAAGATCGGCTGAAAAAAGAAAAGCCCGCTGGCAAGCGGGCTTTTCCAAGAGTGATGCGTCTTGAATTATTTGACCTTCGTGCAGTCGGAGCCCGGGCACTCGACGTAGCCGATTTTGCCACTGGCGTCTTTTTTCCAGATGTACATCACGTAGTCGAGTTTCGTGATGTCGCCTTTCTTGTCGTAGGCAACATCACCCAGCACGGTCTTGAACTGCATGCCGGAATGCATTTTCTCGGCCACTTTCTTGGGGTCGAGAGACTTCGCTGCTTCCGCCGCCTGCTTGATGATCTGCACTCCGGCGTAGCTATAGAGCGTGTAGGCTTCCGGTTCGAATTTCTTGGCACGGAATTCTTCCACGACTTTTTTGGCGTCCGGTTTGTTACGCGGGTCGGGACCATAGGTCATGAGCGTGCCTTCGACACCAGGACCCCCGACTGAAGCGAATTCATCAGAGGTGATGCCGTCGCCGCCCATCAGTGGTGCCTTGACGCCCTGGTCGCGCATCTGGCGCACGATCAGCCCGCCTTCGGTATAGAGGCCGCCCCAATAAATCAGGTCAGCGCCGGATTGCTTGATCTTGGATACGAGCGCCGAATAGTCCTTCTCTCCGGTGTTGACGCCTTCATAGAGGACTTCCTTCATCCCGCCTTTGCCCATCGCCTTGCGAGTCTCGTCCGCGAGGCCTTTGCCATAAGTCGTCTTGTCGTGAACGACCGCAATTTTCTTGCCCTTGAAATGCTTGACGATGTATTCGCCCGCCACCTGGCCCTGCTGGTCGTCACGTCCGCAGACCCGGAAGATGTTCCACATCTTGCGTTCGGTAACAGTCGGGTTGGTGGACGCTGGCGTGATCTGCAGGATGCCATTTTCCTGATAAACTTCCGACGAAGGGATCGTGACGCCTGAGTTGTAGTGACCGATCACAAATTTGACGCCGTCGGCTGAGAATTTGTTCGCGACCGACACGCCTTGCTTCGGATCGGATACATCGTCGCCATAAGATACGGTGATTTTCTGGCCCAGAATGCCACCCGCAGCGTTAATGTCGGTGGCCGCCTGATCCACGCCGTTCTTCATCTGCGCGCCGGTGGCCGCGCTTGGCCCTGTGATTGGACCGCCGACGGCGATTTTGACTTCGGCTGCGGCTGTGCCGGCCGTAGCCATCGCAATGCTCAACGCGATGCTGAGCGTGGTGATCCTGTTCATTTGCTATTCCCCTCCGCTGAAGCCGGCAAACTTGCCCATTGGCAATATTACGTCACCCCCGTTTTTGACGCCAGCGCATTGGGCCGTCAGATTCATTGAGCCAGCGATATTGTCTGACCATCTGCGCCGCGCGTGCCGTCCTGAAGCCGAGGAGCCCGAAGACAATGCAGAACACGCCGTCGACCAGATAATAGTGCAGGGAAAGAAAGGTCCCACCGAACAGACTGAAATGAATGAAACGCACGGCCGCGGCCAAGATGAGGCCATATGAGACAATCTGCCATACCGGCCGCCAGGTTATGGCAATTGCCCGGCCGGCGAGCAGGGCAGCCCCGCCACCCAGCACAATTGTGACCAGCAGGAATGCACCGAACGAGTGTTCCTCGTAGAGCAATTCGGGAATCGAGAAGGCGGTGGAAATTTGGTTCAATGCCGGCCACCTTCGAGATAGGCCTCTTTGATTTCGGATCGTTCCAGCAATTCACGGCCCGTTCCCGAGAGCGTAATCAGGCCGTTGACCATGACGTAGCCACGATGCGCCAAAGTAAGCGCGTGATAGGCGTTTTGCTCGACAAGAAACACCGTGAGACCATTTTCGCTATTGAGCGTTTTAATGGCGTCGAAAATCTGCTTCACGATAAGAGGCGCAAGACCAAGCGAGGGTTCATCGAGAAGGAGCAGGCGCGGATGGCTCATGAGCGCGCGAGCAATCGCCAGCATTTGTTGTTCGCCGCCTGAAAGCGTCCCGCCGCGCTGGCTAAGACGTTGTTTCAGTATCGGGAATAACAGAAGAACGCGGTCGAGATCACGATCGAACTCTTTCGCCTCGGACACGGTCGCGCCCATCTGAAGATTTTCCAGCACAGTCATGCGTGAAAAGATGCGCCGGCCTTCGGGTGCTTGTGCAAGTTTCAGCCGGGCTATTTCATGGGTCGGCAGATTCGTGATGTCGTGGCCGTCGAAAAATATTGAACCAGAGCGCGCGCGCGGATTTCCGCAAATCGTCATCATCAACGTGGATTTTCCGGCGCCATTGGCGCCGATCAAGGTAATGATCTCACCGTCGTTGACATCCATGTTGACCCCTTTCAGAGCCATCACGCGTCCATAGAATGTTTTGACATCGCGAACGGCGAGCAGTGGGGTGGTCATAACCCGACCTCCGCCTCGACTTTTGCGACTTCCTTGTCGGCGACGCCGAGATAGGCGGCGATTACTTTTGGATCATCGCGAATGGCTGCGGGAGGCCCGCCGGCGATCATGACGCCATGGTCGAGTACGATCACGTGGTCGGATATTTCCATGACGACGGACATATCGTGCTCGATCAACAAAATTGAAGTGCGACATTCGTTGCGGAT
>Ga0265325_10000508_pt1 | contig 28188 bp, 22 predicted proteins | sample 41420metaG_FD_202090 | JGI IMG/M metagenome (GOLD analysis project Ga0265325, IMG submission 202090) | Rhizosphere microbial communities from Carex aquatilis grown in University of Washington, Seatle, WA, United States - 4-14-20 metaG | ecosystem: Host-associated > Plants > Roots > Rhizosphere... | reverse complement strand
AACGTTTCCGTGTGTTTCGGCGGACGAGCCATTACCGAAGGAAATGGCCTCCAGCTTGATTTCAAAGTGACCGGCCTTCAGCAGGAAGTAGTTGCCGCGGTGGCGGCCCGTCACGGCGACCCATTCGAAGGGTCCATTGGTCAAAGTGATCTGCTGTGCCAGATATCCCTCTTTGGAGATGCGTACGGTGAAGGCGTGTTCGAGTCGCGTGCTGAAGGCCGTGTGGGGTTTGTGAAAGTAGCTGCCGGGATAATCGACGTGGTACGGCGTTGTGCCGGCGACGGCTCCGTTGATTTCGACCGTTGCGCCCGGCGGAAATGTCGTGATGGTAAGCGATTCGGCGCGCGTGGCCGCGGCCAGCAGGGAAGACGCCAGCAGGAGAAATGCCAATAAACAGGGTTGCCTCGACGGCCGCATCGGAGCCCTCCGAGGAATTAGACGGGAACAATGGCACCGGCTGCCGGAAATGTCAATCGCCAGCGAGCTTCGCCGACTCCGTGATGGGGCAAAAGGGCCGAGAGACGCGAGCCATTTGATTATCGATCCGCGGCACGTTCGTTGACGCGCCTGAGGGCGGCAGATATAGTTGGCAAGGAAAGCGTAACAACCTCAACGCCCGCGCCCAATGGACTCGCGACTCCTGCATGAACTGAAGAAACTGCTCGGCTCCGAGGGCGTTCTCCACGAGCCTGAAGACCTGCTCTTGTACGAATACGATGGTTCCGTGGAAGTGGCAAAGCCGGCCTGTGTCGTATTTCCGCGCGCTACCGAAGACGTGGTTGAGATTGTGAAGCTGGCGAATCGCTACGAGACTCCTCTTGTGGGGCGCGGCGCGGGGACAGGCCTTTCCGGAGGGGCGCTGGCGCGACAGGGCGGAATCGTGGTCGTGTTTTCGCGCATGAACCGCGTGCTCGAAGTGGATGTGGAGAACCAGCGGGCGACGGTTCAGCCGGGCGTCGTGAATCTGGACTTAAGCGTTGCCGTAGCGCATACCGGGCTTCATTTCGCGCCCGATCCCTCCAGCCAGAAGGCTTGCACCATCGGCGGAAACGTTTCCGAGAATTCGGGCGGTCCGCACACGCTGGCCTACGGCGTCACGACGAACCATGTGCTGGGCATGACGGTGGTGCTCCCGACGGGCGAACTCGTTCGGCTCGGCAGCGCGGCGGTAGATTCGCCGGGATACGACTTGACCGGACTTTTCGTCGGCTCCGAAGGAACGCTCGCGCTCGTTACCGAGATCACGGTGAAGCTCACGCGCCTGCCGGAAGCGGTGAAGACGCTGCTCGCGGTGTTTGACACCGTGGACGACGCCACGGAAACGGTGGCTGAAATTACGCGGCGGGGAATCACTCCCGCGGCCTGCGAGATGTTCGATAGCTGGACGATCCGCGCTGTCGAGGATTACGTGCATGCCGGCTACCCGGTGGGCGCCGCGGCCGTGCTGCTGATCGATGTGGATGGACTGCGCGAAGCAGTGGAATCCGAGGCGGAGGAGGTGGCGGACATCTGCCGCCTGCATCATGCGCCCGAGGTGCGGGTCGCTCGCGACGCAGCCGAGCGCGACCTGCTGTGGAAAGGGCGCAAAAACGCGTTCGGAGCGGTGGGGCGGATTTCGCCGACTTACTACGCGATGGACGGTGTGATCCCTCGCACGAAACTTGCCGCCACGCTGCGGCGGCTGGCGGAGATCGGCGCGAAGTACGGCTTTGAGATCGGCAACATTTTTCATGCGGGCGATGGCAACCTGCACCCGCTGATTCCTTTCAATGGCCGCGACCGCGATGAATTTCGCCGCGCGATTGCCGCCGGCACCGAGATCATTCGCTGCTGCATCGAGATGGGCGGGGCAATTACGGGCGAGCACGGCGTCGGGATGGAGAAGGATCATTTGATGCCGTATCTCTTCAGTGCAGCCGATCTTGAGCTGATGCGCGGCGTCCGCGACGCGTTCAATCCATCGGGCCTGCTCAATCCAGGGAAAATCTTTCCGACCGCCAAGGCTTGCGGCGAGATCTATGCGCGTCCCGCGGCTGAAACGAGCGCCCCTCCCGCATGAGCATCGCCAGCATGACCGCGCCCTCGCGCCTGGCGAGCATTAGCGGGCCTTCTCACGTCGTCAGCGAGTCGCCGGAACTTAACGCGTATGAAATATGCGGAAAAAGGCCGGCTGCGGTGGTGCGCCCCGGATCGAGCGAGGAAGTTGCCGAGATCGTGAAATTTGCCGCGGCGGAAAAGCTGGCGGTCGTGCCAAGTGGCGCGCGTACGAAGCTCTCGATGGGCCTGACTCCGCGCCAGTATGACGTCGCCCTGGACATGACGCGGCTCGACCGCGTGGTCGCTTACGATCCCGCCGATCTGACGCTGGGCGTTGAGTCTGGCATCCCTCTGCACAAGCTAGCGGCAGTGCTGGCCGAGCACAAGCAATGGCTCCCGCTCGCCGTCCCGTATATGGAGCGCGCAACGGTTGGCGGCACGATCGCGTCCGGCGTGGATACTCCGCTGCGGCAGATGTATGGCACGGCGCGCGATTACGTTCTCGGAATGGAATTCGTGACTGGAAAGGGCGTCACGGCGAAAAGCGGCGGCCGCGTGGTGAAAAATGTGACCGGCTACGACATGCACAAGTTGATGATCGGCGCGCTGGGCACGCTCGGCGTGATGACCAAGATCAACTTCCGAACGTTCCCGCTGCCCGTTGCGACGCGCGGATTCGCGGCCAGTTTTGCGAGCGCCGGACGGGCGCTCGAACTGAGACATGCGATTGCGCATTCGCCGCTCCGGCCGCAGGCGGTTGAAATTCTAAGCCCCGGCGCTGCCAAGATCGTGGGCAGTGACGTGGCGGCGAGGATTGCTCCGGGGTCGCTTGGCAGCGAAGTGTGTTCCAAAGCTCACTGGACTCTGGCTGTCGATTTCTCGGGCCACGAAAAAGTTCTGGACCGTTGCGAGCGCGATCTGCGCCAGATGGGCGAAAAATGCGGCGGCGAGAGCTTCGTCGTGCTGGCGCCGGATCAGATGCTTCCCGCGGCCTCGCGCAAACGCGAATTTATACCGATTGCGCTGGCATCCTCGCCGGGAGCCACGATTGTAAAAATGAGTGTGCTGCCCACGCGCATGGACGAACTTCTGGCGACTGCTGCGAGGGCCTCCGAAACGAATTCTCTGTCGTGGGCTGCCATTGCGCGAGGGGTGGGGGTCATTTACGTGGCGCTCCTTCCGAAGGACCGCAGTGACGAAGCGCGCCTTCGAGTGATCCAGGCTACCGATCAGATCCTCTTCGAATGCGCCGGGCTCGGAGGCAATGCGACCATTCCGTGGAGTCCGGCGGAATGGAAAAGCTCGCTGAAGGTGTGGGGGCTCGAACGAGGCGACATCGATCTGATGCGCAAATTGAAAGCGCTGTTCGATCCTCTTGGAATCCTCAGCCCCGGCCGCTTCGTGGGAGGCTTGTAGGCGATGGGTCTGCCTCCGATGGCGCCTGCTTCGCACGAAGACGCACCTGTCGATGTCGCAGCGGGCCCGAGCGGATTTTCAGGCCCCGACAAGCCCGAATATTCCGTCTATTCGCACTGCGTCCATTGCGGGCTTTGCCTCAATCATTGCCCCACGTATCGCCTGTGGGGACAGGAAGCCGATTCGCCGCGCGGGCGCATCCGGCAGATCGAGTTGGTGGACCAGGGAAAGCTGGAGCTGGGCGATTCGTTCGTCGAGCACATCGACCGCTGCCTCGACTGCCGCGCGTGCGAAACGGCGTGCCCATCGGGTGTTGAGTATGGGCGCCTGGTCGAAACGGCGCGCGCGCAAATCGAGCAGCATTACAAGCGCCGGTTTGCATCACGGCTGGCGCGCGATTTTGTTTACCGGCGGCTCTTGCCATATCCCTCGCGGATCGCGACAGCGGCGCGATTCTTGAAGTTCTATCAACGCTCGGGATTGGCGGCCCTGGCTCGCGCCACGGGCGTCTTGCGTCTGCTGGGATTGCGGGATCGCGAACGGCTGTTGCCGCACATCGATTCGGAGTTTTTCTTCACGGAACTGGGCAAGACGTTTCCTGCTCACGGCACGCAGCGCGCGCGTGTTGCACTGTTTGCCGGCTGCGTCGCGCAGGTAACGTTCAGCGAACTAAATCGCGCGACGATACGCGTATTGCAGGCGAATGGCTGCGAAGTCGTCGTGCCGGAGGGGCAAGTCTGCTGCGGTGCGCTGCCCAATCACGCCGGGGTTCGGGATGTGGCGCGGGACCTGGCGCGCAAAAACTTCGGCGCCTTTCCGGTGGATGAGTTCGACGCGATCGTCACGAACGCCGCCGGGTGCGGCTCAACGCTCAAGGAATACGGGCACCTTTTTGCGCCGGAAGATCCGGCGTATGGGCAAGCCGCGAAGTTCGCACAAAAGATGCGCGACGTTACCGAGTTTCTCGCGGAACTCGGGCTCACTGCTCCGCTGCGGCCCGTGCCGCTGCGAGTCACCTATCAGGATTCGTGTCATCTGGCTCACGGGCAGAAAATCCGCGAAGCCCCGCGTAAGCTGATTCGTGCCGTTCCCGGGGTGGAATTAGTGGAAATGCCACTGGCCGATCAATGCTGCGGTTCGGCAGGCGTTTACAACGTGACGGAGACTGAGGCGTCCCTCGAATTGCTCGCCAGGAAGATGGACTGCGTTAAGCAGACCCGGGCGCGGGCCATCGTCACCGCGAATCCCGGGTGCATCCTACAACTCCGCGCCGGCGTCAGCATCCACGCAACGGATCAGGAAGTTCTTCACGTCGTTGAGCTTCTCGACCGGTCTATCTCTGGCACGTAGCTTTATTTCTCACCAACGAGGTAGCGGCAGCCGTGCGGGCCCATCCGCGCGGAGTGGACGGAACCTGCGGGGACGTCGCAGCGCTCGCCGATGCGGTACGTCTGCGATTGGCCATTCATCGTAAGCGCCATCTCGCCATCCAGAATGATGTGCGCGGTCAGCCCTGCGTGCGTGTGGTCGGGATAAAACGCGTGCGGTCCATCCTGCCAGACGAACGTGTGGGAGAAGCCCTCGCCCTCGAGTTGCTTGCGATAATCCTTCTCACTGAGCTTCGCATTCATATCAGGCGGAATTATACCAATTCAAGCCGTTAACTGGATTTCCGCTAAGCGAGAGGAGGGGGGCTCGCGGGCGGAGCGTGGTGGGGGTGTCCGCCCGCGAGTACTGCGTACTACGGGATCAATCTCAATTTTGCGGCGGTGGAGGCGGGCCCTGGCCTTTGCCATGGGGGCCCATTTTTCCGCCCGCTTTCAAGGTGTAATCCGATGGAACCTGGAACAGCGATGCGTCCGGCTCGGTTCGAACTACATTGGTAAGCTGAAACACGTTGTCGCCAGTCCGCGGATCGCTGCGCTTGATCAACACGTTCATCTGCAGGTCCGGCGAATACCAGCGCTCCACCGTGATCACAATCGGCTTCTCGTTGCCGATGGCTCCCGCCGGAATCGTCCGGGTGGTGAGCGTGCCTTGCGCGGAGATTCCATTCACCATCTGAGTGCCGAGCGATGTAGTCGCCGCTTCGTTCTGGCCGAATCCCGGAGGCGGTCCGCCGCCTTGTTTGCCGAACCGGCCCCCGCGTAACGGAAGCTTGCGGGCTATTTTCTGGTCCGGCTGCAGAATGTAATTCGCCGATGCCACGGGATCCTTGATCAGGACCACATGCGGCGGAGTCTTGCCCGAAGTCGCCCAATCGCCAATCGCTGGGAGCGTCATGTCCCGGCGAGTGCGCCCATTGCTATCACGAGCAAGTGTTCCGTTCGTGCTGCGCTGGATATGGTTGCCGTCGGGGAACACCTGCGTCGTTACCTGCGAGAAGCTTGCCGTGAAAGGAGCGCCGGTGACGGTTTTGCCGCCACCGAGGCCCGCTTCAAAACCGACAAATCCCATGGCATCGTCCGGCGAAAAACGGCCCGGCCCCGGCCCAATCTGGATCATGCCCCGGGGGCCGGGCGGCGGTGGAGGAACGGATAACTCGGATTGGGCCCAGGCCGTGGCGCTGCCTGCCAACGCCAACAGAATTACCGCCGAGCATCCGGCGAATCCAAGCTTGCCTCTCACTGTCATTTCCATATGCCTCTCTGATTGATTCAACGTCTGATTAACTCAGCTACTGATCCAAACCAGCTTGTGCGACCAGCCGGATGGCCTGCGGCGCGCCATCCTCGCTGAGCACGATGTCCGCCGGAATCTGCTCGGTGGCGCTCACATCAGCCACCGGAAGTCCCAGGGAAGCGAGCGCCGAACGCGACAGAACTACTCGTACCACGGCGCCATCTTCCAGCGTCGCCGGATCGGCGGCGTAGGGCAGCGAGACGAAAGCCGTTTCATCCGCGGAATCCGGCAGCCGGTTATCGGCCACTTCGACGGGCGACACGAGAGCCGCAGCTCCATTCGCACTGGCTTCCGGCGTGGATTTGCCATGGAATAAGGAACCGTGACGCAGGGAAACGCCGAGGGCCAGGAGAATCGCGGCGGCGATACCCAGCGCCGCAAGCCGCCCCTGCATCCTGCGCCGGGAGGCCGCGGCATTGTGCAGCCTGAATTCCTTGAGCAAATGCGCTTCAATGCGCGGCGGAGCCTCCAGATGAGCCTCGCGCAAAGCGATGGTCTGAAGGGAAAAATCGAGCGACTCGGCGTCGGTCATCAACTGCGCGCAACGGCTGCACGATTCCGCATGGACGAGGGCCACCTCCCGGAGCGCCAAGCCGCGGGTACCGGGCCGGTCGAGATCGTGTAGAACCTCTTCAAACTGCGAGCAGTCCATCGAGGTTACCTCTTCGTTTTCGTTCACTCGCCCACCGCCGATGCGCGCCGCGCGGGCTGCGCGTCGCGAAGCTTTTCAAGCAATATGGCCCTGGCCCGATGCAGCCGGGAACGGACCGTGCCCACAGGGCATCCCAATGCCGCCGCCGTCTCCTCGTAGCTCATCTCCTCGAGCTCGCAAAGCACCACTACCTCGCGGTAATTCTCCGGCAGAGTGTTGATGGCCTTTCTCACGCGGCTCACGGCTTCCATCGAGGAAAACTCGTCCCGGCTCGTGGGCACCGCATAATGGCCGTTCCCATTTCCGTTGCCGTTGCGGCTATTGGTGTGGTGACCGTTTCCAGACGCTAAAGGCCCGAAGTCATCCGCATCGCCCACGAGCGGAACCAGCCGGCGGTCCTGCTCCCAGCGTTTGCGGAGGTGGTTGCGCGCCACCCCGAAGAGGAAGCCTGCCACGGAGCCGCGCGCCGGATCGTACCGGCTGACGTCGCGAATCAGCGTCATGAAGACCTCTTGAGTCACGTCCTCCGCAACTGCCGCATTTCCACTCATATGCAGGGCAAAACGATAGATAGAAGGGTGCCGGCGCTTATAGAGGAGACCGAAGGCTTCTTCGTCTCCGCCCAGCAGACGCCGTACTAGACCGTCATCTGTGAGTTCAGTGGTGCCGGTCATCTCACCCTTTGGACGGCCAACCCTGCTTCTCGTTACATATTCCGGGGTCCAAACGGGATAGTTCCACTGATTTTGGGCCGGGTGGGGGCGCTAGAAAACGTCTCCGGGGGCCACCACGGTTTCCGGTCGAGCCGCATAGAAATGGAACGCTACCAGAAAGGCCGCCCCGGCGAGGTAGCTCAATGCGAAGGCGGGGGCGGCGAAGAGGCTAATCACCGTTTCGATCCCGCGCTCCGTGATCCGAAAGGCATGGATCAGTCCCACACTGGAGAGCCCCGCAGCCGCGAGCAGCCAGGCCGCGGCCGGAAGGAACCGGCGATCCAGCATTAGCGCGATTGCTGCGGTCCAGATCATCGAGACGAGCAGGGCGCCCTGGCTGAGCGCGATCAGGCCGTAAATGGGCAGTTGCTCGCCGAAGAGAGGCGCACCCTGAAGAAAATTCGAGCCGCCCGTACGCAGCGCCAGATCGATCAGCCCCACCGCCCACGAGGCCAGCAGCGGAACCAATCCGAAGGCCACGGCGATCGCATGAGATTTCGGAACTTCCGTGAATGCCTGCGCGACCATTACCAGCCCAAACCAGACCACAATCATCGCGACCACTTCCATCGGTACCACGCGCAGGAAGGGAACTACCATCCCGGAGAGACACAGCACCATGGTCGCCGCGCCGCTTAGGATCGAATAGCCCGCTCGCGCCCCCAGCGACTTGTGCGCCATGTGCCCGAAATAGAGCGAGGTCGGGAATGGACTGCCGAACAGGGCCGCCGCCACTGTCGCCAGGCCGTTGACGAGCAGGGACGGCATCGTGGGGTAATCGTCTCCGGCCACCTGAACGCTCTCCAGCACCTGCAGGGAAACGATCGTATCGAGGGTGCTCATCGGCAGGATGATCGAAAGAAACTTCCATCCCTCGGATTGCCGCAGAAATGTGAACAGGTTCACCGGGTGCGGCAGATAAATCTCCGGCGATATAGACGCTTGCAGCAGCGGCAGGTGGTAGAGGTGCGCCCACTTCAGCAGGGCGGTGAGAATCGCCCCAGTGACGATGCAAACGAGGCCCCCCGGTATGCGAAAGGGAAGCCGTATGCGTGCGGAGAAAACCGCGAGCACGATAATCGCGGGAAGCAGCGCGAGTTCGGGCGTCTGGAAGATTCTCAACACAAATCCCAGGCAGAGGAAGGCCATGGCGATGCCCGCCAGCGGGCAAAGCAGCGCTGCCCTAGGCGTGTGGCGCCGCAGCCAGTCCGTGCAGAACGCACCCGCGGTTTGCACGATGCCGCTCAGGAAAGACGCGAACACGCCGGCCTGCCACGCGAGCGTCGAGTTGTGCGTGCGCTCGTACACCGGAAGCATGATCAGGAAAATGTAGGCGAAAATGGTGGGGGCGTTTACGCCGAAGGGAATCGCGGTGACGTCATCCCGCCCGGTGCGCAAGGCCAGCCTGTGGGCTTGCCAGGCATAGAAAATATTCCCCGCGAAGATCGAAAGCGCGACGCCCGGCAGGATACGCGTCGTAACCATGCTGGCGGGAAAGCCGCAAAGAGGAGCCAGCCCGGCGATCAGCAGCAGATCGGGGAGTCCACTGAAGAAGAGCGCGAAGCATCCGTCCCAGTCTCCCGGCACGAACCACGGCGGGGAAGCTTTCGGGACGGCGAGCGCCTCGGCCATTAGGTGCGCTCAAGCCGTCCCGTACCGCAGCCCAATCTTCTTCAGCCACTGCCGGTAAGCGATGGCGGCGCGGTCGGAGGTCAAATGCAGCTCCGCCTGCAAATCGAGAGGCAGAAGTTCCGGCCGCTGCGACTCGACTACCGGCACGTCCTGCGCGGTGACGACGTCCTGAAAACGGCGAAGCTCTTCGGCCGGAACGTCATGCCCGTAGTTCAGAGCCATGATCAGCCAGATGCGGCTCTCGCATTCCGCCACAGGCGTGATCGTCGAAAACATCGCAAAGCGGTGTTCGCCGTTGGCCTTCATGAACGATGCGGTCAGCGGCCGCTGCACATGGAATGTGTAATGCACTTCCGCCGAGCGCCCCGTGCCGTCGGGATCAGGCTGCCAGACGGGAATGTCCCGGGCGACCAGACAATCCGGATACACATCGACTTCATAGTCGCCGATTTCCGCGCGTGTCGCGTCGCCCAGAAATCCCGCATGGACGAAGGGAAAGTGGCCCACGTCCAGAAAATTTTCGACCACGCGAGGACCGATCGCCCGGTAGAGATAAGGCCCGGCGGGTATCTTTCGGAAAGACGAATCGTCCCATTCGGGGAACGCCGGAACGTCCTTCGCGGGCTTGCCGAGCGAGATCCACACCAGCCCGTATTTTTCCTGCACCGGGTACACCGTAGCGTGCGCGCGGAGCGGAGGAGGACGGTCGGGATGCGCAGGGATGCGAGCGCAGCGGCCTGAGGAATCGTACTGCCAGCCGTGGTAAGGGCAGGCCAGGCAATCGCCGGCGATTCGCCCTCCGGAAAGCTTCGCGCCGCGGTGGACGCAAAGGTCCTGCCAGGCGTGAACCCCGTCTGCATTGCGCCACAGAACAACATCGTGATCGAGCAAGCGGGCGGCAAGGGGGGCGGCGCCGGTGACTTGAGTGCTCCAGGCCACGGCGTGCCAATCGTGCAGCAGAATAGGATCGTCGATCATCGGCAATCGCGGAGGCTATGCGGCGAGAATCGCGTTCGGCTCGCGGCCGCTAACCGCCCGAATGTACCACGGAATTAGGAGCGGATAGTCCCGGCGTCCGATGCATTATTCCGCTCAGCTGGATTCATATTGTGAATCTTCTCCAGAGAAAGAGGACCCCAAAACAGAAGCACCCTCGTCGGCATAATCCGCGAGGGTGCTTCTGTGCATTGCTGCGGTTGGAACGTTGCTTATGGCATCGGCGGAGCGTCGGCCGTGTAGCCGTTCGGATAGAAGTGGACGCCGGTGACGATCCTTACGGCGCGGCTCCCAAACCAGATCGTGTTGTCGTCAGCTACGCGGAATTTGTTGATGCTCTGTCCCGGCTGCGGCATCGGGACGTAGCTGAACTTGCGCGTTTTCTGATCGAACTTGACGACCATATTGTGCGCCGCGTCGCCCATCCAGACGTTATCGTCCTTATCGGGCCATGCGTCGTAGGGCTGAGCGCCGTTATAGGGGATTTTGTATTCGCTGAGCTCGCCCGTTTCAGGATCGAGCCTGGCGAGTAAACCGCTGGTGTACTCCGAGGCCCAGATGATGCCTTTGGAGTCCACGCCGATGCGGCGAATCTGTCCCCACGAGTGCGGCACGGGATATTCCTTCACCGCTTCGGTCTCCGCGTCCCACTTGTTGATGGTGCCCTTCTGCCAGCCGGCTGCCCACATATTGCCCTTCTGGTCGATCACCATGCCGTAGAGGCCGTTATCGGGAGTCGGTGTGGGGTACATGTGGATAACGCCCGTGCTCACGTTCAATTTGCCGAACAGCGCGCCGTAGATCAGGTCGAAGCCGACGTTGCCATCCTTGTCGACGACTGCCTCATGCAGAGCCCCGGCCTGTTCCGGGAGAGAATAACGGATCTGTTTTCCCGTGGCGGGGTCCAACTCGCCCAGCCTGCCGGTCTTTAGCTCGGCCCAGAACACATGGCCGCGCTTGTCTACACCAATGCCGTCCGGGTGAACGTACACGTCGCCCTTGATCGGATAGTTCTTCCAGCGGTCGGCGCTGCGCTGCTTGGGGTCCAAACGCAGCATCGAGCTGGAAGTACGGGAGCTGAACCAGATGTTGCCATCCACGGGCGAAATGAACGAGGAGCCCATGTGATGCGTCCGGCCTTCCTTCGGGTAGGCAAGCTGCTCGATCACGCCGTTGATCATAGGCGCGCCCAACTTATCGCCGCCCGCCGAAATCGGGAGGTCCTTGGGGATATCGTAGGAAACGTAAATTGCCTTGGAAGCCGCCTCTTCATCGAGCTGCACTGGATCGACGCGAAGCCTCTTTTCGGTGGTTCCCGGGCCGAAGTTCTTGGCCAGGTAGTCGGCCATCATGTCCTTTTGCTGCTTGGTGAATTGCGTGCGGCCGAGCGCCAGAACGAAGGCGTTGTATCCGGGACCGGTCTCGGTCATCCGCTCGATGCCCTTGAGGAAGCCGGCCTTGTCGTAGTGATACGCGCCGAAATTGCTGAACAACTCCGCGTGGCAGCCGATGCAGTTGGCCTTCAGCAGGTCGAGCGCGGGGCCGGGAGGATACATGTCCTCCATGCTGGCGACGTACTCGATCTTCCAATCTTTCTTCGGCCCGCTGCCTTCTTCGCCGCTGCCCGGTTGGGGAAGATCCTTGTGCTTGATGGCAAAGTCGGCCGTCTTGCTGTCGCCAGGACCGAGTTGCAGGGTGGTACGCGGTGAGTCATAACCTGCCATGTCCACGAACATTTCATAATCGCCGGGGAGCGCCTGCGGCACCGTGTAATGGCCTTTGTTCGTAAATACCGTGTACCAGAGCTGAAGGTCCACGTTGTGCGCCTGCACGCGGAAACCGATGACTTTGCCCTGATCGGCCGTCACCGTGCCGGTGATGGTTCCGCGCTTGACGTCGTCCGCGCCGGACAACGGCGAATAACACAAGAGCGCAACTGCGAGCGCCAGTCCTACAGCGAGAAGCTTCGACATCCCTTTGCTTTTCGTGCCATGCATACGTTCGTTTCCTCTCAACACGTTCTCATCCGCAAGTTTCATCAGGGTTTTCTTTCCCGGCCACAAGCCGAAACCAAAAACAGCAACCTATATCACACTTACTTTTCGCCAAGAAGCGTTTTCCGGTGCAAGAAAGTAGACGGGCGGAATGCGCTGGGCGTTTCACGAGGGGATACCAGCTTCTCTTCAGCGGGTAACTTGGAGGGGGGTGGATTTGGCGTGCGGGAGGGCCACGCTCAGGATGCCAGCGATGGTGGGTGCGACCTGGCGCATGTCGATTACGCCGAGGTCGCGGCCTGCGGCGATGTTTTTTCCCATAATAAAGAAGGAGGCGCGCATTTCGGGGCGGTCGGGCAGGTAACCGTGCGTGCCGGTACCGAGAGCGGGCTGGTCAATCGGACCTGCAAGGGCAGTTCCCACGTCGGCGCCGGGCTGCATCTCGACAAGAAACGACGCGTGGGGAAAGCCTCCCATGTTAGCGAGATCCGGTTGCTCGACTACGCGTGCGATGGAGCAGGCGGGATCATCCTTCATCTTCATCAGCAGACTCTTCACACGTTCTTTCATTGCCTGGTCGCCGGGATTGCGAAGCATGACCCCCGCTGAACCACCGGCGGGCCAGAACGACGCGTCCCAGGAAGAAATCGTGGGCGGGGACATCCCGTTAGCGGGTTTTAGCGTAACCAACCCTTCCTTGATGAACGGCAGCATCAGATTGACGTGGTGGTCGACGGGAATGAAGCCGTGGTCCGACACGATTGCGATCGTCGTGCCGGGGTCGTTTGCGAGCGCAGTCTGAATCAGTTCGCTCAGCATCCGGTCGGCTTCCTCGACCGCTTCGTTGCTTTCCTTGCTGAAAGGCCCGGTGCCGTGCTCGATGTGATCGAGCGATGCGAGATGAATGGTCATGAATCCGGGCTTCTCCCGCGCGAGAATGGCCTGGGAAAATCGGGCGCGAACGAGGTCTCCCGGCACGCCCTGGTCGCTCGATTCGTCGTAGCTACCCAGCATTTTCTCGAGTTCCTCAAGCAAGCCGAGCGGGCGGGAAAGGGCTTCCATCAGCTTGTGATCGTTCCCGGTTCGCGTGCGCCAATATTCGGGGATCAGGTACTTCACCGAATCCGCGCCGACGCTGACGGGCCAGCTGACGCTGGCCGTCGGGATGCCAGCCTTCGCAGCTGCATCCCAAAGTGTGGGGACCTTAATGTCCTGCGCGTACCAGTTCCACGTTTCCACGCTGACCAAGGGCTCAAACGCCACGTTTGCGTCAATGCCGTGCTCGCTGGGCCATACACCGGTTACGAGCGTCGTGTGGCTGGGATAGGTTACGGTGGGAACAACGCCGATCACGCCATCGGCGTACGTACCTTCGGTGAGAAATCGCCGCAGCGTCGGGATTTTCAGCCCGTGCGCGTCCGCCTTCAGAACGTACTCCGGACTCAGCCCGTCGACCGAGATCATCAGCACGGAGCCAGCCCACGACGGGCCTGCGGCCAACAGACTAGCCAGCAGCGCCGCGGCAAGTGCCCGAGGTTTCATGCTGCGAATATACGCCTCCCGGCAGCGCGCACTGTGCTTTCTGCGAGCGGTCGCCTCACTAGAAGAGCAGCTTCAGCGCGAACTGAATCTGCCGTGCGGGATACGTGCTGCGGATGGTTCCAAAGGCCGCATCAGTGGTTTTCGTGTCCGGTATGCCAAAGTTCGTGTGGTTCAGGACGTTGAAAAACTCCGAGCGAAGCTGCAAGCGAACGTCCTCATGAATCTGGAATGTTTTGTCGAGGGCCACATCCCACTGCTCGAAACCCGGAGCGCGGAAGGCATTGCGTCCCAGGTTTCCAAAGGGCGCATTTACAGGCGGCAACGGGAAGGTGTAACCGGCGAAAAACGTGTTCAGCATCTGCAGCGTGGTCTGGTTCGCAGCCGAGCCGGAAACATTGGGCCGTTGGAGTGCCTGGCCGCGGTAATCGTTGGAAAGGCCAGTCACGTCGTATGCCGTCGATGGAGAGTACCAAACGTTGAGCGGCGTTCCGGTGTGGGCCGTGTTGATGTTGCTGATTTCCCATCCACCGACGGCCGCATCTTCCCAGGCGTTCAGGCTGGAGGCGTACTTGCGGCCTTTGCCAAAGGGGAGCTGATAGACGATGCTGGTGACGTTGTTGAGCTTGACGTCGAAGCTGGAAGGGCCGTATTCCGCGGCCAGATTATGGATGTTCTGCGGATTCGCTTCATAGTTGCCGGAGTAATATTCCAGGGCCTGCTCGGAATCTCCCAGCGCCCGTCCCCACGTGAACGAGTTCAGGAAATAGAGCCCGTCGGTGAAGCGATGTTCGACGCGGGCGGAAAGTCCATTGTAGTTATTGTTGCCCACGGGGTCCACCCAGGTGATGGGTCCGAACGACGGGATCGGGCGGCGAGCCTGAACACCGAGGGTTCCCCCCGGCGCATTGGGATTTGCTTGATTGTAGTCACCGAGGATCGGAAGATTCAGACTGTGGTTGCCGTTGTAAGCCAACTCAAAGACAGTTTCCTTCGGGAGTGCGCGCTGTACTGACAGGAACCAGTTCTGCACGTAGGGCCAAGGGCTGTGCGCCGGAATGTAGTCCACGTTGGAGTTGATGGGATTGAAAGCCGCCGGACTGGCGATGTTGGTCGTGAAACTGTTCGCTGTCGTGAGGAAGCCCGCCGGCACCGGCCCGCCCGCCGGAATGGACTGGTTGATCACTCCGAAAAGAGCGTTCGGGGCGTTGATGCCCTCCTCGGAGCTGCCCGGGCGATTGAAAAATGTGTAGCTGATGCCATATCCGCTGCGAACCACCGTCTTGGTGTCGATGCTGTAGGCCAAGCCCAGCCGGGGACCGAAGTCATGGTAGTTGGGATTGACGAGACTGCGGTTGTACAAGCTGCCGCCGGTTGCCGGGATCATCGTGTTTGTGGCGGGATTGAAATTCGACCAATTGTTATCACGCGTATAGAGGGGCGTGGCAAAGTCCCAGCGCAACCCCGCGTTCACGGTGAGCTTCGACGTGACGCGGTAATCGTCCTGGACATAGAGCGAGTGAACGTGCTGGCGGAGGTTGACCACGAGATTGGTTCCCAGGTTGATGATGCTCGGTGTGCCGAAGATAAAATCTGCCAGATTATAGCTCGCCGAGTCGCTGGGAACGGTGCATCCGGCCAGTCCCAGTTGAACGCAGGTAGGCTTGCTGAAGCCGCTCGTGAACTGATCCTCTCCGTAGATCGGATTCACATCGAGAACCTCGGTGCGTATGACCAGGAACTCGTATCCCATCTTGACCGAGTGGCGCCCGCGGATCAGCGAGTAATTCACCTTGGGATCGAACGAAGTGGGATTCTGGAACTGTGGATTGCTCGTTTGCCGTCCGAGCTGGCTGAATCCGCTGATGTTCTGCGAATTGATGCCCCCCTGGAGGCTAGGTGTGGTGGGCAAACCAGAGAAGGGAAACCCCGCAATTGACGTTGCAAGGCCCAGGTTGGGAGGCGTCTTTCCCCCTTTAATGCGTGAGAAGCCGAAGCGCGCTTCCAGCAGCGAATTCGGCGAAATCGTCCAGGTGTAGCCCGCCGAGGTGTTTTGATCGAACACGTGCAGGTTACCCGTCCCGTTACCGCCCGACACTCCTGGAATGTCCGGCTGAAAATACTGATGGTCGATGCGCTGGCTGAAGCGGAGGAAGGCGGTCATACGGCTGTTGATCTGGCCATCGAGCTTGACGTCATATTTATCGGTGTAGTCACGAACCAGCAGATCCTGCAGGTAGTCATTGGAGCGTACCGAGGAAGCCACAGCCGGCAGCGCATTTAGCACCGCAGCTGCAAAGGGATTCAGCGCGGTAATCGGAATTTGCGTGCCGGCTTTGTAGACCACGCCCGTCAGGGGGTTCGCAACGGTCACCGGCAGGATACCGGCACGGTCGGTCATCGTCGGAATGGAATCGAAGTTATTGTAATGGAGAAGCTGTCTGTAACCCTCGTAGTCGGTGAAGAAAAATATCTTGTTCTTGATGAGCGGCCCCCCGAAAGTGCCGCCGAATTGATTGCGGTTGAGTGGGGGCTTGGGCGCGGGAGCGAATAAAAAGCCCGTGGCGTTGAGGTCCGTGTTCCGGAAAAACTCGTAGGCGTCTCCGTGAAACTCGTTGGTGCCCGATTTCGTGGAGGCGTTCACCACCGCGCCGCCGACGCGCCCGTATTCCGCACTGTAGTTGCTGGTGATGACCTTGAATTCGGAGAGCGCGTCGGGAGAGGGCTGCACCAGCTGGGCCGAATAGCCCTGATTGCTGGTGCCGTAAGCATTGTTGTCCAGTCCGTCGAGCAGGAAATTGTTGTAGGTGCTGCGCATGCCGTTCACATTGAACGAGCCTTCGCGGGGCGTGCCGGTGGGCCCGAAGGAGACGGCGATGGGAGACTTCACGGCATTTGCAGATAAGAGGGCGAGGTCAGCATAGTTGCGGCCGTTCAACGGAAGCTCGGCCACCGCCTGAGTGCCGATCACCTGACCAAGCTCGCTCGAATCGGTCTGGATCATGGCAGCCGCAGAGGACACCACGACCGACTCGGTGATGATGCCTACTTGCATTTTGGCGTCCACTCGTTGGCGCGCGTCCACGTCCACGCGGACGTCGGTTGTAAACTTCGAAAAGCCGGACTGCTCGACGGTCAGGTTATACCGGCCTACCTTCACGTTCAGAAAGTCATAGTTCCCGTTTTCATCGGTCGCGGCCTGCATTTGGATGCCGGTGCCCTGATTCGTCAGGGTGACCGTGGCCTTGGAGACCGCCCCACCGGAAGGATCCGTAACGGTGCCAAGGACTTCCGATGTTTCAAATTGACCGAACAGAAGGGATGCAAAGAAAAAGAACCCGCAGATGGACACCAGCAGTTGTTTTTTCATGCGGCAATTTCGCACGGGAAGTGTTTCGCGTGTGTGAAGGCCTCGTGACGATTCGGTGAGACGGCTTGTGCCGATGTGCAAAACGACCGGTGACAACAATGCGAACTCCCAACCTGCCTGGTTGACGAGAGCGACAGTCTAAAAGTCGGGATTGGACCGCTCGTTGCAGGCTACTTGGCGGCTGAGAAGCCCATACGCAGGCGATTGCCGCTTGCTTTTGGCTGGTATTCGACGGCATCCGCGAATTGGCGAACCAGGCGAATGCCCTGGCCGCCCACGCGAGTCTCCTCATCGGGACTCAGCGCGCCCAGTTCCGGCGCATCCAGCGGATTGAATTGCGGCGCTTCGTCGTCGACGACAAATTCGAAATAGCTGTCGCGCGGCATCGCAAAGCTCACGCGCACGGAGCAATCCTCCGCGCCGGCATACCCGTGGCGAATCACGTTAGAGACCACTTCTTCCAAACACAGTTCGATGGCGAATTGGACGTTCCCGGGAATTGCGTGGCGCGTGGCGAGACTTTCGATCCAAGGGGAAAGCTGCGTCATGTCGGAAAGCCGGCTACGCAGAGCCAGCTGATCCTGCATCTGGCCGGTGCCGTTTCCAGTCATAGAGAGGGCTGGTCCATGAGGCATCCCGCGCGCTAGGTGAGTTGCAACGCGTCCAATGCGCTTTGAAGCTCGTGATGTACCGGAATCAGCGTGTCGGTTCCACTAGTCTTCAAAACTTTTTCGACCATCTCATTAGGAGCAAACAAAACGATCTTGCCGCCGCGGCCCTTGATAGCCCTCGCCGGAGCCACGAGCGCGCGGAGCCCCATCGATCCGAGAAACGAAACGTTTCGCATGTCCACGAGGACAGCCTTCCGGCTGCCCGCAATGACGTTCATCTTCAAATCGATGGCCGCGGCTCCCTCGATGTCAAGCTTGCCATCGAGGATCACCCGCATGACTCCTCCCGCCAACTCTTCTGTTGAGATAGCCATGTCTTTTTATCTCCCGATCCGCTGGTACTTATTCTGGCCGGCAGAACGTATCTCACCGTTGGAACACCAGGCAGTTTGCCCGATGACCATACCGGGCCGAGGTTACAGGAATGTTACAGGCGAGCGCCCAGGTGGGTTCGTAAATTCGCGCCAATGGAATTCGGGCAATGCGCATGCCTGCACCCTCAAAACGCGAGCTCGATGATCGAAACATCGTCTTCGAATTGATCGCTGCCGCGCGTCGCGCGGATGGCTGCGATCGTATGCTGCAACGGCGTTTCGGAACTCCGCTTGGAATCGACAAGGATATCAAGAAACTCTTCATAGGTGAGAATGGTGTCGTCGGGCCTGGTGATTTCGTAGATGCCATCGCTGAAAATGTAGAGACGGCTGAACTCGGGTAAATCCTGCGAGCCTTCTCCGAAGTTCATCTCCGGGAAAGCGCCGATAATGGCGCCGCGCTGCGACAATTCCATGGGTTTGGCGGTCTCCCGGGTAGCTCCCGCCATCAGGATCGCGGGCGGATGGCCGCCGTTCGCGTAGGTGAGCCGCCGCTTTTGTTTGTCGTAGACGCCATACCACATCGTGAAATACATATCGTTGTGCCGATCCATCTGAAAGACCTTGTTGAGCGCCGTCAGCACCTGGGTCGGCGAGCGAAAATCGGTGGCGGGCAATGTTTGATTGCGCAGGACGTTGATTGCCGAGATGGATAGCAGTGCCGCTTGCACGCCGTGCCCGCATACATCGAGCAGGTACATTGCAAGATGGCCGGGATCGATCCAGTGATACCCGAAGGCATCCCCTCCCAGCGCGACCGACGGGATGAACAGCCAGTCGGTAGTGATCTCGCCGCTCAACCGCTCGGGAAACAGGGAAATCACATATTTCGCCGCCTGCGCCAGATCTTCCGCGAGCCGCTCCTCGCTTTTCTTGAGCGCGGCGTAGGCCTCGTTGCGCTCGATGAGCGCGATGTAACCCCGCGAGTGATGGCGGATGCGGGCGGTCAGCTCGATCGGATCGGGCAATTTCACCAGGTAGTCGTTCGCTCCGAGCATGAAAGCTTCCGCTTTCACTTTGGGCTCCTCCTTGGTGGAGAGAACGATGGTGGGAATTTCTCTGGTCGCGGGATTCGCCCGATAGAACCGCAACATCGTCAGGCCATCGATCTCCGGCATGACGAGGTCCTGAAGAATGACCGTAGGATGAAATTCCGCGGCGGCTTCCATCGCTTTCGTGGGATCGGCGCAGTAAGCGAAATCGACATCCGTCTCGGGCGCCAGCATGCGGCGGACGGCTTCGCCGATCATGGGCTGGTCGTCCACGAGAAGCACGCGTACGCGGCGCGGCTGCTCCGCAGTCGCGCGTTTTGTGGCGGCAGCCTGCGTCTGATCGGTCATGGCGAACTCCTTTTGCGGGCCTTTTGTCGCGGGCGCGAAACGCTTGCGGCGCGATTGATCGCTTCGGCGATCCGTTCCAGAGGAAGAATCTCGACGGCTGCATCGATCTTGGCCGCGGCTTTCGGCATGCCGTACACGATGCTGGTGGCTTGATCCTGGGCGATGGTGTGCCAGCCGGCGCGCCGCATTGCCAGCAGCCCTTTTGCTCCGTCCGCCCCCATGCCAGTCAGGAGGACGCCCACGGCGGTAACCGGCCACCAGGCGACTACGGTGTGGAAGAAAACGTCGACCGAAGGGCGATAGGAATAGTCCGCCGGGTCCTTCGAGTAAGCAAACGCGAGTTCGGGCGTCAGCAAGAGATGGTCGTTGGTGGATGCGATTTTCACGATACCGGCTTCCGGGCGGTCGCCACTCGAGATCGGTCGCACATCCCGTGAGGATTCGCGCCCCAGCCACGTTGCAAGCCCCGGCGCAAATACTTTGTCTACGTGCTGCACGATGGTGATCGCGGCGGGAAGCGAGGGCGGCAGGCTGGAGAGAACCTGCAATAGCGCGGCGGGTCCGCCCGTGGAGGCGCCAATGACAATCAGCGGAAAGCCGGGCTGAGGAGTGACGCCCGCCGTAGCAGGCATTTGCGGAACCGAGGGTGGCCCGGAAGGTTTGCCAATAAACTTACGGAGCATGGCGATCTTCGTCAGCAACGGCGATGGGGGAGCAGATTCCCCCGCTTTATCGAGGACGGGAGTGTTGACGGCATCAAGCGCGCCCCATCCCATCGCTTCGAACACCTTCGAGGAATGACCTCCGACCGTGGCCGTGACGATGAGAATCGCGCAGGGCGAGTCGTGCATGATGATGCGCGAAGCCTCGGCGCCGTCCATTCGCGGCATCATCAGATCCATCAGAATGAGATCCGGCACATCCGCCGCGCATTGCCGGACCGCCTGTTCGCCGTCGGTGGCGATCCAGGCGATCTGGTATTCCGGCACGCTGGTGACCACGCGGCGCAAAGCCTCGACGGCCATCGGAACGTCGTTGACGATGGCGATTCTCATTCGCCGGGGAGCCCGATCAACTCGGCGACAGCGGAGAGGAGCGTTTCATCGTGGAAGCTGCTTTTCGTGAGGTAGCGGTCGGCGCCCGCGTCGAGGCCGCGCATGCGATCTTCTTCGCGGTCCTTGTAGGACACGATGATGACCGGCAAGGTGTGAAGTTTGGGGTCCGCCTTGATCTTCGAGACCAACTCGATGCCGGTCATGCGGGGCATGTCCACGTCGGTGATGGTGAGGTTATAGGAACCGGCCCGCAGCGCGTTCCAGCCGTCGATTCCGTCGACGGCAACCTCGACGACGTATCCTCGGTTCTGTAGAAGGGAACGCTGCACCTCCCGCACGGTGACGGAGTCGTCCACCACCAGGATGCGCTTGTGCTTCAGTTGAGCGATCTCGCCGCGGCCGAGCCCGCGGAGGCGCCCTCCGTGCAGCAGAGTCTCGACCGAGCGCGCCAAGTCATCGACGTCCACAATCAGCACGGGCGAGCCGTCGTCCATCAGCGCCGCCGCGCTGATGGAAGGAACTTTTCCCAGCCGGGGATCGAGAGGCCGCACCACCATTTCGTATTCGCCGACGAACCGGTCGACAGCCAGCCCGTAGCGCGTAGCGCGATCGCCCAGAAGCACCACGGAAATTTGTTCGCCCCAGTTTGGCTTGCCCGGAATGTCGAGCACTTCGAGAGCGGACACTACTCCGATCCGCTCGCCGTCGAGCGAAAAATACTGCTGACCCTCGAGCGTAGAGAGGTCCGACCGGTTCACCTTGACGACGCTGGCAATGCGCGTCAGCGGAAACGCGAACGGCTCTCCGCTGATTTCGGCAACGAACGTGCGCAGCACCGAAAGCGTGAGCGGCAGCTCGAGTTGAATTGCTAGTCCCTGGCCGGGGCGCGTTGAAATAGACGCCAGGCCGCCCACCGACTTGGCCATTTCCTGCACGGCATCGAGCCCAACGCCGCGTCCTGAGATGTCTGTGACAGACTCGGCGGTGGAGAAACCGGGCAGAAACAGAAATTCCAGCAGTTCGGCCTCGGAAAAACTAGCCGCCATTTCTGGAGCCGCGAGCCCCTTGGCGATCACGGTAGCGCGCAGGACTTCGATGTCGACTCCTCGGCCGTCATCCGACACCGTCAGTACGAAGAGCCCGGCGCGGTGGCGCGCCTCGAGCTGGATCGTGCCGGACGGAGGCTTTCCCGCCGCGATCCGCACCTCGGGGCGCTCGATGCCGTGGTCCAGGCTGTTGCGGATTGCATGATTCAGAGGGGCTTCGAGCCGGTCGAGGATTTCCCGGTCGACCTCGGTGTTCGCGCCCAGGATCTCCAGCTGCGCTTGCTTGCCCAACTGCCGCGCAAGGTCGCGAACCAGCCGCGGAAAACCCTCGACCCCGTCCCCGAACGGCCGCATCCGGCTCGCCACGACCTCGCGATAAAGACGATCCGAGAGCCCCGCCGAACGAATTCCGAAACCGTCCAGCTGCGCATGGCGTTCCGCAGTCCACCGCCGCGTTTCCTGCAGCTTTCGCCGCGCCTCTGCCAGCATGGCGCCCGCTTCCGAAGAGCTTGGGACCGAAGACTGCAATGATTCGAGCAGCCGGTTGATCTCGCTGTACCGGTGCTTCAAGCCAAGTAGGGATTCGGAGAACGGCTCGAACCAGCGGCTCTGCACCAGCGATTCTCCCGCCAGGCCCATCAGGCGGTTGAGAGTCTGAGCGGTTACTTTGATGGAACGGTCCGTGCCCCCGGCACCGCGGACGGCACGGGGTGGAGGCGGGGCGGGCGCCACCGGTGTCGCGGCTTGCGCCGGAGCGGCCGGAGCCGGAACAGGGGCGTCAGCGCTCGATGTCTCCGCCTGAGGTGGCGCGGCATTTGCCGGCGCAGCAGCAGGCGGCGGAGCCGGGGGAGGGGCAGGAGCCACAAACTTACCGGCGCGCACATCGGCCAACTGACTCAGGATCTGCTCGACCGAGGCACTCTGCTCCTCCACCCATGCGGGAACGGCCGATTCCTCGAGCGTGCCGAGTCGCGCCAGCACGTCGCCGGCATGGAGCAACACGTCGATGGCTGCAGGCTCCAGCGTGAGGACGCCTTCCTGGGCCGCGACCAGGCAATCCTCCATCGAATGCGCGAGCTGCACGGCCACATCGAGACGCACAATCCGCGCGGCTCCCTTGATCGAATGCGCGGCGCGCATCGTGGCGGCAAGATGCTCTTTCGCGGACCCGCCGCCTTCCAGGGCGAGCAATCCAGCGGTAAAGACGCGCATTTGCGATTCGACCTCTCCGCGAAAGAGGTCCCACATCGAGAATGCGCCGAGATTGCTCACGCGATCTTCTCCGCCACCGCGCGAAACAAGAGGCTCTCGTCGATGATCGCAACCGTTTTTCCGTCGGAGTGGAAGAGCCCCAGCGTATATACGACGGCCACGTTGGTGAGCGTCACAGGCAGCGGCTCGATGTTCTTGACCGTGACGTCGTGCATGCCGTCAACCTGATCGACAGGGAAAACCCAATCTTCGCCCTCCCACCGCGCCACCAGAAATCGCGCCGTCCGGGAACGGTGCGCGGCCAGTTCTTCGCCGAACAAAGTATGAAGAGATACGCAGGGATGAAGCTCACCCCGCACGTTCACCAGACCGAGCAGGATTTTACGGGGACGGTGCGGCACGCTTCGGACCACGCTGGGTTCGGTGATCTCGCGAAGACTGCTCGCGGAAAACGCCAGCCACGCCTGCCCCACGCGAAACACGAGGTAAGGCGCGGTTGCCGTTTCGGTGGCGACCTTCTCCTCCGCCAGGATCGATGTCCACGATTCGACGTAGTCCGCGGGAGCCGGCCGGTCGAGAAGACGCCGCCCGCTGGCAGCGTACACCTCGCAGTTGCGGCAATGGGCAACGCGCGGAAGTTCGGCGCACGAGCCGTTGCCCCAAACCCCAATCTGGGTCCAGCAGCTGTTGTTTGCGACGGGCGTATTAACGGCGGATTCGCTCATGTGTTACTCGGTTGTCAAATCCCTGGGAACGCGACGCGCGCGTTCGCGAAGCAGTGCGGCGCCCGATCCGTCCCCGCGCGCTTCCTGCTTCAACGCGAGGTGCAACAGGGCGTCGCGATGAGCCGGATTCAGGTAGAGCACTTTGCGAAAGGATCGCGCGGCAAGATCGTCGTGACCCAGAGCATCGTGCAGCACGCCCAACAAGAAATGTCCCTCTGCCGAACCGGGGACGCGCTGCAAGTGTTCGCGGCATAGCCTGAGCGCGTCGTGCAGCTGGCCGGCATCGCCCATCTGGCGGGCGATGACCAACAAGGATAGATCCGCCTCCTGTGCGCCGCCGGGAGCGTCGGGAAGCGCCGGGGAAGAAACCGCCGTGCTGGCATGCGGACGCGGCGTAACGCTGGGTGGCGCGCTGCGATGTTTCGCCGCCGACGCCTTCGGCGCGACTCTCGTCGTGTGCTTGACGAAGGCGAACGCCCCCGCGGGTCCCGTCTGCTTAAATCCGTGTTCCCGGGCGAAAGCCGTCTCGGCATGCCCCAACACGAGAACGCCGTGCTCGGCGACCAGCTGCCGCAAAGCACTCATGGCTCGGAGTCGCGCCTCCGGATGAAGATAGATCAGCAGGTTGCGGCAGAAGACCGCGTCGTATGGCGCAGCATCCTTAAGAAGGTCGTTCAGAAAATCGGGCGCAATGAGATTCCCTCGCCGGAATCTCACCTGCGTTATCACGGACCTACTCAGACGCCAGCCATCCTCACCGTCGGCCTCATCGAAATAGGGCGCGCGGTACCACGGGTCGTGATTGCGGAACGATCGCTTGCTGAAGACCCCGGCTTGCGCGGATTGTAAAGCGCGGGAACTCACGTCCACCGCGTCCACGCTGAACGACTCGGGCGGAGCACCCGCGTGCAGAAGCGCCATCACCAGCGAATAAGGTTCCTCGCCCGTAGAGCAAGGGCAACTCAGAATGCGCAGGGCTTTCCCAGAGGCCTTCTGCGCGTGGGCGCGAGCCAGATCGGCCGCCAACTCAAACGGCGCGATGTCTCTGAAAAACCATGTCTCGGGAATCACTACCTGATCGACAAAGGAATCCCACGCGTCCGAATTACCGGCAAGCATCCGGGCATACGCGGCAGGATCGGAGAATCCAGATTCCTTCATGGACCGCGTCACAACGGTCTCGACCGCCCTTTGGCCAATGCTATGGATGTCGAAACCCAGCCGGTCGGCGAGGAGATTCCCGACGTCAGTGAGATTCACGCCGGATTCTCCGCGAACAGGCTTTCCCGCACTGCGTCAGGCAGCAGTTTTTCCACTTTCACATACTGAATCACGCTGCCGCCGCTAACGCTCAGCCCTCCGAGATAGGGTACTTCCGGCACTGCCACGCCGGACGACTCGGGCTCGGTCCCGGCGTCGTCGAGGCTGTCGGTCGCCCGCTCCGCGAGAAGCCCGAGGACGCGACCTATCCCTGTCGGCCCCGGATGCTGAACGAGGATGATGCGAGTGCTCAGCAACGCTTTCACGGGCGTTCCGCAAATGAGCTGGCTCAGATCGATGACAGGAACCATCGCGTCACGGTAGCGGAACACTCCGGCAACATATGCGGGGACATGAGGCAGCGGGTGAAGGCGCACGTAGGGCAATACTTTGATTACCTGCGCGATATCGAGGCCGTATCGCCGGCCGCCCACTTCGAAAAGCAGCGCTACCATTGGGCCTCTTATCCCACCGCGGCCAGCTCTCCGATGAGATCCTGCGGCACGGAAGACGACGAGGTCGGGGTATTCACATTGAACCTGGAGACTTCCCGGTGCAGCACGCGCGCGGCCTGGTCGAGCAACTCGATCGCGCGGACAGCATCCCGCTGCGTTTCCGCCGTGTTGCGCGTGGCCTCGCTCAGCTGGATCATCGCCTCGGTGATCTGGCGCGCGCCCACCGACTGCGACTCCATGCCCTCGTTCACTGATTCAAAACGCGGCCCAAGCCCCTGCACCTGTTCGATGATGCGCGCAATCTGTCCGCTGATGTCGTTCACCTCGCGCACGGCGCTCTGCACTTCCTGGGCGAACTTTTCCATCCCCATCACTCCCGACGAAACGGAGGACTGCATTTCCTTGACCATCTGCTCGATGTCGAGTGTCGCGATGGCCGTTTGATCCGCAAGCCGCCGGATTTCCCGGGCCACCACCGCGAAGCCCTGGCCGAACTCTCCCGCCTTCGCGGCCTCGATGGCGGCGTTGAGCGACAAAAGGTTCGTCTGGTCGGCCACCTTATTGATGGTCGTCACCACGCTCGTGATGTTGGTGACCTTCGCATTGATGTCTGCAAGCTTTTCGGCGATGGCCGTCGATGCCGTAGCCATCTTCTCCATCGTCGTGCCCATCCTCTGCAGGCCTGTTTGGCCGCTTCCAGCCGATGTGGCCGCCTGTTGGGACAGAACCGATACGTCCGCCATGGTGCCGACGAGCGTTTGGGTGGTGGCGGCAATTTCCTTCGCGGACGAAACAACCTCGTTAGTGGAAGCCACCTGCTGCGTAAGCGTCGCTTCAAGTTCCTTCGAAGAAGCGGTGAGCTGCGTGGCGGAAGACGTCACCTGGATTCCGGATTCCTGCACGCGCTTGATCAAAAGCAGCAGCTTTTCCATCAGCGCATTCACTTCGGCGGCAATCATTCCAACCTCGTCGTCGCTGGTGGCCAACCGCTTGGTCAAATCCCCCTCGCCTTCGGCAATTTCATGGAGCTGCCGGCGCACATTGCCCAGTGAATGCGTGACGGTGCGCAAAACAGTCCATCCGATGAAAATAGAAGCGGCCAGGCCTATGATGAGAATCGCCAGCTGGATGGTTCGCCCTCGTCCATAGCTCGACGTCAGATCCTGAAAATCGTTCCGCGCCTCGCTCTGCAGCGTCTGGTAGAGCAGGTTGAGCTGGTCGCTCAAGGGATCGGACACCGCATACCAATTGCTGGCGATGAACTTCCGGATGCCCGCCTTGTCGCCGCGCTGGAGCATCCCCGTCAGAGTGGCCACTTCCGCGTCCGCGCCCTTCATCAACGTTTCGGTTTCGCCCGCCATCTGCTTGTCGGCGTCCCCTCGCTGAAGGCTCACAAAACGCGGCCACGTCTTCTCGATCTGGCTGGTTGCCGTCTTCACCGCATCCAGCGCGTCCTGAGCGCTCAACACGCCGTCCGAATATTTGTTGGCTGCGCCGATGATCTGCACCGTGTAGGCGAGTTCGACGTTCTTGAGGTAGCCGATCGAGAGCACGCGATCCGTGAAAATCCGGTCGAAGGCGCGCTCGCCGCTCGAAGATTGGATCAGACCGACCACACCCACGGCGAGCCCCACGAGGCTCATCAGCCCGATCAGAAAAACCAAGCGAGCCTTGATGGTGAGCTTATTCAGCATTTCATTCTCTCCGATTACTGACACCACATGTAAGCACGCGGAACAGCCCTGCTCTCCAAAGACCAACCCGCCGCGAAGCTAGTTGTCCAGGTTGAAATTGACGGGAATCGTCAGAATCACCTGAACGGCCTGCCCGTTGACCAGAGTCGGCTTGTATTCCCATGCACGCACGGCCTTGATCGCCGCGTCGTCGAGTTCCTTAATGGAACGAAGAACCTTGATGTCCTTCACTTTTCCGTTAGTGCCGATCGTCGCTTCGAGAATCACCACGCCCTGAATATGGGCTTGCGCGGCAAATGAAGGATAGACTGGCGGCACATTCTTGGTCTTCAGCGGCGGCTTGATGTCGCCGCCGACGTGAACCGTTTGCAGGGAAGAATCGCCCTGTGGAGCGTCATGGGCAGACAAGGAGCCAGCCGCGAGGATCCCGAAAAGAAGTAGGGATGGCCATCTCATCGCGGATAAGAACCTCTCCCCAGTAAGATTCCAGCTGGTCGATTCGAGCCGAGATTATATGGAATTGGGTCCTCCACTCGCAAATTATGTACGACCCATGCACAATTCAATTTTTCAAGCCCCGATGCACGGTCGCGCTACCAGGTAGAAAAAGGCATGCAGTTCAGACGGACCGCGCTCCAAATGGCGGGAGGCGCTCAGACGTCGCACCACGTCGTCGAATCGGCTGCCGTCGAACAAGACCGACAAGTCTAGGTTCGAAATGTGAATGCCATGTTAACGAGACATCTGGGCGACACGAAGGACAGTCTACGAAACTCGACCAGCGTTTGATGTAGCGTGCGCAGAAGCGCGCGCTGTACTGGAGGCAAAATCCAGGCGGGGAGGTCCGGCGCCGGCCGCCAGTTCCGTTTCATGAGACGGCCGGTCACAGAGCAAATCCATATCGAGGCGCTACCGGCCAGGCGGCGTGTAGGTGAAGCTCGCTTCCGCCGCTTTATCGAGTTCCTCGGCAGTCAGCAGAACGGTCGTCGTCAGCATGGCGGCGCCACTCGCGTTGACCGCCAAGCAGATCGCAGCCACGCTGGAAGTATCGGGAATGTCCGCAATCATGTAAGCGTCGTGTTCGCCGAATGCGAAGTAGAACGCTTCGAGTCGTCCTCCCGCGGCTTTCAGTATGTCCTCGGTCCTCTTGCGGCGCTTCGATCCCCCATCTTTCAACAGTCCTCTGGCGCCCTCAGCCCTGTAAGAAACCTGCCATAGATATTTAGCCATACGAATCCTCCTCCGGTGCGTTTGAGATGGGGCCCGCCTGCGCCACAGAACGGTAAATCGGAATCGCAAGGATTCCGCGCTCGTCCCGGACAGTC
>Ga0265325_10000507_pt1 | contig 28191 bp, 21 predicted proteins | sample 41420metaG_FD_202090 | JGI IMG/M metagenome (GOLD analysis project Ga0265325, IMG submission 202090) | Rhizosphere microbial communities from Carex aquatilis grown in University of Washington, Seatle, WA, United States - 4-14-20 metaG | ecosystem: Host-associated > Plants > Roots > Rhizosphere... | reverse complement strand
GTCAGCACCGATTGTAACATTACCGAGAATGACGCTGCGCGCGCCGATCTTGCTGCGCGGACCGAGCGTCACGAAAGGCCCGATGCTGACGCCTTCCTCAGTGTGGGCGTCGGGCGCAACGACCGCAGTCTGATGAATTCCCGCAGCATGGGACGGCCCGGCATCGAATAGCGCGGTAAGCGCGGCGAGCGCGGGACGTTCCTGCGCGGCAACGATAACAGCCTTGACGCGATCATGCGGCCGCGGCGATTTTTCGGTGATGATCGCCGCTTGCGCATTTGACCCGGCAAGTGCGGTAAACGCTTCGCCGCTCATGGCCACCGCAAGGTCGGAAGGCTTGTCAGCCGCGGACGGATGGACAAGACGCTCGATCACATGCGAGCCGTCCCCCAAAACCTGCGCTGACAGCGCGGCAGCGACATCTCGAACCAGCATGCGTTTATCGGACGTGCGTTGTGTTTGGATAATGCTTTGATTTCGGCGCTCTTATAGCATCGTTTGTGCGTTGCGCTACAAGCGCGCCATCACGGAATAATTCGCCAGATTACGGTCTTTCGACCGCGTCACCAGTCATGGCCGCAATATCCCGGCCGTGGTCGAAAATGCAAACGTCTTCCGGCGAGCGTACGCATCGGCGTGCGACGGCCTCCCTCGCCGCCGGCGATCCAGCCTCTGCACCGGAAAGTCGTCAAACGCGACTTCGCAGCCGATTGATTTGCTCTTTCAACTGACCCCGATTTGAATCCAGCGTCGAAACTGTTACACCCTCGCCGCAGCGTTTTATATCGTCCGGCCCCAACCTGGCGCCGGGCCTCCATGCCTAGTCGCAGCAAGGTTTAGATCCGAGCAGTCGACGAAACGGAACAGACATGAGCGCCTACAAGTCCGATTTCTTGCAGACACTGGCCAGCCGGGGGTTTATCCACCAAGTTTCGGAGCCGGACGATCTCGACGCGCGGGCCGCGCGCGGGCCGATCACTGGTTATATCGGATTCGATTGCACCGCCGCCTCGCTCCATGTCGGCTCCTTGCTGCCAATCATGATGCTGTACTGGATGCAGCAGACCGGCCACCGGCCTATCGCGTTGATGGGCGGCGGCACGACGCGGGTCGGTGATCCTTCCGGCAAGGACGAGAGCCGCCGCATCCTGTCCGACGAGATGATCAACGCCAATCTTGCGGGTATCCGCAACGTGTTCGCAAAATTCCTGACCTTTGGCAGCGGACCAACCGACGCGATGATGGCCAACAATGCCGACTGGCTGAACTCGCTCAACTATATCGACTTCCTGCGCGACGTCGGCCGGCATTTCTCGGTCAACCGGATGTTGTCGTTCGATTCGGTCAAACTGCGCCTGGAGCGCCAACACGAACTTTCGTTCCTTGAATTCAACTACATGATCCTGCAAGCCTATGATTTCGTCGAACTCCATAAGCGCAGCGGCTGCATCCTGCAGTTGGGCGGCTCCGACCAGTGGGGCAATATCGTCAACGGGATCGAGCTCGGCCGCCGCATGATGAACGCGCAGCTTTTTGCGCTGACCGCACCGCTGATCACAACATCCTCCGGCGCCAAGATGGGCAAGACCGCAGCCGGCGCGGTCTGGCTCGATGCCGGATTGCTGAGCCCATACGACTATTGGCAATACTGGCGCAACACCGAGGATGGCGATGTCGGCCGTTTCCTCAAACTGTTCACGATCTTGCCGCTCGAGGAGATCGCCAAGCTGTCGGCGCTCAACGGCCAGGAGATCAACGAGGCCAAGAAAGTACTGGCGACAGAGGCGACCGCGTTGGTGCACGGCCGCGCCGCCGCGGAGGAAGCCGCGCAGACCGCGCGCAGCACCTTCGAGCAAGGCGAGACATCGCTCGCTCTGCCCAGCGTCAATGTCGCGCGCAAGGACATCACCGCAGGCCTCGGCGTGCTCAGCGCCTTTGTCACCGCCGGGCTTGCTTCGTCAAACGGCGAAGTGCGTCGTGCCATTGCCAATAATGCCGTCGCCGTCAACGACGCGCGCATTACCAGCGACAAACATGTGATCGGTGAGGCCGACATCAGCGCCGAGGGCGTGATCAAGCTCTCGCTCGGCAAGAAGCAGCACGTCCTGCTCAAGCCAAAATAATCTCAGCGCATCGGCTGTGGCGGGGTGAGTTCGAGTTCGGGCTGACGCTCGAACGTTCCCGGTGGCGGAATAAACTTTCGCAACATGCCGGGTGCGACCGCCGACATCGGATTGACCGTGATTCGCGGCGAACTCGGCGGCCCGACCGCTTCGTAAGTGATACCGAGCAGGCCTTCATTGGCGCCGCCGCCGAGGAACATTCCGAAAATCGGAATTTTGCCGAACATGTTGTTGAGGCCGTAGAGCGGCACGAATGTGCCATGCACGCGCAACTCGTCGCGCGCATAGTCGATTTGCCCATCTATGGTCGCGCCTACCGCCGGGCCGCTCACCACGCCATCGCGAATGATCATTCGGCCGGGAACACGGGTGAAATCGCAGCGCATCTCGGTAAAGTTGACCGATGAACGCGCATTGGCCGGCGCTGCCGACATCACGCGATCGAGCCCGGGCTCGCCCTGCACGATGAAATTCTGCACGCTGAGCACGCCCACCTGAGGCGTATTATCTCTGGTCGGCGGATCCATCGCCATCCACATCTGCCCGCCGGCCATGCGCGAATAAATGTCGGTAAATCGAAACAACGCGCCGGCGTCTTCGGTTTCCAAATAGACGACCTGATGATTGTCACGCGCGCGCAGCCGCAATTCGCCGATCAGCGGCGCGTCCCGACCAATCTTAGCGCTCATGTTGAAGCTCTTGATACGGCCGGCGCGTCGCGACAGCTTGAGGTCCAGCCCGCGCAGCGCTTCGCCATTATTGCCAGCGACCGCGCCAAGTTTGACGTCGAGGTCGAGGTCGAACTGCTTCGGTCTTGCGCCGGGCGTATCATCGGCAAGCGCAGCCTTGACGAACTGCCGCCCGTCGTAAACATCGCCGCGCATCTGCACCTGCATCGTGCCGTCACCGGCGCGGTCAGCGCGAAACGACACCTGATCGCCGCTCGACAGAGCAAAAACCGGAAAATTCGCCGTCGTCATCTCGCCGTTGCGATCGAACTCCACGGCGCCTTTCACCAGCGCGCCTTGGCTGGCGAGCGTCAGATCGTCGAACCGGGTGAATACACCGCCTTTGGTCAGATTGAACGTCACGTGCGCCGACTTGCCGGCCGGCTTGATCCAGCCGGGCAGCAATTGGTCGATCTTCACCGGCGTGAAATCGGCATCGACGTTGATTTGGTTCTTGCTGTCGTCAGAGCCAACCCGGCCAATGACGGTGGCCGGAACGATGCCGGTCACGGTCGGGCCGAAATTAATGCCGAGTCGGCGGCGCGCCGCTTCATCGAGCTGCGCATGCAAGCGCAAGTCCGCCAGCGGATCACCGGCTGCCTGGCGAAATTCAAGCGTCGCCGCCGTGCCGTTGATCTTGGCGTCGCCCTTGACCTGAATTTCAGCCGGAGTGGCGACGACGTGCAGGCTTTGCGCCTCGATCTTCTGGCCCATCAATAAGCGATCGGCCGCGAAATTCGCGAGGTCGGCATTGACCGTGTAGTTCACGTCGCTAACGGACTCGCGGCCGAGACCGAGACTAACCGAGACCTGCGCGGCGACAGTGCCGCGACTCGAGACTGGGTCGAGGATTGCACCGGAGGTGCCGCGCAGCGGATCGAGCGTCAGCAATGCGGCCGCCGCCCCGACCGAGCCGTCGATTCTGAAATCGGCCGAGGCGGAAGCGGGCTTCGGATGAGTATCGGGAACCTCGAACGTCCCGTTCGCGATGTTGAGCCTGCGGCTCGGCGCGACCTCGATCGTGCCACGGCCCAACGTGATGCGGACCGTGCGTCCGTTGACACGGACGCTCAAATCAGCGTCCCGCACGGGCGGGAGCTTTGCTACCGCCTGCAGGCTGGTACCCGTGGTTTCGATTTCGATCGACAGGCTATCTTCCGGAAAAGGAACGGAGGGCTCGGTCAGGACCTTGAGCGTGGCATTGCCGGCAATGAGGAGTCGTTCGACTGCGCCGCCGAAAATGCGATCGTTGACCCAACTGCGGACATTCGGCGACACGAAGGCCGGCCATAACCGTTTCATCAGCGTCATGGGCATGCGAGTGCCGGCCACGCCGAATGCCGCCCGCGGTTCTGCGCCATCCCAGTCGTAGCTGCCGGTCAGCGCGACACCGACGTTATAATCCGGCCGCGTATCGGTCCGTCCGATGTCGCCCTGCGTGATTTCAGCGCGACGGCGCGGCAGGTCGAGGACACCGCGCAGCACCGTACGATTGAGCGCGAAGGCCTCCTCGCCCGTTTTGGCGCGCGCGGCGAAGATCACCGGATCAATGACCGGATCGCCGCGGTCGATCGCGAGTGCCCAGACACCAGGCTGACCCGAGATCGGTCGAGCGTTAGCGAGCAACGTGAGCTGATTGCCGGACGATTGAATCTGGAATGGAACGAGAAGGAGCTGCTGCGCGCCGTCCCATGTAAAGCGGACATCGGCGCTATCGATATCGACTCGCGAGTCGAGGTCCCGCGGGTCTTCGATATGGCCAGCGGTCATCAGCACTCGTCCTCCGGCTCGTTGCAGCATGCCATCGGTCGAAAACTCGGCGCGCAATGTTGCCGAGATGGGTAAATCGGATTCGATCTTGCCGTCGCCAAAGCGCATGGCGAGCATCAGGTCATTGAGCAAGACCTGGCGAGCTTCAATGCCGATGGCACGAATTCCACCTTCGAGCGGGCGCAGCGCCGCGCTGATCGTCCATGGACGCGCCTCGTTGTCCGACTCAATCCGGAATATCACGCCGCCCTGCCGAGGACGCGACAAGCTCACATTGATATTGCTGAAGGTCCAGCGCTTACCGCTGCGCTGATCATCGACGGTCAGATTGCCGTTCTTCAGACCGAGTTCGCCCAGACCATGGCCGTCGAGCCCGCTGGCGCCGAGGCCGTCGATCCACGCCAACACGGCGGCGACATCTTCGACGACGCTGCGCGGCGTATTCGGCCGCGGCGCGATCGCCGCCTGCTTCGACAGGATAGGCGACCGGGCAACCGCGATCGGCCGCGTATTCGCGCCGGCGAACACCGTGACCTTGCCGTCGGTTTCGATACGCACCGACAATTCGGCGCCGACCAGATTGAGGCTTTGTGCGCGCACCGGTCCGCGCAACAGGCTCAATCCCAAAATCCCGATATCGGCTTTCGGCGCGCTCGCGACCGTCACGCCGTCGGCATCGCGCACGATGATGTCGCGTATTCGAACTGCGGTGTAGCCGTGCTCGTCGCGCTCGATTTGCGTACCGCCGATCGTGACCGACTGATGGCCGCCAAAATTATCGGCGATCGCCGCGGCCAGCCATGGCGTCGCGAAATCAATGCTGATCGGCCCACGGGCAAGCCGCCACCATAGACCGAAAACACCGAACATCACGATGACGACCGTAATTCCGGATGCCCACAATGTGCGCCGCAGCCATCGGCGCCGCGACACGGCGCGAGCGAGCCGGCGAAGCCGGCTCCATTGTGCGTGAGTGTGCTTGCGGAGCCAATGGCGCGTACGCAAGGCAACACTCTGAAGCCGCTGGTGGTGTCTCGCCGTCATCCCGTCCCGGGCGCTCCAGCATCCGACGCTTTGGGCAACTATCGCCAGCGCGCCACGATTCGCCTATCTTGGCCTGCAGATCAAAGTCCGACCTCCGCGGCTTCGCCGCACGAATTGCAATAGGCTTTCCCCATTGAATGGGCGAAAGCGACGAAAGGAAGGCGTATGACGCGCGAACTTGGCGCTGGCGTGCGGGCGCCTGCATTTACGCTTAAGCGCGATGGGGGCGGCACCGTTTCACTGAAGGATTTCAAGGGCCGCAAACTCGTCATCTATTTCTATCCGAAAGCGGACACCCCCGGCTGCACTCGCGAAGCGATCGATTTTACCGCTCTGCGCGCACGATTTGCCAAGGCCGGTACGGAAATTCTCGGAGTTTCCGCCGACCCGGTCGAAGCGCAGGATCGCTTCAAGGCCAAGCATAAGATCGAGCTGGCGCTTGCGTCCGACCCAACACACAGCATGCTGACCGCCTATGGCGCGTGGGGCGAAAAGTCGCATTACGGACGCAAGTTCATGGGCGTGTTTCGCAAGACTGTGTTGATCGATGCGAATGGACGGATCGCCCGGATATGGCCGAAGGTCGCCATCAACGGCCACGCCGACGAGGTGCTCACGGCGGCGAAGGCGCTCTAGCGGCTTCATTGCCCAATAAGGCGCCAAACCGCGACGAATTTCCGATTTTTTAACTATAAGTGGTTGAAATCGATGCGCTGGTCGCCGGCTTCTTCGGCCCCGCACCGGAGCGTTGATGCGGTCGTATTCACAGTCCAGCGCGCCGCCGCCGGTCCAGGCGCCGATCCAGCCACAGCCGGATGTCGCGCGCCGACGCGACGGCTACACCCTCACTTATGCCGGGCGCCAGGTCCGCATCGGGCCGGTGGCATTCTGGATCGTGGTTGGAACCTTGATGGTGATGGCGGTCTGGTCGATCGCGACTGGGAGCTATTTCGCTTTCAAGGAAAACGTGCTGACGCGCCTGATCGCACGCCAAGCCGAAATGCAGTTCGCCTACGAAGACCGCATCGCTGAGCTGCGCATGCAGGTCGATCGCGTTACCAGCCGCCAGTTGCTCGACCAGGAGCAATTCGAACACAAGCTTGAGGCGCTGCTGCGTCGGCAGGCGATTTTGGAAACGCGCAGTGCAGCGCTCGGTGGCGATCCATCGGCACCGAGGGCCGCCCGCGGCAAAGCCGTGCCGCAAAAGCCGTCGCCGATCAATGACAATGGAGCTTTGGTGGTGCCGCTAGACCGCCGCACTCAGCTCGACGACGATCCCGACCCGACACGCTCTCGGTTGTCTTCCGGAAAACTCGGCGCAACGATGGATCGCGTTGCAAGCTCGATGGATCTGATTGAACAGCGTCAGAACAACGCCTTGGGCTCCATGCAGGAGAGGCTCGATGGCCGCCTGCATTACATGCAGGGTGTTCTCAGCGAGCTCGGCATCAGCCTCGGCAAGCACGGCGACGATGTGACCGGTTCGATCGGCGGGCCGTATGTACCTCTCAAGAAACCCTCTGGCGCCCCGAGCACTTTTGAGCGCGAGCTGAGCCGCGTCAATTATGCGCGAGTGCAAGTGGACCAGGTAACCCGCGAATTAGGCGCTATTCCGCTACGCAAGCCGGTCGAAGGTGACATCGACATGAGCTCGCCGTTCGGCACTCGCATGGACCCGTTTCTCGGCGGCCCCGCAATCCACACTGGCGTCGATCTGCGCGGCGAAACCGGCGAACCGGCCCATGCCACCGCTAACGGCACGGTCACCATCGCCAGTTGGTCGGGCGGTTATGGCAACATGGTTGAGATCGACCACCATAACGGGCTTGCGACCCGATATGGTCACTTATCAAAAATCCTGGTGAGAGTCGGGCAGCATGTGGGCATTGGCGAAGTCATCGGGCTGATCGGCTCGACCGGCCGCTCGACCGGGCCGCACCTGCACTACGAGACGCGTGTCAACGACAGTGCCGTCGATCCGCAGAAATTCCTGCGTGCCGGCGAGCGACTCGGTACGTTCTAGCTACCTCGACGAGCCGTAGAGGCTATCGTCACTGAACTAATAGTTCGGGCCGATATTCAAAATGCATGGTATCGAAGTGATACCATCGCCCGCCCCAAATGAATCCGTGCCGCTCGAAAATGTCGACAATTTCAGGCGGCATCCGGTTTCGATAACGGATGTCCTGCTTGCCACCTTTCGACTGCCAGATCCAATAGTCGGAATATGTCAAATTCAAATCTATTGCCGCGCCATACGCATGCATGCTCATCTTGCCAGTATCAGCAACCGGCCGGCATGACAGCACGCCGGCGATCGGATAAGCGGCTCGCCGAATGCGCTCGGGAAGCTTTTCGATTTCGGCGGACACCTTCGCAAGGTGATCTGCAATTCCATGAAGCGCGGTGATTTTCACCGATTGCCCGTTCGGAAACCAAGGCACCGATTTGAGATTGCGGCTTACAGCACCGGTGCGGCAGTCGCCGTACAGCTTTTGAAAGAACGCCTCATTGCGGAATCGACCCGGATCAAAATCATTGCTTGGCGGCGCAATCGCTTTGCCAACCGGATACTTTTGATAAAACTGGTCCAAGATCGAAGCGTTGACGATACGTTGCTGAAATGATTTCAGCGGCTCGGCGTTTCCGACCGGCATAACCGTACCGTCCTTCCAGTAGATATTGCTGGCGTCATGACCAACGAGCACGTCCGAGTAGGCGGCCACCAAAGCGTCGAGATCATCGGCAGATTCAGCGCGAGTTGTGGCGCCAACGAAAAAACAAGTAATCAAGCTCGCGGACAAAAATCGCAGCGAAACGGTCATCGATCTTCGACCTGCTGGCGCAAAGTTACATCCTAAAGGAAGCCCCACGGAGTCGGCGGTATACGTCCACCGCTATTCGACGTCCTCGACCGATTCCGGCCCGGTGCCAAAGGCCTTTTGCGCGAGCGCGGCTTGCATGAATGCGTCGAGATCGCCGCCGAGCACGCCGCCTGTATCCGAAGTTGAGACGCCGGTGCGCAGATCCTTCACCATCTGATACGGCTGCAATACGTAGGAGCGGATCTGGTGGCCCCAGCCAATGTCAGTCTTGGCTGCCTGTTCCGCCAGCGCCACCGCTTCGCGCTTTTTCAATTCCACTTCATACAGCTTCGCACGCAACATGCGCCAAGCCTCGGCCTTGTTTTTGTGCTGGGATCGCTCTGCTTGGCAGACCACCGCGATGCCGCTCGGAATATGCGTGAGGCGCACTGCGGACTCGGTCTTGTTGACGTGCTGCCCGCCGGCGCCCTGCGACCGCATTGTGTCGGTGCGCACGTCCTTCTCGGCAATATCGATGACGATCCGATCATCAACCACTGGATAGACATTGACGCTGGCGAACGAGGTGTGGCGGCGTGCATTGGCGTCAAACGGCGAGATTCGCACCATCCGGTGGACGCCATCCTCGCTCTTGAGCCAGCCATAGGCATTATGTCCGTGAATGATCGCGGTCGCCGATTTGATGCCGGCACCGTCGCCTTCCGTCTCTTCAACCCATTCGACCTTGTAACCATGCTGTTCGGCCCAGCGCGTGTACATGCGCATGAGCATGCTGGCCCAGTCCTGGCTCTCGGTTCCGCCGGCACCGGCATGGACTTCGATATAGCTGTCATTGGCGTCGGCTTCGCCAGACAAGAGTGCCTCAAGCTCGCGGCGCGCGACTTCAGCCCTCAGTTTGCGCAATGCGCCTTCGGCTTCGGCGACGGCCCTGGCATCGCTTTCGCTTTCGCCGAGCTCGATCATTGTCAGCTGGTCGTCAAGCTCCTGCTCGATGCGGCCGATAGCTCCGAGCTGATCCTCCAGCGCGTCGCGCTCGCGCATGACGCGTTGCGCGCGTGCCTGGTCATTCCACAAATCCGGGCTCTCGGATTCCCTGTTCAGTTCGGCGAGACGCCGCCGCGCCGTATCGAAGTCAAAGATGCCTCCTCAGCAGTCCGAGCGACTGCTTGATCTCGTCTATGAGGCCCTGGATTTCGGCGCGCATGGTTCAGGTTCCGATTACAGGCTCCACTTAGCGACCAAAGTCGAGCGGCGCAACCGTGCAACAATGCTTGAAGCCGGCGGTCGTCCTACTAAGATCGATTTGGTGGTAAATCCTGTGAATAGCGTAAGCGTCAAGTTCCTCGTCACAATTGTATTGGTCGGCGTCGTCGGCCCGAAACTTGCCGCCGCCGCGACAGTCTCCGAAACGCTCGATAGCTTCGGCTTTTTCGGAACGTGGGCCATCTCCTGCCACGAGCCAGCATCGCCGTCGAACAACTTGCGCTCGGCTTTCATATCGGCGAGCGGCGACGCCATGTTCAATGAAAGCCTCGGACCCGACTCGCAGGCCAATGTCTACATGATCTTGAAAGCCATCCGCAGCGGCGATGGTGACATCACCTTGCGCACCAAACTTAACGGGGAGACCGAGCAGGAACTTACCATGCGAATGGACGGCGACAGGATACGCACTTTGAGCAATCGCGACCTTCCCAGCCGCAAATATGTCGTGCGCAACGGCCGGGTCGTTTCTAATCGCCGCGTCACGCCATGGCTCACCCATTGCACGAGTGTGCCGTGAGCGCAGGGACCGATTGGAGACTTAGTACAGCCCGCCGGTTCCGGTTCTCACGGCGCGATCCGCATCAGGCGACACGGCTGGGCCCATTGGGCGTCCGTCGGGGTCGCCGCCAATACCAACAACCGAATAATTGTCGGGCGGCGCGGTGCCCGGCTTGAAGGCTTCGAGGATCACCTTGTCGGTCCCCGGTCCCGCTCGCACTCCGGTCTTGAGATCGACGCGCACCAGCTTGATGCCGGGCGGAACGCGGAACGGCACCGCTGGCTTGTCGGCGAGTGCGGTCTTCAGGAAATCCTTGACGATCGGCGCAGACAAATGTCCGCCAGTCGCACCACCGGGAAATGAGAGATGGCGAGGCTTGTCGTAACCCATATAAACGCCAACCGCGAGATCGGGCGTGAAGCCGATGAACCAGGCATCCTTTTCGTCGTTGGTGGTGCCGGTCTTGCCGGCGACCGGTTTGCCCACCTCTCGTTCCAGACCCCCTGCGGTGCCGCGAATGGTGACGCCCTCCATGATCGAGGTGATCTGGTACGCCGTCATTGGATCGAGAACCTGCTGACTGCGGTCGATCAGTGAAGGCTCCGGCTGATTATTCCATTTGTCGGTGTCGCAAGCGCTGCATTCCCGCTCATCGTGCTTGTAAATGGTGTGGCCGTAACGATCCTGAATGCGATCGATCAATGTCGGCTTCACGCGTCTGCCGCCATTGTCGAACATTGAATAGGCGGTGACCATGCGCAGCAGAGTGGTTTCGCCGGCGCCGAGTGCGAAGGACAGATAGGGTGGCAAATCGTCATAAACGCCGAGCCGCTTGGCATATTCGGCGATCAGCGGCATCCCGATGTCCTGGGCGAGCCGCACCGTATCACATTGCGTGAATGCTCGACGCCGAAGCGCAAGGTCGAAGGACCGTAGAAATTCTTCTCGTAATTTTCCGGCTCCCAACTGCCCTGCCCCGCGCCCTGATCAATCGAGATCGGCGCATCGAGCACCAAGGTCGATGGCGTATAGCCGTTGTCGAGGGCAGCGGCATACACGATGGGCTTGAAGGACGAGCCGGGTTGGCGCAGCGCCTGCGTGGCGCGATTGAACTGGCTTTGGTCATACGAGAAGCCGCCAACCATGGCGAGCACGCGGCCGGTCAACGGATCCATCACGACGATCGCGCCGGATACCTCGGGAATCTGATGCAGACGGAACTGGCCCGGCGTCGCACTGGGCTCCACGTAAATCACGTCGCCCGGATTGAGAACCTGGCTTACTTTGGTCGGCGTCTTGTTCTGAACCTTCGCCCATTTCAATCCATCGAGCGGAAGAATCCCGATCGGCCGTTCATTGCTCACCGCGCCGCCCGGTTCCCGGTCGGTCTGCAAGCCGATGCGCGCCGACTGATCGCCAGTTTCGAGCACAACCGCGAGCCGCCACGGCGCGACATCGGTCAAGGCCTTGACGTCGGCGAGCTTGACGCCCCAGTCGCCGGTGATGTCGATCTGCGCCGCGGGCCCACGCCAGCCATGAACCTCGTCATATCGAACGAGCCCGTCGGTGAGAACTTTGCGCGCCAGCACCTGGAATTTAGTGTCGAGCGTGGTGCGTACCGACAGGCCACCCTCGTAAAGCTTCTTCTCGCCGTAGCGGTCGTAGATTTCACGCCGAACTTCCTCGGCAAAATACTCGGCCGAGAAAATTCGTGTGCCGCTCGGCCGCTGTACGACATTGAGCGACGTCCGCTTGGCCTTGTCGGCATCGGCGGCCTTGATGAAGCCGTCCTGCGCCATTTGGTCGATGACCCAGTTGCGACGCTCGATCGCCCGCTCGCGCTGGCGGAACGGATGATAGTTGTTCGGTCCCTTCGGCAGTGCCGCGAGATAGGCGGCCTCCGCGATAGTGAGTTCGTGCACCGATTTGTCGAAGTAAGTCAGTGACGCCGAGGCAATTCCGTAGGCGCCGAAGCCGAGATAGATCTCGTTGAGATAAAGCTCCAGGATCTTATCCTTGGAGTATGTGCGCTCGATCTTGAGCGCGAGCAGCGCTTCCTTGATTTTGCGCTGGAACGAAACCTCGTTGGACAACAAGAAGTTTTTGGCGACTTGTTGCGTGATGGTCGAGGCGCCTTGCGGCCTGCGGCTCGAACCGAAATTCTGCGCATAGTTGAACGCCGCGCGCGCAATGCCGCCGAAATCGAGCCCGCCATGATCGTAGAAGTTCTTGTCCTCGGCAGCGAGAAAGGCATTGATCACGAGCTTCGGCACCGCCTGGATCGGAATATAGAGCCGGCGCTCCTTGGCATATTCGGCGACCAGCGCCCCGTCGGCGGCGTGCACGCGGGTGACGACCGGCGGCTCGTAATCCTGCAGTTGCGAGTAGTCCGGCAGGTCCTTGGAGTAGTGCCAGAGCAGACCGGCCGTGCCCGCGACGCCGACGACGAAGATGATCGTGCCGGCAGCGAACAGAAATCCAAGAAAGCGCAAGATAAGCTTCATTCCCGTCCCGCCGATCCCTCAACCGCGCCTTGACCCGGAGGTTGGGTCACGGTCCCGCCGGCCCTCATTCCCGACACCATACGGCCTTTTGCAATCGCGTCGCGACTCCCCACCGGCCAGTGTTCGTTAAGCCTTGCTCGCCCGGTTTTATGTTGAAACTGAGGCTTTTCGTTCATGCCAATCGGTCACGTCAATTTGCGCCTCGCGCCGGGCCCGCCCCCGCCATTCGCGGCGCGAAATAGCCGTCAACCGCCTTGGCCAAAGCCGCCGCGGTGCGTTCGCGCCAAGGCAGTGACAGCAATTGCTTCAAATCGTCCTTGGTCGAGACATAGCCAAGCTCAACCAGGACCGACGGCACGTCCGGTGCGCGCAAAACCACAAACCCGGCCGACTTAAGCGGGGTTTTATGCATTCGTGTCGCGGTCTTGAGTTCACCAACCGCGTCGCGAGCGAATTGCGCCGAGAACGTCCTGGTCTCGCGCTGCGCCAGATCGATCAGGATATTGGACACGTCGTTCGATTCGGCGGTCAAATCGACGCCGGCGATGACGTCGGCCTTGTTCTCGTCCTCGGCGAGCCGCGCCGCCTCGCTGTCGGAAGCCGTGTCCGACAGGGTATAGACAGTCGCTCCCTGTGCCTCGCCCTCGCGCTTGGGCAGATAATCGGCATGGATCGAGATAAACAACGAAGCCTTGAGGGAGCGCGCGATGCGCACCCGATCGGTCAGCGGAACGAAGGTGTCGTCGCTGCGCGTCATCGCCACGCGATATTTGCCGGACTGTTCGAGCCGGTCGCGCAGCAGTGTAGCGAAATCGAGTACGATCGTTTTCTCGAGTTCACCGCTGGCGGCCTTGGTGCCATTATCGATGCCGCCATGACCCGGATCGATCACCACCAGCGGTCTCGGGTCGTCGCTTGCCGGCGGAATTGTCACTCGTTGCGGAGTTCGTGCCGCACGATGCTCGAGTTCGGCATTGCGCAGGAAGCTGTCGCGGTCGGTAGCGGCGAGATCGAGCACCATGCGCGCCGGCTGGCCGTCGGCTGCCTCCAGGACGAAAGCCTTCTCGATCCGCACCGGGCCCTTGGTGTCGAGCACAATGCGCGAGCCGCCCTGCATCACTAGGCCGTAGCGGAAGGCCTTGACTAGGCCGCGTCCCGCTTCGCCGGCCTTGGCGGGCAGCTTGAAAACGATTTGCGGCAGATCGATCACGACCCGATACGGATCGGCCAGCGTAAAGGCGCTGATCTCGAACTTGTCGGTCAAATCGACGACAAAGCGAGTCTGTTTGGCATCGCCGCCGACCCGGACATCGACCGCGGCCGGCAACGCGTCGGGCGTTGTAGGGGCCGCAGCCTGCTCCGCCGCGGTCGCCGCGGCAATGCTGGCGAGCAATATTGCGCCGGCGGTGAGCGTCAGGATTGGTCTGCGGGCCATCGCGAATCTAATCTCGAATCCACACTATCGACCGTGAAATTACTCTATTCGGCCTTGGGTCAGTTAACGGAACTTGCCAGCCGGGGTGTTACGCCGCCTTCAGTGTGGCTTTTCGGACTAACCGGCGACATCCCTTGCTATCGCCTGCCGGGGGCCGTATGTAAGGTGTGCTTACGATTGAAATCTCCGGTTATGCCGCGTTCGGGCTACCGGCGCGCCAGTCCAGGATCGCCCCCTCGAGGAAGCCGGGCGAACCGGCGGTTGCCAAGCCGAAACCCTTGTGAAGGACCTCCGGATCAGCGTTACGGGCCTTTTGTAGGCCTTCTGCGCGCCCAGTCGTGAGCGATGAAAATAAGGCCGCGCCTTTCGGCGTCGCCGCCACGGGTCGCCAGTTCATGCTGCACAGCTTGCAGCCAAAGCAATTCGAAGTCCGGCATTTAAGCTCTCGCGCAGAGTCAGCGGGAGCTTGCCTTTATTCCGCCGGTACCGAATGGCCGCGTGAGCACGCGCCCCATTCCCCCAACCACAATCAGGCCAGTTTCCGCACCGTCCGTTCCGCGCCATTTGTGCGCCGACGTGGCGGGGGAGCAGCCTCAGCGAGATTTTACAATGGCCAGCAAAATGCTGATCGACGCGTCCCACCCGGAGGAGACCCGGGTCGTGGTGATGCGCGGCAACCGGGTCGAAGAGTTCGACTTCGAATCCGCTAACCGCAAACAACTTCGCGGCAATATCTATCTTGCTAAAGTCACGCGTGTTGAGCCGTCATTGCAGGCGGCCTTCGTCGATTACGGCGGCAACCGCCACGGCTTTCTGGCGTTTTCGGAAATTCACCCGGACTATTACCAGATCCCGGTCGCCGACCGGCAGGCCCTGATCGCCGCGCAAGAACGCGAACAGCGCGATGCTGAGGCGGAAGCGGATCACCGTGCCGGCCGCCGCGGCGGCCGCCATCGCAGCCGCGACTCCCATCACAAGCAAGAAACCGTGCGCAGCGAGCCGCGTGAGGGTCAATACGCCGAACAAAATAATGACGAGCACGCCCGCGAGCAGACGGAAACCACGGTCGGGGAGCAGATGCGGGGCGGCGACGCCCCGTCACAAGAATTCGCATCGCAAGCCTTTGCGACGTCGGACGAGCATCATTCACTGCAAGCGGAGACGCACAGCCAAGCCGGCGAGAATTATGCCCACGGGGACGCAGAAAGTCCTGCCGCCGACCATGACACCGTAGAAACCTCGTCCGACAGTGCCCAGGGCGAAAGTGACGAAGGCGCACAGCACGAAAGCCAGCCGGGGGACTCGGAGTCGGCCGGCGAAGCCCACGCCGGCGAGACGTCTTCGGCCGAGAGCGACAGCGGCCAAAGCCATGGCAACAGCGCCGAAGAAGAAGGCGTCGAGTCGATTGGCGGCGCCGACGCCCTCGAAGAGGTGCAGGAGCGCATGCCGCGCGTTCGCGCCCGGCAATACAAGATCCAGGAAGTTATCAAGCGGCGGCAGGTGATGCTGGTGCAGGTCGTCAAGGAAGAACGCGGCACCAAGGGTGCGGCACTCACCACCTATCTCTCGCTCGCCGGCCGCTATTCGGTGCTGATGCCCAATACCTCGCGGGGCGGCGGCATTAGCCGCAAGATCACCAGCGCGGAAGATCGCAACCGGCTGAAAGAGATCGCGCAGGAACTCGAAGTGCCGGAAGGCATGGGCGTGATCCTGCGCACCGCCGGCGCCAGCCGCACCAAGACCGAAGTCAAACGCGACTTCGAATATCTCATGCGCATCTGGGAAACCGTGCGCGACCTCACCTTGAAATCGACCGCGCCCAAGCTGGTTTACGAAGAGGGCTCGCTGGTCAAGCGCTCGATCCGTGACCTCTATAGCAAGGACATCGACGAAATCATTGTTGCCGGCGAGGAAGGCTACAAGGACGCCCGCGACTTCATGCGTATGCTCATGCCGAGCCACGCCAAGAACGTGAAGCTGTATCGCGATACCCAGCCGGTGTTTACGCGCTTTGGCATTGAAAGCCAGCTCGACGCCATGTTCACGCCCACCGTGCAGTTGCGCTCGGGCGGCTACATTGTGATCAACCAGGCCGAGGCGCTCGTTGCCATCGACGTCAATTCCGGCCGCGCAACCCGCGAACACAATATCGAGGATACCGCGGTCAAGACCAATTCCGAGGCGGCGGAGGAAATCGCGCGACAGCTTCGATTGCGCGATCTTGCCGGGTTGATCGTCATCGACTTCATCGACATGGACGAAAGCCGCAACAATCGCGCTGTCGAGCGGCGCATGAAGGACGCGCTCAAGCATGACCGCGCCCGCATTCAGGTCGGCCGCATTTCGCATTTCGGCCTGCTTGAAATGTCGCGGCAGCGCATCCGCACCTCGGTGTTGGAAAGCTCCACGGAGAAATGCCCGATCTGTGGCGGATCCGGCCATGTCCGCTCGGTGTCGTCGGTAACGCTTGCGCTGCTGCGCTCGATCGAGGAGACGCTGATCAAGGGCGCGACACACAATCTGATCGTGCGGACGCGCTCGGAGGTCGCGCTCTATGTGCTCAATCAGAAGCGCGGTCATTTGCGCGAACTGGAAGAGCGCTTCCAGGTCACCATCACCGTCAGCGCCGATCCGAGCGTGGTCGGGGCACAGGCTTTCGTGGTCGATCGCGGCGAACAGGTCCATACCGCCGATCAGGCGCGCGAAATCGCTGCCAGCCAGACGGTTCCGCTGCAATTGATCGAGGAAACGGAAGAAGAAGCGATCGACGAGACCTACGAAGAGCCGCCGGAAGCCGACGAAACCGAGCGACCGATGGTTGAGAGCGTGGAAACGGATATCGAACAGGCGGAGCCGACATCAGGCCGCGGCGAGCGCGACGAGAGCCATCGGCCGTCATCGAGCCGCAGGCGGCGCGGCGGGCGCGGACGCAGCGGCGAAAGCCGCGAGCGTTCCAGGCCGCCGCAATTTACGCCGGGGCCTGGTCCCCACCGCGCCATCCCGGATCAGGATCCTGACGCCGGCGAGCCAATTGAGGGAGGCCAGGGCCACCCGCAAGCCGGTCCCGGAGACAGCGAAACCACCATGCCCGACGGCACCCGCCGACGCCGCAGGCGCGGCCGCCGTGGCGGACGCCGCCATCGGCGCAACGGCGAAAATGGCGCTCCGCCGCAGCGCGAACAGAACGGCGGCGGTCAGCCCTTAGCATCCGGCGACGAATTTGGCGCGGCACCGTCCGCCGACACCAACGGTGGTTCTGAGCCGCGGCAGTATGAGCCACGGCAGGATGAACCACGGCACTATGAACCCCGCCAATTCGAGCCGCGGGATCATCAACCACCCAGCCCACCCGCTCAGGCGGCGAGTGCGCCGCCTCTGCCTCCGCATGAAATAACGACTGAAGCGAGTCCGGCGAGCGCACCGGAAACCGAAAGCCCGCGCCGCGGTTCGACCGTTCGCGAGCCGGTGACGGCGCGGTCATCGGCACCCGCCCCGGTTTCAGCGCCGGTAGTGTCAAGCACCGCCGACGAAACGGCCGCACCGAAGCGCGGCTGGTGGGGCCGGCGCATCCTCGGCGACAAGGCATAACCCGCGGGACTGAGCCTAGTCGCTCTGCAGGATGACGTTCTTCACCATCGGGTAGATTTGGTGTTGCCAGGTCTTGCCGGAAAACACGCCGTAATGACCGACGCCGGCCTGCATGTGATGGCGCTTGCGGTAAGGCCGCAGGCTTGAGCACATCTCATGCGCGGCAAGCGTCTGCCCGACCGCGCAGATGTCGTCGCGCTCGCCTTCCACTGTGAACAGCATTGTGCGCCTGATCGCGGTGGGCTCGACCTTGACGCCTTGATAGGTCAGTTCGCCGAGCGGAAGCGCGTGGTCCTGAAACACCAGCTTGACGGTCTCGAGATAGAACTCCGCGGCAAGATCAAGCACCGCGAAATATTCGTCATAGAACGTCTTGGTCTGCTCGGCTTTTTCAGTCTCGCCCTTCGCCAGATTCTCGTAAAGGTCGCGGTGCGCCTTGAGATGGCGATCGATATTCATGCTCATGAAGGCCGAAAGCTGCACGAAGCCTGGATAAACCCGCCGGCGTGCGCCCGGATAGCGTCCCGGCACGCTCGCGATCAGATTGTTCTCGAACCAATCCATCGGCTTGCTCTTCGCGAGATCGTTGACCTTGGTCGGATTGACCCGCGTGTCGATCGGACCCGCCATCAGCGTCATCGAGCGCGGCTGCGCCTGGTTGTTGCCCTGCGCCATGACCGCTGCGGCCACCAGCGCAGCGACGCAGGGTTGGCACACTGCGACCATGTGCGCGCCCGGCCCGATCTTTTCCAGGAAGCGGATAAGGTGCGTGACGTAGTCGTCAAAGCCGAACTTGCCGTCGGCGAGACTGACATCGCGCGCATTGTGCCAGTCGGTAATATAGACGTCATGTTCGGGCAGCATGGTGCGCACGGTGGCGCGCAGAAGGGTCGCAAAGTGACCCGAAAGCGGCGCGATGACGAGAACGCGTGGCTGCGTCGTCTCGATATCTTTTTTGAAGTGCAGCAGCGTGCCGAAAGGCGTGCGGTCGGTGACCTCCTCCGTTACCGCTGCCTCGCGATTGCCGACGGTGACACTGTCTATTCCGTAAGGCGGCCGCACATGGGTGAGACCCGCGCGCGCGATCAGTTCATAGGCCGCCGTCAAGTTGCTCAGATATGACGGCCGCGCGGCACCGTTGAGACGCATGCCGACGCTGCCCGCGGCCATAGTAGCGAAAGCGCGCACCGGGACCATGATGTCCTCGTGCGCCTGATACGCTTGGTAAAGCATCCACTATCCGGCGGTCCCGGCGAACCGCGAGGGAAACCTAGAGCATTTTATGTTGCACTGCGAGATAAAAGTGGCAAGCACTTGATATTTCGGGGACAACCTCGGGCAGTACATTTTGCAGCACGGGAAACTATTGAACCCTCAGAACTTTCGGCTACAGTCGGACTGCCGGGCTTTGGAAGGTACGGGGCTAAACTCCCATGGCCAAGGCCAGTCTGACGATTGCCAGCAAGAACTACGGGTCCTGGTCGCTACGCGGCTGGCTCTTGTGCAAGTTTGCTCGGCTCGACTTCGACGAACAGACGGTCGGAAGCGACGACCCCTCGACGCGCGCCGAGTTGCTGTTGCTGTCACCGTCATTCCTGGTGCCCTGCCTCACCCATGACGGGATCAAGGTTTGGGATACGCTGGCCATCGCCGAATACCTCAACGAGATCTTGCCGGATGCCGGGTTGATGCCGACCGACCGCGCGGCGCGCACGCGTTGCCGTTCAATTTCCGGTGAGATGCATTCAGGTTTTTCCAACCTGCGTTCGGCTTTGCCGATGAACATCAAAGCCCGCCATCCCGGCTTCAAGGTCTGGGCCGGGGCGCAGGCCGATATTGACCGCGTCCTCAACATTTGGCGCGAGTGCCTTGCCGAGAGCAAAGGGCCTTTCCTATTCGGTCCCAAACCTTGCATGGCCGACGCGATGTTTGCCCCCGTCGTTACGCGCTTCCTGACCTACGATGTGAAGCTCGATTCCGACTGCGCGGCCTATGCCAAGGCGATCATGGCAATGCCGGCAATGGTCGAATGGATCGAGGGCGCCAAGGCCGAACCCGACGAAGTCATCGAGCTCGACGTGGAGTTTTAACGCAAAAACCCCCGGCGCTCTCGCGCCGGAGGTTTTCTATCAAGTCGCTAAGAAAGCGAACTTAACCGCAGGTCCAGACGAAGCCGATCGGCGTCGCCAGCCAGCACGGGCCGATGCCATAGTTATACCAGCGGCCTTGCCAGAAATGACGGCGATGACCGTACCAGACGCCGCCATTGTAGCGGCTACCAACGCGCACATTGACGTTGACGGCGTTGTGGGCGCTACCATTGGTACTTCTCACAACGCGGCTGCGCGTCGCGACGCGATTATTACCGGTCACGCGAGCGCGCGTGACGTGAGTGCTTCTGGTCACGTTTGTGGTGCGGGTCACATGCGCCCTGTTGCCGCTTGACACGCGGGTACTGTGACTCGCCGACACGTGAGCGCCACCGCGGCTAGCCGAAGCGCCTTCCTTGGTGGCCGCCGAAGCCGCCGCAGGGATCAAAAGAGCACTTGCGATTGCAGCAGCAATCGTCAGGTTGCGAAAATTCATGGTTCCTCCACCGGGTTTAAATTTATTCGCGTTCACGCCGATGCAGCGACGTTCGACCGCGACGGGCACGCAGATAAGCGTGGCCGGAACAAAAGGTTCCCGATGGACCTCAGATTGTGCGAAAGGCCGATTTTACCGAGCGAGCCAGTTACCAATGCGTTGCACCGCCTCGCGCATCTCATGTGCTGAGCCGGCGTAGCAAAACCGGATAAAATTCCTGCCGTGCATCGGGTCGAAATCGATGCCTGGCGTTGCCGCGACATAAGCCTGTTCCAGCATGCGCCTGGCGAAATCGAGGCTGTCATCCGAAAACCGCGAAATGTCAGCGTAAAGATAAAATGCGCCGTCGACCGGCAAAAACTTGTCTAGCCCGACTTTCGGCAAGCCCTCGGTCAATATTCGCCGGTTTTCTTCATAGCCGTGCTTGACTCCCTCCATCTCGACGCGACCATCAAATGCCGCTTCCGCAGCGACCTGGGACAAGGTCGGTACCGAAATCGCGAGATTGCCATGCAGCCGGTCGATGGCGCGCACCAACGGCTCCGGGACCACCATCCAGCCAATGCGCCAGCCGGTCATGCAAAAGTATTTCGAGAATGAATTGATCACGAGTGCGCTGTCCGAAACGGCCGCCGCGGTTTGCGCAGCAAATGCGTAGTCGAGGCCATGATATATTTCGTCGGAAATGACGCGAATGCCCTCACCTTCCGCAATCGCGATCAGTCGCGACAAGGCTTCGGCGTCCATCATCGTTCCGGTGGGATTGGCTGGGCTCGCGATAACGACGCCGGCGATCGGTGCGCGCCGGTGCGCGGCAAGCAGATTTTCCCCGGTCAGCGCCCAGCGCGTCTGCGCCGAAGTTTCGAGCAGCACCGGCTCGCAGCCAAGCGCGGTGAGAACGTGCCGGTATGGCGGATAGCCGGGATTGGCGAGCGCGACCCGATCGCCCGGCTCGAACAGCGCGAGAAAAGCCAGAATGAATCCGCTCGAGGAGCCGGTGGTCACGACGACACGCGCTGGATCGAGGGCGAGATCGTAGGTCTCGGCATAATGGCGCGCGATGCGCTGACGTAGCGAGGCAACGCCGAGGCTTGCAGTATAGCCAATGCGGCCGCGTCTCAGTGCGCCTTGAGCCGCTGCGACGGCGCAAGCCGGTGCCGGCGCCGCCGGCTGCCCAACCTCCATGTGAATGACGTGGCCGCCGTCGGCCTCGATTCGTGCCGCCGCCGCCATCACGTCCATGACAATGAAGGGCGGCACATTACTGCGAATCGACGGCATTAGCAGGCGTTTGGCCGTATCGAGCATGATGTGCGCCGCCCGCTGTTCCTGCCCCGTTAAAGCCGTATTCGGTCTGCTTTTTTGCGTGGCATTCGCCGCAAGCAGACGTGATCGGAACCCGCGTTGACCGCTGCTGGAGGCGTTACTAGGTTGCGCGCGTCCACTGGCCCGCAGGCATGATCGAACCCGGCACACCTATCAGGGCGCGGCAACCGACGCCAGCCGGACGTGCGTTGGCCGTAACGATGGCGCTGGCGCTCGCCGGCGGCTCCATCTCTGCGCCGGCGGGCGCGCAAAGTTCGGATGGCGGCATCCCGCTGATCCGCGATGCCGAGATCGAGCAGTTGCTGCGCGATTACGCCACCCCGATCCTGCGTACCGCCGGCCTCGCTAAGCAGAACGTCAAGGTCGTCATTATTAACGATCTCGGCTTCAACGCCTTCGTCATGGATGGCCAGCACATCTTCATCAATGCCGGTGCGTTGATGGATGCCAAGACACCGAATGAAATCATTGGCGTGCTCTCCCACGAGAGCGGGCACCTCGCCGGCGGTCACCTCTCGCGCATGCGCGAGCGCCTCGCCGCTGCACAGACGCAGTCCATTGTCGCGCTGCTGCTCGGCATCGGCGCGGCGGTGGCGACCTCGCGTTCTGGCGACGCCGGCACCGGCATCGGCGGCATCATGGCGCCGCAGGAAGCCATCCGTCGTTCGCTACTCGCCTATGTCCGTACCCAGGAAGACCAGGCCGACCACGCGGCCCTAAAATTCCTCAATGCGACAGGTCAGTCGCCCAAGGGCATGGTCGATTTGTTCAAGCGGCTGAGCGACGAGTCCCTGTTCGCCGCGCGTGACGCCAGTCCTTACCTGCAGACGCACCCGCTCCCCGCTGATCGCGTCGCTACGCTCGAAGTCGCCGCCAAAGCCAGCCCGTATTGGAGCAAAGCCGACTCGCCCGAACTGCAGCTGCGTCACGATCTGATGCGCGCCAAGATCGCCGCCTTCCTCGATCGCGGCGATACCATTGCGCGCCGCTATCCGCTCAGCGACGCCAGCCTTGCGGCGCGCTACGCCCGTGCGATTGCCACGTACCGAAGGTCCGACTTGCCGAAGGCGCTCACGCAAATCGATGCCTTGATCCAGGCGCAGCCGGCCAATCCCTATTTTCACGAGCTCAAAGGGCAGGCTTTGCTCGAGGGCGGCCACCCGGCGGAGGCGATTGCGCCGCTGCGGCGCGCGGTTCAACTCGCGCCCCGCCCGGCTTTGATCCAGATCATGCTGGCACAGGCGCTCAATGCGACGAACAGCGGCAAGACATCGGAAGAAGCGATCGGTCTGTTGCGGACCGCGCTAACGCAGGAACCGGAGGCGCCCGACGCCTATGTGCAGATCGCCATGGCCTATGGCCGCAAGGGCGATTTGGCGCAGGCCGATCTTGCATCGGCCGAGGCGGCGTTCTATCGCGGTGACCTGAAAGCCGCCGAATTGCTCGCCACCCGCGCCAAAGGCCGGCTGCCGATCGGCTCGCCATCCTGGATCCGCGCCGACGATATCGTCTCGGCTAAACAGAAACCGAAAACGAATTAATTAACCAGACCATGACAAGGATTAGCCCTATGATTTCAACCTTGCGCCTCACCGCCGCAGCCAGCGCGTTTCTGCTGCTCGGCCTTTCTCCCGGCGCTGCGGCCGAAATCTCCGCAGCGCAACGCGGTGAAATCGAACAGATCGTGCGCGATTATCTCGTCAGCCATCCGGAAGTGCTCCAGGAGGCGATGACCGAACTTGAGAAGCGTCAGTCGGTGGCGGAGAACGAAAAGCATCAGGCCGCGGTGAGAGACAACGCCAAGGCGCTATTCTCTTCACCGCGCCAGGTCGTGCTCGGCAATGCGCAGGGTAATGTCACGATGGTCGAGTTCTTCGACTACAATTGCGGCTACTGCAAGCGCGCCATGGACGACATGCTGACGCTGCTCAAGACTGATCCCAATCTCAAGATCGTGCTCAAGGAATTCCCGGTGCTCGGCCCGGGCTCGGTCGAAGCGGCCAAGGTCGCCGTCGCCGTGCGCATGCAGGACAAGAGCGGCAAGAAATACCTGGAATTCCACCAAAAGCTGTTGGGCGGACGCGGCCAGGCCGATCAAGCCCACGCGCTTGCGGTCGCCAAGGATATCGGGATGGATATGAGCCGTCTCGAAAAAGATCTCGCCAGCGATGAAGTTAAGACCACGATCAACGAAAACTTCAAGCTCGCCGAAGCGCTCGGGCTGAACGGAACGCCGAGCTATATCGTCGGCAAGGATGTGGTCGTCGGCGCGGTCGGCCTCGACGCGCTCCAAGAGAAGATCAATACGTCCCGCTGTGGCAAGCCGGCGTGTTCGTAAGCCGGACTGCCGAACTCGGTTCAAGACTGTAACAGCCGAACGCGCCGTGGCCCCGCTGCGGCGCGTTTGCTTTAGCCGAGCGATGTGAAACTATAAATCTCCATTCGCCATCGCGTGGGCCATGTATTCAATCGGCATCGAAGAGGAATTTTTCGTGTTCGACGCGAAGACGCGCCGGACGGTACGCAGGCTCGACGCAAAATTCCTGGCGCGGGCAAAAGAACGTCTCGGCGACCACGTCATGACCGAAATGCTGCAATCGCAGATCGAGGTTGCCACTCCGCCCTGCGACAATCTTGCCCAGGCGCGCGCCCACCTCGCGCGTTTTCGCCGCGCGCTCGGCGAGGCGGCGCAGGACAGGAAGCTCGGCATCGCCGCGCTCGGCACATTTCCGCTCGGCTACTGGCCGGAGCAACAGGCCACGCCGAAGGCGCGCTACGATGTGATCATGCTGGATCTCCAGATGCTCGGCTTGCGCAATCTGTTGTGCGGCATGCACGTCCACGTCGAGGTGCCCGACGCTCAGTCCCGCATCGATCTGATCATGCGGCTGACACCTTACCTGCCGATCCTGCTCGCGCTCTCGGTATCGTCGCCGTTTTGGCAAGGTCACGCCACCGGACTCGCCGGCTACCGGCTCGCCGCCTACGACGAACTGCCGCGCACCGGCTTGCCCGAGCTGTTCCGCACCAATGCCGATTATGAGGATTACGTCGCGGCCCTGGTCGGCGCCAAGATCATCCCCGATGCGAGCTATATCTGGTGGACAATCAGGCCCTCGCTGAAATACCCGACAGTGGAACTGCGCATCGCCGACAGTTGCACGCAGCTCGACGACGCAATCGCGATTGCCGCACTGTTCCGTTGCCTGGTACGGACACTCGACCGCAACCGCTCGCGCAATGCAGGCTTCGACCGGGTCGGGCGCGCCATTACCGCCGAGAACAAGTGGCACGCACAGCGCCATGGCATTGCCGCTAGTTTCATCGAGCCACTGCGCCGTACACCGATTAGCGCCGCTGACTGGATTGGCGAGGTTCGCGACCTCGTCGCCGAGGACATCGTCGCGCTCGATTGCGAAGGCGAAATCGCGCATCTGGCGCGAATCGTCAAGCATGGTACGAGCGCCGACCGCCAAACGGCGGTTTTTGCCAAGGCGCGGACCGATGGCCGCCGAAGGTTAACGGCGCTCAAGGACGTGGTCGACTGGGCGGCGCAGGAAACGCAGGCTGTTTAGGCTTCCCCTCGCGGCTTCCGCCACCTATAAAGCGGACGAATTGCGAACGCCCGCATCATATTGACGGCCGGACATGGCGAAGACGATCTACGTTCTCAACGGACCCAATCTCAATCTGCTGGGCACGCGCGAGCCGGAAAAATACGGCCATGCGAGCCTCGCCGATGTCGAGAAGCTCTGCCGCGCCAGCGCCAAGCGCTGTGACCTGGACCTGGTGTTTCGGCAATCGAACAGCGAGGGCGAGATCGTGACCTGGATCCAGGAAGCGCACGCCAAGAAGGCGGCCGGCATCGTCCTCAACCCAGCGGGCTACACCACGACGTCGGTTGCAATTCTCGATGCGATTTTTGCGGTCAAGCTGCCGGTCATCGAGGTGCACATCACCAATATTCACGCCCGCGAGGAATTTCGCCATCATTCCTACATCTCGAAAGGTGCGCGCGCGGTAATCTGCGGCATGGGCATTGAAGGTTACGCGTTGGCGATCACCGGGCTTGCCGGCATGGTCGGCGCCAAGGCGAAAGACTGATCATGGCGAAGCCGCCTGGCAACAAGCCCTCCGACAGGATGCCTGCAAAAAAGTCGGCGTTCGACCGCGACTTCGTCCTCGAGCTCAGCAACCTGCTCGATGAAACCGGCTTAAGCGAGATCGAATACGAGCAGGACGGGCGTCGCGTGCGGGTCGCGCGCAATGTTACCGCCGCTGCGCCTGTGGCCGCTGCGGTGCCGGCGCCTGTTGCCATGCCGACGCCGAAGCTGGTGGCCAGCGCGCCGGCCGATCCAACGAAACATCCCGGCGTTGTGATTTCGCCCATGGTCGGCACCGCCTATGTCGGCGCTGAGCCTGGGGCCAAGCCCTTCATCGAGGTCGGCAGTACCGTCAAGGCCGGCGACACTCTGCTAATCATCGAAGCGATGAAGACCATGAACCAGATTCCGGCGCCGCGCGCCGGCGCGGTCATCCAGATCCTGTTCGAAGACGGTCAGCCGGTCGAATTTGGCGAGCCGCTGGTCATCATCGAGTGACCGCGGCAGTCGGGCGTCAGCAATGTTCGAAAAAATCCTGATCGCCAATCGCGGCGAGATCGCCATGCGGGTGCTGCGCGCCTGCAAGGAACTCGGCATTGCGACCGTGGCGGTGCATTCGACTGCCGACGCGGAAGCCATGCATGTGCGTTTCGCCGACGAAAGCGTGTGCATCGGCCCGCCCGCCGCCAAGGACAGCTATCTTAATATCCCGTCGATCCTGGCAGCTTGCGAAATTACCGGCGCCGATGCCGTGCATCCGGGCTACGGCTTTCTGTCCGAGAATGCCCGCTTTGCCGAGATCCTGGCCGAGCACAATGTCGCGTTCATCGGCCCAAAGCCGGAGCACATCCGTATCATGGGCGACAAGATCGAGGCCAAACGAACCGCAAAGCGCCTGGGCATTCCAGTTGTGCCGGGCTCGGAGGGCGGTGTCGGCTCCGACGACGAAGCGATGAGAATAGCGGTCGGCATTGGGTTTCCAGTGCTGGTGAAAGCCGCGGCCGGCGGCGGCGGCCGCGGCATGAAGGTCGCGCGCACGGCGGATGAACTTTCGACCGCGCTCGCCACCGCTCGCTCGGAGGCCAAGGCCGCTTTCGGCGACGACGCGGTCTATCTCGAGAAATATCTCGAGAAGCCCCGCCACATCGAGATTCAGGTGCTTGGCGACGGCAGGGGCAACGCAATCCATCTCGGCGAACGCGACTGCTCGCTGCAGCGCCGCCATCAGAAAGTCTGGGAAGAAAGTCCTTCGCCAGCGCTCAACACCGGCGCCCGCGACAAAATCGGCGAGACGGTCGCCAAGGCGATGCGCGATATTTCCTATCTCGGCGTCGGTACCGTCGAATTCCTATACGAGGACGGCGAATTCTATTTCATCGAAATGAACACGCGGATCCAGGTTGAGCATCCGGTTACGGAGGCGATCACCGACATCGATCTGATCTTCGAGCAGATCCGCGTTGCCGCCGGCGCCGATCTCTCGCTCAGGCAAAGCGACGTGGAGTTTCGCGGCCACGCCATTGAATGCCGCATCAATGCCGAAAACCCGGTGTCATTCCGCCCCTCGCCGGGTAAAATTCTGCACTATCACGCCTCCGGGGGATTGGGCGTGCGCATCGATAGCGCGGTCTATCAGGGCTACACCATCCCGCCCTATTACGATTCACTCGTCGGCAAGCTGATCGTGCACGGCAAGACGCGGCAGGAATGCTTGATGCGGCTGCGGCGCGCGCTCGATGAACTGGTGGTTGACGGCATCGAAACCACGTTGCCGCTGTTCCGCGCATTGGCGCGCGAGAGCGACATTATCGACGGCAATTATCACATTCACTGGCTCGAACAGTTCCTGGCCCGCGGCGGCATGGAGCCCTGACGTGATTAGTGTCGCGTCGGTGCCAGCCGCCGGAGCAGCGTGCAGATCTCGTTCATGTTGTATGGCTTGTTCACGAAGATCGAGCGCGGCACCAGTGCTCCCAGGTCAGAATTGCTGAAGCGCCCGGATGCATAAACGATCGGCAAATCCGGTCGCAGGGCCCGCGCATAATTCGCCAGCTCAGAGCCATCAATATCGCCCGGCAGATTGATGTCGGTGAACAGAATGTCGATATCTTGCCCGCTTTTGATGTATTCGAGCGCGATGTCGGCGGTTCCCGCCACCTGCACCTCAAAGCCTTCGTCGGTCAGCGCATCGCAAACCGATTCGCTGATCAGCACTTCATCCTCGACAAGTAGGACAGTGGTCGCCATGGCACACTTCCGAGTTCCGGGTTCCAGCCGACTGGCCGATCTCCCATATGGCCACAACGTCTGAGCGGGCCTTAGTTCTCCAAGTTGTCGACAATTTGAGGGATTTATCGTTAGCCATTGGTAAATTTCTGCCACTCCCCAGCGAGA
>Ga0265325_10000504_pt1 | contig 28229 bp, 26 predicted proteins | sample 41420metaG_FD_202090 | JGI IMG/M metagenome (GOLD analysis project Ga0265325, IMG submission 202090) | Rhizosphere microbial communities from Carex aquatilis grown in University of Washington, Seatle, WA, United States - 4-14-20 metaG | ecosystem: Host-associated > Plants > Roots > Rhizosphere... | reverse complement strand
CCTGGGGATCCTGTCGTGCCGAACGGAACGGTGCGCGCCGTCCAAGGCACCCCCTTCGATTTCACCGTTGCAAAGACGATGGGCAAGGACATGAAAGCCGTCGTCGTGAAAGGCAACCCCGACGGCTACGACAACAACTTCGTCGTCGACGGCGACCCTCACACGCTGCGCCCCGTGGCGCGCGTCAAAGATCCGAAGTCGGGCCGCGTCATGACGCTGGAAGCCGATCAGCCCGGCGTTCAGTTTTACGCCGGCATCTTTCTCGACGGAACAATCCGGGGCAAAGGGCACGTCTACAACCAGTACGACGCGTTCTGTCTCGAGACCCAAGCGTTCCCAAACTCGATCGGCGTCCCCGGTTGGAAGAACGACGTCATCCTCCGGCCGGGGCAGACGTACAGGCACGTCATGATCCATCGCTTCTCGACCGAGTGAGCTCGACGGCTGCCACCGGGGCAGAGAAGCGCGAGCATCGACTCCGGCGCGGGCCCGTTTCGGCGCGTGACAGGCTCAGTTCACATGGCTAGGATTCCGCCGATTCGCGGGCCGAAAGCGCCCGGGCGCGCGAGGCCTGTCGACGATACCTGGGAGCGGAAGACCAAGGAGACCGACGTGGAAATGATCAAATCCGGGAAGCTCGGCCGCGCGCTCGTCGTCGCGATCGCATGCGCGGCGATTTCGGTCGCCGGGTGCGACCGCGGCGGGGCGTCCAAAGTCGTGAAGCTCGCCTTCGTCACCAACAACGCGAGCGAGTTCTGGAAGATCGCCGCCGCGGGCGTCCACAAGTACGAGCAAGAGGCCAAGGTTCAGGTCGACGTGAAGATGCCGCCCACCGGTACGACCGAAGAACAGAACCAGATTTTGGAGAATCTTTCGAGCCAGGGCTACGACGGAATCGCGGTCAGCGTCATCGCGCCGAACGATCAGGTGCCCGTGCTCGACAAGGTTGCCGCGAAAGCAAAGCTCGTCACGTTCGACTCGGATGCGCCGAAGTCGACCCGGCTTCTCTACATCGGAACGAACAACTACGAAGCGGGAAAGGTGCTCGGCGGGGAAATCGTGAAGCTTCTGCCGAACGGCGGCAAGATGGCGGTCTTCGTCGGGACCCTGTCGGCGGACAACGCGATTCAGCGCCTGAAAGGGATCCAAGACGCCATCGCCGGTCACAACATCGAGATCGTCGACAAGCGGGAAGACAACACCGACCGCGCCAAGGCTCGGTCGAACGTGGAAGACATCATCAACGCCCACAGCGACTTGAACCTCGTCGCAGGCCTCTGGTCCTACAACGGCCCGGCGATCGCCGCGGCGATCGAGGCCCTCGGAAAGAAGGGCAAGATCGCGGCGGCCGCCTTCGACGAAGAAGACGGAACGCTCAACGCGATTGCCAACGGCACCGTCGCTGTGACCGTGGTGCAGAAGCCATTTCAGTTCGGATACTTGGCGAGCAAGTGGATGCAGGATCTCGCCACCAAGGGCGACGTCGCAAAAGCCGCGCTGCCACCCAACGGCCTAATCGACACCGGAGTCGAGGTGATAAGCAAGGCCAACGTGGACAAGTTCCGACAGCAACTGGCGGAGATGAAGAAGTAGATCCCCTGCGCTACGCGATATAGGCATGCCTTTCTGAGCCGCGCCAGTGTCCACGAACGCTCCTTCGACGTCGAGTCTGCTCGCGATGCGAGGCATCACGAAGCGGTTCCCAGGGGTAGTGGCGCTCCAGAACGTGTCCCTTTCTCTGGCCGGCGGCGAAGTTCTGGCGCTGATGGGCGAGAACGGCGCGGGCAAGAGCACACTGATGAAAATTCTCGGCGGGGCCTATCTTCCCGACGAAGGAACCATTTCGATCGACGGGGCGCGGGTGCTTCTCTCGGGCGTCCGCGAGGCGAAGCGGCTGGGGATTGCGCTCATTCATCAGGAGTTGATGCTCGCGCCGAATCTCGACATCGCGGCGAACATTTTTCTCGGGAGCGAGCGGCCCGGGGAGCCGTCTTTGATGATGCCGCTCCCGCGCCTGCAGATGAACGCGCGGGCGGCGACGCTGATGAGGCGCGTCGGTCTGACCCTCTCGCCGACCACCCCCGTCTCCACCTTGACCGCCGGCCAGCTGCAGATGGTCGAAATCGCGAAGGCGCTCTCGCACAACGCTCGCTTCATCATCATGGATGAACCGACTTCGTCGCTGACTTCGGGCGAGTCCGAGCAGCTCTTTCAAATCATTCGCCAGCTTCGGTCGAGCGGGATCGGAGTCATCTACATTTCGCATCGGCTCGGCGAAGTGCTCGATTTGGCCGACCGCATCACCGTGCTGCGCGACGGCCGGTACGTGGGCGACTTGTCCCGGGCCGAGGCAAGTCACGAAAAAATCGTCGCAATGATGGTGGGTCGCGAGCTCTCCAAGCAGTATTTCCCTGCCAAGGACGAACGCGTCCCCGGCGAATCCGTGCTCGAGGTGGACGATCTCCTCGTCCCGGGCGCTCCCGCCGGCATCCGCTTCAACGCGCGGCGCGGCGAGATTCTCGGGTTCGCCGGGCTCGTGGGTGCGGGGCGCACTGAACTCATGGAGACGATCTTCGGGGTCAAGCCGGCTCTCGCGGGGACGATGACCCTGGACGGCAAGCCCTTTCTCCCCCGCAGCACGCGCGACGCCATCGCCCGGGGCGTCTTCCTGGCACCGGAGGATCGCAAGCGGCACGGTTTGGTGTTGCCCATGTCGGTTGCGCAAAATACGTCGCTCCCGAACATCGGTAACTACAACCGGTGGGGCCTGCTCGATCGAGCCATGGAGAGGCGAGTGGCCGAGGCCGAGGTCGCGCGCCTGAAGACCAAGACGCCAAGCATCCACCAAAAGGTGGTCAATCTGTCGGGCGGCAACCAGCAGAAGGTCGTACTCGGCAAGTGGCTGGCGATGAACCCTCGCGTTCTCATCTTGGACGAACCGACCCGCGGCATCGACGTGGGTGCGAAAGCAGAGATATATAGGCACATGTCCGCATTGGCCTGCGAAGGCATCACGATCCTCATGGTCAGCTCGGACATGGAGGAGGTCATCGGCATGAGCGATCGAGTGGTCGTCATGCACGAGCGGCGCATCAAGGGCGTCCTCGCTCACGAGGGTCTCACGCAGGAGCGCATCGCCACCCTGATGACGGGCACCGCGGAAGGAAGCGTGGCGGCATGAGACGCGAACTCGGCATGTCGGTCGCGCTCGGATTGATGTGCGTCGCGCTTTGGGCTTCGAATCCGGATTTCCTCGGACAATCGAACGCGCTCAACACGGCACGACAGATCTCGATGCTGGGCATCTACGCGATCGGCATCGGGTTCGTCATCATCGCGGGCGGAATCGACCTCTCGATTGGCTCGGTCATCGGCCTGACCGGTGTCTTGATCGCGAAGATATCGTCCACGCAGCCCGGCGGTATGGGATCCCCGCTCTGGATGGGCATTTGCGTCGGCCTTTCGGTGTCGATTCTCATCGGCCTGGCCCAGGGCCTACTCATTACGAGGCTCAAGCTACAGCCCTTCATCGTGACGCTCGGAGGAATGCTCCTCATCCGCGGCGTGTCGCAGACCGTGGTGCAGGGGGGGACGTTGAGCTTGGCGGGCTCGCCGCTCTTGGGGCTCGCCAATGGCGGTTTTCTGTCGGCAAACGGTGACCCCCTGCTCCCCTACCCCCTCGTCATCTTTCTGGTGGTCATCGGACTGGCGACGTACTTTCTCCATTTTACCGTGTTCGGCCGATACGTCTACGCGATCGGCGGCAATCGGGACGCAGCCGAGTACTCGGGAATCAACGTTCGCAAGGTGGAAACCGCGACGTACGTGATTTCGGCTGGGCTCGCGGGCGTTGCGGGCGTTTGTTACGCTGCCTACATTGGACAGATGTCGCAGCAGGTCGGCATCGCGTACGAACTCTATGCCATCGCTGCTGCAGTCCTCGGAGGTTGCTCGCTGCGCGGCGGTGAGGGCACGGTGCTCGGGATCATCATCGGATCGGCGATCATGCGAGTCATCGACAACGGCATCAACATGTTTCAATTTCGTTATCACGACCATGAGGGCATCGCTCGCATCTGGCGCCTCGATTCGAACTGGACGTTCGTGATCATCGGTTCGGTGATTCTCGTCGCCGTGGTACTGGATCAGGTGGTGCACATCGTCCAAGCAGCCCGGAGGACGAACCGGGCCGGCGGTGCACCCCGGACTGAAGTGACTGAAGTCCCGGGCAGCGCAAACTCGTAATGAATCTGGCCGTCAGCTCTCTTCGACCGCAACGCGGGCGCCCGTGCGCCAGCTCTTCTCGATGGCCTCGCAAACCGCGACGTTTCGAACTCCGTCCTCTGCCGGCCATTCCCCCAGGCTCGGATCTCGCACCAACGATGCAAAGTGTTCTGCCTGGTGCAAGTATTGATTCGCGCCGGCCACGTCGAAGCGGCGCTCTTTCGTCGGTCCGCCTCGACTGCGGAGAACGATACGGGTGGGATCCCAGCGGGGAACAAAGGCGCGCGGCACTTCGATTGTGCCTTCGTCGCCGTCGACCGTGACCGAATCGTCGCTTCCACAGCGCATCGAGCCCGTGACCGATGCGAGCACTCCATTCGACAGCACCATCGAGGCCTGTGTCGTGGCGTCTACGCCTTCGGTCGTCGCCGAATCGGCAAATGCGGCCACGCGATTGGGCTCCGCTCCGGTCACGAATCTCGCGACGTTCACCCCGTAGCAAGTCAGGTCCCACAGGGCTCCCCCTCCCAGCGTCGCAGACCAACGGTGGTCGTAGGGGTCGTCGAGTCGATAGCAAAAGCCAGCGCGCACCATGAATGGCTTGCCGATGGCGCCTTGGTCGACGAGATTGCGGACGAGAGACCACTGGGGGTGATGGCGATACATGAATGCATCGACGAGCCGCAGGCCGCGGGTCGAAAAGGCTGCGGCCATGCGCCGAGCCGATGCGAGCGTCAACGTGAGACTCTTCTCACAGAGCACGTGCTTTCCGGCCTGAGCGCATCGCACAGCCCACTCTTCATGGAGACCATTCGGAAGGCCGATGTAAACGGCGTCGATTTCGGGATCCCCGAGCAGCTCCTCGTAAGGAGCGTAAGCGCGCAACGCTCCGAGCTCGCGAGCTTTGGCCTCTGCTACGTGTCGATGGCGTGAGGCGATGGCGAGGAGGCGCCCGTTGGCCGACCAGCGGATCGCCGGCCCCACGGCATTCGTGGCGATGCGTCCGCAGCCGATGATGCCCCACCCGATGCGCCTCATGCCAATCCCGTCTACCACGGAGCCGCTCTCGGCTAAAGCAAGTCGAGAAAACCGAGCAATTGTGCCTTCTCTTCGCTGGAAAGTCGTCGGGCCGTTTCGGCGGCGGCATCGTGGAAGAACTCCCCCTTGTCGAACCCGACTCGGTCGAGCACCGCGCGCAGGCTCTTCGCCGTACCGTTGGTGAAATAAGGAAACTTCTTGTAGAGGCGCCGTAGCGAGACCACGCGCGCGCCGCGCTCGTTCACGTAGGGTGTGACACCGGTCTTTTCATACTCCGAACCGGCCCAGACGATTGCGCCTTCAGGGGCCATGACGAGCGCTTCCCAACCTCCGAAAGGGACGCGAGTCGAGGATTCGTCGGCGACCAGGCGGGCTTGGTGGCACGACTCACACTTGCTTCGGAAGACCTCGGCGCCGGCTTGCTCGATGTCGCTAAAGCGCCCGCGTCCCCAAACCGACGGGTTCGGGCGCGGAGCGAAGTTCATGAAGAAGCTCATCAGCGATCGCCGTAGAACCAGCGGACCGAGCGCCGGCTCGTCGACTCCGACGTACTGGATCCACGGGGACTCATGAATCGAAATGGAGAACCATGGATCGTGGTCGCTCTTCGCCCCGGCGACTCGAAACTCGTTATTGACCATCGTGGTGAGGTCCGGATCCAGGGCACGCGAGAAATGCGGGCCGTTGTTGAAGAGACCGAGCAGCGGCTTCGTCGTCGCCACGACGTCGCCACGCCCGGTTCGGTGTGTGCGGCCGTCGACGTAGCCTTCGAAATGACACGTCTCGCAGGTAAAGCGACTGAGCCGACCCTCCGAGCGATTCCAAGGCGCCATCAGTGTCGTGAAAAAGAGCGCCTCGCCGAGCCGTTCTTCGGCCGTTCGGGCCCGCGACTCCTCGTCTTCCACGGCAACCACCGAGCTGTCGGTTGTAGTCACGCGGACCCAGGCGTCGAGCAGCGGATTGGCCATGATCCACGAGCCGCCTCTCCCGCCCTCTACCATCATCGCGCTCCCGGGGTAGATCGCGCGCGTCCGTACGTCGGGCGGGGTTCGTGCGGCGGGGTCGGTCCATTCGACGATCGCGAGCCGATCCGATCCATACCCGGCGGCGACGAGCTCGATTGCCCCGCCCGGCAGCAGCGACAGCTTCAGTGCCTTCGGCGTCACGACGCCGTGCGCCGAGACGTTCACCTCGCTCAGCTTGGTCGCTGTCCCATCCACAATCGAGTACAGCGCGACGAACGAGTCGATATACCCGAACGACCCTTCGGTGCGGTCGAGCGGATGATCCTCGACGCCTCCGGCGGCAAGCAGGAGTCCCTTTCCGTGCTGCACGGCGTCGACACCCCAAACAGGGCCATCGCGGGTTATCCGCACTTCACCGCCGCGCTCGGGAAAACCGCGAACGTCCACGGGCCGCACGACGATTTGATGGTCGAGCAGGCAGTCGACGATCACGCTTTGCGCCACCCGCTGCACGTGAATCGGACCGTGGCAGAGCGAGTCGTCCTGGCGGGCAGCAGGGCCATGGTCGTCTCCCGTGCCGGGCCGAAAAGTCACAAGCCGCCCATCGTGCTCTTCCACGACGTAGACAACACCTTCGGGGCCGGTCGCCACGTCGCGCATGGCGAGGACTCCCGGTAGTTCGATCGATCCGGCGAGCTGGAGCTTCCCGGCGGTCGTTCGGTAGCGCGCCACGCGAGTCGACAATTGTCCGACGGCAAACACGTCCCCGTTCGCCGCTGCCGCCAGCCCTATGGGGGACGCGGGAGCGTCGAGGCGACCGACTTCACGGAGATCGCTGTCGAGCTCCACGACGCGGTCCCGGCCGCGCAGGATCCCGACAAAGCGGTCCGAGGACGGATTGTCGCTGCCAGAAGCGATGCGGTGAATGACGTAGGGGTCGGTGCCCAGCGCGACGTCCGCAGTGCGAGCGTGGGCAAAGTCCTTTCGCGCCCGCACCCCGGTTTCCCAGGCGCGCAAGGACGCTAGCGGATCGTCAGAGAGCGGTGCGGGCGCGGCCGAAGCTTGGTGATCACCTGCGGGCGGAACATGCAGGCTTATCCCGGGCGCGCACGCCGTGAGAACAATCAGTGTCCCCCAACCGCGACACGCAAGGCGAAATAGGTCCGAGCGAGCGCCCACACCGACCGGTTCACCAGCCTCCGCCGCCATCCCCTTTGAGCGCTGAACCAGGGCTGGATGCCGCGACTGGGCTCTGTTGCTCGGCGGCCTGATTCTGCGCAGTGTTCGCCGGTCGGGGCTGATCGGCGCAACCGACCGCCGACAGCGCGGCGAGCGCGCCGAGAACGAGAAACGTGAACGCTGCAGCAAACATCTTCATGGTCTTGTCCTCCTGGCAGCTGGAATGAGACAGAGGTTCCCCTAACACGAAACCCGTCCGGCTTGAAGAGCCAGACTCCTTCGCGGCACATCGGCCGAGCGCTCGCTCTCCGGATGTCCGGGCCATCGCACCTGGCCGGCCAAGGCGAGGTTCCGAACCGTTCTCTGGCGCGCGTCACGACCGCTGCGAGTAGCCTGGTCGGGCATGACCGATCGCATCCACGGCCTCGAGCTCGAATTTCATCTCGCGACGTTGCTGCAAGACCTGCGTCTCCTCGGCGTGCTCGTCCAGCAGGCTTCTCGCAAGACCTGGCTTTACACCGTGCAGCCACTTCAAGCGCATGTCGTGGGTCTGTGCTCGCTCATCATGGAGTCGTCGGACGACCTGGAGAAGGCGGCCCTGCAAGAACTCTTCGCCGCGGTCCTGGAGGTCAATCCACCGAACGACAGGGGGGTCCACACGAACGCGGGCGCGTGGGCAAAGGTGAAAGCGGCACACGGCCGCGTCGCGTCCGCGTTTGCGGGCCGATGCAAGCCGTGGGTCGTCGCAGATCCCACGGTCACCAAGCCGCTTTGAGTGCGCTGGGGTCAGTTCACGTCGATGAGCACGTTGTCGTAATAGATCTTCATTGGCTGGAGAGGTCCCATGAAATAGTTTGCGCCCACGATCACCGAAAACGGGGCGTTCGCAATCTGGGGGATTGCGAAGGTGCTATTGGTAATCAAAACTGGTTGCCCGTCGTACGACAGCGACACCTGGTTCGTCACGACGTCGACCGTCATCTTGACCACCGTCCAGACGCCGAGAGGCGCTTGCGGCACGGGATGCACGACGTCCTGAGAACCGCCGTTGGACTGCGGAACGGTCTCCAGGAGCTGGGCCGCTGTTCCGAATAGGTCGAGGCTCACGCCCCATCCATTGTTGCGGTAGCCTATGCGAACTAGGCTGACATCCCTCCCGCCTGGGTCGAAAGCGTCGATCTTCAGTGCGAATTGCAGACTCACCGAGTTGCCGCCCGCGGAGTACTTGGTGAACTGCTCGCGGTAAAGGACGCCCGCCGCCACGATGGGGGTCGAAAGAAGCAGGGTGTTCGGATTGGACGGTGCGTCGGCGGGAGAGGCGAAGCTCGCACAATCGGCGCCGGTGATGACCAGGGTGTCCCAGGTTCCCTTGACCGCGGCGGTCGGTTCGTCGAAATCGTTGCAATACGCGGTGTCGGATGCCGTGTTCTGGGCGCACCAAGACCCTGCATCGACGCCGCTCTCGACCGCGGCCTGATCGGTGGTTGCGCCGCCTGTCGGGGGCAACACGGACACGCCACTGGATCCGCCTTCCAAGGAATTGACGGCCGATTCGATGGCCGCGTCGGACACGGTCTGCGGTTGCGTGAGAAGGCTCGCGTCGATGAGGGTCGCCGTTTGGCCCGAGGCCCCTTCGTCGACCGTCGCCCCGGACGCCATCGCATCCACACTCAGGGGGCCTGGCACCGCCCCCTCGGGATTCGCCCCCGCCCAGCCGTCCCCGAGGTCCAGGCCGCCGTCACTCGATTGGTCGACCCCCGAAGCGCGGCTGCCCCCAGGAGAGGGCTGCGAAGTCTCGCCAACGGGCGCCGTATCGGCTCCTGCCTGCAAACTATCGAGATCGAACGAAAGAGTGCAGTTGCACAGACTTAGAGCGCAGAGGGCAACGAACCCACGAATCATGCGCATGTCAGCGTCCCCCCGATCGGAGCCCCGCCTATCCCCTGGGCACACCCGTTCCGCTACGGAACGACGGCTCGCACTCGTTAGGGGGTAGCCGTTCGGGCGGACCGGTTTGTCGCCCATTGAAGGTGACTGTGCCCCTGCGCCCAGTTCGATCGGAGATTCAATCCGAGGGGAGCATGCACCGGCGCTTGGAGCGCCCCGAGCGACCGAGCTAGCCGGAGCCGTGCCCCCACGCCACCGGTTGCCCCGTCGACTCCACGACCGACATCCACAGATCCCCGCTCGTGTCCACCTGCTTGCGATACCGGGTTGCCAAGGGCATCGGCACGTGCACGAAGCGCCCGTGCCATCGCCCGATGAGAACTTCCGTGTTTCCCGCCATCGCCGCGTGAACGGCGTTGCGAGCCATGTTCCAACAATAGACACTGTCCGTCGGCGACGCCGGCACACTTCGAATATGGTAGCTGGGATCGATATACTTCAATGTGACGTCGATGTGTCTTTCTCGAAAATGGGACACCACCTTGTCCCGAATAAGGGCTCCAATATCGGCCAGGCGCACGTTTCCGCTTGCATCCGTCGGGCGATCGCTCGCGGTCGCGGCGCAGAGCTCCTGGCCGGCACCCTCCGCGACGACGATGACCGCGTGCGAATTCTGCGAGAGCCTCTCCTCGAGATAGCCGAGGAGGCCCCCGTCTCCTTCGAGAACGAGCGGCACTTCAGGGATGAGCACGACGTCGACGTCGGTCGAGGCAATCGCGGCGTGGCAGGCGATGAAACCGGAATGGCGCCCCATGAGCTTGACCACCCCAACGCCGTTCAACGCGCCGGTCGCCTCCACGTGAGCGCCCCGAATGACATCGACCGCAGCGGAGAACGAAGTCTCGAAGCCAAAACTCTTGTCGATGAAGTGAATATCGTTGTCGATTGTCTTGGGTACGCCCACGACGCCAATACGCAAGTCGCGTTTGTCGATTTCTTCGACGATCTTCATGGCTCCGCGTAACGTCCCGTCCCCCCCGACCACGAACAAGATCCCGATGCCCAGGCGTTCGAGCGTATTCACTATCTCGCCGGGGTCCTGCTCGCCGCGAGAGGTACCAAGCGCTGTTCCCCCGTCGTGATGAATGTCGTCGACGAACGCAGGTGTCAGCTTGATGGGCGGGTGCCGTGTCCCGGTGACGAGGCCGGCGTAACCATAACGAAAGCCGAATACCTCGCTGATTCCATAGCCGCCGTAAAGCTCCAGAACGAGCCCGCGAATGACGTTGTTGATGCCTGGGCAGAGGCCACCGCACGTGACGATTCCACAGCGGAGACGGGAAGGCTCGAAGTAGATCTGGTCACGCGGCCCCGCCAGCTCGAAGGCCGGCATTCGTGAAATCCCCGAGCCGTACTCCGCGACCTTGGATAGATGGTCGTCCAGCGGCACGCGATCGGCCTTACCGACGTAGTGAATCGCCGAACGCGCCAACCGGTGGGTGAGAGGAGACGGATGTCGGCAAGGGCCGAGGATCTTGACGTCGAGATCGCCGGCGACGACTCGCCCGGTCCTCTGGGGGACGGTCAGCGCAACAGCCATGGCGCGGAGAGGCTACATCCTGCTCCGTTTCGCAGCGCTTTCGGCGACGTTGCCATTCGGTGCCGCTCGAGGGCATCATCGCGCATGGGGGCGCCGTTCGGAGACCCGTCCATTACACTGGGGAACTCATGACCAGCCGAGGATCGACAATCGCGACGTTACTCGTGTCCGGACAGGATCGACGAGGCCTCGTCGCCGCACTGGCGCAGGTCCTTTACGGCCACGGTGCCAATATCCTCCAGGCCGACCAGTACACGGACGCCGACGCTGGCCAATTCTTCCAACGGATCTCGTTCGATCTCTCCGAGAGCCACACGGACCGGAACGCCGTCGAACACGCCATCTCCGAGGTTGCAGGCAGAATGGGACTCGTCTTTCGTCTCGCGTACGCCGAGGCAAAGAAGGGGCTGGCCCTATTCGTGTCGCGCTACGGCCACTGTCTCTACGATTTGCTTTGGCGCCACCGCCTGGGTGAGCTCGACTGTACGATTCGCGTCGTCGTCGCGAATCACCCCGATCTCGAGGAGGTGGCCAGGCAATTCGGAGTGCCCTTCCACTTCGTACCGGTTCGCCCGGACGACAAGCGCAACGCCGAGGCGCAGCAACACGACATCCTCGCTTCGTACGGCGTCGATCTCGTCGTCTTTGCCCGCTACATGCAGATTGTTTCGAGCGAATTCTTGGAGCATTATCAAAATCGAATCATCAACATTCATCACTCGTTCTTGCCCGCATTCGTCGGTCAGAAGCCGTATCACCAGGCGCACGCCCGCGGGGTGAAGCTGATCGGTGCAACGGCCCATTACGCTACCGCGGAACTCGACGAGGGGCCCATCATCGAACAGGACGTCGCGCGTGTATCACACAGAGAGACGATCGACGACCTCGTCCGAAAAGGACGCGATCTCGAAAAGGTCGTCTTGGCGCGCGCGGTGCGGCTGCACATCGAGGACCGCGTCCTCGTTCACGGGAACAAGACCGTCGTCTTCGAGTAAGAGCAAGCGATGCGGGCGGACGCATCCTTTGCGCTGCAGAAGCGGGCGGCCGAGGCGGCTCTCCGGACAACGATCGCCGGCACGCGGAATGCTCCGCTGCGGGAGGGCGCCGTCCATGTTGCACGGAGGAGAAGAGAGCGCCGTGGGCGACGAAGTCGTCGGACGCATCGTCGCGCGCGTGCTCCAACGAGAAGCCGGCGACCGCGGGCACGCAATCCACGAAATCATCGGCGAGACGCTCTTTCACGAACGCTCCCGACTCGAAGGCACGACGGGCCCTCGAGCCGACGCCGACGATGCCTTCTACAAGCGTGTGGCGCGAAGTCTTGCCGGGCCCGGGGCCGCGCCGGGCGCCGCGCTCGTCCGCGAAGTAGTCCGTCACTACACGGTTGAGATTCGTGGACATTTCGATCCGCGCGTGTACGCCGTGGCGACGCGGGTGCTGCCGGCGGGGTTGAATGCGCTGCTCAACGGGCTGTCGCCGCTGCACGTGCTGACCCGTGCTCGCGACCTCCCGAGCATCGAAGAGAACGTGGTCCTCGACGGCGAAATCGAAACGCTGCGATCGTTGGCCAACGTCGGTACTGTAATCCTCGCGCCGACGCACAGCTCGAACCTCGATTCACTCCTTCTGGGCTTCGCGATCTTCCGCATGGGACTGCCGCCGTTCTCTTACGGCGCCGGCCTGAATCTATTTACGAATCCGTTGACCAGCTTCTTCATGAATCACCTCGGCGCCTACACGGTCGACCGAAGCAAGACGGACCCCCTTTACCGGTCGACGCTCAAGGAGTTCGCGACGGCGTTGCTCGAACGCGGACACCACAACCTATTCTTCCCGGGTGGAACACGGAGCCGCTCGGGCGCCGTCGAGACGCATCTCAAGAAAGGGCTCCTTGGAACTGGCCTCACCGCTTTCAAGAACAACTTGCGGTCGAAGAAGCCGCGACCGCGCATCTTCATAGTCCCGGCAACCGCAACGTATCCGCTCGTCCTCGAGGCGAAGAGCCTCATCGTCGACTTCCTCGAGCGAACTGGCAAGGGCCGTTATGTCCGATCGGAGGACGAATTCAACATCGTTCGTCGTTGGGTTGAGTTCCTCTCGGGCCTGCTCCGACTGAGGCTCCGGATCCCGCTCGTCATCGGCAAGCCGTTCGACCCTTTCGGCAACGACGTGGACGCTTCGGGCGCCTCGCACGACGCCCGTGGTCGTCCGGTGGACCCCGCGCGCTACCTCATGGCGGACGGCGCGCTCGTCGATGACCAAGCACGGGACGCTGAATACACGTCGGAGCTCGCGGCACGCCTTCTGAAGGCCTACCGCGCGGACAACGTCGCTCTCGCCCCGGCCGTCCTCGCATTCGCGATTTTCGAACTTTTGCGTCGAGAATCGCCGCGGCTCGATCTCTATCGCCTCCTTCGCCGTGTCGGTCCGGAGGCACCCTTACCTGCAGCGGCCGTCGGCGAGGAGGTGAGCGCCCTGGTCGCAGAGATCCGCGCAATGGCGCGCGACGGTAGGATCCGCATCGGAGACGAGAGCATCGATCCGAACGTCGTCGTTCGGCGGGGCCTCGAGACGTTCCGTACGTACCATGCGGTGCCGGTCATCGACCGCCAGGGCGATCATTTCCGCATACGCGACGCAAACCTTGCTTTCTACTATCGAAATCGGCTCGATGGATACGGCCTTCGGGGTTCCACGCCACTCGCAGGGGCCGACCCATGAACACGGAAGTCCGCGTCACAGTCGTCGGCGCAGGGAACTGGGGCACGACGCTCGCTCACAGGATCGCGTCGAACGGTCACCCGGTCACACTCTTGACGCGCGACCCCGCACAGCTCGAAGAAATCAACGAGCGTCACACGAATGCGCGTTCGGTTCCCGGACTCACCATCGCAAAGAACGCGCGTGCGGTCATCGACATGAAGGAAGCGATCGTGGGGGCCGTCCTGGTGCTCTTCGCCGTCCCGTCCCAGGCGTTCCGCGCGGTCGCATCTGCTGCGGCGGATTTTCTTTCGCCGGAGCAGCTCGTGATCCACGCGACGAAGGGTCTCGAGCGCCTCACCCACCGAAGAATGAGCGAAATCCTGCTCGAAGAGACCTGCGTTCGGCAAATCGGCGTGCTTTCGGGGCCCAATCTCGCAGCCGAGATCGCAGCCGAGAAGCCCGCTGCTACGGTCATCGCATCGCACTTTCCCCGTGTAGTCCGCACGGGACGACGGGTGCTTTCGAGCGCGCGGATGATGGTCTTCGCGGGCGACGACGTCGTCGGCGTAGAACTCGCCGGCGCGTTCAAGAACGTCGTCGCAATCGCCGCCGGGATGGCCGAAGAACTCCGGATGGGAGAGAACGCAAAGGCATTCCTCATCACCCGCGGGCTCGCGGAGATGGCGCGACTCGGCGTCGCTCTCGGTGCTCGCCCCCTCACCTTCGCAGGCCTGTCGGGGGTCGGCGATCTGACGGTCACCTGCGCCAGCGCGCAGTCGCGAAACAACCGAGTCGGGCGCGCCCTCGTCCGCGGCGGCGTCCTGTCGGACGTGCTTCGAGATATCGGAATGGTCGCGGAGGGCGTGTACGCCTCGGTTTCGGTGCACGAACTCGCGGCCGCGCACGGGATAGACGTGCCCCTGATGGATCATGTTTACCGAGTTCTCTACGAGGGGCTATCGCCTTCGGCGAGCGTGGACGAATTGATGCGCTTGCCCTCCGGCAACGATGTCGATGCCTTTGGGAGGGGCAGAGCGGCTCTGGACACGTGACATGCAAAACGTGCGCGGGCGCGAAGGGAATTCGCTTGCTGCCTCCGACGATGCAAACTCTCGTCTAGGATTCACGCGGGGCACTCTTCATGCTTCACCGATCCCTTCATGGGCGAACCACGAACGCTGCGCTTCTACGGGTATGTCGAGCGCCCTTACGAGCAGGTGCGGACATTGCTCCGTGCAGAGCCGCTCGCATTGCTGGCTCGAGCGACGACCTCGGCGGCAAATCGCGCGCGGCAGCTCGTCGCCCACCTGCGCGTCGGCCTTGGGGGGGTGGAAATCGGAGTCGACGTCCGGACGACGGTCCGTCAGATCCGAGAAGAAGAGCCGCTCGCCGGCCTGCAACCCGTCACGTGCGTGGAGCTCGCTTGGGAGGCCGTGCGCGCGCCAGGCCTCTTTCCACTCATGCATGCGACGCTCTCGGCTTGGCCGACGCTGTCGAGCGAGACGCAGCTCGAAATCGAAGGGGAATACCAGCCTCCGTTCCGAGGGCTGGGAAACACACTCGACGCCTTGCTTCTCCATCGCGTCGCGCAGGCCTCCGTGCATCGGTTCCTCGAGGACACCATCGCCGAGATCGGCCGCGAGCTCCCGGCGTAAGCGGCCGCCGCCGGCCATGACGACGCGCTTTGCCACGCTGGTCGAGCTCTGTGAGAAGAGCTGCCAGGCCTTCGCGGATCGGCCTCTCTTCGGGACCAAAGACCGGGGCGGGTGGAAGTGGACTCGATACGGCGAGTTCCGAGGCATCGTCGCCGACTGTCGAGCGGGCCTTTCAGGCATGGGCGTCGGCTCGGGCGACAAAGTCGCTCTGGTCTCGGACAACCGCCTCGAGTGGGCGGCGTGCGCGTACGCCGTGTACGGTCTTGGGGCGACGGTCGTGCCGATGTACGAGGCGCAGATGCCCAGCGAATGGGAATTCATCCTGGGCGACTGCGGGGCCAAGGTCGCCTTCGCGGCCGACGCAGCGATTGCGACGCGCCTCTCGGCCGCAGCCACCCATTTGCCATCGCTGCAGCACGTCCTTCGCTTCGACGGCTCCGAGAAGGATCCAGACTCGTTTGCCGCGCTGGTCGAACGGGGCCATGCCGCGCCCGCACCGTTTCGGGAGCCCTCGCCCGATGTCACCGCGAACCTGATTTACACCTCCGGCACGATGGACAAACCCAAGGGCGTCATGCTGAGCCACGCAAACATCGTGTCGAACGTGAATGCCCTTCACGATGTATTCCCTTTCGATACGGACGATCGCTCCCTTTCCTTTCTCCCCTGGGCGCACGCATTCGGGCAGGCCGAGCTCCATACCTTTCTGAGCATGGGATGCGCGCTCGCCCTCAACCGAGACGTGAGGCTGCTCCTCGACGAGATGGCCGAAGTCAAGCCCACCGTTCTCGTTGCCGTCCCCAGGATATTCGAACGACTCTACGCAGCCGTCTGGGAACAGCTTCGCGAGCGACCACGATTCGTGCAGTCGCTGGTTCGGGACGCCGTGCGGTGGTCGACCAGGCGCGCGAACGGCGAGCGTATCGGCGCCTTCGCAAGTCTCGGCGTGCGGGCAGCCGACGCGCTGGTCTTCTCCAAGGTACGCGCGCGGTTCGGCGGCCGTCTCAAGTACGTGATTTGTGGGGGCGCGGCCCTCGAACCAGAAGTGGGACACTTCATCGACGCACTGGGCTTGACCGTGTACGAAGGGTACGGTCTGACGGAAACGAGCCCGATCGTTTCGGCGAACAGCCCTGGCCACCGGCGATTGGGCAGTGCCGGGAGGGTTCTCCCCGGTGTACGGGTCGTCATCGACCGAACGGTCGGCGAGGGCACCGACGGCGAGATCGTCGTTTACGGGCCAAACGTGATGCAAGGCTATCACAATCGCCCTGACGAGAACGGTGCGCTGCTCCCGGACGGCGGATTGCGAACCGGCGACCTCGGTCATGTGGACGCGGACGGTTATCTCTTCATTACTGGCCGACTGAAGGAGCAATTCAAACTTCAGAACGGGAAATACGTCATGCCGGCGCCGTTGGAGGACAGTCTCAAGGTTTCACCGTACATCGCGAACGCGGTCATCTACGGCGACAACAAGCCGTACTGCGTCGCACTCGTCCTCATCGATATCGTGCATGTTCGTCGGTGGGCCGAGGAGAAAGGGATCGAACTACGCGATCCGACGAACGACGAACGTGTGATCGGGCTGGTCACTCGGGAGATCGAGCAACGAAGCCTGGATTTCAGGCGCTTCGAAAGACCGCGCGCGTTCGCTCTTGCGATTGACGAATTCACACCTGAAAACGGGATGATGACCCCCACGTTGAAGCTGAAGCGCCGCCTTGTGGTGAGCAAGTACAGGGACATCCTCGATGCCCTCTATGCCAAGACGAAGGGCGACGACACGGCCTAGACGGGTTGCTTCTTGGCGGCGGTGCCCGCGTGCCGAACCGTTAGGACGGGCACCGGAGACAACCTGACGATTTTTTCCGCCACGCTCCCGAGCAGCGCCCTACCGATGCCGCGGCGACCGTGGGTTCCCACCACCACGAGGTCGGCGTGGATTTCGTCGATGGCGGCCAGAATCTCCGTCGACGGCGCACCTCTTCGCAGGACCGCTTTCGCACCGCGAAAGCGTGCGCGAACGCTTTCGAGCGCCTTGTCCAGCTGCTGGCGGGCGGCCTGTTCGATGGGAGCCAGAAGGTCGACGACCAGGAACGACGCGTTCGGATACGCGTACGACGGAATCTCGTACGTGTGCACGAGCGTCAGCGCAGCGCCGAACTTGGTCGCGAGGTCGATCGCGAGATCCGTTGCTTCGTCGGACGACTCGCCAAAGTCGACGGCTATCAGAATGTGCTTGAAGTCGGCCATTGCCCCAAGCCAAGCACGTGACATGCCACTTGCGGCAAATGGCAGATTGGCGATGCATGGGGCTTGGCGCCCGGGCTCGGGTCACGTCGTACGGCGCAACCTCAGCGCAGGATGAACGCCCTCGCTACTTTCGATCGAAACCGCCGCGATAGCCGCTCAGCGTCTCGTCTTCCCGAGACGATCTCGAGGAGTGGGCCGTCTCGACCATATCGTCGGCATGCGGCGCCTCGTTTCGCGCGACGGACTCTTCGTGGGCGAGCGGACTGTGCGCTTCGGCGATCGGCTCCGACGTCCCCGGCTTCGACCGGGAGAGGGTTTGAACCGGGACAGGCTCGTGGAGAGGATGCACATGGAGGTGAGGTGGCGGCTCGCCAGGCACCGGACCCGCCCTGAACAGATCCGCGATGTCTCGAGGGATGCGCTTTTCCAGGCGCACCAAGGTCTCACCGTCGAGCCGCTCGGCGAGCACTTGCATCACGACTTGCGCATGTTCGATCGCAAAGCCGAGTCCAACTCGCTCGCGCCGCTCCGCTTCCGCATAGAACGTGTCCAGGTTATCCACCTTCTTGGGCGGAGCACGCGCGAAGATCTCAGCCATGGCGGGGCCCAAGGCACCGGCCAGCGACCGCGCATCTTCCTCTTCCAGAGCACAGCGAAGAGCTCCCGCGGCAGCTTCAATCGCCCGCTTCGCTTCGCGTTCCGTCCGCAGGCCCGCCCGTTCCTTCACCTGTGCCGTCAGCGTCTGCATGGCCTTGGCGCAGCACGATTCGTACCGACCCCGTTCGGACGCCGGACCTTCGAACGCGCATCGGAAGGACCGGAACGCGAAAAAGCTGCGCAGTTTCCTGTGGACAAGCCAGGGACAATCCGTCGAGTCGTGACATGCGATGGCCGGAAACGAGGTCGGGACCCTGGGGACAAATTCGATTCGCAAGAACGCACGAATTGCAGTCGGACGCGCAAGTCGCGCCCACTCGCAGAACGGCTCAGAAGCTCCCGGTGGCCACGACGCCCAGACGACCGACTGCCATCGGCTCGATCGCGAAGCCGGGCGGAGAAGCTCGGCCGCCCCACGCGTAGTGCAGCACGACCGGCAATCCGTAGCCGAACGCGAATCCAATGCTGCCACCCGCGAGCACGTCCGTTAAATAGTGGCGATCCCCCATGATGCGGAGAATTGCGTCGGCGGCGGCGAGGGTCAGGTCACGCGCACACGCGAGGGCATCAGCGAGCCGGGTCCCGTAAATCGGAAGGTGCGTGTGATGCGCGCAAGACAAGCCCGCTGCCGTGAAGGCTTCGTTCACGTGACCGCTCGGAAACGACGCGGTCGGGCTCGTTCGGCACTGCACGCGATCGTGCGACTCAGGCCGGTGAACGTTCGCGTCATCGCCACCACGAACTGGACGTCGTAGGATCCGTGCTGACAATCGACGTAAGACGGCCGGGCACGACCCACCGAGTCGTAGAGACCGATGGTGAGGATGGAGCTCAGCGCGAACGACTCGGCGTCCATCAAGGACAGTTGCATTGCCAGATCCAGGTTGCCGCGAATCAGGGGCACCGCAAGGGAATCGACGCCGACGGCAAGAGCGACCAGGGTGACGTCGACCGCGTCCGCAAGAACTCGCACGGTCTTCAACCCCCCAGGACTGTGGAGGCGAAGCGCGTTTCGCACGTCGTCGTCGAACAGGACGCCCCCGATCCAGCTAGGATTCTGTGGCGGTTTGACGAGGTAGTACATCGCGATTGCAGCCGGCCCCGCGATCCCGGTGACCACGAATTCAACGGGCCGAAACTGCGGCCATTCCAAGTTCCACGCGAGCGAAGTGTCGTCGGACGCTTGTGCAACGCCCCGGCCACCGGCGACCCACGCCAGGATGACAATCACGTGAAGGGCCAGGAGTCGAATCGGTCCGATGGGCACGACGCAGCGTGCGTGTCCCACGAAAAGGACGCGCCCGCAAAGCTTTTGGGAAACGTGGTGAGGGCAGGCCACAAGAAGAGTAAACCAAGTGCAGACGAGGCCGACCATGACCCATCCAGCGAAGCTCTACACGGTCCTATGCAGCGCCGCATTGTTCATGGGCGCAGCCGCCCATTGCACGTCTGCTGTCGACATCCATTCCATCCGGGCTCCAGGCGCGCATTTCGAGCGTTACCGGACGTTTGCGTTCGACGTCCGCGCGCAAGCGCCCAGCAAGTACGAAACGTCCGCCAGGTCCGCCAACGTGCGCGACCACGTTCAACAGACCGCGGCGAGCATCCTCCAAAGTCGGGGATACATCCTCTCGCCGATCGAACACGCCGACCTAATCGTGAGAGTCGAGGCCGGCCGCCGACAGCACAAGATTCCCATGTCTACCGGGACAATGCCGCTCGGAGGCGGCGTGGCCGGCCTCTCCACACCGGCGGGCGAGGGCAACGCCCCTGGACCTGCCGAGGTCGAGGCCACCTATCACGGTCAACTCGACCAGGAGGAGCTGGATTTCGTAGAAGGGGCGTTCGTCATCGACGCCTTCGACGGGAAGACGCGCGACCTCCTCTGGCACGGCTTCGCCAGGACCGAGGTCACTCCGGATCCAATCGATTACACAAGGCTCCGGCGTGTCACCGAATCGGTACTCGCTTCGTTTCCGGCCGTGGACGCCAAGAACGAGCGCTGAGTGGCGCGACACCCAGAGAGCGACGCTCAGCCGGTCGTCGCCGCGGGTGTATTCCACCAACCGCCTCCGAGCGCGACGCAGAGGGCCGCCGTGTCTTGCAAGCGCTGCGCGACGGCCTGAACGTAGCCGATCTTCGACTGCAAGTACTGGCCATTGGCGACGAGCACCTGCAGGTATGTCGCGACACCCGCGTCGTAGTTGGCCTGCACGAGTCTCACGACTCTGTCCGCCGAGGCAACCGCCGCGGTCTGCGCCAACACGGCTTCCGCGTCGTGACTCAAACTCTGCAACGCGTCCGCCACCTGTTCGAAAGCTGCCAGCACGGTCTGCCGGTAGTCGGCGGCCGTCGCGTCGCGCGCGTCGATCGCGGCCCTGCGCTGGTAGTAGAGGGTACCTCCGTGAAAGAGCGGTTGCGTCAGACCCGCACCCAAACCCCAGAAGACCGATCCAGCGCTGAACAACGAAGAGGACGTCGTATCGTTTACGCCGTAATTTGCGCTCAGCGTGACATTGGGCAGCATCGCGGCCGTGGCTACCCCGATGCTGGCATTCGCGGCGTGGAGTTGGGACTCGGCGATCAGAATATCGGGGCGTTGCCTGACCATCTGCGAAGGAAGACTCACCGGCAGATCTCGAGGGAGGTCCAGGTCGGAGAGCACGACGAGGGTTCGCCGGAAGGTCGCCGGAGTCGTCCCGCTCAACGCCGCGAGCAGATCGGCCGTCTGATCGACCTTTTCCTCGAGCAGAGGCAAGGTCGCCTCGGTGCTCGCCAACTGACTCTCCAAGCTGAGAACGTTGAGATAGGGAATCGTCCCGGCCGCAACTTGGGCGTTGCCGATGCGCACCTGCTCGCGCAGGAGGTTGACCGCAGCCGTCGTGACCTCGATCTCCGCTCGATACGAGGCCTGCGCGATCACGGCGTTGACGACGTTGCCCGCCAGCATCACGTACGCGCCGGCGAGTGCGAACCGCTGCGCTTCCAAGCCGGCTTCGAGCACCTCCAATTCGCGGCGCGCGCCGCCCCATATGTCGAGCGCATAGCTGACGGTCCCGGAGAGCGTGAACAGGTTGAAGATGCTGCTGGGAAGCGAACCGGGCGCCGGGTTATAGCGCTGCCGACTCAGGCCCGCCTTCGCGTCGATTTGGGGGAAAAAGACTCCGGCGCCCGCTCGTAGATTGTCTTGGCTCCTGCGAAAAGTCGCTCTCGCCGACTCGAGTCCCGGATTCGCGGCGATCGCTTGCCGGACAATCGAATCGAGCGCGGGACAGTGGAGGGCGCGCCACCAGTCGGCGGTGGCCGCCTGCCCTTCCACGACTCTCTGCGCCTTGCCGTCGGCGACGACGGTCTCCTTCACGGGGTTCCGGATGAATCCTACGGCGTCGTCCGGAACGGCGGGACGATGAAAGTCTGGTCCGACGGCGCAGCCCAAACCGAAGCACCATGGAACGACGAGCGCGCACAGTCGTCTCGTCACGTCACTTCCCTCGGATGTACACGTCGACGAGCTCGCCGGGGAACACTTGCACGCCGCGCGGCGGTTGGAAGCGGAAGATGACGGGGAGAACGCGAAGGTCGACCTTCTCCTGTCGTTGATTCGACAGCTGAATCTTTGGGGACACGTACGGCTGCAAACGAACGAAGTCGAGGGGGATACTCGTGCTCGTGCCTCGGATGAACATTTGCGCCTCGAGCTTGTCCGCAGGCGGAAGGCGCGGAATGAGAATCTCGTCTATGTAGCAACGTACGGCGAGGGTTCCCTTCGACGTACCCATCACGACGATCGGGCCGAAGCCTTGGGTGTACGTGTCGTACCCGCCTTGGGAGGACACGTAACTGCCGGCGGTCGCGTTGATGGATAAGACGATCCCGTCGATGGGGGCTTTGATGAGGTACTTGGCGAGGAGGGCGGCGGACGCCTCATACGCCTTGGCGGATGCCTCCGCTTGCTTCTGCTGATTGCGAACGTCGAACACCCAGGCTCCGGCTTTGGTTTGCTCGTATTGCCGCGTGACGACCTCCAGATTGGCCTTGGCGACTCTCTGCGCGTTGATCGCGTTGTCGAGTACGTCCCGACTCACCGACTCGGGCACGATGTCGTGGGATCGCTGCTGCTTGTCGAGTTGGTCCTGCATGTTCTTGAGGCTGGCCTGCGCCATCTCGACCTGTGCGCGAGATACTTCGAGGTTCTCTTTGCGAGGCTGAGCGCGGAGCTCCTCCAGCAAAGCCTGGCCCGCTTCGGCCTGGGACTTCAGCTGCTCCACCGTTGCGAGCTGAATCGTGTCGTCGATTTGCACGAGGGGCGTACCCTGCGTCACCGGCTGTCCTTCCGTCACGAAAACACGGACGATGGATCCGGCCACCTCAGGATAGATATTGATGTTTTCGCCGTTCGATTGATAGCTCTCGACGATCCCGTTCGTGTAGATGCCGTCCGCATATGGGTTGGGCGCAGGGTCGAATACCGGCGGCAGCGGCTTTCCAGGCACCGCATACACGTATGCGCTCCAGAGCGCGCCCAGAACGCCGACGACGACGAGCGCAAACGTGATTTTGTTACGCATCGGCAACGCCCTTGCCTTGGAGAAGGCGTCCGTCTTCCATGTTCAGAATGCGATCGGCGAACTCATAGATACGTTCGTCGTGCGTGACGACGACGATGCAGCGGTGTTCCGTCAGCACCTCGCGTTTCACGAAGTCCACGATTTTTCTCCCGGTGTCGCCGTCGAGCGACGCGGTCGGCTCGTCGAAGATCATCAAGTCGGGACCGCTCGCCAGGGCCCGAGCGATTGCGACCCGCTGCTGTTCACCACCGCTCAAGCGCGTCGGGTTGAGTTCGGCGCGATTGGCGAGGCCAACCACCTCCAGGTATTTCGTCGCCTCCCGAATCGCGTCGCCCCAGGGCCGTCTCTTCAAGACCAGGGGAATGGCTACGTTCTCGACGGTCTTGAGGTGCGGAAATAGGTGGAAGTCCTGGAATACGAACCCCAGTTTCTGTAGCCGGAAATCGGCGAGCGCGTTTTCTTTGAGCCCCCAAACGTCGACGCCTTCGACGAGGACCTGTCCGGCGTCGGGCCGCAAAATGCCGGAGATGATACTGAGCAGCGTCGTCTTTCCGCTACCCGAAGGGCCGACGATGTAGAGCATTTCCTTGAATCGGGCCTCGAACGTGACCTCGCGCACCGCGTACATCTTGGACTCGCCTTGACCAAACGACTTCGTCAGCCCCGTGGCTCGAATGGCGACGGTCTCCATGTCAGCCCCGGAAGATGTCGTAGGGGTCGATGCGAAGGACTTTGCGGACCGCGATGTAGCCGGAGAAACCGGAGATGACGAGCACCATGCCGAGCGCCAGGGCGAGATTGCTGTAGGTAATGATGGAGGCGTAGTCGGGTACTCGTAGCTTGGCGAGCGCGATGAGCCCGGCGCAGAGGCCGATTCCGAGGCCGTAGCCTGCGAGGCCGGTGACGGCCGCCTGGAAGAAGATCATCGCGACGAGCTCACGGCCCTTCGCGCCGATGGCCTTGAGCGCACCGAACTTTTCCATGTTTTCGAGCACGAACGTGTAGAAGGTCTGTCCGGAGATCGATAGACCGACGATGAAGCTGATGGCGGTCATGAGAAGGAGGTTCGTCCCCATGCCGGTGTGGAGCATGTACCAGTTCGTGATTCGATCGATGAGGCCCTGCTCGGTCAGGACTCGGTAGCCGAGACGCCTAACCTCTTCTTGGATATGGGGGATGGTCGCCGTGCTCTGCGGTTCGACGAGGATGAAGGAGATGGTGTATCGCATCGACGGGATGTATTGGGTCGCACGACGAAACGTCGTATAGAGCGTCGGGATGCCGAACAGTCCACTCGCGGGAACCTTCGCGATTCCCACGATGACTCCGCGGTTGTCGTTCAACTCGAAGTCGGTTCCAATCTTGGGACTCTCGAGCTTCGGGTACTCCTCGTCGTCGACCACCACGAACCCGTTCTCGGCGTAGAGATCCTCGATCTTGCCTTGGATGAGGTTCGGGCGACCGAAGAGGCTCGTGTCGTCGAGGCCGAGTACCGTCACCGGCTGGTACGTTCCGTCTTTGAGGCGCACGAGCGCTCCGCCGGAATAGAGAGGTACGGCGTACTTCACGCCCGCGATGCTGCGCACGGCATCGAGCACGTAATCCGGCATCGGGATGGCGCTGCTCACGTTGGTCACTGCGGGGTCCATGACCCAGACTTTTGCGCCGGTATTCGTGACCGTCGCCGACGCCTTCTTCATCATGCCTGCGAACATGGAGGTCATCTGCACCATGAGGAACACGGAGAACGTGAGCCCCATGAGAAGCGCCGCAAACTTCCCCTTGTCATTGACAAGGAGCTTGTAGGCGATGCGCAGGATCCCGGACACGGCGGCCCGTGGTGCAGCGGGCGTGCCGTGCAGTTGCTTACCGGTTTTGCCGAGCGCCGGGTCGGAAGCGCGAAAAGGATGCGCCTCGGCGCAGCGATTTCAGCCGATCCGGCGCATCCAGACGGCGACGACGCGCGAGCCTGGTCCATCGAGGGCACCCGCACCCCTCTTGGAGATCGCAAGCCCCGACGCGCCATAGTAGGCAGTCCCACCATGTCAAAGCCGAAAGAACGACCTTTCGCCGCGACGCCTCCCGGAGCGGCGCCCAGCGCGACCCCCTTCATCGCACTCTTTCGCGGGATCAACGTCGGCGGCAACAAGAAGATACCGATGGCCGAGCTTCGCGAGATCGCCGGCCTACTCGGCTGGGACCACGTCCAGAGCTACATCCAAAGCGGCAATCTCGTCTTCTCCGCGAGCGTCATCCCCAGTGTCGTCGAGCTGGCCCTCGAGCGGACCATCCAGGAGCGCTTCGGCTTCGCCGTAGATGTCGTCGTCCGTACGAGCGGCGCGTGGCAGGCATATGCCGCCGGCAGTCCATTTGGGAAGGCCGAAGAAGAGCGACCGCACCTCCTACACCTCGGGCTGTCGAAACGCCCTCCGAAGCCCGACGCGGTGGAAACGTTGCGACGGTACGCTGCGGCGGGGGAGAGAGTTGAGGTGTTCGACGACGCCATCTGGATCGATTTCGCGGGCGGCGTCGCGCGGTCCCGGCTGACTCCTGCCGTGCTCGATCGGGCGGTTGGTTCGACCGTCACGGCGCGAAATTGGCGAACGGTGCAGAAGCTCGGCGAGATGGCACGGGCAATCGCATAGCGAGAAATTTTCCGGACGTGGATTCACCCGGCCGATCCTCGGATCGAGTAGCCTGCGCGCGCCTTGATAGCGATTTCCCCCGTTGTTCTTCTGGCTGAACCCGCCGCCGTGGCCTCGGCTCCATCCACGCCTCCAAAGGACGCACCGCTCGACGTTCGAGAGCCGCCTTTCGGTGAGTTCGACTTCGCTTGGATGAACGGCAATAACACGCAGCCTCCGTCACTGCTCGGAATGGGACCGCTAACCTGGTCGCTCTACGTCGACACGTACTACGCGTGGCAGTTCTGGCAGCCTCTCGACCACACCATTTTTCCGACGACGACCGCGCCCCGCCACAACGAGATCTCTCTCAACTTGGCGCACATCGGGGTCGACGTCACAGGGCTCGATGGCCCCACCGGCCGCCTCTACATCCAGTACGGGTCGATCGTCGAGACGATCGCCGGACAGGACACGACGACCACCCGCGGCTTCTACCTGACGAACCGGTTGCTCCAATACGTCCAGCAGGCCGCCGCGGGATGGCACTTCCACGCCCTGCACGGCATCAATATGGAGCTCGGGATCTTCCCGTCGTACGTCGGCCTCGAGAGCTATCTGCCGGAGGAGAATTGGTGCTACACGCACGCGCTCCTGGCCGACGCAACCCCCTATTACTTTTTCGGCTTTCGCGGTCAGCTGTTTACCTCGGCGCGCTTCAAGATCGAACTCTGGGTCGTCAACGGCTGGCAGACCTTCGGCGAGTGGCACGAGGCGCGCGCCGGCGGATATCTTTGGAACTGGCGGCCGCGCGAGTGGCTCTCGCTGGTCAACTCGGTCTACGCGGGGAGTGAGGCGCAGGGCGATCCGGAGTCGTTGCGCGTGTACTCCGACAACAACGTGCAAGTTCGCTATTACGAGCGGAGCGGCGCGGCCATTCTTCGATCGATGGCGGTTTCGATCGTCGGCGATATCGGCTACGAGCACCGAGGAAATGCACCCTCCGGCCCGATGGGCGGCGTGACGCTGACCCACCGCTGGGACTGGACCGAGCGCTGGAAGAGCAGCGTGCGGGGGGATTTCTTCTACGATGAAACGCAGGCGATTTCGCCAAAGTTCCCCGTCGGCGCGCGTTATCCCTGGACGGGAACGAATCCGTTCTTCGGCGGCGGCGTGACCGCTACCGTGGACTATTGGCCTAGCCCGTGGCTCGTCACGCGGCTGGAGTACGCGCACCGCATCGCCAACCAGCCCCTGTTCAGCGGACAGGGAGGCATCACGGGCCCGGACGGGCTCTTGCCCACGAGCGATCAAGCGGCGGCGACGTTCACTCCGGACTTGCGGCGATACGACGATCGACTGCTCGTCAACGTGACGCTGCGACTGTAGCGGCCTCGATCGCGGCTGAGCTCCGGGTCCACTCGCGGAAAGCTGGCGAGCGCCTCCAAGCAGCCTTACTTTTGATACGAGGTTGCGTCATGAAAAGGTTCAAGGTGTTGCCACTCGTCGCCGCGTTTGCGGTCGCAATCGTGCCCGGTTCCGCGCTGGCTCGCGGTGGCGGGGGTGGACACGGCGGTGGCGGTCATTTTGGAGGTGGCGGCGGCCATTTCGGCGGCGGGCACTTCGCCGGTGGCGGTCATTACGGCGGTGGTCACTACGGCGGCTCCTACGGCGGTCACTACGGACGCGCATACATCGGGCCGGGGCGGTTCTCGGGACGCGCGGGCTGGGGACGCGGCTATTGGGGCTGGGGGCCCAGTGGATGGCTATGGATGGCCGGACCTTGGTGGGTTTCGCCGACGTATCCAGGCTGGGTTTGGATCGGCCCCCAGTGGACGTGGGACGGGCAGGAGTGGGTTTGGCAGCAAGGGTACTGGACGCCGTCGAGCTAGCTCGTGTCTTCCAGACTGCTGCGGCTTGCCACTACTGCGCGCTTGGAGGTTTCGGCGTCTCGGTCACGGGCGTGAGGCACGCCGAGAGGTCGAACAACATGAACTCGAGCGCCTTCTCCTGGGGCGAAAGCGGATTGTCCGCGCAACCGCTCGGCGTGACGGCATTCGCGCCGAAGCCGCCACCACCCATTCCCGCCCCGGCCGCCTGACCGTAGTCACCGGAGCCCGCGCCGACATGTAGATCGCTGAAGACCATGCGACCGCACGGCACAGGGCCCTGATTCACGACCGGCATGTCCCAGGAGAAATACTCGGTCGCACCCGGCGGGGTCGCGGCGGTGTCGGCGACGATCCACGGGGTCGAAGGTGTGTTCATCACGGTCACGTCCGCGTTGTGCCGCGCGGCTTGGATCGGCAACTCGGGCGGCGTGGTGTTCGAAAGGGCACCGACGTTCGACAGCCACTGCTGCATCGCCACGCCCTTGGGGAAGGGCATCCCGTTGGGCAGCGTCGTCTCCACGAGGCCATTGATGTTCCCCATGTCGTTGGTCCCGGGCGTCCACGTCGCGAGGTTGTAGGCGAGGAAGGGAGCCTGGTTGAACCAGGAATAGTGGAAGTGCGACGCGAATACCCGTCCGCCCAAGTTCCCGTAGTCGTTCAGAGCCGTAGGATTCGCGTTCGGGTCCTCTCCGCCTTCGCACGACAGGATGACGATGTCGTACGGCTGCATCGCCATTCCCGAGGTCCAAAGTGCGGTCTGGGGCGCGGGCGAGCCGCCAGCCATCGCTGGTCCCACCTGGGTACCGCCGCCGCCGCCTCGCCGGCCACCTCCGCCGCCGCCCTGGAAGATGTGCACGTGGCCTGTTCCGCCGGCACCGCTGATCCACTCGCCGGTGCCCCCGGCCTCACCGCCGGAGTCGATTCCGATGCGCTTGAGCAGGCACTCGAGCGAGTCGGAGCCGCCCGTCGAAACGGCGATGT
>Ga0265325_10000503_pt1 | contig 28242 bp, 20 predicted proteins | sample 41420metaG_FD_202090 | JGI IMG/M metagenome (GOLD analysis project Ga0265325, IMG submission 202090) | Rhizosphere microbial communities from Carex aquatilis grown in University of Washington, Seatle, WA, United States - 4-14-20 metaG | ecosystem: Host-associated > Plants > Roots > Rhizosphere... | reverse complement strand
TCGTAGCCGATATTAAACGGAGGATCGGCAAAGGCCAGGTCGACCGAGCCGGCGTCGATCTGCGCAAGCCGCTCGATGCAGTCGCCCTGGTAGAGTGCATTGTGAGCCAGTGCCACGGATGGACCTCCTTGTACGATAAAGCGGCTTCGATTAGCCTCGTTACAGGTCGCCGGACTGGGGACATCTGTACATTGCTAGCAATTATTATCTATCGTATCGAAGGACGCAAGGCTTGCAAGCCGTGACCTGATGGCGGCTCCTAAACACGTTTGCTCGACACACGAGCATGCGATCACGATTGCAATGTCGCGTCACGCCGTGAACTGACTATTAAGGTACCTTGGCCATGAAATTCGCAATCTGCAACGAGACCTTCCTCGATTGGCCGTTTGACAAGGCTTTCACGTTTGCCCGCGAATGCGGCTACACCGGAATCGAGATCGCTCCCTTTACCATCGATACCGACGTTCGGCGGATTTCTCCCCAGCGACGAGCCGAAGTCCGGCGGCAGGCCGACGATGCCGGTCTCGAAGTCATCGGGCTGCATTGGCTGCTGGCCAAGACGGAAGGCTTTCACGTTACGACCCCCGACGCAGCCATCCGTCGCGCGACCGCCGAGTACGTCGTCGAATTGGCCCGGCTTTGTCACGACTTGGGCGGCTCGCTCATGGTCTTCGGTTCACCCATGCAGCGGAATCTGCCGCCAGGCGTGAGCCACGCCGAGGGAATGGATCATGCCGCCGAAGTCTTTCGGCGGGCTATTCCGGCATTGGAGGATCTGGATGTTACGTTGGCCATTGAGCCGCTGGGCCCCGCTGAAGGCAATTTTCTGCTTACGGCGGCCGACGGCGTGCGGCTGGTGGAAATGGTCGGCTCGTCGCACTGCCGGCTGCACCTCGATTGCAAGGCGATGTCGACCGAGCCGACGCCGATTGTGGAAATCATCCGCCGCTCGGCACCATGGCTGGCACATTTCCACGCCAACGACGCAAACAAGCTCGGACCCGGTTTCGGCCAACTCGATTTCGTCCCCATTTTCGAGGCCCTGGGCCAAGTCGACTATCGCGGCTGGGTCTCCGTCGAGGTCTTCGACTACACGCCGGGCATCGAGCGGCTGGCGCGAGAGAGCATCGAATACATGCACGAATGCCTGGGTAGATTAGGCTTTCCAGCCTGACGTAGAGGGGAATTTATTCCGGTTCCGCGTCGCGAAGTTTTCGACCACACCCACGGAATGATTTCCATTCTACGAAGAAATCATTGCCACGCCGTGCAAGGTTAACGGGACGCGGAGCGTCTGTGGAGACATACTCACATAGAGCAAGAAAACGAGGAAGCCCGTCAGCCTGGAAAGGCTAACCTACTTCCGCCGATTGTCCCAAACCTCGGAGTTCAACAGGTGCGGGGGACGCTCGCCGCGGAGCACCTGGAGTACTTGGGCGATGGCCCCTTCCCATACGCGGCGGCGTCCTTCGGCTGTGGCCCCGCCGACGTGGGGAGTGGCGATCACATCGCCCCGGGCCAGAAGCGGATGGTCCGGCGACGGAGGTTCGGGTTCGAAGACGTCGAGCCCAGCACCCGCCAGCCGACCACTTTCCAAGGCGGTGAACAGCGCCGACTCGTCGACCAGGCCGCCACGGGCTGCATTCACCAGGTACGCGCCAGGCTTCATTTGCGCAAACCGCTGGGTATTCATCATGTGCTTCGTCTGGGGCCCCATCGGCACGTGGAGCGAGACAACGTCGGAAGTGGCCAAGAGTGCCTCCAACGTTGAAACCAGCTCCACGCCTAATTCGGCCGCGCGCGCCGGCGTCACGAATGGATCGTAGGCCGCCACGGTCATCCCCAGCGCCTTTGCCATCTGGGCGACTCGACCGCCGATCCGTCCCAGCCCGACCAGGCCAAGCCGGTGCTGGTATAGTTCCATCCCGGTGAATTCGTTCATGTAGTCTGATTTCTCGCCGCGCAGCATCGACTGGTTCGAGCGCTTGAGGTGCTTGACGGTGGCAAGCAACAAGGCGATCGCGTGTTCCGAAGTGGCGATCGTTGGGGCATCGGGCGTGTAACAAGCGGCGATGCCGCGCGACGTCGCGTCGGCCACGGTCACGTTGTCGTAGCCGACTCCGGTACGGGCAATCACCCGCAACCTCGGCGCGCGGTCCATCAACGCTCCATCGTAGCGGATGCGGGCCGAAGCGATGATCGCGTCGGCCTCCGCGACAACGGCCAGGGGATTGTCAGGAGTGGCGCTGGCCGGGCCGATGGCCTCGGCTTCGCCGGCCAGCAGGTGGGCATGTTCCGGGGGCAAAGCCCGTTCGAACCAGATTTTGTGCATCGCGTCAACCTAGCTGACCCGGGGCGGGTTTCCAAGGGGTGGGTCAGGAAACCTGTCGCCTGCGGCAATGTTTCCGAGATACTCGCCCACCGATCCCGCGCCCAGGTCAACGATCTACACGGCTACATAGCAAACCAGCGAACGCTCGATTAACGTCCGCGCGCCGGCTTTGGGCGCGGGACCGTCGGCTGCGGGGTAAATGTCCTTGGGACTTTCGGCGGCCGTATCGACGAATAGCCGCCATTCGATTTGGCGCGCCGGCGGCGGCAGGTGGAACTCTCGCGGAGCCTCGCCCGCGTTGACCAACAACATCACGTGCCGAGCCGCGGTGCTCGCAGGGCCGGTGGTGGGCCAAGCACCGAACAAGCAAATCAGGCTCGGATCACAATGCTCCCAAGCGACCGCGCCACCTTCGGCGCTGAACCAGGTTACGTCGGGCAAAAGCCCCGGAGCAATGGGCTCTCCCCGCAAGAAACTGGCGCGCCGGATCGTGGGCTGGCGCTTGCGGAAAGCGATCAATGCCTTGCAAAACCGCTCCAATTCGGCATTCCGTTCGACCAACGTCCAATCGAACCAGGAGATGTCGTTGTCCTGGCAATAAGCGTTGTTGTTACCCTGTTGCGTGCGGCGGCACTCATCACCCGCCAGGAGCATCGGCACGCCCTGGCTAAGGAACAAGGTTGCCAGATAATTGCGGATCTGCCGCTCGCGGATCCGTCCGATCGCGGCCCGCCGGGTTGGTCCCTCGACACCGTAGTTGGCGCTGTAATTCTGGTTGTCGCCGTCGCGGTTGTCTTCGCCGTTGGCCGCGTTGTGCTTCTCGGAGTAGCTCACCAGGTCGCTGAGCGTGAAACCATCGTGCGAGGTGATGAAGTTGATGCTGTGGTACGGCTGCCGGCCACTTGGCCCGTAGAGATCGCTCGATCCGGCGAGACGCGTGGCCAGCGGGCCGACCAGTCCAAAGTCACCTCGCCAAAACCGCCGCACGTCGTCTCGGTAGCGGCCGTTCCACTCGGCCCAGCGGTGGTTCGAAAACGAACCAACCTGGTAGGCGCCGGCGGCGTCCCACGCTTCAGCGATGATTTTTGTGTGGGCCAGGTGCGGATCCTCGCCGATCGATTCGACCAGCGGCGGATTGGGGAGCAACTCTCCATTGCGGTCGCGGCTGAGGATCGAGGCCAGATCGAATCGAAATCCATCGACGTGATAGTTGTGGACCCAATGCCGTAGGCAAAGGAAGATCAGCTCGCGCACGATCGGATGGTTGCCGTTGACGGTGTTCCCGCAGCCCGAATAGTTGCGGTACTCGCCACCCCCTTGACCGTTCGTCCCTGCGTTGGCCAACATGTAGTATACGCGGTTGGCCAACCCCTTGAAACTCACGGTCGGGCCGTGTTGGTTCCCCTCGGCCGTGTGGTTGAACACTACGTCGAGGATCACTTCGATGCCGGCCTGGTGCAATGCGCGGACCATCTGCTTGAATTCGACGACCTGTGCGCCCGGCGCGGGGCTGGCTGCATAGCCCCGGTGCGGCGCGAAAAAAGCGAGCGGATCGTACCCCCAGTAATTCGGCCGCGCTTCGCCGCGGCCAGTCCAGTGGTTCGTTGGAAACTCGTGGACCGGCATCAATTCAACCGCTGTCACACCCAACGACTGTAAGTAGGGGATCTTCTCGATCACTCCCAGGTACGTGCCCGGATGTTCCACACCACTGGTCGGAGAACGCGTGAAGCCGCGAACGTGCAGTTCGTAGATCACGGTTTCCGACAGGTTGCGGTTCAACTGTCGGTCGCCTTTCCAGTCGAATGTGTCGTCGATCACGACACACTTCGGAGGGCGAACGATGCCATCGCCGGCCGAAAGGAACTCACCCGCCAAGGCCCGTGCAAATGGGTCGATCAGCCGCGCGCGACCGTCAAATCGCTGACCGCGATCCGGAGCGAAGGGCCCATCGGCCTGAAAATGGTATAGCTGCCCCGGACCAACGCCGGGCACGAACAGGCTCCAGACATCGCCCCAGCGATCGATGGCCGGGTCGCATTCGACGACACGCGCCGCTTCGCGGTCGGCCACGTCGTCGTAAAGAAGCACGCGCATGGCTGTGGCCGAACGGCTGAAGACGACAAACTGCACGCCGCCTTCACGCAAGATTGCGCCGTATGGCAGCAGGTGTGAGAACTGCCAGGCGGGATACGTGGTTTGCATGGGCGACGCGATGAGGTCACTTGAGTTCCTTGTGGAACACCGCATGGCAGGCGTCGCAACTCTTCCCCAACTTCGCCATAGCGGTGCCAGCCCCTTCCTTCTCGGCAGCCTTGACTTTAGCGTTGAGTTCGCCTGCGGCGTCCCGCATTTGGCCGCAAAACTGATACCATTGGTCTAAATCCTCCGGCCGTTTAACTTCGTGCGTGTCATAAACGGCCATTTGGGCGATGGCCGCCAGCACCGCGGCATCGCGAGCGTTTTCATCTTTCTTGTCGTCGAAACGCTTCAGGCCCCGTTTGAGCCGGGTGTTGGTCGCCGTCACCTGCTTCATCAGTTCGCCGAGGCCGGCCACCTTTTCCCATTTCAATTGGCCGTCGACCGCCCCACCGTCCCCGGCCGCCGCTTTTTGCAGGGACATAACGGCCTGCTTGGCTGTGGAGTAGTCTTTGGCCTGGGCCAGCGCTTGGGCCGCTGCCACTAGGGAGGGTGCCGCCACCCTGAGCGAGTGCTCCGAATCGTGCATGCCCAACACCAAGGCCAGTGCAGCCAATGTGTGGGCATCGCGCCGAAGTTTGTTGGCGTCGGCCTGGTAGCCTTCTTCCGATTCCACAAGAGTGCCACAGCCGCCGATAAGGAGCTTGATCTGGGCCGCCAGGTCATCGGCCGGGGCGAACTGCGAAACCGGCGGGCTCGGCGGAGGATCGCCCGCCAACAGACGACCCACGCCGATTGCGACACAACCAATCAGCGCGTAACGGCAGAACAATATGTGTTGGGATTTCAAGCCTAAGCTCCGGTTCGGATCTGAACGCAAGTCGCTGTGTGGCAAGCAGCTAGTTTGGTCACGTGCGTCCCGCGTTGTCAAGCAACCAGCCGGCAAAGTCATGGTACCGCCGCCAGCGCCAGGTTGGGCGAGCGGTCGAAGTTCATGCCTCGGGCGTGAACCCCAGCACGATATCGAAATTAGCGGCCAGTTCACCGGTTGCGGACTTCTCGAGCGGAGCAAAATCGACGAGCACCGCGTCGCGGGCTTTCGGATCGCGAATGCCCTTGAAAATGAGGTCCCGGTCGTTGGCCGCCTCGCCTTTCACGTAGCACTGCGTCGTGAAACTCTTCTTCCCTTTGATCTTAACGGCGAAATGGATGTGCCGCGTGCGGCCGGGGTAAAGTGCCGGTTTGATCGTGCGAAAGTAGTAGCCGCCCGTCGAACCCGTCAGGAAGCGGCCGAACCCCTGGAAGTTCTTGTCCAGAGTGTCACGGTCGCCCCCATCGCTGTGCAGGTAAATGCCGTTGTTGTCGACTTGCCAGATCTCGACCAGGGCGTTGCGCACTGGCTCGCCGCGCGAGTCGAGAATTTGACCGCCCAGGTGCGTAACCTCGCCCACGGCGGGTGTGATTTCGTCGTTGACGATCAGCAGGTCGTTGTCTGTGTCGAGCGGCAGTTTGTCGGGATAGAACGGTCCTTCGGTCTGCGCGGGTGTGCGCGTCAGTTCCTCGGCAAAGGCGCCGCGCACCGTGTAAAATACAGCCGCGCCGGTGGCCGCGAAACTTAGGAATTGACGGCGGTTCGTTAGCCAGGTCGCTGGGTTCATGAGCATGGTTCCTTCAATTCGGTGTCCCCAGCCACCAGTGTCGCGATTTCCAACGACAGTTACAACTAGTTACGATGGTACTCGTTCCCAGAGGCGGAAAAGCAATCCGGTCTATTGCGCCCAAGCTCCCGGGATGGCCTCGTGCCCGGCTCGGGTTCCCGGGGCCTGGAACGGCTTGATTCGCCTGACGGAATGACCCATGCTCAGGCGAATATGAGATACCGTCGCAGGAATTCTTCGACGGTCCGATAGAAATGTTCGATCGTCTCACGTTTCCGCCAGCCATGTCCTTCGCCTTCGTAGACGTGGTAGATGTGCGGCGTACCGTTACGTTTCATGGCCTCGACGATCGAGTCCGATTGATCCTTCGGCACTACCGTGTCGATGCTTCCCTGAAACACGGCCAACGGCCGGCGAATCATGGCGGCATGGAACACGGGCGATCGCTCGCGGTAGATATTGGCAGCGGCGGGCAAGGGCCCAAGCATCGTGTCGAGGTATCGGCTCTCGAACTTGTGAGTGTCGGATGCCAATGCGAATTGGTTGGATACGCCGTACAGACTGATTCCGGCAGTGAACGCTTCGGGCCGGCATACGAGCGTCTGCAAGACGGTGAAGCCGCCGGCACTGCCGCCCATGATCACAGTGCGCTCGGAGTCAATCAGCCCGGTGTCGGCCAGGTGCCGCATGCCGCTGATTGCATCTTCGACGTCGCAGATGCCCCAGTTTCCGCGGAGCTTGAGCATGTACTCCCTACCGTAGCCGGTGCTGCCGCGATAGTTGACGAACAGCACCCCGTAGCCGCGCGTGGCGAAGAATTGCCCTTCAGCGCGCCAGCCAGCCCTGACTTGCGATGTTGGTCCGCCGTGGATCAACACGATCAACGGTGGCTTTTCCTCGCACTCGAAACGGTCGCTTGCCGGTGCGTAGTACAGACCATGTGCTTGCTGGCCGTCAGCCGTCGTCCACGAAATAGCCTCACAGCGCGCAAGCGCCGACGGGCACACCGTCTCTCCGCTGGAGCGGGCGACCACTAGCGTGCGGCCTGAATCGAGGTCGTGTGTGACTACCCGCGGGGGCAAGGCCGGCCCGCTGGCAACCATCGCTAGCTTGCGACCTGAGCGGGAAGAAACAACCGAACCAATTTCGCTGTAATCGGCCAACGGGGCGATGATCTCGCTGTCGCCCGTCAAGAGGTCGATCCGCCGCAACCGCTGGAAGCCATGTTCACTCGCTGCCGCGACCACTTCGCTTGTCGACAGAACGGCATAGGTACGTTGCCCTTGGGTCCACGCCGGTGAACCGAATTCGACGCCATCGGGGGTCAGCGAGCGCGCGTGGCCTGTCGCCAGGTCGTGCGCCATGAGTCGGCCCCAGCCTGTTTTGTCACAAACGTAGAGCAAGTGCTGGCCATCGGGTGTGAACTCCGCTTGGAAAACGGCGACGTCGGTTCCACCGGCGACGACCTGTGGCTCGCCCAATCGAGGCGGCCCCGACGAGCTTTCAAGCACGTCGGCCAGGTAGAGGATTGTCCCGTCCCAGGGCATGTTGGGATGGTCCCAGGCGATCCAGGCAAAGCGCCGGCCGTCGGGGCTGAAGCGGGGTTGCATGTAGAAATCGTGTCCGGAAGCGAGAATCTGCGGCCATGTGGCGCCGGCCGCGTCGACGACCGCAATCCGATCGTTTCCTTCACCGTCGTAGTGTACGTAGGCCACCCAGCGGCCATTGGGCGAAACGACCGGCGAAGCGGCCTGGCCAAATCCAGGCGTGATAGGCATCGCCGCGCCGGCCGCCAGCGGCTGCCGGAAAATACGGCCCGTTTTGTGAACTACGAAGTAGGCGTAACCACCATACACGGTAAAATCGCCGCCTCCGTAGCCAACCTCTGCCCGCACGCTATGTTCGGCCGTCAGGTCGCGCGGCGCATCATCAGGCGATTGGGCCACCAACACACCCTTGCCTGAGCGGCCCTCGAGCCAGACCAGAGTCTTGCCGTCACTATCCCACTCGACGCCATCGAGTCGTTTTCCTTCGGCGAGGCTGCCGGGTGTGATGGGGCTGGTCCAGAGACCAAACGGACGAAGCGTCTTCGACATAGGATTTCAAGCCTTAGGTATTAAATGATGGACTTGACGCGGACTCACCAGCTCGCAATACGAGCTTCGTAAGCTCGGGCGGACATCCCAATCGCAACGGGTGTTTGCCCGAGATGCCGCGCGAGACGTAGAGCAAGGTCGGCTCGCGCCAGAAGACTCCGGCTGCGTAATGGCAACCATAAAGACTGGGCGAATAGATCGGCCCGACCAAAGGCAAAACGACCTGGCCGCCGTGGTTGTGGCCTGATAGCATCAGGTCGACCCCCGCGCGCCTCGCCCAGGGCAGGTTGTCGGGCGTGTGACTGAGCAACAATTTGAACGATTTTGATCCTCCCAATGCTCGACCAATTGCCGTATTGAAATCGGGATGACTGCCCATCCATGGCCGTTCCGTGCCGCCGATCACCAGGTTGTGTCCGTGGTGGGCGATCGTCACGGTCGTTGCCGCTACATCACGCCAGCCCAATTCGGTAAGTTGACGGCGGATTGGCGCCGGCTCCAGGTACCAATCGTGGTTGCCGAGGATAAAGTAACAGCCCATGGCCGCGCGCAGCTTGCCGAGAGTCGCGGGAAGCCACTCGACCAGGCGTTGGTTGTCGAGCAGGTCACCCGTGAAAACGACGAGATCGGGAGCCATGTCGGCTGCCAATCGCATGACCTCCTCGTAGTAAGGCCGGTCAAGCGTGCCGTGAAAGTGCAGGTCGGTCAAGTGAACGATCGACAGTCCGTCCCACGCCGAGGGCAAGCTCGGCAAACGGTACTCCTTTTCACTGACATCGAGCTGAAAGAGCTGATTGCCCGGAACGCGTGTCAGCAGTTGGTATGGCCCATTTCCGAGGGGCCGAAAGCCGAGCCGATCGGCGACGTCAACCAGCCGTGAGTGATTCGAGAGTTGCGCTTGCGGTGGCCGTTGAAAGTGGTAGGTGAGCGCCGAACCGACGAGGCAGACTGTCCCCAACCCACAGAGCGCCAGGTATCCGATCAAGGCCGCGTGAATGCTGGACCAGGTTCCTCCAACGAGCAGACTGGGGCCCCTCAGTCCCAAGAGCCAGAACCAAGCGAAGGGCAAGCCGACCACCACGGCGTCGTGCAGGTGGCGGACGGGCCGCAGCAGCCAGCTCGGCAACGGCAGCGCGTGCAGCCGGTTGACCAGCATCACAATCAATTCGATTTGGCCGGCCAGCAAGGCGAGCAGGATCAACGCATTGGTCCAGAACATAAGAGTAAGGATAGGTTATCGTGAATTCACGCCAAGGGGTATGGCAAAAGAGGAGGCCTGGGCGATCAGGGCTTCGAGCGAAACGGCATTAGTGAGGATTTGGAGCGTGCCGAACCAAGTGGAGCTCCTGCGAATTACGCTACGGGACTACCGAGAGATATAGAGATATAATGGACCTGAACGGTCTAGATCGGTCATGGGCGTTGCAGGAGGGTAAAATGCGCCTCATACTCATCTCGTTGCTCACACTGGCTGTTGCCGCCCCGCCGGCCGCGGCTGCCGAAATCGAAGCCGAACAGGTGCGCCTGGCAATCGAGCGGGCGAGCGGCTATCTCAAACGTCAACAGCACGACAATGGTGCTTGGGACGACATTGCTGGATTTCCCGGCGCTGTGACTGCGCTGGCAACCTTGTCCCTCTTGAATGCCGGAACTCCTCCCAACGACCCCGCGATCCAGAAGGCGATCAATTACCTTCGCAAACAGAAGCCGAGCAAGACCTACGCGACCGCCTTGCAGACGATGGTTTTCTGCGCGGCCGAACCGAAGGCCAATTTGTTGGGAATACAGACCAACGCAAAATGGCTCCAGGAAAAGCAAAAACGCGATGGACCCATGCGGGGTGCCTGGGCCTACCCCGAATCGGACGGCGACAACTCGAATAGCCAATTCGCCCTTTTGGCCCTGCACGAAGCTGAGCGCGTCGGCGTCAACGTCAACCAGCGCACCTGGCAACTAGCCCACGATTATTGGCAAGGGAGCCAAAATCCCGACGGCTCCTGGGGCTACAAGCCGGGCCTGCCGGGAACCGGCAGCATGACCAGCGCCGGCATCGCCGCGATGATCATCACGAACGACCGGCTCAATAAGAGCGATGCCACGGTCAACGGCGACAGCGTTCAGTGTTGTGGCCAGCAGGACTCCGAAACCGAGGTCGCGCGCGCGTTGGCCTGGATGGGTCGAAATTTCTCCGTTCACGCCAACCCGGGCGCGCACGGCCAGGGATGGTTGCTCTATTATCTTTACGGGATCGAGCGCGTCGGTCGGCTCACTAACCAGCGTTTTATTGGCGAGCACGACTGGTATCGCGAGGGGGCCGCATTGCTGGTTGGCACGCAAGACAAGCTATCGGGCTTTTTCCCCGGTGCGGGCCACGTCGAGGACCTTCCTCACGTGGGAACGAGCCTGGCGTTGTTGTTCCTGGCCAAGGGACGCAGGCCCGTGCTGGCGGCTAAACTCAAGCACGAACCGCTCGACGATTGGAACCATCATCGTAGCGACCTGGCCAACCTGACCAGCTTCGTCGAAACCCGCTGGCAACGCGACCTGACGTGGCAAGTAATCGACACGGAGGCTGCCCGCGCCGCGGACCTGCTCGAGGCGCCGGTGCTGTTCCTTTCAGGGCAACTGCCGCCCGAGTTCAGCGACGAGCAAATTCGGCGGATGCGCGAGTACGTCAATGGGGGCGGCTTCATTTTCGCCGAATCGTGCTGCGACGACGCCGGTTTCGACGCCGGATTCCGGGCTTTGATGCAACGGATGTTTCCCGAGCCGGAGTACAAACTGCATCTGTTGGACGAAAGCCATCCGGCCTACAGCGCCGAGGAACGAGTCGATCCGGCGTTCCTGAAAGATCCGCGATTCAAGGGATTATACGGCGTCGACATCGGCTGCCGCACGAGTGTGATTTACTCACCCGGCAACCTGAGCTGTCTCTGGGAGTTGGCCCGGCCGGGGCGCAACCGGAAATTCTCGCCCGAAATACAGGCTCGGATCGATGGCGCCATGGCACTCGGCATCAACGTCATGGCCTATGCCACGAACCGCGAGGTGAAATACAAACTCGACATTTCACGTTTGCCGGAATCCGACCAACCAAACGACCCATTCGAGCGGGTGAAACTTTACGTAGCGATGATCAAGCACGACGGCGCATGGAACTCGGCGCCTTGGGCGCTGCATAATCTACTGCAGGTTGTCTCGCGCGAAACGGGTGTGCGCGTCAGCACCGACGAACGCGAGCTGGTTTTGTCGGACCCTCGAGTGTTTGGTTATCAACTGCTGTTCCTGCATGGGCGAAACGCCTTCCGTTTGGGCGAACCTGAACGGAAACAATTGCGGACCTACGTCGAGCGCGGCGGAGTGGTTTTTGGCGACGCGATCTGCGGTAGCGAGGAGTTCGCCAAGTCGTTCCGCCGCGAGATGCAGGCAGTCTTCGGCGCCGATGCATGGGGCGAGGTCCCCGGCACACACCCGATGTTCACCAGCGAGTTGGGGGGCTTCGACGTGCGGAGCGTCGGCCGCCGTGATCCGCGGCGCAGTGTCTCCGGCGGCGGTGGCGATGGCGATGGGCCCCTGAAATCGACCGTGCGGCAAGTCGCGCCGGAGTTGGAAGGAGCCAGGCTCGGCGAACGTTATGGAGTGATCTTTTCGCGTTATGACCTGAGCTGTGCGCTGGAAAAGCACGAATCGCTCGAATGCCCCGGCTACACGCGCGAAGATGCGGCGCGGATCGGACTGAATATTGTGCTATACGCCCTGCAGCAGGAGCGTTAAGTAACGGGCACGCGCTGCGGCGGAATTTGCAATCGTGCCCCGCTTCGCAGCGGAGAAATGGCTGGGTTTTCTCGTTGCGCAGCAACGAGAAGGGAAAAGTGAATGGAGTGAAGAAAACCGACTCCGACATCCCCATGCCAGTGAGCGAGCCGCGTAGCGGCGATTTCCACAACGTGCTCCCCTTGGCCCTGCCCCACGCGCCGATGAAGGAACGCCTCGGGAGACTCGGCGTCGGTTTTCTTCGCGGAGCGCTGCGCGCGGATGACGTTCGGCGGGATCGGGCTTGAGGCCCGATGGATTTTGGAGGCATGGCCGGATGGCTCAATGGCATTGACGGTGTCCAACCTCGCCATGGCTGTTGACACCCCTTCGGGGCCTAATGACGGAGAAACGCGCGCGTTTCCCGGGGCTTGCATTCGCCCGTGTCGCCTCGCAGGCTGTCTTCGGCAGCCTGCGAGGCGACGCGGACGACGGGGTTGGGACGCTTTAGGTCTAGAGACCAACATGAAACTCCAGGGGACAAGTTCGGGACAAGCACCTGGCCTCTTACGAAGAACCCGTATTGCGCATCACGCAATTCCGCAACCAAATAGGCCATCCTGCGGCGCGGCGAAGCCCGCCTCGGCAATCGCGGCAAGATAGTCGGCCGGGTTGTTCAGATTCGCCAGCGAGCGCAGGCCGGGATCGACATCGAGCAATTCATCAGCCTCCAGCTCGCACGTGCGAACGCGCTCGAAGAGGAACGCCGCTCGCAGGCGGTCGGCGGACAGGAGCGCTTCGACGTGCGGCAGAACACTTGTGCGATAGACTGCGGCCAATGGTTGGAGAAACCCGAGGGCGCGCGGCACCGCCACATCGGCGTCGCCCAGCCGCTCGATCATTCGGCGAACGAATGCGGGCGAGAGGAACGGCACATCGCAACTCGTGACAAAAGCAGCGTCGACGCGCCGGTCCAGCGCGGAAACGCCGTCCAGCGCGGCCAGCCCGCCCGCGATGCCGGCCAATGGTCCGCGGTACACGTCGCGATCACGGGCAATCAGCACATCGTCGGGAAGGTCAGGCAGCACCTGATCTGCCGCCGCGACGACGACGATCGGCGCAGCGGATTCGGCAAGTAGCCGCACGATGCGCTGTAGGAGGAGCTCTGGGCCGAAAGGTAACAGCGCCTTAGGCATTCCCATCCGGCTGCTCTTGCCTCCGCAAAGGATGACGCCACCACAGCGAATTGGCGGTTCCGACATGGTATTTCGCTTTGCGAGCCAGGAGTGACCAGTAAACTGACGAAGCCAATTTTAGCTCATCGCTGCCGCCAAACCATCATACATCGGTGGAATCGTGACGGCCGGCGCCATACAATGGCGACCAACGTCGTAAGTAAGTCTTTCCAGGCTGACATTGTTACATTCGGTGCCGCATGGCGAGTTTCCTGCATAGACTTGATCGTCGTGAATTCACGCAGCTTGTGGCCGCCGGTGCCGCGGCGGTCGCCTTTCCACGCATCACACGCGCCGCGGACGCCGCGAATATGACGACCTATACCTACAAGAAGGTCGGCGACGTCGAGATCAAAGCCGACGTATTTAACGCTCGGGCCGGTGATCGGCGACCAACCGTAATCTGGATTCACGGTGGGGCTCTGATCGTGGGTCATCGCAGCGGGCTGATGAACCAATTCCACGACAAGCTGATTGGGGAGGATTGGACGGTCGTTTCGATCGACTACCGGCTGGCCCCTGAGACGAAATTGCCTTCTATCCTCGAGGACGTCCGTGACGCCTGTCTATGGGTCCACAAGCATGGGCCGGAACTGTTCGGAACCGACCCAGAGCGGATTGCCGTTGCGGGAGGTTCGGCTGGCGGATACCTGACGCTTTGCAGCGGTTTCCTTGTCGAACCTCGACCCAAAGCACTGGTGCCTTTCTGGGGATATGGCGACGTTGCTGGAGCGTGGTACAGCCGGCCCGATCCGTTCTATTCGAAGCAGCCCGCCGTGCCCAAGGACGAAGCCTACGCGGCGGTCGGCAAAGAAGTCATCACCGGTAGCGAGGGAAAGAACAACCGCGGGCGATTCTATCTCTATTGTCGCCAACAGGGGTTGTGGCCCCGCGAGGTGACCGGCCACGATCCCGATAAGGAACCCAAGGCGTTCGACCCCTTTTGTCCCGTGCGAAACGTGACGCCAAAGTACCCTCCAACCTTGTTGATTCATGGTGATCAGGACACCGACGTTCCCTACGAACAATCGGTCTTGATGGACAAGGAACTTGCTCGGCACGGTGTCGAACACGAGCTGCTCACCGTGGCGGGCGGAGGCCACGGCCTCTCGGGCATTGACGCAAAGATCGTTGACGCGACCTATGACCGGGCAATCGATTTCTTGAGGAAGCATTTGCAGTAGGAGCCTTCAAATGTTGACCGTGCTTGGTCATTCGCAGCGCGCGTGTAGCGGGTTTTCGCGGCGGGAGGTGTTGCAAGCCGGTGCCGGCTTGCTCGGCGTGTCGTTGGCCAACGTGTTGGCGGCGGAAGCCGCGTCGGCGCCCGATCGTCCGCGGGCCAAAGCGGTCCTATTCCTGTACGTCTATGGCGGGCCTAGCCAGCTTGAAACCTTCGACATGAAGCCGGATGCTCCGGAGCTGATTCGAGGGCCTTTCAAGCCGATCGGGTGCCGCACACCGGATTTACGAATTTGTGAACACTTGCCTCGGCTGGCCGGGATGTCGGACCGCTTCTGCGTGCTGCGGACGCTCAACCATACGCACAACAATCATCATGCCTGCCACTGGATCAAGACCGGGCGCCCGTGGCATTTACCCGCTACTGTATTCAATGCTACGGACCAGGACTGGCCGGCGATGGGGTCGGTTGTCGAGTACCTCGACCAGCACGCGCCCGGCGGCGATCGCCGCGACATACCGAGTTACGTCTACCTGCCGACGCCGCTGGGACACTTGCAGGGCTACGACTACGCTGGCCAGTACGCCGGCTGGCTCGGCCGGGCCTACAACCCGGTGGCCACCAACTTCCGCCGCCGCGACAAACAAGACAACCCCTACTTCCGCGATTTGACCGACAACGAGTTCAATCTCAAGATTCAAGGGCTGGAGACGCAGCCCGAGATGACACTCGATCGCTTGGATTCCCGGCGTCGGCTGGTCGAACAGTTCGATCATGCGCTTCGGGACTTTGAGTCTCGGTCGGTGGTCGGCGCGTATGACAAGTTGCGCGATCGCGCGTTCACGCTGGCCAATTCGATCAAGATGCGCGACGCTCTAGACGTACGATGTGAAGATGCCCCGATGCGCGATCGCTACGGCCGGCATCTGTTTGGGCAGTCGTGCCTGGTCGGCCGAAGAATGATCGAAGCCGGGGCCCGCTTCGTTACCGTACAGTGGGAAGCGCCGGACGGCTACAGTTGGGACTCGCACATCCACAGCAACGACCTGCAAAAGTACCTGATGCCGGCTTTGGACCAGACGTTGTCGGCCTTGCTCGACGATCTTTCGCAGCGCGGGCTGTTGGACGAAACGCTGGTGATGTTCGTCAGCGAGATCGGCCGCACGCCGCAGTGCAACACCCAAGGGGGCCGAGGCCACTGGTCGTATACCTTCCCGGCCCTCGTTGCCGGCGGCGGGGTGCGCGGTGGCATTGTCTATGGCAAAACCGACAAGCAGGCCGGCTATCCGACCGATCGGCCCATTAGTCCGGCTGATCTGTCGGCCACGGTTTTCCACGCGCTGGGAATCGATCCCGACTTGCGGATCATGGATTCGCAGGGCCGCCCAGTACCGCTCACCGACAATGGGCGACCACTCGCCGAGATTTTCGGCTGACGCGATGCCAACCGTCCAGGGAGCGAACTGATGAAGTCGAAACAACTCAGCATTTTGACGCGGTCATATGTGGTGCATGTCGTCGCCAACGTCGCGGACCTAGTGAATTCGCGAAAGGTGGCGCCCGCTTTAATGCTTGGCGACGGACTCGCCGTCGAGGGTATCTCCAGCGCGGCTGACATGCGCTTGGCGGCGAGCGACGGCCGCGACTTCTATGTCGATCAAAGGGGTGGTTATGTCGACTTGACCCCGGAATTCCGTTCGGTGGGGGAACCGACGGCCGCATGGTGGTGCCCGACCGACATGGTGGCCAACGTCACGGTGCTCCAAACCTGCATACCGATTGCCAAGGAGGGTCATGTTCTACTCCAATTGGCCGGCCGGCCAGGCCAGAAGGGCGCCGTTCGCATCAACCTTTTCGTCGCGGTGGAGAGCGTCGTTGAGGCGAACCCATCGGCATCGGCTTCGTCCTGGAGTTGACGGGGAAACACAGAATTACTTTGCTTATCCGGCAGGCTTAGGTGCCGATTTCGTTCCCTCGTTCGGTCAGATTCACTCGTTTGGAACGATCGCGTGCGCCTCCAAGAATCTCTCAACCAGCGGTACAATTTGCTCGTGGGCGTCTTCAATCACGTAGTGGCCGGCATCTTCCAGACGATGTACCTCCGCGTCTGGGAAATAATCAAGAAACCGATCGAGGAACCAGGGTGTGAAACACCAATCGCGCATACCCCAAATGAACGATATGGGCCGTCCGCGCAACCTGGCGAGGCGATGCTCGATATCGGCCAGTGTGGCGTAACTGGGGTGTCCGGGACGCATCGGTATGTCGAGCACGAAGCGGTACGTGGCAATCCGGTGTGCCCAACAGTCATAAGGTGCCAATAGCCCGGCACGAACCGCCGGGGTCATCCGTTCGTGGTGTTCGACCGCCATGGATAGTGCGGCTCGGGCAAAAGCGTTCAACCCTTGTACGGCCAGTTTGCCAATCAGTGGCGTCCGGCACATGCGAATCCGCCACGGAATACGCCCCGAACGAAATGCGGCTGTGTTGAATAGGACGAAACGACTGAATCGCTCCGGTGCAGCCACCGCGGCCCCCAACCCGATTGCGCCTCCCCAGTCGTGGGCCAAAAGCGTGATTTGCCTGAGATCGAGCCGCTCGATCAGCAAGCGCAGGTTGTCGATGTGCCGCGCAAGACGATAATCGTACCGTTGTGGCTTGTCTGACAGGCCGCAACCCATGTGGTCAGGTACGATCACTCGCCGCTGCCCACGTAAGGCCTTGACCAACTCGCGCCAATGGAACGACCAGGTCGGATTACCATGCAGCAGAAGCAGGGTTTCGCCCTGACCCTCGTCAAGATAGTGGTAACGTAATCCGTCGAGCGGTAGAAAGTGCGACTTGAAGGGGTAAAGCGAGCGCCAATCGGGCTGATCCGGCATCGGTGGGGTGCCGGCTTGATTGGCCGGTCGTTATGATTAGGGGAGGTTACGGCCATATATGCTAAATCATCGCTTTCCGCAAGCGCTTACAGGGCCTAAGATGAAGTAGCGGGAGAGTTGCCGTGCCTGAACAAGTTTACCTCGCAGAGCATTTCATCAACCGCGAGCTGAGTTGGCTCGAGTTCAACGCGCGGGTATTGGAAGAGGCGGTCGACGAGACGAACTCGTTGTTCGAACGTGTAAAATTCCTATCGATCTTTAGTTCGAACCTCGACGAATTCTTTATGGTCCGCGTGGCCGGCTTGCGCGAGCAGGCCTTCGGCGATGGCGCACCCGAGGACTACTCGCCCGACGGCCTGCGTCCGATCGTGCAGCTTCAGCGGATCGCCGCTAGAACCCAGGATCTCGTCGCCGCGCAATACCGCTGCTGGAACGAATCGGTCCTACCTCAACTCGCCGAACAGAAGATCCGCCTGGTACGGCACGAGCAGTTGACTGCGGAACAACGCACGGCGCTCGATAAATTCTTCCTTGAGCGGGCATTCCCCATCCTCACGCCAATGGCCGTCGACCCGGCCCACCCCAGCCCGCGTTACCATAACCGCGGTCTGTACCTGGCCGCGCTGCTCGAGCGCGACCACGGCCTGGGTCCGAAACACCTCTTCGCGGTGGTTCAACTTCCGCAAGTCTTGCCGCGTCTGGTGCCGCTGGGGCAAGGCGACGATTTGCCGTTCATTCTACTGGAAGACGCCGTCTCGGCGCGTTTGCCCGAGTTATTCGGTGGATTCGTGGTGCTTTCGAGCACGACATTCCGTATCACGCGCGACAGCGACATCGAGCTCTTGGAGCAGGAATCGGACGACATGCTCAGGCTAATCGAAGACCGGCTGAAGGCGCGGCAGCGTGGACAGGCCGTGCGGCTCGAAGTCGCCGCCGATGGAAACGAGGAATTGATTCGCCTGATCGTCGAGCCGGAGGAAATCCACGAGGCTGAGGAGGGTTCGCCTGATTCGTATAGTGAGATTTACCGCATTCCAGGACCCTTGGACCTGACGGGCATGTCGGAATTACTGAAGATCACGGGGCGTGAGCACCTCCGCGATCCGCCGTTTACGCCGCGGCAGCCGCGCGGGCGGCAACGTAGCGGCGAAGATCTGTTCGCAGCCATTCGCCGTCACGACATCCTCTTGCACCACCCGTACGATTCGTTTGAGCCGGTCGTCGAGTTCGTCAGTCGGGCGGCCAAGGATCCCAATGTTTTGGCCATCAAGCAGACGCTTTACCGCACCAGCGGTGATTCGCCCGTGACCCGGGCGCTGATGCAGGCCGCCGAGAACGGCAAGCACGTCACGGCGCTGGTCGAGCTTAAGGCCCGCTTTGACGAGGCGGCCAACGTCGGCTGGGCGAGGCAACTCGAACGCTCGGGCGTGCATGTCGTGTTCGGTTTCCTGGATTTGAAGACGCACTGCAAGCTGTCGCTCGTCGTCCGCCAAGAGGCGGGCGTGGTACGGCGCTATGTCCACCTCGGCACCGGAAATTACAATCCGACCACCGCCCTGGTTTACACTGACGTGGGGCTGTTCACCGCCGACGAGGACATCGTGGCCGACGCCTCGGCGCTGTTCAACCTGCTGACCGGCTATTCTCAAGGCCACGTCTGGCGGAAGCTGGTCGTAGCGCCGGCCGACCTGCACCGCCGCACGATCGAGTTGATCGACGAGCAAGCCTGCCGCGCCCGTGATGGGCGCCCTTCGCGGATTTTCGCCAAACTCAACTCGTTGGTCGACTACCGAGTGATCGAGGCGCTTTATCGCGCCAGCCAGGCCGGAGTCCCAATCGACCTGGTGCTCCGCGGCATTTGCTGCCTGCGGCCAGGAATGCCGGGTATCTCGGAGAACATCCGCGTGCGGAGCATCGTGGATCGATTTCTCGAACACAGCCGGATCTTCGTATTCAGCCCCGACGAAGAGGCCCAGGTCTACCTGGCCAGCGCCGACTGGATGCCTCGCAACTTCTATCGTCGCGTGGAGGTGATGTACCCCATTGAGGCGCCCGATTTGAAGCAGCGCATCTTACGAGAAATCATCCCGACTTACCTTCGAGATAACGTCAAAGCCCGGCTCCTCCAGCCCGACGGCACCCACGTGCGCGCGCAAGTGGGCGAAGGGGAGCCGCGCTGGCGCTGTCAGGAGGAATTGCTCAGCATCCGTCCCGAGCCGATCGCCGTCGATCCAGCCTTGCCGGCCAATGGACAGTCGCCTGCCCGCGAGGACGCGGCGCTGCAGATTTGAAGTCGGCCGACCCTAGAGCTTTATGAGCATACATTGAGTCGTAGGCAGATCGATCGGCACCTCGCGCTTGTCTGCGAGAAATTCCTCGAAAGCGAGTTTCACGCCTGCCAGGATCGAGTAATCGTGAAACAGGATCACTCCTCCACTCGTCATCCTAGGATAGAAAAAGTCGAGACAAGCATGCGTGCTCTCGTATAAGTCGACGTCACAATGCACGAAAGAAAACTTCGTTTCCGCCACGCTAACGGCCGATCCGGGGAATAGGCCCTTGTAGTAACGAATGTTGTCGTAGCCCCTAAGATACGCTTGGACCGACTCCAGACTGCACGCGTACTCGTTTTCGGCATGCACGTTGCGGTCTTGCTCCGACGACTTGGGAAGGCCCTCGAAGGTATCAAACAGGTGAACCGTCTTGTCGCCCGCGGCTTCGCAGAGCAGCTTCGCCGAAGCGCCTTGATAAACGCCGACTTCGGCCATCTCGCCCGGCACCCGGCGATGAGCCTTGGCAAGGGAATAGACCATGTATTGTTCGAAGGCCGACTGCAGCGAGATCCTGCTCTTGCGGACCTGCCGGATCAGCCGGACGACTTTCGGTTCCTTGTGTCGGCTCATTAAGAAAATCTGGGCCTTCGAGAGGGTGGACAAGAACAGCCGTTCCACCATGCTGCCCGCGATCATTCGTTGCAGGGCGGGGTTCCGATAGATCGACATGGGAAGGTGCCCCTCGGTGGCGTTGTGCTCGATATTGCATGCCTCGCGAATCTTCAACATACGGCCACTCCTGGTACGAGTACGCGCTTTGCGCTTGGGCGCCACCTTGAGCGTGCGAGTTTACCACGACAGCACGGCAGCAACAACTTGCTCGATACCGGCTATCGGAACCTTGTTACCGACGTGCCGTGGTAATAAACTGGTCGTGGTAACGACATGGTAGCCGGACCGACTATGGGCGAAACCCAGCCGGTACCCTAAATCACCAAATGACTCACAACTTGTTCAGGAGCACAACTCATGCGGACGGCATTGTGGCGAAGTATTTCCATTGGGGCGGTGGCCGGTGCGGCGATCCTCCTACTGGCGGGGGGTGCGGTGCAAGCCGAAGTCAACCTTCCGAACATCTTCAGCGATCATATGGTGTTGCAGCAGGCGCAGAAGAATAGGGTCTGGGGCACTGCCGCCGCCGGTGAAGCCGTCACCGTCACGATTGACAAGCAAACTCACAAGGTTGCCGCCGGCGCCGACGGTAAATGGCAGGTGGAGCTCGACCCGCTCCCCGTCGGCGGGCCCTACGTGCTGGTCGTCAGCGGCTCGAATGAGGTCAAGATCGACGATGTTCTCGTCGGCGAAGTCTGGATCTGCTCCGGTCAATCGAACATGCAGTGGGGGGTGAACAACTCGAACGACGCCGACCTCGAACGCCTCGCGGCCAGGTTTCCCAATCTTCGCATGATCAATTTCCCGAATGTTGGTGTCCAGGAACCGATCTGGACTCATCCCAACAGCAAGTGGATGACCTGCACTCCGGAAACGGTCGGCGGTTTCTCGGCGGTGGGCTATTTCTTTGCCCGACAATTGCACCGTACCCTTGACGTCCCAGTTGGCATGATCAACAACGCCTGGGGTGGATCCGCATGCGAAGCCTGGATTCGCCGCGACCTGCTGGCCGCGGACGAGAAACTGAAACCAATCGCCGATCGCTGGACGCAGATGGAATCGCAGCTCAGCGAGTTGTCGGGCAAGACCTGTCTCAACGACGACCAGACGAAGCAGCTCGCCCAATTGAAGGGCGCCATGGGGGGCAATTCCCGGCCCGGAAACATTTACAACGGCGTCCTCAAGTCGCACCTTGGGTACGGCATCAAGGGAGCGATCTGGTACCAGGGCGAATCGAACGCAGGCCGCGCCTATCAGTACCGCGATCTGTTCCCGCTGATGATCAAGAGCTGGCGTGACGAATGGGGCCAAGGAGAATTTCCGTTTTACTGGGTGCAGCTCGCCGATTTCCTGAGTGAGAACCCCAACCAGTTCGACAGCGCCTGGGCCGAGTTGCGCGAAGCCCAGACGATGACCATGTCGAAGCTCGCCAATACGGGGGAAGCGGTGATCATCGACATCGGCGAGGGAAAAGACATTCACCCCAAGAACAAAGTCGACGTCGGCCGGCGGCTGGCCCGCTGGGCACTCGCCAAGGACTACGGACAGCAAGTCGCCTTTCACAGTCCGCAATATCAATCGATGGAGAAGCAGGGGAACAAGATCGTGCTGACCTTCGACCATGTCGACGGCGGCTGGCGCCCCTTCGACACCAATGAGCCGCGCGGCTTCGCCATCGCCGGTGAAGACAAGAAATTCGTGTGGGGCACCGCGAAAACTCTCCCGGACGGCAAGATCGAAGTCTCGGCGGCAGGGATCGAGCAGCCGGCGGCGGTTCGATATGGTTGGGCCGACAACCCGGTCGTCAACATGTACAGCGGCGCGGGACTGCCGCTCACCCCGTTCCGCACCGACGATTGGCCGGGCGTGACGATCAACAACAATTGAATCGCTTGAATTCGAAGCGAGAATTCAATTCCGCCCTTGGCAAACCCTGCTTCGCCCGCAGCAAACCCTGCCCCGGTCGTTCGAAACGGCCGGGGCTTTTTCGTTTACCCGGCCGAAGCAGAGCCTGTCGGCGAGCGTGCCTGGCCCAGGCTGAGATCCGGTCCGGGCCGCGAAGCGGCGTAGCCGAATTTGTCGCCGAGAGGCCGAATTGCGACATGATATCCATGGGAAGGTATAATCACATATCTTAATTCTGGATTTCCCGCCGATCTCCCGGAAACTTTTGCCGATGGCGCGATCGCCGCATCAGTCTCGCGATTACGGCCGGGCTGCCACGACTGGACATTGGGGCGGTAAGATCATCGGATGGTTCGCCCTGTTGTTGTTTCCAATCGCGCAGGTGGCACTGGCGCAAAGCGATCGGTTCGATGATTTCGAAAAGTATGTTCGACCCGTGCTGCGGCGAGAGTGTCTGGGGTGTCATCGCGAAGGGAAAGCCAGTGGTTCGTTGGCTCTCGACAGTCGCCCGGGCTGGATGCGCGGGGGAGATTCTGGCCCCGCGATTGTGCCAGGGAAACCGGAGGACAGCCTCCTGATTCGTGCTGTTCGGCATCAGGCCGAAGGGCTTGAAATGCCGTCAAAAGCACCCAAGCTGGCGGATGACGTTATCAAGGCGCTCGAAGCGTGGATTCGAAAGGGGGCTGCGGACCCGCGTGACAGTCCTGAGAAAATCGCGGAAAACGCCGCAGCTCCTTGGGATGAAATAGCTCGGGAGCGTGCGCAGTGGTGGTGCTGGCAGCCGCTTCGCGTTGACGATCGCGCCGCGCACGGTACGCCGGCGATCGATGAGTGGATCAATCGCGGGATTCAGACGGCCGGCATCGTCGCCGCAGGCCAGGCCGACCGCCGGACGCTGATTCGTCGGCTGAGCTTTCAACTCACTGGATTGCCGCCGGGGTACAACGAGGTCGAAGAGTTTATCGGCGACTCGTCGCCGGATGCATGGGAGCGTTGCGTCGATCGTTTTCTGGCGAAGCCCGAGTTCGGCGTCCATTGGGCCAGGCACTGGATGGACGTCGTGCGGTATGCCGAAACACATGGCTCAGAGGATGACGCCCTGTTGCCGTTCTCGTATCGCTATCGCGATTACATGATCCGTTGCCTGCAAAACGACGTGCCGTTCGATCAACGGATTCGCGAACAGCTTGCGGGCGATCTGGTTCCGCCGCGATGGAATCGGAAACTCGGGATCAACGAGGCGATCATCGGCACGGCATTCCTGCGATTTGTCGAATTCAACCAGACGCCGGTCGACGTCAAACGGGAAGAAGTTATCGTCATCGACAACCAGATTGACGCGATCGGCAAAGCGTTTCAGGCAATCACGATCTCGTGCGCTCGATGCCACGATCACAAGTTCGACCCGATTTCGGCTGAAGATTTCTACGCACTGTACGGCATCCTGCGGAGCACACGCTCGGGACTCCGCGTGATTGACGATCCAGCGATTTTTGACCGCGATCGGGTGGAACTGGTCGCGCTCCAGGACCGCGTGCGGGAGGCGATCGCTCCGGCATGGGTCGAACAGGTATCTCGATGGCCCGCCGAGCTGGAACAAGCTCGGCTGTGGTGTCAGGAACATTGGAAGCCGGAAGCCAAATGGGACGACCTGAAAAAACAGGTCCCCAAAAGACAGGACGCAGAGCCCATCTGGACGCAAGCTCTGGCCAAAGCACTTTGCCAGCCTAAAGAGTCCCCCTTGGCCCCGCTCGCGAAATTGCTGACGACCGACGACGCCCAATTCTCAGCGGCGGCGAATCAAGTGGGCCGCGAGATTGCGGATCGCCGTCGGCTGGCGGCGGCATTGCCTGAAAAGGCCGAGCTGCTCTTCGACCTGACGGAGGGCGAACTGCGCGGGTGGCGGCCGGTTGGCGCTGGTTTGGCCGACCGGCCTCTGGCTCAAGGGGGCTACTGGGCGATCGAAGGAGGCCGCCCGCAGCCGTTCGCCGGTCTCCTGGAACGGGGTTATCACAGCAATCTCGTCTCCGATCGGCACGGCGGTTCGCTGCGCTCGCCGACCTTTGTTCTCGACATGGATGAAATCGATCTCTTGCTGCGCGGTTCCGGCAATGCCCGAGTGCGGCTGGTGATCGAGAATTTTCAGGGGGACTCGCTCCTCTTCGAGCCGGTCAATCGCACGCTGGATTCGGCGTCGCTGCGATGGATGACGATGACACTGCGCCAGCAATGGCGCGGGTTGCGAGCGCACATCGAATTGCTGACCCGCGACGACAAGCCCTATATCGGTGTCACCAAGGACCCGGGAGTTCTGGAAAAGAGCGATGGACGCTCCAGCTTTGGAATTGCGAAGGTCGTGAAGCACGCGCGCGGCGCGCGAATGACCGATCCGCCCTGGCTGCCGGAAGACGTCGATCGCGCCGAGTCGAATCGCGAGCGGTGGATCAATGCGGTTTGCCAGGCTTCGCGGAATTCGATCGAGCGGTTCGCGCGCGGCGCCGCGACCGACGACGACGCTCGCTGGATCACCATCCTGATGAACTCCCAAGTGCTGCGCTGCGAGTTGCCGGCCGATTCGACGATCCCGCAGCCCATTCAGAGCTACCGCGAGCTTGAGGGTTCCATTCCGATTGCCCGCCGGGCTCCGGGAGTACATGAAGATCTGTGTGCCGTAAATCAGCCGCTCTTGCCTCGTGGCGATCATCGAAGACCCGGCGGCGAAGTCCCTCGCCAGTATCTGGCGATTCTGGGGTCGAGACCAGAGGCTTTTGCGGGAGCGGCAAGCGGTCGTCTGCGGTTGGCCGAGGAAATCGCCAGTCCGCACAATCCGCTCACGGCGCGAGTCTATGTGAATCGAGTCTGGCATTGGTTGTTGGGTCGCGGAATCGTCGCTTCGGTCGACAATTTTGGCAGAATGGGTGAACCGCCGTCTCATCCCGAACTGCTGGACCAGTTGGCAGTCGAGTTGATGCGCGACGGCTGGTCGACTAAGCGGTTGATCCGCCACATCGTGCTCACTCAGGCCTGGCAGCGATCCTCGTTGCCAACCGAGTCCGCAATGCAAAACGATCCAGCCAATCGCTGGTGGTCGCACGCCGGCGTTCGTCGGCTCGATGCCGAGTCGATTCGCGACACGATGCTGTCGGTGGCCGGCAACATGAAGACGATTGACAGCGGCCTGGGAACACCGGGCTTCTACCGTTCGGTGCAGGAGCCCAACAAACAGTCCCCGCCTGGCCCATTGGATGGGAACGGCCGCCGCTCGATCTTCCTCGAAGTTCGCCGGAATTTTCCCAATGAGTTTCTGCTGGCGTTCGACTTTCCGCGACCCGCGGCGTCGGCGGGCCGACGGCCTCAGGCGACAGTTCCCGGTCAAAGCCTGACATTGATGAATGACCCGTTTGTGGTCCATCAAAGCAAAGTCTGGGCAAAGCGGGTCCTCGATGCCGAACCGACGGCTGAAGGCCGATTGCGGATGATTTATCGCGACCTGCTGAGCCGCGATCCTACGGCCGACGAAGCTGCCCAAGCCGCCGCATTGGTCGAGGCGATGCGGCCCCGCGGCGGCGAACGGGCCGGCTGGGAATTGCTGACTCACGCAATGTTCAACCTCAAGGAGGCGATCTACCTGCCATGACACCTCACGGACGAATTTCTCGCCGCCAGTTGCTTAAGCGCGGAGCCAATGGTTTCGGAATGCTGGCCCTGGCGCATTTGGCGGGCCTCGATCGGCGGCGTGCGTCGGCCGAATCATCGAACCGGACGCCCTGGATGGTTTACCCGGCGAAGATCAACCACGTCGTGCTGCTGTTCATGGACGGCGGTCCCTCGCAGGTCGATACGTTCGATCCCAAGCCGACTCTAACCCGTGAACATGGCAAGCCCTTTCCCACCAGCGTAGACGCCACGCAGTTCGATCAAAACGGAACGTGTCTGGGCAGTCCATTCAAATTTTCGCCGCGGGGAAAATCGGGCCTGATGATCAGCGAGCTGTTCCCGCACCTGGCGACCCTGGCCGACGACTTGTGTGTGATTCGTTCGATGAAGGCCGACTTCGCCGAGCATTCGCAGGCCTGCTTTCACCTGCACTGCGGCCATCCTCTGCAAGGGAAGCCGTCGGTCGGTTCGTGGATTTGTTATGGTCTGGGGGCTGAGCACGAGAATCTGCCGGGCTACGTCGTCCTCAATGGGGGACTCTTGCCGATCGGCGGCGGTGAGAACTTTTCGAACGCCTTCCTGCCCGCGGTCCATCAGGGAACGATCTTCGACACGTTTACCGGCTCCGAGCTTGTCAGTAACGTCACGCCGGCCGAAGCCGAGGCCGACCAGCGCCTGCTGCTGGACTTTACGGCCTCGCAGGACAGGCACTTTTTTCACTCACTGGGAGGCGAGGCAAGTCCGGAAGCGATGGCCGTTGAAGCCGCCATTCGCAACTACGAGACCGCCTGCGCCATGCAGGTCAGCGTACCGCAACTGGTTCAGTTCACCGACGAGACGGCGGCGACGCAGTCGCTGTACGGACTCGATTCGGCCAATCCCCACACGAAGCAATTCGCCCGCGAGTGCCTGCTGGCTCGACGGCTGATCGAGCGCGGAGTTCGGTTCGTCGAGCTGACGATGATGCAGGGGATTCGCTTTGTCGCTCCGTGGGACGATCATGGTGACATTTCCGACGGGCATCCCAAGATGGCGGCGGCGGTCGACCAGCCGATCGCCGCTTTGATCAACGACCTCAAAGCCCGCGGATTGTTTGAGAGCACGCTTTTGATCTTTGCCGGTGAATTCGGACGAACGCCTTTTGCGCAGGGTGGCAAGGGGCGCGACCACAATCCGCAAGGATTTTCGATCTGGCTGGCCGGGGGAGGCATTCGTGGCGGCCAGGCCTACGGGGCCACCGACGAATTCGGCTACCGCGCCGTCGAGAACGTCGTTTCGATCCACGACTTGCACGCTACGATCCTCTACCTGATGGGCATGGATCACCAGCGCCTCACCTACCGCTGGGGCGGCCGCGACCTGCGCCTCACCGACGTCTACGGCAATGTGTTGCACGATTGCCTGACCTAGACCGGACCGAGCGAGGGGCCGGCCGAGGAGAAGCAGAAGGAGACAAGTAACAACGGCAGAATGCCGCCGGCCGACGTCCATACTCCCAGGTTAATGCCTGTGAACGCGATCACGGCGATTCGGGTCAATCTGCGAGACATCCACCATGCGTCGCTAATAGTACAACAGCGGCTTCTCTTGTCGGTGGCAATTCGCGCGAGCAGGTGCCCGCCGTGCGAGAAGAGCAGGCCGGGAAACGTCGGTTTCAGGATCGGACCCACGTTCATGCGAGTAATGGCCAAATTAGCCCACTACCATTCCATTCATTGCCGGGTGTGGATTTTTTCGCGACGATCGGCCACACTACTGGCTCTACCGCTTTCGATCATCCCTTGCGGAGCCACGCCTCATGGCCGCGCCCGAATCCAAGCCCGCCATACCCAAGACGTCTTCCGCCAAGCCTGCTTCCAGCCAGGCCCCTTCTACCCAGCCATCCAGGCCGACCGCTCCCAAGCGCCCGGCCGCGCCCGAGGCCGAGCGATCGGGTAAGCCGGCGCCGGCCCGTGCCCGCGAGCGGCTTGTCTCGCTCGACGCCTACCGTGGCTTTATCATGCTCGCCATGGCCTCGGGCGGATTCGCCGTCGCCAAAGTCGTCCGCGAAAATCCGCCCCTGCAGGAGAGCGAAACCTGGCGGTTCCTGGCGCGGCAGCTCGATCATGTCCAGTGGAAGGGCTGCGCCTTCTGGGACCTGATCCAGCCTGCTTTCATGTTCATGGTCGGCGTCTCGATGGCCTATTCCTACGCCAACCGCCAGGCTCGCGGCCAGAGTTACCGGAACATGTTCGGCCACGCCCTCTTCCGCTCGTTCGTGTTAGTGGCCCTCGGCGTGTTTCTGACTTCGAATGGGGAACCGCGAACGAACTTCGTCTTTGCCAACGTATTGTGCCAGATTGGGCTGGGCTACACGTTCTTGTTATTGCTTTGGAACCGGCCGGTTGCCTTGCAGCTCGTGGCGGCGGCGGTGATCCTGCTCGGCGATTGGGCCTTGTTCTATTACTACCCGGTCCC